>Ga0182030_10000138_pt1 | contig 118126 bp, 110 predicted proteins | sample 812S3MmetaG_FD_121299 | JGI IMG/M metagenome (GOLD analysis project Ga0182030, IMG submission 121299) | Permafrost microbial communities from Stordalen Mire, Sweden - 812S3M metaG (Illumina Assembly) | ecosystem: Environmental > Terrestrial > Soil > Wetlands > Permafrost | place: Sweden... | reverse complement strand
CGCGCTGCCTAAATGACAGCGCAGCATTACCGTGCAGCTTCATCCGGTTTCTCCTTGGGACTGGGGCTTTGACACCACCAGCCTCCAAGGAGGACCGGATGAACAACCTCCTCAGGTTCTACACCTAGCACGAGGTAGCGCGATCAGGCCCGCATGGGGATGACGCGCTCCTCTCCGGTGTAGAGGTTCATGCATCCCTTGCGCGCGAAGCCGCACAGGGTCAGGCCGCGGTCGCCCGCCAGCTCCACCGCCAGCGACGTGGGGGCTCCGACGCCGACCAGGATCGTGGCTCCTGCCATGGCCGCCTTCTGCACCAGCTCGAAGGAGAGGCGGCCGCTGACGCACAGCACGTCGGCGTGCAGCGGCAGCCGGCCACTCAGCAGCGCCCAGCCGACGACCTTGTCCATGGCGTTGTGGCGGCCGACGTCCTCGCGAACGCAAACGAGCCGGCCCTCCGCGTCGAACAGCCCCGTCGCGTGCAGGCCGCCGGTTCGCATGAACCCGGGCTGCACGAGACGATCCGGCAGGCCGGCGAGCAGCGCGCGCTCGATGCGCGGGCCTGCGGGGAGCGGCGGGGCCTGGACGGCCACCTCCTCCAGCGCGCCCTTGCCGCACACGCCGCAGGAGGAGGTCGTGTAGAAGCGGCGCGTTGCCGGCCGGCGCGTCAGCGGGCCGCGCACCTCGATGGTGTTGGCGGCGAGGTCCTCGGAGAGGCCCACGTCGGGTGCGTGCTCGATCAGGCCCTCGCCGAAGAGGAAGCCGGCGGCCAGCTCCTCGTCGTTGCCCGGCGTGCGCATGGTGACCGCGACCGGCTCTCCGTCGACGCGGATCTCCAACGGCTCCTCGATCGCGACGAGGTCGCGCTCGCCGTCGCGCAGGACGCTTCTAAGGCCGGCCAGAGTCGGCAGTGCCCCGGCCGGGCGCTCGCGGTATCCGGTCGCCATCAGCGCCGCTCCCGCTCGGCTCGCTCGCGCTGGGGCACGACGGTGTAGCGGGGGTCGCGCGCGGAGCGCCGACCCGCCTCGAAGATGCCGAAACGGGCGCACGCTGATGCCGCCAGCAGGGCCGCACCGGAGAGCGCGGCGGCCGAGCGCCTGCGCCTCCCATGGCGCACTGCGCCCGCGACGCCGAGCACCGTGAGGGCCTCGGCGGCACGCATCAGCTTGCCCGCCCGGCCCTGGTGGTAGTTCTCGGCGACGATCCCGATGCGCCGCTCGAGCAGCTTCACGGCGGTCATCTCGGCTCCGGCGCCGATCACCGCAAGCCGCACGGCGGGGGAGTTCTCCGCCAAGGGAGCGAACAGCAGCCCCAGGCCGGCCGCCGCGCTGGCGGCCGAGCCGACGAACACGAAGGGCATCTCGCGGTGACCGTCGTGCCATGCGGGGGTCGCGGTGTCGGCGATGAGGACCGCTGTGTAGGAGGCGACGGCGGGGCCGAGCAGCGCGGCTCCGAGGGTGCCGCCACGCCCCAGCGACCGCAGCCCCCCGGCCAGCTCGGCGGCGGCTGCCGCGATGGCAGCGGGGGCGTAGGCGCTGAGGATCCACACACCCACGCTCATCGGCGATGTGGGCTTGAACACGCGCAGCATGTTCAGGAAGCGCTCGGGGCGCCCCAGGTCGCGCACGAGGGCCAGGAGCGAGAGCGATATCGCACCTGCGGCGCCCAGCTTTAGTGGCCGCGCCAGGCCGTGGCGGCCGCTGAGCTCCGCGCCGGCGGCGAGCGTCGATGACGCGCCCGCGAGACCGCCAAGGAACAGGTAGCCGGCGATGTCAAACGCAGCCCACGTCGGCTCCTTGACGATTGCTTTGCCGTAGTAGCTGGAGAACTCGGCGGGCGGGACCATGGCCCGCTCGCCCCGGCCGGAGCCTCGGCGCCGGGGTGCCCGCCCGGCGTCCGCGGCGCCGTTGGACGCGGGGGAGCCGGATGGCCAGGACGCGCTCATCGGCGCCCCAGGAGGCTGGCACACACGGCGCCCATCAGCCCCGCCCCCGCGATGGCCGCGTTGCGCCACATGCGCGGCAGCTCGCGCGTGGTGACGTGCGGACCCGGCGGCAGGCCGTACACCTCGGGCTCGTCGAGCAGCAGGAAGAAGGCCCCGTCCCCGCCGACGCCGTCGGAGGGATCGTGGCCATAGAGGCGCGCGTCGAGAACGCCCGCCTGATGCAGCTGCTCCACGCGGCCGCCGGCACGGACGCGCAGCTCCTCCAGCTCGCCGAACTGGATGGAGTTGGTGGGGCAGGCCTTTGCGCAGGCAGGCTCCATCCCCACGCCGAGGCGGTCGTAGCAGAGGGTGCACTTCCACACACGACCGTCCTGCTCGCGTTTGCCGATGACACCGTAGGGACAGGCGGGCACGCAGTAGCCGCAGCCGTTGCACACATCCTGCTGCACCACGACCGTGCCGAACTCAGTGCGGAACAGCGCGCCCGTCGGGCAGACGTCCAGGCAGGCCGCATCGGTGCAGTGCTTGCACACGTCGGAGGACATGAGCCAGCGGAAGTCGCTGCCCAGGTTCGCCTGGGAGGCGCCCACCGGCTTGCGCTGCTCGATGAACGCGACGTGACGCCAGCTGTCGGCGGAGAGGCCCTTGGTGTTGTCGAAGGACATGGCGGTGAAGTCAAGGCCGTCCTCGGGAACCTGATTCCACTCCTTGCACGCGACCTCGCACGCCTTGCAGCCGATGCACAGCGAGGTGTCGGTGAAGAACCCCATGCGGCTCATGGCTGGACCCCCGTGCCTGCTGTGATTCCCGCGCGGCGCTGGTACTCCTCGACCAGGCGCTGGCGGGCCGGCCCCCGGGGACGGCGACCGGGACGGATGTCCGCGGTGAAGGCCTTGTCCTCCTGGATGTGGGCGTTGGGGTCCAGCGTCATGGGCGCGAGCTCGTTGGCCGAGTCGCCGGTGGTGTAGCCGTTGGGCCCCCAATGGAAGGGCATGCCAATCTGGTGGACCACACGCCCGGAGACCGTCAGCGGCGTCATGCGGTCGGTCACGAGCACGCGGGCCTCGATCACGCCGCGAGCGGTTGCGATCGTCGCCCAGCCGCCGTGCTGCAGGTCCCGCTCGCCGGCCAGCTCCGGTGAGACCTCGCAGAAGAAGGCGGGCTGCAGCTCGGCCAGGTAGGGCGTCCAGCGCGTCATGCCGCCCGAGGTGAAGTGCTCGGTGAGCCGGTAGGTGGTGACGACGTAGGGAAAGACCTCCGCGCCCGCCTGCCCGCCGCTTGGGTGGTAGCGGTTGTGGGGGTGCGGGTAGGTCTTGCGCGCCGGGTTCGCGCGCTGGCCGTAGAGCGGGTTCTGGAAGGGCGAGTCCTGGGGCTCGTAGTGGGTCGGCAGCGGGCCGTCGGCGAGGCCCGCCGGCGCATAGAGCCAGCCGCGGCCGTCGGCCTGCATGATGAACGGATCGCTTCCCGAGAGCGCCTCAGGGCCTTTTGCCCCCTCGCCGGGGACATAGTCGGGGCGCTTGTCGGCCTTGAAGTCCGGGGTGTCGTGCCCGACCCAGCGGCCCGTCTGCGCATCCCACCAGACGAGCGCCTTGCGCTGGCTCCAGGGTTTGCCCTCGGGGTCCGCCGAAGCGCGGTTGTAGAGCACGCGACGATTGGCGGGCCACGCCCAGCCCCATTGCGCGCCCGTCCAGTTCTGCGCGGAGCGCGGCGTGCGCCGCGCGGCCTGGTTGACGCCATCGGCGAACACGCCGCAGTAGATCCAGCACCCGCACGAGGTCGAGCCGTCATCGCGCAGCTGCTCATAGCTGGAGAGCGGGGCGCCGTCGGGCCCTGTCCCGTTGATCTCGCGCAGCACAGCCTCGGTGCTCGGCTCCATCAGGGCACCCGCGGTCGGGTAGTCCCACACGAGGTCAAGGATCGGGCGGTCCATCCGCTCCACAGAGCCGGCTAGCCGCTCGCGGACGAGACGGCCGAGGTGGAAGGCGAACCACAGATCCGAGCGCGCGTCACCGTCGGGCTCCTGGGCGGCGTGATGCCATTGCAGCAGGCGCTGGGTGTTGGTGAACGTGCCGTCCTTCTCGATGTGGGCCGCCGCGGGGAGGAAGAAGACCTCGGTGGCGATGTCCTGCGTGCGCATCTCCCCCGTCTCGGTCTCCGGGCCGTCCTTCCACCAGGTGGCGCTCTCGATGAGGGAGAAGTCGCGCACGACCAGCCACTCGAGGTTGGCCATGCCCATGCGCTGCATGCGGTTGTTGGCCGAGCCGACAGCGGGGTTCTGACCCATCAGGAAGTAGCCCTTGCACCTCCCCGCCAACTGGGCCATGACCGTGTCGTAGGTGCCGTGGGCGCCGGTGATGCGCGGCAGGTAATCGAAGCACCAGTCGTTCTCCTGGGTGGCGGCGTCCCCCCACCATGCCTTCAGGAGGCTGACCACATAGGTGCTCATGTTGCCCCAGTAGCCCTTCTCGGCGGAGTCTGCCCGGATGTACTCCTCGAGGTTCTCGTACTCGTGGGCGTGGGGCATCGGCAGGTAGCCCGGCAGCAGATCGAACAGCGTGGGGATGTCGCTGGAGCCCTGGATGCTCGCGTGGCCGCGCATCGCCATGATGCCCCCGCCGGGGCGGCCGATGTTGCCGAGCAGCAGCTGCAGGATGCAGGCCGTGCGGATGTACTGCGAGCCGACCGTGTGCTGGGTCCAGCCGACGGCGTAGACGAAGGCGCTGGTGCGCTCCCGGCCCGAGTTGGCGCAGAGCTTCTCGCAGATCTGCCCAAAGACCTCCTGTGGGATGCCGCAGGTCTCAGAGACCATCTCGGGCGTGTAGCGGGCGTAGTGGCGCCGCAGGATCTGAAAGACGCACCTGGGGTCTTCTAGGCTCTCATCGCGGCGGGGTTCGCCCCCCACGCTCTCCCCGCCCGAGCCGGCCGACTCGCCGTGGGCCGCGTCACGCATCGCGTGCCCGCCGCCACTGACTTCGCTGTAGCGGTCGCGCCGGCCGGAGGCCGCTGCGACGGGGGCGCCCTGGTACTGCCACGAGCTGTAGTCGTACTGGCCGCTGACCGGGTCAAAGCCCGAGAACAGCCCGTCGAGATCCTCGGTGTCACGAAACTCATCCTCGATGATCGTGGAGGCGTTGGTGTAGGCCAGGACGTACTCGCGAAACCAGCGTTCGTTCTCAAGGACGTGGTTGATGATCCCGCCGAGAAAGGCGATGTCGGTGCCGGCACGCAGCGGCACGAATATGTCCGCGAGGGCGCTCGTGCGGCTGAAGTGCGGGTCCACGTGGATGACGGTGGCGCCCCTGGCCTTGGCCTCCATGACCCACTGGAAGGCGACCGGATGGGCCTCGGCCATGTTGGAGCCCTCGATGATGATGCAGTCGGAGTTCTGCAGGTCGCCGGGGAACGTGGTTGCCCCGCCGCGGCCGAAGGAGGTGCCGAGGCCGACGACGGTCGAGCTGTGGCACACGCGCGCCTGGTTCTCCACCTGGACCACCCCGAGCGCGGTCCACAGCTTCTTGATGAGGTAGTTCTCCTCGTTGTCGAGCGTCGCGCCGCCGAGGCTTGCGATGCCGAGCGTGCGGTTGACGCGGGCGCCCTCGCTCTCCACTTCCCAGGTGTCGCAGCGTGTCTGCACGACTTTGTCGGCGATCATGTTCATGGCCGTGTCGAGGTCGAGCTGCTCCCAGTCGGTGCCGTATGGGCGGCGGTAGAGCACCTTGCGCTCGCGCGCAGGGCCCGTCGTCAGCGCAAGCGTCGCGGAGCCCTTCGGGCAGAGCCTGCCGCGGCTCACCGGGGAGTCGGCGTCGCCCTCGATCTGAACGACCTTGCCGTCCTTGACGTAGAGGCTCTGAGCACAGCCGACGGCGCAGTAGGGACACACCGAGCCGACCACGCTGTCGGCCTCGGCGGCGCGGTTGCCCAGCAGCTCGGTCGCCCGCGAGCGGACCGCGCGGCCGCGCCCGAGGCGATCGCCGTCGCGCAGCTGGCGCAGCACCGGCCAGTCCCCGAGGAGTCGCAAGCGCCCGCCCATCCTCATGAGCGATACCCGCTCGAGCGTGCGGAAAACGCCGCGACGGGACAGCTCGGGCCGGGAGGAGCGCTCACCATGACCGGAGCCTACCCCGGGAGGGCAGGCCGGCGCCCAAAACTCGCTGGGGTGCGGGCTGGAGCCGGCGATGCGCTCCGCCGGGCGGTAGGCGCCCGTCGGATCTTGGCCGCCGCGGGGCGGCTGCCGATAAATCCGGTGATGGCGATGGATGCCGAGAACGAGGAGACGCTGCGACTGCTCGCCGAGCACCGGGCGGGTGGTGAATACGTGTGCCACGCCGCGCGCATGGTCGGCGACGAGGAAGACCATGCGATCTGGCGCCAGAGCCGCTACGCCTGGAGCGCCGCGGCGAGCGCCACGGTGGCCGCGCGCATACCCGATGAGGGAGAGCGCTTCCGCCGCGCCTGCGAGCCGCCGAAGCACAGCGCCGGCTGGAAGCGGCAGTACGAATCCGAACTGAGCACCGTGACGGCCGGGCTGCGGCTCCTGACGAGCTACACCGAGGCGATCGAGATGCGCTCGAGCACCCGCCGGCTCGCCGGGGTGGCCTGAGCGCGCCGCGTCAGCGTCAGCTGATTTTCATGGTTGAGTAGAGCAGCGGCTCGCTGACTTCGTGGATGATCCCGCCGCTCTTGTTGCGCAGTGTGCCGGTGAACGACGCCTGGCCTTTGCTGATGGTGATCGAGAAGCTGATCGTCCATCCCAGTTTGCGGCCTTCGGTCGGTTCGCTGGCCTTGCCTTGGCCGCTGAAGGTCGCCGTGGAGCCCACCACGATGCACCTCGCGCTCGTCAGGGTGCTCAGCGCGAACCTCGCCGCGCCGTCCAGGCCGTTGACGCGCAGTTCCTGTGCCTTTGCCACGTTGGTGGTCAGTTTCGCCCACACCTGCAGCAACGGTTTGGATTCGTGCAGTTTTATGTACTGGCCGTAGCCCGCCGCGGTTTTGCACGGAGCACCGACCGTGTATTTGATCCTCGCCGTCGAGCTTTGCCCGTCTTTGCTGGTCGCGGTGACCGTGTATTCGTGTTCGCCCACTTCCGAGGTCTTCAGCGCGCCCGCGCCGCCCGAAGCTTTGTTCGAGTCTTCACAGGAGGCAAGCCCAGACCCGTATTCCCCTTCGGAGCACGAGAACGTCGTTTTGATCACTTCGCCCTGGCTGTAGACCCCGCCCCCGCCAGGCGATTTGATCGTCGCGGCCGGCGGCGCAGCGACCGTGTATTTGATTTTCGCGGTCCCCGTCTGACCGTCTTTGCTGGTCGCGGTCAAGGTGTATTCGTGTTGGCCAAGCGCGGAAGTGTTCAGCTGCCCCGCCCCACCCGAGGCTTTGTTTGAGTCTTCACACGCCGTGAGCCCAGGACCGAATTCGCCTTCCAGACAGGAGAACACGGCCTTCACCAGCTCACCCTGGGAGTAGACACCGCCTTCACCGGGGCCTTCGATCTTCGCGCTCGGCGCAGCGGAGACCTTCTCCACCTCGCTGCCGCATTCGCTCACCGCCGGCAGGAACCATTCATCGCCGCTGAAGGAGGCCTGCCAGTAGTACTCGCCCGGACTGAGCTCCTGAGCGTCTGAGACAGGAATCGTCCATTCGATCAACGGAGGGATCGCCGTCGATTCATCCACCATCGCCCCCGCACCCGACGCTTCGTGCGAACACGCGCTATCAGAGTACAACGTGTAGGTGACCGTGCCTTCCCCGTGCAACGGGAACAGTTCGTTGGCGATACTCGCCTGATCCCTCACATCCGCGCTCGGAGTGACGGTGATCGCCGTGCCCGACTGCCCGCCACCCGCGAGCTTCGTAGAGAGCACCGGCGAAGCCTTCACGACGGTGGCGACCTCAGCACGACACGGGCTTTCCGACGGACCGTTCAGCGCGTCACCCGCATAGGATGCCGTCCAGTAATACACACCCGGAGAAGTGTCTTGCACAGACGTGCTCGTCGCCACGCCACCCGCTTCAAGCTGACCTTCGCGTTCATCGTCGCTGCCGGTGCATTGTTTGTTGAAGTACACACGGAAGACGACGGTGCCCGTCGCTTTCGCCGCGTTGGTGCCCGTCAACTTCACGGTGTCCACCACGGAGCTTTCATCGGAGACTTCGATGTCTTCGCCGGACTTGCCCCCGCCCGAGAGTTCGCTGCTCATCGAGGTGGGCGCCTTCGCAGAGGTGTAGCTGATCGTGAGCTGCTGCGGCAGACCGGCGCCTGATTCGACTTTGGGCGTGCCGTTGTGCTTGGAGGTCACGTAGCTCGAACCGGCACCGCCGCCGCCGGGGGCGTTGGTGCCGCCGCCCCCACCGCCGCCGTAGTAGCCGCCCCCACCACCGCCCCCGCCGGCGTTCTCGCAGCTTCCTTCTTCTCCCTGCTTGGCGGCTTCCTTCGCCTTGACGAAGAAGTAGCCTTCCCCGCCCTGCCCGACCGTGCCGGGGTATCCCACTTCGACGCCTGAGAAGCACCCGAGGTCGGCGGAGCCGCCGTTTCCGCCCGAGGATTCGCCCCCGGCTCCACCGCCGAGGCCTGCTTCTAACAAGGGCCCCACGCCCTCAACAAGTCCCGTTCCGCCCTTTTCGGGCGAGGGGCCGGCGTTCCCTCCCGCACCTGCAAAATCGCCCTGCTTTTCGTCGTCGACGGTCTTTCCGCCGCCGGCTCCACCGCCGCCGCCGCCGCCGGCCACGAGCAGCCTGGATGCCAGGCTGTCCGCTTCGCTGCGCAGGTCAGACGCGCTGCCGCCGTTGCCGCCCTTGCGGTTGCAGCGACCTTCCCCGGCGATCGTCGCACCACCCGCGCCTGCGCCGGCGAATTCGACGTAGAGCGTCTCGCCTTCGTGCACCTGCAGGGTTGCGGTGATCTTCGCGCCGGCGCCGCCCGCGCCGCCTCCTTCCGGCTCGCCGAAGCAGGTGGGGCCCGCTTGGCCCGCCCCGCCGACGGCGACCACGGTGATTTCGCTGACGCCCGCGGGGACCTTGAATTCGCGCGGCGGGGTTTCGGAGGGCTTGAACACCACGGCGGTGTCCGCGAACGCGCTCGCGCAGAATCCGAGCAGTGCCCCGACCGCGAGGAGGAGACCCAGACCGAAACCGAAAGCCCCACCGTGAAGGCGCATAGGAATCCTTCCCCTCTTAGGACTCCAAGCCGTGGAGCCGATGACCTGGAAAATCCGTGCAAAAAGTATCAGACAGCACGACACTTGGCGGCGGCGGCGGCGCGCGACGCGCCCGCTCGCACGGCGCGCCGCTCGATCAGGGCCTCAACGCGTCTCGCCCAGAGCCATCGCCATCTGCAGGACGGCCGGGTCGGCGCCGTGGTCGGCGTGGGTCTCGCGAAAGCCCAGTCCGCCATACAGCGCGATCGCCCCGTCGTTGCCCTTCCTGACGTTGAGGGTCACCATCTCGAGCTTCTGCGCGCGGGCCACCTGCAGGACGGCGAGGATCAACTCGCGTCCGAGCCCCGATCGGCGGCGTGCTGGGTCGATGATGACGCGTGCGATATGCCCGCGCCGAGGGCTCTCGCGCCTGACGATCAGCTCGGCGTGGCCGATGGGCGCCACCGACGGCGGCCGCACGGCGGTCCAGGACATCGTGTCGGCAGCCGCTCGGATTCGCTGCAGCTGGGCCGAGTCCAGCGGCCATGAGAGCTGCGGACCGGCGAAGGTGAGCAGCTCGTCGGGTGAGCGGACCCAGGAGATCAGCGACTCATCGTCGGCGGGCTGGAACGGTCGCAGGGCGAGCACCGGCGGATCCTTGCAGGATCGCTATCGGCGCGGCACGACTGCACTCCGATACTCCCTGTTATGGCCGACCCGCAAGCGACGCTTGGCGAAGACCTCGCATTTGCAGGCAATGTGCTCGTATCAAACGCGTGTCGGTGCGCTCATCAGCACTGGCCGGAAACCTGACGATGTGGCGCAGCGCGCTGCCCTTGATATTCGCTAGCACCGCGACGGGCTCCGATCCATGACGCGGTAACCCAAGCCGAGGCAACGGTACGATCGGCCGGGTGTTCGACCACATCGGCATCGCCGTCTCGGACCTGGCTGCCTCCGAGCGCTTCTACCGCACCGTCCTGAACGTCCTGGGCGTCGAGCCGAGCTACGCGGGTTTCGACATGGTCGGGTGGGAGGACTGGTGGATCGGTGCGACAGATCGCGAGCATCCGGTGACCCGGGGGCTGCACGTGGGCTTCCGTGCCCGCGACCGCACGCAGGTCGACGCGTTCTGGCAGGCCGGGATCGGCGCGGGGTACCGCAGCGACGGCGCACCTGGGCCGCGCACAGCCTACGGCCCCACCTACTACGGCGCGTTCCTGTTCGATCCCGACGGCAACAGCGTCGAGGCGGTTCACGGCGGCCGCGTGAGCGCCGTGCCCGACGGCCGCATCGACCACCTATGGATCCGCGTGCGCGACACGGCGGCCTCCCGGAGCTTCTACACGGCCATCGCCCCGCACTCCGGGCTGCGCCTGGGGCACGACGAGCCCGCGCGGGTGCAGCTCTGCGGCCCTGACTACAGCGTTTCGCTCGTGCAGGACGAGCGGCCGCTCAGCGAGCACGTTCACGTCGCTTTCTCCGCGCGCGAGAACGCCACGGTGCGCGCTTTCCACGCCGCCGCGCTCGCGGCGGGCTACCAGGACCATGGCGAGCCGGGCGAGCGCGCGGTCTACCACGCGGGCTACTACGGCGCGTTCGTGCTGGATCCGGACGGGCACGTAATCGAGGTCGTCAACCACAATCGCGATGCGCGGACCTGAGCGGCTCCCCGGCGGTCTGAACCTCCGGGAAACAGTGAGCATCCTCCCGCGACACGCCCCTACCCCCCGATGTATGACATCTCGACGCGTGCGGGATCGGGTGCGGCGGCGCTCGCTGCGGATCGTTCGGCGGAGTAACGGTCGCTGCGTGCGCTCCATACGGCCTCGACGCACGCGGTGATCTGAGCGTCCGTGGCTCCGGAGCGCAGCAGCTGGCGCAGGTCGGTGCCGCGGCGCGCGAACAGACATGTGAACAGCTTGCCGTCGGCGGAGAGGCGTGCGCGTGTGCAGGTGGCGCAGAAGGGAACGCTGACCGAGCCGATGACGCCGATCTCACCGGCGCCGTCGCGGTAGCGGTAGCGCCTTGCCACCTCGCCCTCGCCCGCGGGCGGCAGCGCCTGCAGCGGCCAGCGCGCATCGATGGCGGCAAGTATGTCGGCGGCGGGCACGACGTCGTCGATGCGCCAGCCGTTGCTGGAGCCGACGTCCATGTACTCGATGAAACGCAGCACGTGCGGGCGGTTGCGGAAATGCTCGGCCATGTGGGGCACCTGGTGGTCGTTGACGCCTCTCCTGACGACCATGTTCACCTTGATCGGCGCGAGGCCCGCTGCGGCGGCGGCGTCGATGCCCTCGAGCACCCGCCCGGGGCGCACGGGCGTGTCGCTCATCGCCTGCGCGGTCTGCCTGTCGAGCGCGTCGAGGCTGACGGTGACGCGTGCGAGGCCGGCGTCGGCGAGCCTCTGCGCGTTGCCGGCGAGCAGCAGCCCGTTGGTGGTGAGCGCGAGGTCCGTAATGCCCTCGATCGCGCTGAGCGCTCCGACGAGGCCGTGGAGCCCCCTGCGCAGCAGCGGCTCGCCGCCGGTGAGGCGGATCTTGCCGACGCCGAGCCGCGCGAACACGCGGGCCAGCCTGGCGATCTCGGCGAACGTGAGCAGCTCCTCGCGCTGCATGAACTGATGGCCCGGCCCGTAGACCGCGCGCGGCATGCAGTAGGTGCAGCGCAGGTTGCACCTGTCGGTGACGGAGATGCGCAGATCGCGCATGGGGCGTTCGAGCCGGTCGAGCATTCCCACCCACGGTACCCGCCGGCGGGCGGCGGCTAAGCTCTCGGCGAGATGACGCGCGATGAATGGATCGCATCGTTCGCGGCCGCCGCGGGGGTGCAGGCGCCCACGGTGGAGGAGATTCGTGAGCTGCTGGATCTCGCGGGAACCGCGGCGCACTCCTCGGAAAGGACCGCCGCACCGCTTGCATGCTGGATCGCCGGGCGCTCGCAGCTGGAGCTTGGCCGCCTGCGCGAGCTCGCCGAGGGCCTCACCCCAGCCAGCCCTCAGCCGTCCTCAGATCCTGCGGCCGGTTGACGTTGAACAGGAGCCGCGCGGGCTCCCCGAAGCGCCCGAGCTCCCGCTCCGCCACTAGGCGAGGGGACAGCGATGAGAGGGCGGCGCCGAGCGCCGCCTGGGAGTCGAGCGCGCTCTGCAACCGCGCCCGGTGGGCAGGCTCCACGCGCGCGAGCATCGGCTGGGGCAGCCCCTCCAGCGTGGCCATCACCGGCCCCTGCAGGCCGGCCAGCCACGCCAGCAGCGGCCCCGTCAGGAAGGGCATGTCGCAGGCAGCGACGAGCACCGCGGGCTCGTCCGGGCGCGCGGCCGCGAAGTCCAGCGCCGCCAGCACCCCGCAGAGGGGGTGAATGGGGTGCTCGGGCTCGACGATGACCGGCTCGGCCAGCGCGGGCAGGGCCGTGGCGTGCTTGGCGACCACGACCGCCTGCAGGCCGGCCTCTCGCGCTGCGGCGAGCGGATAGGAGATGAGCGGACGGCCGCGCAGGGCGAGCGTGGCCTTGGCGCCGCCCATGCGTGTGGCCTGCCCTCCGGCGAGCACGGCGACGATTGCTCCGGTCTCGCTCATGCGCCAAGTCTCGCAACTACAGTCACTGTGATGAGCGCCACTGGAGCACATGGCACGCGCACCGCCGAGCGGCTGATCAGCCTGCAGGATGCCGAGCGCGCGGTGCTCGCAGCCGTGCCGGGAGCGTTGCCCTGCGAGCGGCTGGCGCTGCCGGAAGCGCTGGGTCGCGTGCTTGCCCGCGACGTCGTGTGCAGCGAGCCGCTGCCGCGCTTCGACGGCTCTGCGATGGATGGCTACGCGGTGCGCGCGGCGGACCTGCGGGGCGCCGGCCCGGGGAGTCCGGTGCTGCTGCGCGTCATCGACGAGTCGCGGGCTGGAGCGCCCTCTGCGGCAGAGCTGCAGGCCGGACAGGCGATCGCGATCTCCACGGGGGCGGTGATCCCGCTGGGCGCCGACGCGGTGGTGCCCGTTGAGGCCACCCGTTCGCATGGAGAGCAGGTCGAGGTGCGCAGCGCGCCGGCCGCGGGCGAGCACATCCGCCGCGCCGGCGAGGACGTGCAGAGCGGCGAGACGGTCCTTTCGGCGGGAACACAGGTGGGGCCCGCTGAGCTCGGCGCCCTCGGCGTGCTGGGAGTCGTTGCCGCTCCCTGCACGCGCCGGCCGCGCCTGTCGCTGCTGGTGACCGGCGATGAGCTGACGGCGGCAGGGGCGCAGCCGGGGCCCGGCGGCGTGCGCGACTCCAACTCGCTGAGCATCGCCGCGATGGCTTGCAGCTGCGGCGCGGAGGTCTCGCGACACGGCGCCGTCGGCGACGATGAGGACGCCACGAGGCGGGCCCTGTCCGCCGCCCTCGACGGGTTCGATGTGGCGGTGGTGTGCGGCGGCGTGTCGGTCGGCCGCCACGACCACGTCAAGGGAGCGCTGGCCGAGCTGGGCGCGCAGGAGGTCTTCTGGGGGGTGGCGCTGCGGCCGGGCAAGCCCACGTGGTTCGGCACGGCGGGCCAGACCCTCGTGTTCGGGCTTCCCGGCAACCCGGTCTCGGCGATGGTCACGTTCACGCTGCTCGTGCGCCCGGCGATTCGCGCGCTGCTTGGGGTCGTGAGCCGCTCACAGCCCCTGTCGGCGGTGCTGGACCACGACTACGAGAAGCCTGCCGGCCGCGCGCACGCGCTGCGCTGCCGCGTGAGCGCCGAGCGCGACGGCTGGCATGCGAGCAGCACCGGCGCGCAGGGCTCCCACGTGCTCAGCTCGATGCTCGCGGCGGACGCTCTGGCGGTCATCCCCGCCGAGGCGAGCATCGTGCGCGCCGGAGAGCGCGTGAGCCTGGTGCCGCTGCGCATGTGGCAGGAGCCGCTGGGCTGATGGATATCGAGGTGCGCCTGTTCGCGATCCTGCGCGAACGCCACGGCGGCTCGCGCGTGGCGCTCACCGTGCCGGCGGGATGCACCGTCGCGCAGGCGCTGGAGTGCCTCTCCGCCGAGGCCGGGCTGGGCGAGCTGCTGGCGCGCGTGCCGGTGCGCATGGCCGTCAACCGCGACTACGCCTGCAGCGAGACGGTGCTGGCACCCGGGGACGAGCTCGCGCTGATCCCGCCCGTCAGCGGCGGGGCCTCGCGGCCGCTCGAGGCCGCCCCCCACGTGCGGGTCAGCTCCGAGCCGCTGTCGATCGATGCGCTCACGCGCCTGGTTGCGGATCCGCGGGCGGGAGCGATCGTGGCGTTCCAGGGCGTGACCAGGGAGGTGGAGCGCCTGGAGTACGAGGCCTACAGCGAGATGGCCCAGGAGCAGATCGCGGCGATCCTGCGCGAGTGCACGCTCGAGCACGAGCTTTGCGCGGCGGCCGCCGAGCACAGGGTGGGAAGCGTTCCGCTCGGGGAGCCCAGCGTGATCGTGGCGGTGTCCGCGCCGCACCGCGAGCAGGCGTTCGCCGGGGCGCGGGCGGCGATCGACCGCATCAAGGCGCAGGCGCCGATCTGGAAGCGCGAGCACCCGGCGGGGGAGCCTGCGCGCTGGGTGCCGGGTGGCGAGCCCGCGTGATGGACGCAGAGGGCCTCAGCCACCTCGACGAGCACGGCCGCGCCAACATGGTCGACGTGGGCGGCAAGGACAGCACCCTGCGCGTGGCGCGCGCGCGGGCGCGCGTGCGCATGGGCAGTGACACGGCGCGGGCGGTCGCCGCGGGCGACGGGCCCAAGGGCGAGGTGCTGGGCGTTGCGCGGCTGGCCGGCATTCAGGCCGCCAAGCAGACCTCGGCGCTGATACCCCTCGCTCACAACCTGCCGCTCACGCTGGTGCACCTCAGCGCGAGCGTTGACGTCCCCGCGGGGCTGGTGGAGATCCAGAGCGAGGTGCGCACGATGGAGCGCACCGGCGTGGAGATGGAGGCGCTGGTGGCCTGCTCGGTTGCGGCGCTGACCGTCTATGACATGGTCAAGGGCCTGGAGAAGGGCATCGTGATCGAGCAGGTGCTGCTGCTGGAGAAGCACGGCGGCCGCAGCGACTACGTACTCGCCGATGCGCACGCCGAGGCCAATTCCGCCCCGGCGGGCCCGGCCTCGCGCTCGCCCTCACTCGAGCCCGGGGGCGCGCAGGCTCAGCCCGCGCCGGGCACGCCGCAGCGGCCGTCGCTGCAGGGCGCGGGTGCGACGCTGATCACGATCAGCACGTCCAAGGCGGCGGGCGAGGGCGAGGACCTGAGCGGAGCGAAGCTCGTGGAGCTCGCGCTCGGCCTTGGCGCCGAGGTGCTGGCGCGGGAGGTGATCCCCGACGACCGTGCGCTGATCGAAGAGCGCCTGTGCCACTGGATCGCGGCGGAGGGCTGCTCGCTGATACTGACCTCGGGAGGGACGGGATTCTCCCCCAGCGACGTGACGCCCGAGGCCACGCGCGCGGTGCTGGAGCGCGAGGCTCCGGGCATCGCCGAGGCGATGCGCTCCGCCTCCCGCGAGCACACGCGCCACTGGATGCTCTCGCGCGGCACCGCCGGCGTGGCGGGCGGGACGCTGATCGTCAACTTCCCCGGTTCTCCGGCGAGCATCGAGCAGACGGGCGAGGCGATCGCAGCATCGCTACCGCACGCGCTGCGGCTGATCGCGGGCTTGCGCGACGCTCACTAGGCGCGCGGGGACACTCCGGTCTCAGGCGTTGAGCGCCACGACCGTGCCGGCCTCACCCCGCAGCGCCGGCGCGGCGTCCTCCATGGCGGCGATGACGCACCTACCGCCCTCCTGCGCGAAGCGCGCCGCGGCCTCCACCTTTGGACCCATCGACCCCGCCGCGAGCCCGAGGCCCCGGACCATCTCGGGAGTGGCGCTGCGCAGCGGCCGCGCGGCCGCGGTGCCCCAGTCCAGCTGCACCGCCGAGACGTCGGTCAACAGCAGCAGGACGTCCGCTGCGAGCTGGCGGGCCAGCAGGGCTGCGGCGAGGTCCTTGTCGATGACGGCCTCCACACCGGCCAGCCCACCCGCGGGCGTCTGCGCGACCGGCACGCCCCCGCCACCCAGGCAGATGACGATCACCCCCGCCTCGACGAGCAGGCGGATCGACTCGATCTCGATCACGCGCAGCGGCTCGGGCGAGGGCACCACCCGTCGCCAGCCCGCGCCGTCGGCGGCGATGCTGATGTGACGCTCACCCGCCAGGCGCTCGGCCTCCTGGCGGGTGTAGACCGGGCCGATCGGCTTGGTGGGATGGCGAAACGCCGGATCGCCGGGATCGACCACCACCTGCGTGAGCAGCGTTGCGATCCTGCGATCGGGCAGCTCGCCGACCAGGCCCTGGTCAAGCAGGTAGCCGATCATCCCCTCCGACTCCGCACCCAGCACGTCAAGGGGCGTCGGCGCGCCGGGATAGGCCTCGGCCTGCAGCGCCAGCAGGCCCACCTGGGGGCCGTTGCCGTGCGTGACGATGAGATCGTGCTCGCGCGCGACCGCCGCGAGCGAGCTGACGGCGCGCGCGACGTTGCGCCGTTGCGTGTCGGTGTCGGCCGGCTCGCCGCGTCTCAGCAGCGCGTTGCCGCCGAGTGCGGCGAGGACTCGCACGGGCCCTATCGACCCGGGTTCATGAGCTCGGCGGCCTCCGAGGCGAGCCTGGCATAGGCGTCCGGGCGGCGCGTGGCCAGGAAGGGGAACAGCTCCAGCCAGTCGTGGCGCTGGTCGAGATCCAGGTCGGCCACGAGCACCGCCGGGCGGTCGCGCGGCGCGCGCGCGAGCTTGCGTCCGTATGGGTCGCAGATGAACGAGGAGCCGTAGAAGTCAAGCGGCGGCTCCTCGCCGATGCGGTTCACGGCGACCATGAACACGCCGTTGGCGATCGCGTTGCCGGTGATCACCTGCTCCCACAGCGGCTGCGTGTCGAAGTCCGGGTGGTCGGGCTCGGAGCCGATCGCGGTCGGATACACCAGCACATCCGCTCCCTCCAGGCTGTACGCGCGCGCCACCTCGGGAAACCACTGGTCCCAGCAGGTGGGCAGGCCGAGGTGGGCCGCCTCGAGCGCGATGACCGGGAACGCATCGGGGCCGCCGGGCCCGGGGGCGAAGTAGCGATCCTCGTGATAGCCGGCGGTGACGGGGATGTGCAGCTTGCGGGTGCGCCCGACCAGGCTGCCGTCGGGCGCGACAAGGATCGCGGTGTTGTAGCCGAGCCCCTCCCCCACCGCGCGCCGCTCATACAGCGAGGCGTGGACGTGGATCCCGGTCTCTGCGGCCAATGCGGCGGCGAAGCGGTGGGTGGGGCCGCCGGGAAGCTCCTCGGGCTTCACGCCGCTCGCCTCGGGGCCGCCCGGGTCAACGGCGAAGTAGCGGCTGAGCGTCAGCTCCTGCAGGCACACGACCCGCGCCCCCTCCCGCGCGGCGATCCTGATCCCCTGCGCAAGCGCCGCCTCGTGCTCGTCGGGATCGGGGTGCCAGCGGTGCTGGACCGCGCCGATCCGCAGAGCGCTGCGGCGCGGGTCCTGCCGGCGGGCCGGAGAGTGGTGCGGGCCCTGCGCGACGATCACGTCGAAGTCCTCCATCACCGGGACTCTAGGTGGTCGCGGGAGACCGGGAAACCCCACCGGCCGACCGCGTACTTCTGCCGGATGCCCACGGCGGCACTGATGCCAAGAATGATCTGCATGACCAACTTCATCGATACCCAGGACTTCTCTCGCGAGCAGCTCGAGGAGCTGCTCGAGCTGATCCGCCTGCTCAAGCAGGCCGACGCCGACGCGGCGGTTCCGCTGCTGCTCAGCCACCGGTCGCTGGGAATGATCTTCGAGGAGCCCTCCACGCGCACGCGGGTGTCCTTCGAGGTCGGCATGGCCAAGCTCGGCGGACACGCCCTGTACCTGAAGCCCGGGGAGATCCACCTGGGCGTACGCGAGTCCCTGTACGACACCGCGAAGGTGCTCTCGCGCATGTGCGACGTGATCGAGGCGCGCACGCTCAAGCACGCCACCGTGGTGGACCTCGCGCGCTACTGCGACGTGCCCGTCATCAACGGCCTGACCGACTACAACCACCCCACCCAGGTCGTCTGCGACGTGCTCACGATGACCGAGCACCTGCCCGCGGGGCGCGCGCTGCAGGACTGCACGGTCGTGTTCGTCGGCGATCGCACCAACGTGTGCAGTTCGCTGATGTTCATCGTCACGCAGTTCGGCATGCGCTTCATCCACGCCGCCCCGCCCGACTATCAGGCGCCCGCGGAGTGGGTGGCGATCGGCGAGGCAAACGCCGCCCTCTCGGGCGGCTCGGTGAGCGTCACCGCGGAGGTGGAGGAGGCGGTCGCGCAGGCGGACTTCGTCTACACCGACCTGTGGTGGTGGGTCGACCAGGAGCAGGAGATACCCGAGCGCAGGGCCGCGTTCATGCCGCGCTACCAGGTCAACGCCGAGCTCATGGCCCGCGCGCCCGAGCACGCCCGCTTCATGCATTGCCTGCCCGCCTCGCGCGGGGTGGAGGTGACCGACGAGGTCATCGACGGACCGCAGTCGATCGTCTTCGACCAGGCCGAGAACCGGCTTCACACCGAGAAGGGAATCCTCGTGTGGCTGCTCTACGGGCGGCTGAAGCATCCCAGCGAGGAGCTGCTCCTCCACCACGACCACACGGTCCGGGAGTACCTGCGGGAGCACGCGCTCGACGGTCCTGAGAGCCCGAGCGAAGCTCACGCCGCCCCGGCTCGCGCCTGAGAACCCAGCGGAAGGAGACCCGAGATGGCCAGCCAGAGCACAACCGCGGCGCAGGCGCCGGCGAGTGCAGACCGTCCAGAGCGACGCCGGGTGATGGGACTTCTGGACATCACCCTGTTCACGGTCTCGGCGATGCTCGTGGTGGAAACGCTGACCGCATCGGCGGAGATCGGCCCCAAAACGATCGCATGGTGGCTGCTGGCGATCGTCTTCTTCCTGGTCCCCTATGCGCTGATAACGGCCGAGCTGGCGACCACCTATCCCACCCAGGGCGGCATCTACGTGTGGGTCAAGCAGGCCCTGGGCAGCCGCTGGGCGGCGCGCACGACCTACTGGTACTGGGTCAACGTGGCGCTGTGGATGCCCTCCGTGTTCGTTCTGTTCGCGGGCGTCTTCTTCCAGCTCTTCGACAGCCACCTCTCCGCCTGGCCGGCCGGCAAGTGGCCGCAGGTGATCATGGCGGTTGCGCTCGTTTGGCTGGTCGTCGGCGTCGGCGTGATGCGCCTGGAGATCGGCAAGTGGGTCAACAACCTGGGGGCGATCCTGAAGGTCATCATCATCTTCTCGCTGGGGATCGGGGGGATCGTCTTCGCGGTGCGCCACGGGGCCGCCAACACGATCAACGGCTCGAGCTTCATCCCCTTCTTCGGCGTGGCCAAGACGTTCCTGCCCGTCATCGTCTTCCTGCTGCTCGGCTTCGAGCTCATCTCGAGCATGGCCGGTGAGGTCAAGGACCCCGAGAAGCGCATCCCGCGCGCCATCTTCACCTCGGGCGCGGTCATCGCCTTTCTCTACCTGTTCGCCTCGATCGGGATCCTGCTGGCGCTGTCGCTGACGAAACTGAGCCTCGTGGAAGGTCTCGTGGAAACCTTCAAGGCGATCTTCGGGCACAAGGGACTCGGCGAGGTCGCGGTCTACGGCCTTGGCATCGCCGCCCTGTACACGTACTTCACCAACATGACCACCTGGACGATGGGCGCCAACCGCTCGGCCGTCGAGGCCGCGGCCGAAGGCGAGCTCCCGAAGATCCTCGGGCGTGAGCACCCGACACGCAGGACGCCGGTCGGGGCGCTGGTCGGCACGGGGCTGATATCAACGCTCGTGCTGCTCGTGACGGCCATCTTCATCAACAAGCAGGACAACCTCTTCTTCGCGATCTTCGCCGCCTCGTCGGTGATCTTCCTGCTGCCCTACCTGCTGATGTACCCGGCCGTGGCGATCCTGCGCTACAAGGACCCCGAGCGCCACAGGCCCTTCAGGATCCCAGGTGGCAACGCGGTCGTGATCGCGATGGCGAGCATCACCTGCGTCGTGATCCTGGCGGGGGTGCTGCTGTTCCTGTGGCCGGAAATCCCGCACGCCCCGGCCGAATGGTCCTACACCGGTCCGCTGCTGGGCATCGTCGGGCTGACACTGGTGGCCGGAGAGGTCATGCTGTGGCGCATGAGCCACCCCCGCAAGCCCCGGGCGCTGCAGGATGCCGGGCCCGCCGCCCCGCCGCCGATCTCCGGCGCGACGGCGCCGGCGCCGCGATGAGCGCCACGCTCACCTCCACCCCGGCCGCCGACGGCTATCGCATGCCGGGCGAGTTCGAGCCCCACGAGGGCTGCTGGATGGCGTGGCCCGAGCGCACCGACAACTGGCGCTTGGGCGCCAAGCCCGCCCAGGCAGCCTACGCCGCGGTGGCCGAGGCCATCAACGCGTCCGAGCCCGTGACGATGGCGGTCTCCGATCGTCAGTTCGAGCACTGCCGCACCGCGCTGTCCCCCTCGATCCGGGTCGTGGAGATCTCCACGGACGACGCCTGGATCAGGGACACCGGCCCGTCCTTCCTGGTCAACGGCGCCGGAGGCCTCCGCGGCGTCGACTGGCACTTCACCGCGTGGGGAGGCCTGGAGGGCGGCCTGTACTTCCCGTGGGACCGCGATGACCGCGTGGCCCGCAAGGTCCTCGAGATAGAGGGTGCCGGGCGCTACCGAGCGCCGATCGTGCTCGAGGGCGGCTCGATCCACGTCGACGGGGAGGGCACGATCCTCTCCACCGAAGAGTGCCTGCTGAACCACAACCGCAACCCGCAGCTAACGCGCGAGCAGATCGAAGAGTCGCTCTTCGAGCACCTGGGCGCCGAGCGCATGATCTGGCTGGGAGACGGCGTCTACAACGACGAGACCGACGGGCACGTGGACAACATCGCCTGCTTCGCCGCCCCGGGTGTCGTGCTGCTCACCTGGACAGATGACCAGTCCGATCCACAGCACACCATCTCCAAGGATGCGCTGGAGAGGCTGCAGAGCGCACGCGACGCGAAGGGCAGGGAGCTCGAGGTGATCAAGCTGCCCCAGCCCGGGCCGCTGGCGATCTCCGAGGAGGAGGCCGCCGGCGTGGACATCGTGGCGGGGACCATCCCCCGCCGCGCCGGCGACCGCCTGGCCGGCTCCTACGTGAACTTCTACCTGGGCACCGAGCGGATCGTCTTCCCGCTCCTTGACCCGCTCACCGACGACGGCGCCGCGGAGATCCTCGCCGGCTGCTTCCCCGGCCGCCAGATCGTTGGTGTGCCGGCGCGCGAGATCCTGTTGGGCGGCGGCAACATCCACTGCATCACCCAGCAGGTCCCGCTCGTCACGGCCTGAGCGGTCACAGCGCCACGCGCCCCCTCGGCCGGACCGCGGCCCGGACCGACCTATGATCATCGCGCCGGGCGGGCGCCGGTATGCGGTCAAGCGAGAACGGAGGGCGAACGATGGACTATGTGAACCTCGGAGCGACGGGCCTGCGCGTATCGCGGATCTGCCTGGGCATGATGAGCTTCGGCAACGACAGCGACAAAGAGTGGGTCCTCGACGAGGCGGCGGCGGAGCCGATCGTCAGGGCCGCGGTCGAGGGTGGCGTCACGTTCTTCGACACCGCCGACACCTACTCAGCCGGGGCCAGCGAGGTGGCAACGGGCCGGCTGCTGGCGAAGATGCTCTCCCGCGATGAGCTGGTGATCGCGACCAAGGTGTTCATGCCGATGACGCCCGGGGAGAACGGCGGCGGGCTCTCGCGCAAGCACATCCTCAGCGCGATCGACGCCTCCCTGGAGCGCCTGCAGATGGACTACGTGGACCTCTACCAGATCCACCGCTGGGACAACCGCACTCCGATCGAGGAGACCATGGAGGCGCTGCACGATGTGGTCAGGGCCGGCAAGGCCCGCTACATCGGCGCCAGCAGCATGTTCGCGTGGCAGTTCGCCAAGGCCCAGAACCTCGCCCGCTCGCGCGGCTGGACGCCGTTCGTCTCGATGCAGAACCACTACAACCTGATCTACCGCGAGGAGGAGCGCGAGATGATCCCGCAGTGCATCGACCAGGGCGTCGGCGTGATCCCCTGGAGCCCGCTGGCGCGCGGGATGCTCGCGGGCAACCGCACGCGCGGCGGCGAGCGGCTGACAACGCGCGCGGGGTCCGACGCGTTCACCGACTACCTCTACAACGAGCCGACGGACTTCGACGTCGTCGAGCGCCTGGCCGAGGTGGCCGAGCAGCGCGGGCTCCCGCCGGCGCAGCTCGCGCTGGCGTGGCTGCTCGCAAAGCCCGGCATCACAGCGCCGATCATCGGCGCGACCAAGCCCGAGCATCTGCACGACGCGCTCGCCGCCGAGCAACTGGTGCTCACCGAGCAGGAGCTCGGCCGCCTCGAGCAGCCCTACCGCCCGCACCCCGTACTCGGCCACGGTTGACGCGCGCGCTCGCCTGCTGCTAGCGTTGTGTGCTCAGGTCGGGCACCGTGCCCGACATATCGCAGTGCCAGCGCTCGTAGCCTTTGCTTAGCAATCTCCGCGTTCGCAGCACTACAAACGCAGGAGGAAACGCAAGATGGCTACAGGAACCGTGAAGTGGTTCAGCGACGAGAAGGGCTTCGGCTTCATCACACCCGATGACCAGTCGAAGGACCTGTTCGTCCACCACAGCGCGATTCTCGGCGAGGGCTACCGCTCGCTCGCCGAGGGCGCCAAGGTCTCATACGACGCCGAACCCGGCGACAAGGGACCCAAGGCCGCAAACGTACAGCCGGCCTAACGGCACCGCGGACCGATGGGTGCGAAGGCATCCATCGGTCCCTTAGCCCTTCTCCCCTGCTCGCGCCTGCGAGCCCCGGTCCCCGTAGCGCTCAGAGGACCGCGTAGTTCTTAGAGGACCCCGTAGTTCTTCATAGCCCGCTCGAGGTCGGTGGCCTCGTGCTGCTCGCCCAGGGCGTTGGGATGCATGGGGATACCCGTCAGCGAGCCTGAAAGAGGTTCGATCCAGCGCTCCGCGGCGGCGGTGCACGCGTTGTGGCCCTCGGGGCTGAACGTGTTGACGAACACAGCGTGCGCGGCTCGCGCTTCGCGCCTGATGAGGTTGTTCAGACGCATCTCGAAAGCACGGCGGAACCACGCCAGGTCGCCGGTCGTCCAGGGAATCGCGCTCGGGCAGTAGCCGCTGCCGGGGGTGATTTCCGGGTAGCCGACGACGAACACCTGTGCATGGGGTGAGAGGTAGTGGATGTCCGCCAGCGCCAGGCTCTCCTCTTCGGCGACAACCTTGGCCCCCGCCACCACGAACCCTTCGAGCGCCCCCGCACACGGGGCGCCCTCGTCGGGCCTGCCCGCGTCGATCTCATCGCAGCCTTCGAGGATCGCCCCGAACAGGTCTTCGTCGTTGCCGCCGATGCTTAGGCTGACGTAATCCGTGGACGGGGTGAGGGCGCCGAGCTGCGCCGGCTGGGCGCCCGACTGGGCGACGATCAGATCTTCGGTGTCGGCGCCCCTGCAGCTGACGTCGGTCAGCGACAGGCCGAGGGCTGCGGCGACCAGATGCGGATAGTCCGCCGCGGACTGGCCGCATTCCGGCGGCGCGCTGGGCGCGAGCGGCGTGACACCCCAGCCTGCCGTGTATGAGTCGCCCAGTGCCACATAGGTGCCCTCGGTCGTCGCCGCTGGCACCGAGTGGGCGGCGAACAGGGCCCCGATAAGAAGCACGAGCAGCACTCCGGCAGCTCCCAGGCGTAGGACGCCTCCGCCACGCGCGGGCTCGCCCACGCCGACACGAACCGCTCTCACGACGGCCCAATCGCCTCGCCGACGGGTGTGTTTGTGCATCATGCCTCATGTTGAGGTTAGCGTCTGCGCCGGTGCCCGGGGTCGAGTCCGGGGTGGGGCGCCGGGGCGCCGCCGGTCGCCCCGCGAGGGCTGCAGCAGGGCCGGCCCGCCGTATACTTGCGCGGCCTCGGCGCCGGCCAGGCGCGAACGTCAAACCACGAAGGGGGTCCCCGATGAGCAAGCTGATGGCCCGCGTTGGCCTGCCCGTGCTAACGGTTCTCGCACTGGCCGGGTGCGGCAGCAGTTCGAACACCACGAGCAGTTCCACGACGAGCACGACGAGCACGACGGCGCCGGCGGGCGCCGAGAACTCAGCCATCGCGGCCGAAGTGCCGGCGGGGATCAAATCCAAAGGCACGCTGAACATCGCGACCGAAGCCCAGTACGCGCCCAACGAGTTCATCGCCTCCGACGGTCACACGATCATCGGCATGGATCCCGACCTGATGAAGGCCCTGGGAGAAGTGATGGGGCTGAAGGTCAACATGGTCAACGCCAACTTCGAAACGATCATCCCCGGCCTCGCCGCCGGCCGCTACGACCTCGGCGCCTCCTCGTTCACGGACACAAAGGAACGCGAGAAGACCGTCGAATTCGTCGACTACTACAAGGCCGGCATCTCCTTCTACGCCAAGACCGGCTCCAGCCCGGGCGTCAGCACCGTGGCCGACCTGTGCGGCAAGACGGTGGCCGTCGAGAAGGGCACCGTCGAGCTCGAAGAATCCGAATCGCAGAGCAAGAAGTGCACCAAGGAAGGCAAGAAGTCCGTGACCGTGCTGAGCTTCCCCGGCCAGAACGCCGTCAACCTCGCCGTCTCCAGCGGCAGGGCGGAACTCGGGATGGCCGACTCGCCCGTGGTGGCCTACCAGATCAAGCAGTCGGGCGGGCAGTTCAGCCTGATCGGCCAGAGCTATGCGTTCGCGCCGTACGGGATCGCCATCCCCAAGACGACGGGGATGACCAAGCCGATCCTCGCCGCGCTGAAGGTGCTGATCGCCAACGGCAGCTACCTGAAGATCCTCGAAAAGTGGGGCATCCAGGCGGGCGCGATCACCGAACCGAAGATCGACGGCGCGATCAGCTGAGCTGAGCGGCGGTGTCCTCGCTCCAGGACACCGGTGAGGGGCGGCCCGAGGAGATCCGGGCCGTCCCCGTCCGCCACCCGGGCCGGTGGGTGGCGGCGGCGATCGTGCTGCTGCTCGCCGCGGCGGCGGCGCGCTCGGTCGTCACCGACGCGCACTTCGAATGGAGCGTCGTCGGGAACTACCTGTTCGATTCGCGCGTCCTGTCGGGGCTGCGCCTGACGCTGGAGCTGACGGTGATCGCGATGGCGATCGGCGTCGCGCTCGGCATCATCCTTGCGGTCATGCGGCTCTCGCCGAACCCGCTCGTGTCGGGCAGCAGCTGGCTCTACATCTGGTTCTTCCGCGGCACCCCCGTCCTGGTCCAGCTGCTGTTCTGGTACAACATCGCCGCGCTGTACCCCAAGCTGGGCCTGGGGATCCCATTCGGGCCGACCTTCGTCCATCCCGACGTCAACACCCTGATCACGCCCTACCGGGCCGCGATCCTCGGGCTCGGGCTCAACGAGGGCGCCTACATGGCCGAGATCGTGCGGGCGGGCATCATCTCGGTGGACGAGGGGCAGGCTGACGCCGCGCGAGCGCTCGGGATGACCCGCCTGCAGACGATGCGCCGCGTGGTGCTGCCACAGGCGATGCGCGTGATCATCCCGCCGACGGGCAACGAGACGATCTCGATGCTCAAGACGACCTCGCTGGTCGAGGTCATCGCCGTGATGGACCTGCTGTTCTCGGTCTCGAACATCTACTCACAGAACTTCAAAACGATTCCCCTGCTGATCGTGGCGAGCATCTGGTATCTCGTGTGCACCTCGATCCTCTACGTGGGGCAGTACTACCTGGAGCGCTACTACGCGCGGGGCTCTGCGCGCGAACAGCAGGCCGGCTTCCCCGCGACGGTGCTGCGCGGCGTGCTCAGCTTCGCGCGCCCGGGCGCCCACTTCCGCCCGGGCGGGGGCGAACACCGGTGAGCACGCCCATGGTCCTCGCTGAGGGCGTGCACAAGCGCTTCGGGCGCAACGAGGTGCTGAAGGGGATCGACCTGGAGGTGGCCCCCGGCGAGGTCATGTGCCTGCTCGGCCCCTCCGGCTCGGGCAAGTCGACGTTCCTCCGCTGCATCAACCATCTGGAGAAGATCAACCGCGGCCGCCTGTCCGTCGACGGGGAGCTCGTCGGCTACCGCCAGGACGGCGAGCGGCTGCACGAGTTGCGCGAATCGGAGATCGCGCGCAAGCGCGCGGAGATCGGAATGGTCTTCCAGCACTTCAACCTGTTCGGGCACATGACCGCGCTGGAGAACACGACGTGCGCGCCGGTCCGCGTCAAGGGCGTCCCCCGCGATCAGGCCAGGGCCCGCGCCACTGAGCTGCTCGGGCGCGTCGGGCTCGCCGACAAGCTCGACGCCTACCCCGCGCAGCTCTCGGGCGGGCAGAAGCAGCGCGTGGCGATCGCACGGGCGCTGGCCATGGAGCCCAAGCTGATGCTCTTCGACGAGCCCACCTCGGCGCTTGACCCCGAGCTCGTGGGAGAGGTGCTCGACGCGATGAAGCAGCTCGCCCGCGAAGGCATGACGATGGTGGTGGTCACCCACGAGATGGGCTTTGCCAAAGAGGTGGCCGACAGCGTCGTCTTCATGGACGACGGGCTCGTCGTGGAGTGTGGTCCCCCCGAGCAGGTGATCGGCAGCCCGCGCCACGAGCGCACCCGGGCGTTCCTCTCCAAGGTGCTCTGAGTTCAGGGCGCGCGCCTACGGTTGCCCGCGGGCAACCCAGGCGGCCTCAGCCCAGGTAGGAGTCCAGCCGCTCGATCGCCTCGGGCAGGCTCTCGCGGCCAAAGCCGATGCGCAGATGCCGGGGCTCCCCGTAGACCGTTCCGGGGAGCAGCAGCACGCCGCAGCTCAGCGCCGTCTGCTCACACCAGCCCTCCACGTCGATCCCGGCGCGTACGCGCGGGAAGCCGATCGGCCCGGCGTGCGGGCGCACCCACTCCAGCAGCTCGCTGCGGCGCTGAAGCAGATCCTCGACCACTGGCAGGTTGCGCAGGACCAGCGCTCGGCTCTCGCCGGTGAGCTTGGCGGCGTGGCGCAGCGCCAGCGCGACCAGCAGTTCGCTCGGGGCGCTGCTGCAGATGGTCGTGTAGAGCTTCAGGTCGGTGATGCGGCGCATCAATGCGGGGTCCCGACATGCCAGCCAGCCGATCCTCAGCCCGGGTAGCCCGTGCGCCTTTGAGACGGTGCCGAGCGAGATCGCGCTCTCGTAGAGGTCGCATGCGGCCGGCAGTCGCTCGGCCGGATCATGCTCCAGGCCGCGGTAGACCTCGTCGCTGAACAGCGTGATTGATCGCTCGGCTGCCAGCTCGAGGATGCGACCGAGGGTCTCGCGCGGCATCTGTCGGCCCGTTGGGTTGTGCGGCGAGTTGATGTAGAGGAGCTTGGTGGCGGGCCGCAGCAGGTCCTCCAGCTCCTGCAGGTCGTGGGCCCAGCCGTCCTCGTGACGGGCACGCCATAGGCTCACCTCGGCGCCGGTGCTGCGCGCAACCTCGATCGCCGAGCCGTAGCAGGGAGCCTCGATGACCGCGTGATCGCCCGCACCCAGCAGCGCGTGGTAGGCGGTGAAGATGCCCTCCTCGGCGGCCGCGAGCGCGAGCACATCCTGCGGCCCGGCCCGCTCGTAGCCCGCAGCGACCGCCTCGCGCAGCTCGGGCGAGCCGGGCACCTCGGTGTAGCCCAGGCGCAGCCCGCGCAGGCGCTGCTCGGCCCCCGGCTCCAGCGCGAGCAGATCCTCGACGGTGCGCGACTCGCAATCGCTGCTCGAGAGCATCAGCTCCGCGCGAAACTCCCAGCGCTCATAGAAGCGCTCGATGGCGAACGGGGCGATCTGCACGCCCGGGAGGCTAGCCGCCCGCGCCGTGCGCGGACACCGGCGCGCGGCGCAGCCACCACGTGGGTGGGCCGCTGGGCAGGGCGATCTCGCTCGCCTCGGTGAAGCCGCGCCGGCCATAGAACAGGCGGTTGTCCACCGTGGATGTCTCCAGGCAGCAGGCCAGCCCGCGCCTGTCCGCGTCCGCGAGCACCGGGGCCAGCACCGCGCTCGCCAGGCCCTCGCGCCGGCGGCCGGGGTGCGTCGCGAGCACCCCCAGGTACCAGTGGCGCTCGCGCACCGCGGCGGCCGCGCCGGCAACCGCGTCGTTGTAGCGAGCAAGCCGCGCCATCGCGGGCTCGCCGGCGATGGCGCGGTAGCGAGCCCAGATCTCCGCGGCGCCGCGGCGGGCGCTCTCACTCCTTTCGGGGGGGTCCCACATCGAGACCGCGGCCAGGTCATCGCTCACCCACACGTCCTGCGACAGCACCCGCGCATCGAACAGCGCGGCAGCGAACTGCTCGGCGAGCCGCTCGTACTCCTCACCGAAGATGAATGCCCAGGCCGGGTCGCAGGCGAACGCGGCGGCGACGGTACGCGCCACCCCCGAGCGCTCCTCCGGCTCGGCCCGGCGCACGATCGGAAGCGCGGTGGATGGCCGTGTCATCGCAGCGGAGCGGCGCCTAGTTCATGCCGAGCAGCCGGGCGGTCAGCGGGCCGCCGTCGGAGGTCAGCTCGCGCAGCGCCGCCTGCAGGATCTCGCCGTCGACGATCAGCTCTCCCGCGGAGCGCTCGCCGGCGAGCAGCGCAGCCCGCCTGAGCAGCTCCCGTATGAACGCCGGGCTTGCGCCCTCGGTGTCCGCGACGAGCGCGGGGATGTCCGCGGCGCGCAACTGCAGCCCGACTCCGTACAGCTCGAGCAGCCGCCGGCGGCCATCGGCGTCGGGGATCGGTAGCTCGCTCGCCAGATCAACCCGGCCCGGCCTGGCCGCCAGCGCCGGCTCCAGCCGGTCCGCGCGGTTGGTCGTCAGGACGAAGATGACGTCCAGATCCTCCTGCATGCCGTCCATCTCGTTGAGCAGCTCGAACAGCAGCGCGCTGGAGGAGTGCTCGTCGCGATCCAAGGCGACCAGGTCGACGTCCTCCATGACCACCATCGAGGGAGCCAGCTCCCGTGCGACGCGACACGCGCTGCCGATCGCGTGAAGGCCTGCTCCGGTGAGGATCAGCACGGTGCGCTCGGGCATCTGCCCCGCCAGGTACATGGCGGTTAGCGTCTTGCCGGTGCCGGGCGGGCCATATAGGAGCAGCCCGCGCTTGATGTGGCGGCCGGCTGCGCGCAGCCGGGGCGCCTGCGCGGCGAACCCGAGCGTCTGGCGCTCGATGCGCTCGAGCAGCCCCTCGGGGAGAACGATCGCCTCGCGCTTGACCGCGGGCAGGTTTCTGACCTCCAGCGAGATGCCGCCGAATGGGCTGCTTCCCACCTCAAGCACCCTCCCCCGGTAGACGTTGTGCGAGCGCATCAGCGCGGAGATGTCCTCGATCAGGGCCTCGGCCGGCTCGCGCGTGGGTGCGAGGACCTCCAGCTGGAGGTCGCGCTCGGGGCCGCGGGACTGGTCGGAGCCGCGCACGGCTATGACCAGCCGCTGCTCGCCGCGGCGAACCAGGAACAGGCCGGCGCTGACGCAGATGATCGTGCGCTCGCCCACCTGCACCGCCTCGTGCTCCTGGGGGCCGGCGCCGGGCCCGCCGATGACCATCCCCCGGGGCCCCTGCGCCTTGGCGGCCAGCTCCGCAAGCCCCATGTGCCAGCCGCGCTGAGAGGACATTCCCACGAACTCGTGCTCCCGTCCCGCCTCTGCCAGGTATGCGTCAAGGGCCACCTGCAGGTTGACCCGCTCCCAGGAGGAGACGGCCCTGGAGAGGACCGGCAGCTCCGCCGGATCCTGGCCGAGATGCTCGACGATGCGCCTGCGCAGCGGAGGTTCCTCCGCCGGCGCGTTCGTGCGCGCCCAATCCATCAGGTCGCGCAGCGCGACCGCGAGCTGTTCGGGGGCGAGCGTGTCCACGAGCCAAGGCTATCCCTCACCGCGCGCGCCGGAGCGCCGGGCCGTGTGGGCGCCCTCTGGGAGGTTGGGAGGGGCGCTCAGCCGGCCAGCACGGCGGCGGCCAGCCGCTCCGACGCTCCGGGACACAGGGCGAGGAACAGGTGGGGCTCGGTGACCTCCAGCTCCAACAGCGCGGGCCGCCCGTCGGGCCCCGCGACGACGTCCACGCGGGCGTACAGCGGCGCGCCGAAGCGCTCGGAGATCTCGCTGAGCACGCGATCGGCGAAGGCCAGCGTGGCGGGCTCCGCCTCGTGCGGCAGCACAAGGTCCTCGCGCATCATCGCCAGCGCAGGGGCGAGCTCGCCGGGCGCCAGCGGAGCCTCCTCATCGGGCGCGAGCACGGCGCTCTTTCTGAGCGTGTGCGAGAGCTCGCCCGCGAAGAACACGAGCGCCGCCTCGCCAAGCTCGTCCACCGCCGCCATGTAGGGCTGCACCAGCGCGACCCGGCCGCTCGCGTGGATGCGCGCGATGAGCGCGCGGGCCTCGCCGTGGAACGCGGGACCGAAGCGACCCGTCTCCCGCGCGCCCGCCGAGATGCTGGGCTTCACCACCACCTCTCCCTCCAGCTGCGCGGGCTGGTCCCCGGGGGCGATGAACGTCGTCGGCACCGTCGCCACCGACAGCTCCCCGAGGTAGCGCTTGTCGACGTTGAAGGCCACGAGGCTCGGCGAGTTGCGCAGCCTCGCCGCGCCAACGCGCTCACACCAGCTCAGGAACTCGGGCACTCTGGCCGTGTAGTCCCACGTCGAGCGGATCACCACCCGGTCAAAGACCTCCCAGTCGACGCTCTCGTCATCCCAGCAGCGAAACTCGGCATCCAGCAGACGCGCGGCGGGATGGTCGTCGGCCGACCCGCCAGGCATGGCCGCACAGGTGGCAAACGCGACACGCATCAGCGCTCAGGTTATGCCCCGCGGGGACGATCAGCCGGCCACGGCACTCACGAGCGTCTCATCCTCGCGCGCGGCGAGCGAGTGCTCACGGCTGTCGCGGGAGGAGATCAGCAGCGCCGCCAGGATCGCACCGAGGACGGCAAAGCCGCCGCCCACGAGAAAGGCGCGCTCATATCCCTTGGTCAGCGCGACCGTGGTGGTGTGAACGCCGGCGTGCAGCACGCTCTGCGTGCGGCTGTTGGCGATCGTCGCAAGGATGGCCAGGCCAAGGGCGCCGCCCACCTGCTGGGAGGTGTTGATCAGACCCGACGCGAGCCCCGCCTCGTGCGGCTCCACGCCGCTGACCGCGGCGATGGTGACCGAGACGAATGAGAACCCGAGCCCGAACGCAGCGAGCAGCGAGGGCCCGAGCACGTCGCCCGCGAAGGAGCCGCCGGGCGCCCGCACGCGCGAGAACCACAGTAGCCCTGCGGCGATAAGCAGCAGCCCCGCGATGAGCGTCGGCTTGAAGCCGACACGCGTCACCAGCTGCGAGGCCGCCCCCGCGGAGAGGATGATCCCCACCGCCAGCGGCAGATAGGCAAGACCTGCGTGGATCGGGGAGAAGCCAAGGACGTCCTGCATGTAGAGCGAGATGAAGAAGAACATCGAGAACAGGGACATGCCGATCAGCAGCCCGACGATGTCCGCTCCGCGCAGCGTGCGCAGCCGGAAGATCGAGAAGGGCATCAGCGGATGGCGCTGGCGCGTCTCGATGGCCACGAACGCGCCCAGCAGGAGGATGGCGCCGGCGAGGCGCAGCAGGGTCGTCGAGGATCCCCAGCCGACGTTCACCGCTTCAACCACCGCGTAGACGAGCAGCGCGAGGCCGGCGGTGACGGTCACCGCTCCGGGGATGTCGAAGCCTTCCGTTCCGTCGTCGGAGGTGCTCTCCAGCAGCGTCCGTGGTGCGAGCAGCGCCGCGGCCAGCCCGATCGGCACGTTGACGAACAGCACCCACCGCCAGTTCAGGCCGCTTGTGAGGATCCCGCCGAGCAGGACCCCCGCCGCGCCCCCGGCGCCCGCGACCGCGCCCCATATGCCCAGCGCGCGGTTGCGCTCGGCGCCTTCGCTGAAGGTGTTGGTGATGATCGACAGCGCCGCGGGCGAGACGATCGCCGCGCCGAGACCCTGAACCGCGCGCGCCGCGATCAGCCACGTCTCCGACTGCGCCAGCCCGCCCGCGAGCGAGGCGAGCGAGAACAGCACGAGCCCCGTCATAAACATGCGCCGCCGGCCCAGCAGGTCGGCGAGGCGGCCGCCCAGCAGCAGGAACCCGCCGAACGTGAGCGTGTAGGCGTTGACCACCCACGAGAGGTCGACGCGGGAGAAATGCAGAGCCGAGCCGATCGAGGGCAGCGCGACGTTGACGATGGACGCGTCGATGACGACGACGAACTGGGTCATCGCCAGGAGGATCAGCGCGCGGTTCTTGGCGCGGGGCGTGTAGAGCGCGGGTTCGGCCGTCTGCGAGGGCGATACCATTGAAACTGACCTCCGGTTCCGTTTGCGTGACACCACTATAGGAACCTCGGTTCCGTTTCCTGGAGAACCTGGAATTCGAAATGAGCGATATCAGCGTTGAGAGCCCCGAGCGCCCGCTGCGCGCCGATGCGCGGCGCAACCGCGCGCTGATACTGCAGAGCGCGCGGGAGGTGTTCGCCGCCGACGGCGCCGAGGCGCAGATGGACGACGTGGCGCTGCGGGCGGGCGTGGGCGTGGGAACGCTCTACCGCCACTTCCCCACCAAGGAGGCACTGCTGCTGGAGCTCGTCCGCGACAAGCTGCGCAGCTTCGCCGAGAACGTCGCGGAGGCGCTGGAGCAGCAGGGCGACCCGGGCGAGATCTTCCAGGCGGTCCTCTACCGCAACGCCGAGGTGGCCTCCCGCGACGCGGTGATGCAGCAGGTGCTCGCGGGCGCGGGCGATCAGCTCTGGAGCGCGGCGCTGGCCGAGCGCGAGCGACTGGGTGCCCTCACCGCCGAGCTGCTGGGGCGCGCACAGCGGGTCAACGCGGTGCGCGGGGATGTGCAGGCGTCGGACATCGCCATGCTGATGTGCGGGCTGTGCGCCACGATGGCCCACGGCGGCCCGGATTTCGACTGGCGCCGCCATCTCGCCCTGCTGCTCGACGGGCTGGCCACGCGAGAGGCGATGGTACCGCCGGGCAGGTAGCGCCCCGGCGCCGCAGCGTGCCGCCCACGGCCGTGCGAGACCATCCCTCAGCTATCGGGCAGAACTACCGATACATGTCCCGATGTCGCATGTTCAGCCCATCGCGGGCCAGACAGGCGTCTCCGGGCGCTTGTCCCGCCGCACACTTTGGATCGCCTACGGCGTGCTCGCCACGCTGCTGGCGGCCTACCTCGGCCTGCTGGTCGAGGACCCGAGCCGGCCCTATTCGAGCTGGCTGGACGGGTGGTGCGTCGACGCCGTGGAGATCGCGGCGTGCGCCCTGTGCCTGCTGCGCGCGGTGGGGCGCCGCCGTGGCCGCGCTGTTCCCCTGATCCTCGGCGCGGCGCTGCTGTCGTGGGCGGTGGGGGACTCTGTCCTGACGGTCGAGTCGCTGGGCGGGGCGACGCCCCCGGTGCCATCCCTCGCGGACGCCTTCTACCTGGCGTTCTTCCCTCTCGCATATGTCGCCGTGGTCCTGTTCATGCGCGGCGAGGTACGCCGCATCAACAACCCGAGCTGGCTCGACAGCGCGGTGGCCGGCCTCGGCGCGGCGTCGGTGTGCGCCGCCTTCGCCTTCAGCAGCGTCGTCTCGGTGACGGGGTCGAGCGCGCTCGCGGCGGCGACCGATCTGGCCTATCCGGTGGGCGACCTGCTGCTGCTCGTCCTCGTGGTCGGCAGCACCGCGATGCTGTCGGGCCGCAGCAAGAAGCCGTGGCTGCTGCTGGCCTCCGGCATGGCGCTGAACGTCGCCGGGGACACCTTCAACCTATTGGGCTCGGCCTCGGGCGCGGTGCACGTGGGCTCGGTCGTCAACGGGATCGCCTGGCCCGTCTCGATCCTGCTGATGTCGGCCGCTGTGTGGATCCCGAGCGGGCACACCGACCCCAGACGTCTGCCGAAGCCCACCGGCTTCCTGCTGCCCGGTGTGGCTGCGGGTGCCGGGCTGGTGGTGCTGGCGGTCGCAGCGCTTGACACGGGTTCGGTCAACAGAGTCGCTGTCGCACTGGCGAGCGCCACGCTGCTGGCGGTCGGCCTGCGCCTGGCGGTTTCGGTTCGCAGCCTGCGCACGCTCACGCATCGCCATGAGCACCACTCTGTGACCGACTACCTCACGGGCCTGGGCAACCGGCGATACCTGTCCAATCTGCTCGGTGCGTTCTTCGCTGAGCAGGAGTCCCCGGACTGCGGTGGCAGGAGCCTGGCGTTCCTGTTCATCGACCTCAATCGCTTCAAGGAGATCAACGACTCCTTCGGCCACACCGCGGGCGATGAGATCCTGCGCCACATGGGAGAGCGCTTCAGCAGGGCGCTGCGCGCCACCGACGCACTGGTGCGTCTCGGCGGCGATGAGTTCGCGGCCGTCCTGATCGACGCCGATCGCGATCTGGCGGAGCAGGTCGCCGGGCGACTGACGAGCAGCCTGGAGGAGCCCTTTGCCCTGGAGAGCATCAGCGCTCAGATCGATGCCAGCATCGGCATCGCGATCGCGCCCGACCACGCCACCGACGCGCAGTCGCTGCTCGCGTGCGCCGACGTCGCCATGTACCGGGCGAAGTCCGCGCACCGGCCGTTCGGGACCTATCACGACGACTTCGACGACGGCGTGGATCTGCTGATGCTGGCTGAGGAGCTGCGCGACGCGCTGGCGGGGGACGAGCTCTCGCTGCACTATCAGCCGCAGCTGAACCTGCGGACGGGCGAGGCGCCGGCGAGCGAGGCGCTGCTGCGCTGGAAGCACCCGACGCGCGGCATGATCCCGCCGCTTACGCTCCTGCCCCTGGCAGAGCAGACGGGGATGATGGGCGCGCTCACCGAGTGGGTGCTCGCGCGGGCGCTCGGGCAGTGCGCCGCGTGGCGCGCCGAGGGCAGGCCGGCGGTCGTGTCGGTGAACATCTCACCGTCGAACCTGCTGGAACCGGGCTTCACCGAGAAGGTGCGAGAGCTGCTGCAGCTCAACTCGCTGCCCGCCGGGGCGCTCGTGCTGGAGATCACCGAGACGAGCATCATCACGGACTTCGACAAGGCTCAGGTAGTCATCGCCGCGCTCGCAGAATTCGGCGTGGTGGTGTCCGTTGACGATTTTGGCACCGGATTCACATCGCTGGCCTACCTGAGCACCCTCGCCGTGCGAGAGCTCAAGCTCGATCGCACCTTCATCCAGCACGTCGCCGATCGCGACCTCCAGCTCGTGCGCTCGACGATCGAGCTCGGCCACGCGCTCGGGCTTCGTGTGGTTGCTGAGGGAATCGAGGATGCCGAGACGCTTGCGCTGCTCACCCAGCTCGGATGCGACGTCGGCCAGGGCTACTTCATAGGCATGCCCGAGCCTCCGCAGAAGCCCGCTCTGAACCGGCGCCCGGCCGAACGCGAGCATCAGCGCCGCCTCGGGAGCGGTCTCTCCTAGCCTCGTCGTGCGCTCGCGCGGCGGCGGGCAAGCGCACGATCAGCCCGGCGCGAGCTCCGCGATCGCGGCCATCGCGGCGTTGCGCCCGGGGATCCCGCTCACCCCTCCCCCGCGCTGGGCGCCCGCGCCGCAGAGCAGCACCGCGCGCTCACCGCTACCCACCCCCCAGCCGCCGACATCCTCCTCGCTGCTCGCGAACGGCCACGAGAGGTCGCGGTGAAAGATGTGCCCTGCGGGCATGCGCAGCTCCTCCTGCAGGTCGATGGGGGTGTGGATCTCCAGGCAGGACCCACCGTCGGGCCGGCGCATGAGGCAGTCCTCGACCGGCTCCGCCAGCACCATCTGCAACGACTCCAGAACCGCCCGCAGCGCCGCATCGCGCGAGGCCACGGGATCGTCACGGAAGATCCGCGCCGGCGTATGCAGGGCAAAGACGGTGAGCGTGTGCGCCCCAGCCGCGCGCAGCTCGGGGCCGAGGATGCTGGGGTCGGTGAGCGAGTGGCAGTAGGCCTCGCACGGAACCGGGGCGGGCAGCGTGCCGGCCGTGGCCCGGACGTGAGCCTGCTCCAGCTGCGAGGCCATCTCGTTGACGTGGAGGGTGCCGGCGAACGCAACCTCAGGCTCCACCTCTGGATCCTTCAGGCGCGGCAGCCTGCGCAGCAGCATGTTGAGCTTCACCTGCGCGCCCTCGGGCTGCCGCCGCAAATCCTGTTTGCGCCCGAGCAGGCGCTGAAGCTCCCAGGGCGCGGCGCCGACGAGCACCCGCCGGGCGCCCACCACGCGCTCGTGCTCGCCGTCGCGGTAGCGCACGCCCGCGCTCTCGCCTTCGGGTTCGATCCCGAGCACCTCGCTGGCGGTGAGCAGCTCGGCGCCCGCTGCGCGAGCCGCGCGCGCGAGCTCGGCCACGATCGTCCCCATCCCGCCCAGCGGCACCTCCCAGGCGCCGCTGCCGCGCCCGATCACGTGGTAGAGGAAGCAGCGGTTCTGCAGCAGATCTGACGCGCCGGCAGCCGCGAAGGTGCCGATCAGCGCGTCCGTGAGGGCGACCCCGGACACCAGATCGTCGCCAAAGGCATCCGCGAGCGCCTCGCACAGAGGCCGCTCGAAGATGGCCTCCCAGGCGCGGTCCTCACCGACCAGCGCGCGCAGCTGCTCGCGCGAGCGCAGCGGTTGGGTGAGCGTCGGGAAGATGCTCTGCGCGACGCGGCGCGTCATCGCATAGAAGCTCTCCCAGCCCGCGTGGTCGGAGTCCCCGCCGGTGATCTTGCGGAACGAGCTGCGCGTGCCGGCCGGGTCGGCGTTGTCGATCAGCAGGCCGCGGCTCCCTGCGGCCCGCGGGTCAGGCGTGTAGGAGGAGACACTGCGTGGCAGCAGCCGAACCTCCAGCCCGAGCTCGCGGACGATCAGCTCGGGCAGCAGGCTGACCAGATAGGAGTAGCGCGAGAGCCGCGCCGGCAACCCCGGGAAGATCTCCTCCGAGACCGCCGCCCCGCCGAGCGAGGGGAGGCGCTCCAGCAGCAGGCAGGAGCATCCGGCGCGGGCCAGGTAGGCGGCCGCCACCAGGCCGTTGTGCCCGCCTCCCACGATTACCGCGTCATAGCGGTCGCGCCGAGCGCTCATCCGTGCGCGAGTATCGCACCCGGCATTCCAGGATCCGCGCTAGGAGCCGGCCGGCACGAGCCTGTTCTTGGCGGAGCGAACGGCCTCTGTGAGGGCGTTGATGTCATAGACGCCGTAGTGGCGGCGGCCGTTGACGAAGAAGGTCGGCGTCCCGGTGACGCCGCTTTCGTCGGCGCCGGCGACATCGGCGAGGACCCGCCCGGCGTAGGCGTGGGTGTGAAGATCGTCTTTGAAGCGCTCCAGATCGAGGCCGAGCTCGCGGGCACGTTGTGTGAGATCCACGGGCGTGAGGGCGTCCTGGTTGGCCAGCAGAGCGTCGTGCATCTCCCAGAAGCGGCCCTGGGCGGCCGCCGCCTCGGAGGCTTCCGCGGCCATCTGCGCGCGCGGGTGAACGTCGTTGAGCGGCAGGTGGCGCCACACGTAGCGCACATCGCTGCCCACCGAGAGCAGCAGCTCGCGGATCACCTGCTCTGCCTGCCCGCAGTAGGGGCACTCGAAATCGCCGTACTCCAGCAGCGTCACGGGCGCGTCGTCGGGGCCGCGAATGTGGTCGCGCTCGGGGTCGACGTCCTCGGCGAGATCGGGGATGTCGAGCGCCGTCCTGCCTATCTGGCGAGCCCTCGTGCTCGCCGGGATCCGCCTGATCAGCCTGATCCCGATCCAGCTGATCAGCGGCGCCAGCACCAGCGTGCTGAGTGCGCCGAGCTTGGCCTCGCTGAGGCGCTGACCGCTGAAGGCGAGGCTCGAGATGAGCAGGGAGACGGTGAAGCCGATCCCGGCGCACGCCGACCCGGCCACGAGCACCGGCCCGCTCACCAGGGGCCGGGGCCCATGCAGAGACGGTCGCGAGGCGATCCACGAGCCGGCGAAGATTCCCACGGGCTTGCCGATCACGTACGCCGCCACTATCCCCAACGTGATCGGCGAGCTGATTGCAGCTTCCACAAGCCCGCCGGTCAGATGCAGCCCGGCATTCGCCAGGGCGAACAGGGGCAGGACGAAATAGCTGACCCACGGATGTAGTTCGTACTGCATGCGCTCGTTGGCCGAGATCGCGGAGAGCAGCCCCTGTTGGGCCGAACGTGCGAGCTCCGGCGTGGGCTGCTCTCGAAACGAGCGGGCGAGAGCCGTCGCGCGCTCGAGGTCCCCGCGCGCGGGCGGGTAGGCGCTGGTTATCAGGCCGACGGCCAGCCCCGAGATCACGGGATCGACCCCGGATTCGTACATCGCCACCCACAGGCCCAGCGCGACCGCCACCGAGACCGCGCCGCGCGCGACCGGCAGGTAGCGCAGGCCGATCAGCACCAGGAACAGGGCCGCGGCGATCGCCAGAGCGAGGACCGACACGTGGCTCGTATAGACGGTCGCGATGATCAGCAGCGCGGTCAGATCGTCAACGACGGCGAGGGTCAGCAGGAACACCCGGATCCGCGTGGCCGCCCTCGGCGTCACCAGCGCCAGGGCGCCCAGCGCGAAGGCGGTGTCGGTCGACATCGCCGCGCCCCATCCGTGCGCCCCCGGACCACCGCCGTTGAAGGCCAGGTAGATCGCGATGGGCACCACGATCCCGCCGCCGGCAGCGAGCACCGGGATCGCCAGCCGGCGGCGCTCGCGCAGCTCCCCGAGGTCGAGCTCGCGCTTGGCCTCGAGGCCGATGACCAGGAAGAAGAGCGTCATCAGGCCCTCGTTGACCCAGTGGCGCAGGTCCATCGAGATCCCGGCGCTCCCCAGGTGAACCCCGAGCTGGGTGCTCCACGCCGACCCGTAGGAGTGGGGTGCGGCATTGGCCCACGCCAACGCGAGCAGCGTCGCGGTGAGCATCACCAGCGCACCGCCGGTCTCGGTGCTCAGAAAGTTCCGCACGGGAGCGGCGACGCTGCGCCCCCACGCCGTGCGTTCACCGGAGCCGGTCGTGCTGGCCTGGGCGTTCATGGTGCGCAGAGCATGCCGGATGTGCCCCGAGCTCAGGGGCAGCGTCGCTCCGGTCGCGGTCGGACGGATGCCCGAGGCCCGCCGCGGTTCGCGCTCAGGCGCCGGCGCAGAAGCGGCGCGAGGTGCGCATGCTGCTCAGCGATCCTGCGAGCTGAACGGTTCCTCTTCACCGCGCAGGTCGCGGTAGCGGCGGCGAAAGAGCTCCAGCACCGCGTCTATGTCAGAGGGACCGCGAACGTCGTGGCTGACGTTCTCGCCCTGTTGAGAGGGGAACGCGGCCTCGGCGTCGCCATGTTCGAGGAGCTCGTCGCGCTCGGCTGGTGAGAAATGGAGCTCGGCCACGCCGCTGTGGCGGTTGAGCACACCGAGCTCCAGCTGCTCGTAGCGGACGATGATCACGTCCTGCGACTGGCGCTCGGAGCGCACGCCGGGCCAGCTGTCGAGCTCGTAGATCAGATCATCGATGAGCGCAGGCGTGTCGGGCACGGCTCGATCCTACCGCGGTGGTCTCGGGCTCGCGGACCTGAAGCCAGTCGCGCAACGGCGTACCATTGGGCGCATGAGCGACGAGAGCATCACCCAGCGGATCGAGCGCCTCGTGAGCGAGGAGCACGAGTTACGCAGCCGCGAGCAGAGCGACGCGAGCGAGACGCTGGAGGCAGACGCCGCGCGGCTGCGCTCGGTCGAGGTCGAACTCGACGTGTGCTGGGACCTGCTGCGCCAACGACGGGCGCTTCGCGACGTCGGCGCGGACCCCGACGAGGCGCAGGCGCGAGACCCCAACACCGTCGAGCGCTACCAGCAGTAGCCACGGGGGCACGGCGGCCGCGAGGCCGGGTCGCGTGCCATTGCCAGCCTGCCGTGCGCAGGCGGCGCGTGGTCGGGCGACCCTTGCCATCGATCGTCGTGAACGTGGCCGTCAGAGGCGTGCGAAGCAGGTCACGGTGGCTCTTGGGTACGGCGTCAAGGCTGTCGGGCATGACGAGCTCCGCCTATAGCGGTATCGACTCGGCATAACGATATCCAGAGCTAGGCTATTGACATTAGCCAGATAGCTATGTATGTTTCCCGGCATGCCAACCAACACGCAGCCCCAAACCACACGTTCAACGGCCCGTACCACCCGCTACCTGACCCGTCCGCAGGGACGAATCGCCTATGACCTGGCGGGCGAGGGCCCCCTCATCGTGCTGGTCCCCGGGATGGGCGACCTTCGCGAGGGCTACCGCTTCCTGGCTCCGGCGCTCCTCCACGCCGGCTACAGGGTCGCCTGCACCGATCTGCGAGGACACGGCGACAGCGACGCCACGTTCGCCTCCTACGGCGACGTGGAGAGCGCCGCTGACGTGCTCGCCCTGATCGAGGAGCTCGGCGGGCCGGCGGTCATCCTCGGCAACTCCATGGGGGCAGCGGCCGCCTCCCTCGCCGCGGCCCGCCGGCCCGAGCTCGTCGACGGCCTCGTGCTGGTGGGCCCGTTCGTGCGCAACGGCGCGACGAGCACCTTCCAGCGCGTGCTGCTGCGGGTCGCGATGGCGCGTCCGTGGGCCGCGAGCGTCTGGAAGTCCTACATGCCAAAGCTCTACGCCGGGCAGCGGCCCGAGGACTTCGAGGACTACCGCCGGCAGGTGGTGGCGAGCATGCGCCGCCCGGGGTACGCAAAGGCGTTCTCGCTGAGCACCCGCACCGACCACACCGCCGCCGAGCAGCGCCTGGCCGACGTCGGCGCACCGGTGCTGGTCGTGATGGGAGAGCAGGACCCCGACTTCCCAGATCCCAGGGCGGAGGCGGACTGGATCGCGCAGGCCATGCACGCCGAGGTCGTGATGGTGCCCGAGGCCGGGCACTATCCCCAGTCCCAGCGCCCCGAGCTCACCGCCGAGGCGATCATCGGCTTCCTGAGCACGCTCAGCGGCCGTGGCTAGAGCCGGCCTCACCGAAATGCTCGTCATCGAAGAGGCCGAGCGTCTGGCCGATGAGGTCGGGCTGGCCAGCATGACCCTGGCGGCGCTCGCGCTCCGCCTCGGGGTACGCCAACCCTCGCTGTACAAGCACATCCAAAGCATCGACGGCCTCGTGCGCAGCATCTCGGTGCGTGCCAAGAGCGACTTGGCCTACGTCCTCGCTCGTGCCGCGGTCGGGCGCGAGCGGGGCGATGCGCTCAGCTCGATCGCCAACGCCTACCGGGGGTGGGCACTCGAGCACCCCGGCCGCTACACCGCGGCCCAGAGCGCGCCGGCGCCGGGAGACGCCGAGGACGAGGCCGCCAGCGCCGCGGTGGTGCAGGTCGTCAAAGACGTGCTCTCCGGCTACAGGCTAAAGGACGATGACTCCATCGACGCGACGCGCGCGCTGCGCTCGGCGCTGCACGGCTTCATCACCCTGGAGGGCAGCGGCGGCTTCGGGCTTCCGCTCGACATCGGCCACAGTTTCCAACAGCTCGTCAGTGCCCTCGCCAGGGCGTTCGAGTCCTGGAGCGAGGCGCCGGCGGACACGATCGGCCGGTCGTGAGCGTCACGCTCGCCATCGGGAATCCTTGACAATCGCGAATCGAGGTCTAGTGTCGGTACTTCTACGCAGGTCTGGTCGGGGGCGGTCGGGCCTGGGCAACCTTCACCCGGGAAGCAGGGGACGATGCGGGTTCTAGCCCGCTGGTGCATGGCCCATCGCCGTCGCGTGATCGTCGGCTGGATCGCGGTCGCGGTATTGGCAAGCGTGCTCTCCCACGCCATCGGGCCGAGCTACTCGAGCGTGTTCGGGATTCCCGGCACCGAGTCCCAGCGCGCGCGAGAACTACTGAGCCAACAGTTCCCCGCCCAGAGCGGCGATGTCGACACGGTCGTCTTCCACGTCTCGCGGGGGACGGTCGACTCGCGCCAGGCGCGCGCTGCGATCCTCCCCTTGCTGGCACGCGTCGCGGCGCTCCCGCACGTAGCGGGGATCGTCAGCCCCTACTCCCCGGCGGGTGCCGTTCAGGTCTCCGCCGACCGGATGACGGCCTTTGCCGTGGTCAACTACGACAAGCAGGCCAACCTGCTCCCGGCCAACACGGGCAAGCCGTTTCTGGCGGACGTGAAGGCGGTCCACTCCTCCGGGCTTCAGGTCGCGGCGGGCGGTCAGCTCGTCGAGCAGGCCGAGGGCTTCAGCGTGGGGCCGGCCACGGCGGTCGGGGTCCTCGCTGCGCTGCTGATCCTGCTGCTGACCTTCGGCTCGCTCGCCGCGGCGGGGCTGCCGCTCATCACCGCCGGGCTCGGGCTCCTTAGCGGCGTCGCGCTGATCGGCATCGCCACCCACCTGACCAGCATGTCCAACATCTCCCCAGACCTCGCGCTGATGATCGGGCTCGGCGTGGGGATCGACTACGCGCTGTTCATCGTGACGCGCTTCCGCGAGAGCTACGGCGCGATCGGCGACGTCGAAGGCGCGGTGCTCGCGGCGATGGACACCTCCGGCCGCGCGATCATCCTCGCCGGCTCGACGGTGATCATCGCTCTGCTCGGAATGTTCGCCACGGGCGTCGCGTTCATGTACGGCCTGGCGATCGCCGCGGTGATCGCGGTGCTGCTCACGCTGCTGGCCTCGCTGACGCTGCTGCCCGCGCTGCTCGTCCGCTTCGGCCCGAGACTGCTGCGCCCGCGCGATCCCAGCGGCGGACGGCTCAGGCGCGCGCTCCCGCCTTCGCCCGCCGGCGCCGCGGGGCCCGCCCGCGCCGCAGGCGATGGCTGGTCGTGGCGGCGGTGGAGCAGCACAGTTCGCACGCATCCGCTGCCCCTGGCCATCGTCTCGCTGGCAGTCATGGTCGCGCTCGTGACGCCCGTGCTCGCCTTGCGACTGGACGAAAGCGACGCAGGGAACAACCCGAGCTCCCTCAGCTCCCGCCACGCCTTCGACATGCTCGCCCACGGCTTCGGGCAGGGATTCAACGGCCCGCTGCTGATCGTGGACAAGCTCGCGAGCCACGGCGAGGCTGCGGCCCTCGCGACGCTTCGGGGCGATGTCGGCGCAACGCCCGGGGTCGTGGCCGTCACGCAGCCGCGGATCTCGCCGTCGGGCAGCGTCGCGGTCATCCAGGCCTATCCCAGCTCCGCGCCCGAGGCGCTGGCGACGACCGAACTGGTCAACCACCTCCGCCACACCGTGCTGCCGCCATTTGAGCACGGCACGGGCACCACAGTGCTCGTCGGCGGGTTCACCGCCGGCTCGATCGACTTCTCCAACTATCTCGCCAACAAGCTGCCGCTCTTCTTCGGTCTCGTGATCCTGCTCTCCGCGCTTCTGCTGCTGCTCGTGTTCCGCTCGATCGTGATCCCAGTGCAGGCGGCGATACTGAACCTGCTCACCGTCGGAGCCGCACTGGGTGTCACCGTGGCGGTCTTCCAATGGGGATGGCTCGGAGGCCTGTTCGGCGTGCAGAAGGGCCCGATCGAGGCGTGGGTGCCGGTGATCATGTTCGCCGTCGTCTTCGGCCTCTCGATGGACTACGAGGTCTTCCTCGTATCCCGCATTCGCGAGCAGTGGCTGCTGCGACGCGACGCATCCTCTGCGGTGGCCGAGGGGGTGAGCCTGACGGGCCGGGTGATCACCGCTGCGGCGGCCATCATGGTCTGCGTCTTCCTCTCCTTCGTGCTCGGCGACGAGCGGACGCTCAAGGAGTTCGGCTTCGCACTGGCCGTCGCGGTCTTCCTCGATGCGCTCGTCGTGCGATGCATGCTCCTGCCGGCCTCGCTGGAGCTGCTCGGGCCGATCACGTGGAGCCTGCCCCGCTGGCTGGAGACACGGCTGCCTCACATCAACATCGAGGGCACCCCTGCGCCCCCGCCGTCCTCCGCGGACGGCGAGGCCTCCGAGCCTCCCGCCGGCCCCGTCCCGGCGGCTGCGGGCGCGTGAGTGCCACCGAGCCCTACCGGGCGCTCGTCAACTCGGCCACGGGCGAGACGATCCAGTTCATCGCCCAGCCCGAGGGGGAGCGTGAGGATGTCGTGCGCTTCCACTGGCGCAGCGGCCCGGGAGGCTCGATCACAGAGCACATCCATCCCCTCCAGGAGGAGCGCTTCAACATCACGGCGGGCCAGGCGCATTTCGTGCTCGGCGGTGAGACCCGGGTGCTCGGCCCGGGCGAGACGATCGTCGTGCCAGCGGGCACCCGTCACTCCGAGGAGAATCGCGGATCGACGGAGGTGAGCGGCATCGTCGAACTTCGCCCCGCGCTCAGGACCAGGGAAATGCACGAGGCCTTCGCGGGCCTTGCCGCTGAGGGCAAGACGACCGCACGAGGCGCCCCCAGGAACCCGCTACAGCTCGGCGCGACGATCTGGCACTTTCGTCACGAGAGCCGTGCGACCGTGCCGCCCATCTGGCTGCAGAACGTCATGCTCCCGCCGCTGTGCGCGCTCGCGAAGGTGTTTGGAATACGCGCGCACAACAAACGCTGGGATAGCCGCGCGGGCGGTTGAGCCGGGCAGGGCCGGTGGGCCCGCACCACCACCTCCCCATGACCGCCGATCCCTAGTGGCTTTCGCGGCGTGTGTATACTTAAGTGAATGCTTAACCAAATGAGGAGCCCGGGCGATCGAGAGGGCGGCGTTGAGCCGATCTTCCACGCGCTCTCCGATGCCAACCGGCGCCGGATGATCGACCAGCTCACCCTGGGGCCGGCGAGCGTCAGCGAGCTGGCGCGACCGCTGGGGATCTCACTGCCGGCCGTCGTCCAGCACCTGAAGGTGCTGGAGGCGAGCGGGCTGGTGGAGTCGCAGAAGGTGGGGCGCGTTCGCACATGCGCGATGCGGACGCAGGCGCTCGCGGACGCGGAGCGTTGGATCAATGCGCGCCGGCTGGCCTGGGAGCGGAGCCTCGACAGGCTCGGCGATTACCTCGAGCGCACGGCGGAGAACCCAAAGTCAAGGAGCATTCCATGAGCAACGAAACGCAGGCCGCGGGTGCGCGGTCGACCGTCCATTCGACCTTCGTCATCGAGCGCAGCTACCCGGTCGCGCCGCAGCGGGTGTTCGACGCATGGGCCGACCCGCAGGCCAAGACGCAGTGGTTCGGACCCCCGCGGAAGCCGGACGGCAGCTACGAGCTCGACTTCCGCGTTGGCGGGCACGAGCACCTCCAGATCGCGATGCCCGATGGCGACCGATTCACCTATGACGCGCTCTACCAGGACATCGTGGCGGGCCGGCGGATCATCTACAGCTACGACATGCATCACGGCGAGACCCGCATCTCGGTGTCGCTGGCGGCGGTCGAGATCCAGGCCGATGCAGGCGGCGCGAAGCTGCGCCTGACCGAGCACGGCATCTACCTCGACGGGCAGGACACACCCGAGATCCGCGAGCACGGCACCGGGGAGCTGATCGACGCATTCGGCGCGTTCCTGCTTGGTGGGCGGCGTTGAGCGCGCACTCAGAGCCTGAGGCGGCAGGGCAGCGGGACACCCGCTGGGTGGCGTTGTATGTGCTCTGCGTGGGGATGCTGATGATCGTCCTCGATGTGACCGTGGTGAACGTGGCACTGCCGACGATCCAGGATTCGCTGCACTTCTCGACCTCCAGCCTCGCCTGGGTCGTCAACGCGTACCTGATCGCGTTCGGCGGGCTGTTGCTGCTGGCCGGACGGCTGGGCGACCTGATCGGCCGCCGCCTGATCTTCCTGCTCGGCCTGGGCCTGTTCACCTCCGCCTCGCTGGTGTGCGGCCTGGCCAACAGCCAGGCACTGCTGATCGGCGCCCGCTTCGTGCAGGGGATCGGCGGGGCGATGACCTCGGCGGTGATTCTGGGGATGATCGTGACGATGTTCCCCGAACCGCGCGAGCAGGCTCGCGCGATCGGCGTCTACGCGTTTGTTGCCTCGGCCGGCGGCTCGGTCGGCCTGCTAGCCGGCGGCGTCATCACGCAGTCGATCGACTGGCATTGGATCTTCTTCATCAACATCCCGATTGGGATCGCGACGGCGATCATCGCCGGACGCCTGCTCGAGCGCGACCACGGCCTCGGCCTGGGCGCGGGTGCCGACGTACCCGGCGCGGTGCTCATCACCGCCTCGCTGATGCTCGGCACCTACACGATCGTCAAGCCCGCCGCCGAGCACGGCTGGGGCGCCACGCAGACGCTGCTGCTCGGCGCAGCGTCGCTGGCGCTCCTGGCCGGTTTCCTGGCGCGTGAGGCGAGCGCCTCGCACCCGCTGGTGCCGCTGAACATCTTGCGCGGACGCAACCTCGCCGCCGCCAACGCTATCCAGGTCCTCTCGGTCGCGGGCATGTTCGGGATGTTCTTCCTCGGTGCGTTGTATCTGCGCCGGGTGCTCGGCTATGACCCACTTCAGATCGGCCTGGCGTTCCTGCCGGTGAGCCTTACGATGGGAACGCTCTCGATCCGCTACGCCGAGCGTCTGGCCACGCGCTTCGGGGCGGTCAACACGATCGTGCCGGGCCTCGCGCTGATCGCCCTCGCGCTGGTGCTGTTCGCGCAGGTGCCCGTCCGCGGCTCCTACCTGCTCCACGTGATGCCCTCCATGGTGCTGCTGGGAATCGGGGCCGGTGCATGCTTCCCGGCGCTGATGAACCTCGCGATGAGCGGCGTGGCACCGGAGCGGGCCGGGCTTGCCTCGGGGCTGGTGAACACCACCGCGCAGGTCGGCGGCGCCCTGGGCCTGGCTGTCCTGGCAACGCTGTCGACCTCCGCCAGCAACCGTCAACTGGCGGCCGGCCACTCCACGGCCGCGTCGCTGACCGCCGGATACCACCTGGCCTTCTGGATCGCCGCCGGGCTGACGCTCGCCGCGATCGCAGTGGTGCCCGCGGTGCTTCGCGCTCACCTCGGGCGGCGACCGCGCAGCGAGGTGGAAGCCGTCGGCCAGGGCGTCTAGGTCCGCCGCTGCAAGCTCGCGCTTCCCAGCGGCAGCCAAACGACGCCGGATACTCCCGACCGGCTACACGACACTCGCGTCGGTCCCGTGCATAGAGGGGGGGGCGGCCGTGGCCGTGCCCCCCCTCTGCGCGACCGATCACGCCCGCTGCGGGCGCGTTGAGCTCGCGCTAGATGGCCGCCTCGACCAGCTTGGTGAACTCTTCCTGGCCTTTGACATTCGGGTGGTAGCTTTCGCTGAGCGGATCGGACTGCCCGTTCAGCCATTCTTCGGACGCGCAGACCGCGTGCGCTTCAAACGCACTCGTTGGATTGACGAATGTGAATTTCAGCGCTTCGGCTCGCGCCTTGATGACCGCGTCGATTTTTTCCGCCGATTCGTTGATTTTCTTCTCGTTGCCCGAGGTCAGGAAGTTGACGTTGCACGTCTTGCCTTCCTTTGTGAACAGCTTTGGATAGCCGAGCACGATCACCTGGGCGGCCGTCGCCTTGGCGCGAATGTCTTTGTAGGTGGTTTCGAGCAGCCCGGGCAGTTTTTTGGCGATGAATTCATCGGCTTCACTGATAGCGCTGCCGCAGGTGAAGTAGTAGAGCGCGCAGTTGAGCATCACATTGCTGAAGCCGGCGTCGTTGCCGCCGATGGTGATGGTCACCAGTGCCGTGCTGCTGCTCAATTTGCCCAGCTGTTTTTCGTTGACTTCAGGCGTCTTGGCGCCGCTGCACGCTTCGAAGTTCAGCGTGTAGCCCTTGGCCGCGGCGATCTTCGGCCCAAAGGCGTCCGGGCTGCGCTTGCATTCGCCAGATTCTTCATAGAACACCCTGCTGCCGACCCCAGCCGAGTATGAGTCCCCCAGCGCCACGTACTGTGACGCAGACGCCGATGCGACCGGCGCCAGTACTGCGACGACCAGCGCAGCGAAACCGCCGATGCGGGCTCGTTTCCCCATCTGTTCTCCTGTTCCTCTCCTCATCCCGCCCGCAGCCGACCGCACGCACGGCCCCTCGCCCCGAGCGCTTGCCGGGTGAACCTAGCCGAGCTTGACGCGGCTAGTCAAGAGAGGCGGGAGCAGCTTGACGTGCTGCGCAACGAAGTTGAGCGCCAGCTCCTGGGTGCCCGGCTCACCGCTGAGCGAGCGGCCGCGCGCTCAGCGCTATTTCTTCGCGGCTTTGACCGGCGCCAATGAGTTGCCGGCCGCGATTTCCGAGCAATCCTGTGGCGCTGCGAGCCCGAGGAAGCGCCCGGCGAGCCAGGTCGCGGCTTCGGGCAGCCAGGCCGCCGCGCCCTCGTCGTGGCCGAGATGCTGGTATTCGCGGTACTGCACGTCCACGCCGCGTTCGCAGTACTCGCGAGCCAGGCTGCGAACATCGCCGGCGATCATGACGCCGTCGCCCGGCCCGATACCGGGCTTCTCGCCTGAGGTTCCTTCCAGTTCTTCGCCGCCGTTGCCCTGTCCGATCAGAAGCGGCACGGTCGGCGTCCCTTCGTGGCCCATGATGAGCTTGTTGGCTGTGCGCACGTACACCGGGATGGCTTCCGGCGTGGGGTACTGGGGCTTGGCGAGCTCAGACCACGTCAGACCCGGGGTCGAAACCTCGTCGGTGATCGATGCGCTCTGGTCCTGCTTGAGGAGTTCCTCTCCGTATTCGCTCAGGTAGGGCGTCAGGTTCAGGTGGAACGCGCGGCTCAATCCGTCAAGGGCCATCGGGATGACCGACGCCCATTTGCTGCTGCCTTCGATGTACTTAAGATTGTGTGCGGGGTCGATCAGCACGCCGCCCATCGCCGCCCCGACGATGTCCGAGTTGATTTCCGGAGCGTAGGTTGGCGCCAGCTGCGCGGCCCACTCCGTGGCGATCGCGCCACCGGAGTATCCGGCCAGCCCGATCTTGGTGGTGCTGCTCAGACCGGTGGCCGGGGAGCTCAGCGCCGCGCGCAGAGAGTCGAGCGTGTTGTACCCATAAACAGGCCCGGCGGCGAAATCCGCTTCCTCGCCCTCGGTGTCCGGGATCACGACCGTCTCGCCCGCGAGCAGCGCCGGCGCGACCAGCACCGACTCGACCTGGGCGATTTCCCCTCCCGTCGGGTCTCCGCCGGAGATCGCGTAGGACGGGTCGTCTTCGGTGCTGAGACTGTCGTAGAACGATTGGTAGGAGAGCACGCTCGACGTCAGCCCTTTCAGCGGCGGCAGCAGCACCGAGGTCACGTTGACGGTCGGCTTGCCCAGCTCGCTCGTGGACCTGTAGAGCAGCTGGACGGCGGACAGCGGCAGCTCGATGCCAACGACATGTACGGGGACGGTGCGCGTCTTGAGCACCGTGCCGGGCGCGATGTCTTTCAGCGGCGTCTTGGCTTCATAGGTGTAGAACGGATCCTGTTGCGGGGGAAGCGCCGCTCGCGCACCGGGCGCCGCAAACGCGACCCAGGCGAGGACCAACATCGCCGCAAGAATGCCGACACGCCAGTTTTGCGCACGCTCCGCGCGTTTGCATGCGAGCGATCCCACGGGCCTCGTGACCGTCATCTGTCCCCCTGCTCTCGTCGTTGCCAACCGGTGGATCTCCTGCGTCGCCGGCGTTCTGGCGACCCATGCGTGACCCACGAACTCTCGAGCGGTACCCGCTACCGGGAGAATGCAAACCATGAGCTCCTGCGAGCCGTCACGCGACCGGTCCTGCCCCACAGCGCGTCCGGCATCGCCACGCCCGATCCCTCTCATCTCTCGAGCACTCCGAGGCTGCTGAAGCTTTGCGCGCCTCACCGCGATCCGGTCCTGTGAGCTTCCTCAGCATGAGCGAGTGGCTTCCGAAACGCTCTCTTCCGGCGCTGCTTCGCGCGGTGCGTGCGACCGTGGTGATGGCCGGTCTGTTCGCCATCTCCGACGCGTGGTTCGGCAATATCCAGATCGCCACGTTCGCGGCGTTCGGAAGCTTCGCAACCCTCGTGCTCAGCTCGTTCTCGGGGAGTGCCCGCGACAAGCTCATCGCCCACGCGATACTGGCACTCGCCGGCAGCGCGCTGCTGAGCATCGGGACCGCGGTCAGCGGGTCCGCCGCCCTGGCCGCACTCGTGACGGTGCCGGTCGCCTTCACCGTGTTCTTCGCGGGCGTCGCCGGCCCCAATGCCGCGTCCGGAGCCACCGGCGCGCTGCTCGCATACGTGCTCCCCGCGGCCTCGCCCGGGACCACGGCGATGATCCCCGATCGCCTCGCAGGCTGGTGGCTGGCGTCTATCGCGGGGACCGTGGCCGTGCTGCTGCTCTCCCCGCGCAGAGCCGACGACGCCCTGTCCAGCGCCATCGCAGCGACGGCGCGCGCGATCGCCGAGGAGATCGACGCGGCCTTGGATGGCGCGCTCGACGACGCAGGCCCCTCCGGCATGATCGCCGCGAAGCGAGAGCTGCAAACCAGCTTCAGCGCGACGCCCTACCGCCCAGTCGGGCTCGCCGCGCCAGACGAGGCGCTGGCCGAGGTCGTGGAGCTGTTGACGTGGTGCACGTCGCTCGTGCTCGACGCGGTGCGCGAGCACAACGACCTCGATCTCGCCGCCGCCCAGGTCGATCGCGAACTGCTCACCGAGAGCGCACGGACCCTGCGCGGTATAGCCATGGCGTTCACCACTCGGGGCGCGGAACCGGATCTCGCGCAGCTCAGAGATCGCAGGGATGCGAGTCTGCGGGCGATCCGGTCGCTCGATCCCTCCGCTCCGGGGTTTGAGAAGACTGCGCGTATCTCATTCCACTCACAGGCGATCGCGGTCGCGGCGCTCGCCATCGGGACGGGCGCCCGGATTGCCCAGGGCCAGCGCGCTTCAGCTCAGGCGAGTGGGACGGCCCCAGCCCGCGCGCCGAGCGCGGCCGCTCGCTCGAGACGCCGTCTGTCGGACATCGCCACCGCCGCAACTCGACATGCGAGCGTCCGCTCGGTCTGGATGGTCAACAGCATGCGTGTGGCGCTTGCGCTTGGAGCGGCCGTGGCGGTCGCAGACCTGAGCAACGTTCAGCACGGCTTCTGGGTCGTCCTGGGGGCATTGTCGGTCCTGCGCACGAACGCGTCCTCAACCAGATCCACGGCTTTTCAGGCCCTGCGCGGCACGACGGTCGGAGTTGTGATCGGTGCCCTGCTGCTGGAGCTCATCGGTACCGGCAGTGCGGCGCTGTGGACGGCGCTCCCCATCTCGGTGTTCGTCGCCGCGTCGGTACCGGGCACAGCTCCGTTCGCGGTGGGCCAGGCCGCGTTCACGGTGACGGTGGCGCTGATCTTCAACCTCATCGTCCCGGTGGGCTGGACGGTCGGGCTCGTGCGGGTCGAGGATGTAGCGATCGGCTGCGCGGTCAGCGTCCTCGTCGGCGCCATGTTCTGGCCGCACGGCCTGGCGGCCGTCGTCGGTGACGACCTCGCAGACGCGTTCCGAGCGGGGTCCTCCTTCCTCGCCGAGGCCGTGGAATGGACGGCCGGCCTTCGCGGCGTTGAGCCGGGCGCGGAGCAGGCCGCCGTATCGGCCGGAGCGCGCCTGGACGACGCGCTGCGCGGGTTCCTGACCGAGCGCGGGTCCAAGCGCATCGAGAAAGAGCAGCTCTGGCGCCTGGTCGGGGGCAGCCTTCGCCTACGCCTCACCGCCCACGCCGTGGCCGCGCTACCCCGGGATCCAATCGCCCTAGCCGCGGCCAGGCAGGCACTCGAGCGCCGTACGAAGATCCTCACCGACTGGTACGGCCGGCTGGCAACCCTCGTGGACCGTCCCTCCGGTCAGCCCGTGACGGTGCTGCAGCCGCCGAGGTTCGGCGCCGACACGGTCGTCACCGCCACGTCGGGCTCCCATTACGGGGTATGGCTGTGTGAGCACCTGGATCACCTGGCCGAGCATCTCGGCGAGATGATCGAGCCGGCCTCGCGCCTGGCCGAACTGCGGCGCGCGCCCTGGTGGAAGTAGGCCACACGGCGGGGGTGTGGCGCCCTGCGCCGGGCATCTTACCACTTTGCAGCGATCATCATATCGTCATTGATGATACCTGTGTCATTGATGATCTCTGTTATGGTGGACCCTCCCAAGCGTTCCAGCGAGAGGCACACCGCATGACAGACACCGACCTCACATATGCCCGCAGCACCGACAACGGCCGTCGCCACCACGACGCGGACTCCGCGGGCCCGACGCACCGCAGGCTCGCGCAGCGCTCCTCCGACGGGGCGATCTCGACCTACCTGAGGGCCATCTCGACTCGGGCCGCCGCCGGGCGGCTGCCAGCCTCCCGGCACAGCCCCCGGCCGGACATGCGCGTCTCAAGGAGACCGGGCCCCCCTCAGCCCGGCGTCTCCTGCGGGCTTGCTCTGAGCGCCGCGCCGCAACGGTGATCGCCACCGGGCGCGCCAACCCGGCGTCTCGGCCGGCCTGATGCGGCCCGGCTGGGGATGCGCACAGGGCGCATCGCCAGGTCCGGGCCGCGTGCTTCACCAGGGCTGCCGGGGTCGTGCTAGTGAGCGCCGAAGCCGCCCCAGCCGTGGCTTGGTGGCCACTGGAACTGGTAGGCGCGGTAGGAGTTCACGCCAGCCGGGAACTCGGCGTTGAACAGCAGACCGCCGGACCGGCTGAACTCCGAGAAGTAGGGCAGTGCGCCCCAGCCGACGACAGTGTTGCCCTCGGGTGTCGTCTGGGCGTTGCCCTGCGACGGCGCCGAGAGACCCTCCGGCTGGTTCTCGGAAGCCACCAGGGTGGCGACTTTCGTCCACGGGTTGAGCTTGACCGTGATCGCGCGGCTGTAGGGCAGCAGCGGGGTGCCCGCGGAGTCGTTGTCGAAGAACGTGTACGTGTCGTTCCCCAGCGCCTCCGGATCGTGCTGCCAGGCGAAGATCTCGCCCGCGCTGTCGAGCGTCTGGCCAGGCGCAGCCTGGAGCTTGAAGCTCGAGTCCTTGCCACCCAGCTGCCACAGGATGCTCCCGCTGAACGGGTTGACCTCATACGTCGTCCAGGTGTCACGGGCGTCGATCAGCAGGTTGCCGTTGGTGTCGAGCTTGACCGCGTTGATGTGGAACCAATCCCAGGGCGTGCTCGCCGACGCGGGCAGCGGCTGCTCGCTCTGGCTGAACGGAACGTGGTCCTCGCTGTTCCACTGGAACAGCACCTTGCCCGTAGCGATGTCGATCTCCTGCACGACACCGTTGATCACGGTCTGGTCAGCAGGACCGCCGATCGAGGTGAGGTTCGCCGTGGCCGTCGTGTAGGACAGGATCAGCGCGGTGTTCCAGGGCGTGATCAGGAACTCGTGGCCGTCTGCGCTGAGGCCATTGCCGGCGTTGACCGTGGCGATCTGCTGGTAGTGCTCGTTGTAGATGTAGTCGGTGCCGCTCGAAAGGCCGCCGAGCCCGGTGCCCTGCCACCAGGTCAGGACCGGCTGCCTGTTGTAGGTCTGGACGCGAAAGTCGCTCGCCTCCTCACCCGCTGGTACGGCCTGGAACCAGACGACGCCGCCCTGGCTGTTGAGGATCTCGGGACCGTTGGCGTAGGTGCTGGAGTCCCCGAAGGGAGAGATGAAGAAGTCGCCACCCTGCGCAACGAAGGGCGAAGACGTGAGGATCGAGACCGGCGGCGGCGAGGTCGGCGCCGCCAGTGCCGCGCTCGCACCCGCCAGGGCGAACACGGCTGCTCCGACCACGATCGTGACGGCTCCGATGAGCATCTGCAGCCGACGCTGCAGCCCGCTCCTGGGTGCGCTTGAGGACGTTAGGCGAATCATGTCAGTTCTTCCTTTTGTCGAGATTTGACCTGCCGTTTGCGGGCTACGGACCGATGTGGATCCCAGCCCGAGCCGCACGCTAGGACATAATCCCGATAATTTCAACCATCTTTGTGATGTTTTACCCGAACGGCCCCTCCGCCCCCCCGCTGCCGTGGTTTCGACCTCCATGCAAGGGGGAGATCGACCCGCAGCGGACGCGCCGAATCACAAGATGCTCAGCGCCGCGCCTCTGGCAGGCGTGCGGGCACCGTCGAGCGGTGCGGCGCGGCAGCGTACCCGGGTCCGGCCTCTGGAGCGACGTTGTGCACGTTGATCTCCTCGCCGCATGTGTCGCAGGTCAACCTCGGCACCGTGGCGTTTTCGCAGCCGTCGTGGCGCAGCACGATTGGGGGACCCTCCGGGCCCGCCAGATAGGTATCGCCCCAGCGCATCAGCGCGACCACGGCCGGAAAGAGGTCCCGACCGGCCTGGGTGAGGCAGTACTCGTGACGCTCAGGCTCCGTCGAATAGGCAACGCGGTCGAGCAGGCCGGCATCGACCAGCTTGCGCAGCCGCAGCGAGAGCGTGGGCCGCGGGATTCCGAGGTTGCTCGCGAGCTGCCCGTAGCGGCGCACGCCGAAGAACGCTTCACGCAGGATCATGATCGTCCAGCGCTCACCGACCAGGCTGAGTGCCCGCCCCACCGAGTCGGCCTGCAGCCGGTGCCCAAGATCCTGCGCGTCGCCGAGCGGGCGTCCAGGACCGCTCATGCCGCTGCGCCGATTGCCGGCCCCAGCGCGGCCATAACCCGTGCGCCGGCGGGGTCCTCGGCGGTGGCCGGTGCGATCCCGACGTGCTCGGCGCCCGCCGCACGGTATGCGGCGAGACGGGCGCCTATCTCCTCGCTCGAGCCGATCGCACAGACCTGGCTCAGGAGCTCGCCGGTGATCTGCTCGGCGAGCTCGCTGCGCCGCGCACCCGCGCGGGCGCGATCGACCAGCTCGCCGAAGCCAAGCTCGGTGAACATCTCGCCGTAGCCTGGCGGGCGCAGGTAGACGGCGATCTGCGCCGCCATCTGCGCGAGCGTCGCGGCCTGCGGGTCCAGTGCCACGGTCACCCATACCGCGAGCGCGGGCGGTGTCCGCCCATTCGAGCGTGCCTCCTCCTCGACGATCGAGCGGACCTGCGCAACCCGCTCGGGCGTCACGAGGTTGAGCACCACCTCATCGGCGGTGCGAGCCGCCACTCGCGTCATGTGCGGACCGAAGGCGGCCAGTGAGATCCTGGCGTCAGGCTGGGGCCGGCGCAGGCGAAATCCCTGCGCGTGCACATGCTCGCCCGAGTAGGCCGCCCGCTCGCCGGCCAGAATCGAGCGAACCGCTTCGACGGTCTCTCCGGCGCGCGCGGCGACCGCCGACCACCGCCGGTCATGCCAGCCGACCACGATGTCGGGGCTGGAGGCGCCCAGCGCCAGGTCCGCGCGCGCGCCCGTGAGCAGCGCGACGGAGCTCAGCCCGAGTGCAAGCGCGACGGGGCTTCGCACCCCGGCCGCCAGCGGCCCGATCTTTAGCCTCAAGCCGGGAGCGCGGATGCCGACGGCGGTAGCCAGAGCGAATGCATCGAAGCTCGCCATCTCGCCGAGCCACATCGTCTCGAACCCGTTTCGCTCTGCCTGCACCGCTATCTCCACGGCCTCCTCATCGGGCCGGTCCAGCCAGAACGGCGCCACGACCTGAAGTGCGCCCGGGCCGGCGGACGCGGCCTCGCTCACAGCTGGACCGTCTGGGTGGGCAGGCCGAGGAGCAGGCGGCCCGTCAGCTCCCAGATCGCCGGGTTGACCTGGAAGTGGGCGGTCGCGGTGTGGGCGTCGCGGAAGCGTCGCTGCAGCGGCGAGTCCGCATAGATCGCGCTGCCGCCGCCGAGGTCATACATCGACCGTGCCACATCGGCCGATGTCCTCACCGCGTGTGTGGCCGCCAGGCGCAGCCCCGCGCGCAGCGAGTCCGCGACCGGCTCGTCCTCCTGCGAAGCGGCCCACGCCTCCTCGATGGCCTGGTAGTAGAAGGCTCGCGCAGCCCTCAGCGCCGCCTCGGCCTCGCCGACCGCCGCCTGTGTTGCCGGCCGCTCGGCCAGCACGCGGCTCGAGCCCTGTCCGACCTTCCCCGCCGCAAGCTCGATGAGGTCCTCGATCGCGCCGCGCGCGTTGCCCAGCGCCGCCGCGGCGATCGAGAGAGCAAAGAAGCCGAAGATCGGGAACCTGTAGAGGGCCGCGTCCACGCGCGGGGGCGCCTCCAGGAGCGAGAGTACGTGGTGGTCGGGGACGAACAGGTCCTGCGCGACCGCGTCGTGGCTACCCGTCCCGCGCAACCCGCTCGTGTGCCAGGTGTCGAGGATCTCAAGCTCGGCCTTCGGCAACGCCGCCACGCGCAGCACCGGCGCATCTCCCCCGCGCTGCTGATCGAGCACGCATCCTGCAAACAGCCACTGCGAGTGGGAGATGCCGCTGCAGAAGGACCAGCGCCCGGACACACGCAAGCCACCCTCGACGGCAACGGCCCTGCCTCGTGGAGCCCATACGCCGGCCGCCACCGCGGCGGGATCGCCGAAGATCTCCTGCGCACCCGTCTCCGGCAGGTATGCGGAGAGCAGGCTGCTGGTGGCCGCGATCGACACGCACCACCCGGCCGACGCGTCGCCCTGAGCGATCCGCTCCGCGCCACTCAATGTCATCGCCGGCGTCGCCTGCAGCGCGCCCAACGCCGAGGGTGCGCAACCGCGCATGAGGCCCGTCGCGCAAAGTCCCTCGACCAGCTCGGGTGAGAGAGCGCGCTCACGCTCGGTGCTCTCCGCGAGCTCTCGGGCAAGCTTTGCGGCTCGATCGATCGCGACATCGATGGAGCCGGTTGCGGAGCCACCGGCCGGCGGGGCGGAAGCAGCTGACATGGAGCCTCCCTGAGGTCGATTCAAAAAACTTACCGCTGCACAGTCCTACTCGATCCGATCGCCGCCGTCAACGACTGCGTGGGGGTGCGGCGAGCGGTTCTAGCGCCAGTCCCCCCGGAGCTCGCGCAGGTAGCCGGTCACGAGTCCCACGTGTGCCCGGCGGGTTGTGGCGTAGCTTGCCGGCACACGCGTGCCCGTCCTTGCCATCACAGCAACGGCCCCGGCAGGATGACGCCGGCCCCCCGGCCGTGAAGCGCGTGGCGCCGATGTGGTCACCGTGACGTTCTCCAACGGGCCCGGTCGGTCGGGTTTCATGGGGAGCCCGGCGGCGGCGTAGGCGTCGGCGGCATCGAGCGTTTCCGCCTCGAGCAGCTTGTCGGCCAGGCGACCCAGCTCCTCGCGATGCTCGCTGAGCAGCTGCGTGACCTCGGCGTGGGCCTGCTCGATCAGCCGGTGCACCTCTGTGTCGATCAGGCGCTGCGTTTGCTCAGAGGTCTCCCTCGTGCCTGGAAGCAGCGGACCCGCTTCCTCACCCGGCAGCAGCGCGATCGGGCCTACGCTCTCGCTCATCCCCCAGCGACCGACCATCTGGCGCGCAATCTGGGTCAGCTGCTCGATGTCGGACTCCGCGCCCGTCGTGATCTTGCCGTACACCACCTCCTCCGCCACGCGACCACCGAGCGCAACCCTGATCTTCGCCTCCAGGTCCTCGCGGGAGTATGCGACACGGTCGCTGTCGGGCGTGGAGAGTGTCACCCCGAGCGCGCTCCCCCGCGGGATGATCGAGATCTTTCGCACAGGGTCGGCGTCTGGGCTCAGCATGCCGACGAGCGCATGACCGGACTCGTGATAGGCGGTGCGCTCGCGGTCCTCCGCGCTCAGCACCGTGCCGCGAGGTGCTCCGAGCATGATCTTCTCCAGCGAGTCGGTGAGGTCGGCCATCTGTACCCGCTCGTGATTGCGCCTCGCGCCAAGCAGGGCGGCCTCGTTGACGAGGTTCGCGAGATCGGCGCCGACCATCCCCGGCGTGGAGGCCGCGAGTTCGCCAAGGTCAACATCGCTGTCCAGTGGCACGGCGCGAGTATGAACCTCAAGAATCTTCGCGCGCCCAGCGCGGTCGGGCGGCTGGACAGCTACGCGGCGGTCAAAGCGCCCGGCACGCAGAAGAGCGCGGTCGAGGATCTCCGGCCGGTTGGTGGCACCGAGGACCACTACCGCCTCGTTGCTTTCGAAGCCGTCCATCTCGGTGAGAATCTGGTCGAGGGTCTGCTCTCGCTCGTCGTTGGCGCCGCCCAGCGAGCTCGAGCCCTGACGCGAGCGGCCGATCGCGTCGAGCTCGTCGATGAAGATGATCGATGGCGCCGCCTCTTTCGCTTTGGTGAACAGGTCGCGAACGCGCGAGGCACCAACCCCCACGAGCGCCTCGATGAACTCCGAGGCCGCGATCGAGAAGAACGCAGCGTGCGCCTCGCCCGCCACGGCCCGCGCGAGCAGCGTCTTGCCGGTCCCCGGTGCGCCTGAGAGCAGCACGCCGTGCGGCATTCGCCCGCCGAGACGCTGGTAGCGCTCGGGACTGCGCAGGAAGTCGACGATCTCGGTGAGCTCGGCCTTCGCCTCGTCGATGCCCGCCACGTCCTCGAAGGTCACGCGGATCGTCTCGGGATCGACCCTCCTCGCCTGTGAGCGGCCGAAGTTGCCCAGCCCACCCATCGTCGCCCCCCCGCCGCGACGAGCGAAAAGGATGAACAGGCCCACCAGCAGAAGCGTCGGGCCGAACCCGAGCAGAATCTCCCCAAGCAGTGAACTGCCGGTGGACGCCGCCTGCGCATTCACCTGCACACCCCTGCTCTGCAGCAACGCCACCAGCTGCTCGCCGTTCCAGAATGCGGGAACCTCGGTCGTGAACAGCGTCGTGGAGGTCGCCTTCGCAGTGTTGGGCGGGTAGCGAACGCGGCTCGCGAACGATCCCTGAATGGTGTCGCCCTGCGAGGAGATCTCCTTCACCCTCCCTGAGCGCACCTGCGAGAGGAAGTACGGACTGAACGGCACCCTCACACGCGCTTCGCCCGACGGTGCGACGGCCAGCGCCGATGCCCAGTTCAGCGCGAGCAGAACCAGCACGACGATCCAGAAGCCGCGCAGGCGATGCGGCGAGGTGGGCTTGGGCTTTTCAGGCGTCCCACGGCCATCAGGCGCGGGCGCGACGTGCCAGCCGCCCTCCTCGCGCGGCAGCGGTGCCGGCGGCACCGCCTTGCTGGCGCCGCGGCTTCGGCGGCCACGCTGCCCCGCATCGAAGGTGCGCCACGAGCGCGACGGGTTTCGCGCCGGCGGGATACGGTCTTCGTCGGACATCAATCCGCCTTCAGGCCCGCTCACCGGCGAAGAGGTCCAACAGCAGCAGGAACACGTTGAAGATGTCCAGGAAGATTGACGCGGCGATTGGAACGGAGCTCGCCATGTCCGCGCGGCGCAGGCGGTTGAAGTCGAAGATCGTGAAGCCGCCGAAGATCACCAGACCAAGAATGCAATAGATCACGTTGCCATCGGGGATGCTCACCAGCAGCGCGACTATCCCGAACACGATCAGCCCGAGCAGCGCCCAGAACAACGTCCGCGCCCAGCTCGACAGGTCTCGCCGCGTGGCATAGCCGTACGCCCCGAACCCCGCGACGAATGCGGCCGTCACGCCACAGGCCTGCCACAGCGCCGCCGGATCCATCTTCGCGTAGTAGGCGAGCACCGGCGAAACGGCAAGCCCGAGCAACAGCCCGAGCCCGAAGAGCAGACCGATCGCAAGCTGCTCGTGCCCGCGGGAGGTGGCGCTGTTGAGACCAAAGATGCACGCGAACGCGCCGATGAAGAAGGCGATCCCCACGCCCCCGCTCAGATCACGCCCGGCATAGGCGCCCAGCGCCGCAAATCCGACGGTGACGGCCACCAGGCCCATCACCTGGCCGAGGACCGCTCGCGTTTGGTCGCGCGTGATGTCCTGGCCGCCCAGGGCACGTTCGTCGACGGGCTGGCTCGCTGCTGTCAGGGGGCTCATGTGTGCACTCCTCCTAGCTGGTTGGTGTAAGCGCACGTTCGCCTCGCGGGCCAGCGGTCGCGCCTGTGGAGAGCCCTGGTCGCCGTACTGGTCTGGGTCCGTGGGTGCCCCGGGCGGTGTCCGGCCGGCGACCCTCCTGCCGGCGTGCACGGTCCCCACGGGCGCCCGGGAGCTGGGACGGCGCACACCGACTCGCCCCGGCGCCCGGGCCGCTCTAGGGCGTTGGCCAGGGTGCCTCACGGGCGCGATGACCCCCTCCAAGGGGGAGCATGTGCGACATGGCAGCCGACGCGCTCTCACAACGACCCTCAAGGAGGCACGATGTTTCACAACATCCTGGTCGCAATCGACGGCTCGCGCGACGCCAACCAGGCGCTCACCCACGCGATCGACCTCGCGCAGAGTGAGAACGCCCAGTTGACGATCGTGACCGCGGCTCCGGACCTCTCCTGGGGTGGCTACCTGCTGCCCGGCGAACCGGGCGGAAAGCTGATCGAGGCCGCAGAGGCGGACGCGGAGGCGCTGCTGCAGAGCTCCCGCGAGCGGGTACCTCGCGAGCAACCGGTCGTCACGCTGCTGGCCAACCAGCCGATCCGCAGCTCCATCGTTCACCAGATCAAGGAGGGGGGCCACGATCTCGTGGTGATGGGATCACGCGGCCGGGGCGCCGTGCGCTCGGCGCTGCTGGGGAGCGTCACGAGCTACGTTCTGCACCACAGCAAGGTTCCGGTTCTGATCGTGCAGGCCGAGGCGTCACCAATGGCGCGACATCACGAGAGCGCCGGCGAGGCGGCCGTTGCGGCCTAGCGCGGCCATGGCGATCGCGAGCGTCAGCTGCGCAGGCAGCTAACACGATCGGCACGAGGTTCAGAGTGACCACCGAACTGGTGCTCCTTGGAACGGCGGGAGCGCCCATGCCCGTCGCCGGGCGCGGGGGGATCTCCTCGGCGCTCATCGTCGATGACCGCGTGTTCGTCATCGACTGCGGCCGGGGATCCCCCTCAGCGTTCGCCCAGGCCGGGCTCGATTTCGCGCGCCTGGAGGCCGTGCTCCTGACTCACCTCCACGCCGACCACTGGGCGTTCCCCTGGTTCTTGGAGCCGGTGACCGGCGGTAGCGGAGGTTCAGGCCGTCGGCGGTGCGAGGCAGTGCCGAAGCCCCGCCTCGAGCTCGAACCGAGCCGCGGGGTCATCGAGCTGATAGCCCAGGAGCTCGCGCAGGCGCGCGATCCTGTAGCGCGCCGTCTGGGGATGAACGTCAAGGGCGATCGCCATCGCCGAGGCGTTGCCCTGGCGTTGGACGAAGGCCAGAGCCGTTCGCAGCATGCGCTCCCTCGCCACGGGCGTGAGGCCCGCCAGAGCGGACAGGCGCAGCTGGACGATCCGCTCGATGACCGGGGCGCTCTCGGCCAGGAGCAGCTCTGCGAGATGCTCATCGGCGATGACCAGCGTCTGGGAGCCCACCGCCGACAGGGCGCCGGCGGCGATGCGCCAGGATCGCGCAAGCTGCCTGAGCTCCTGCTCGGGACCGACAGCCGCATGGGCGTCGCGGACGGCCGGCCCGAGCGCGCTGCGCCGGCCTGGCCCCTCGGCGTCCGGGATGACGATGCACCCGATGCCCCTGTACTGGGCATGCAGCACCTCAGGCCCCAGCCGGCGGGCGATCCCCGGCAGGGCCCCGGTCGCGCAGACGAGCACGGCAGCGCGTTTGGGCAGCCGCCACCCGGCCGCAGCCGCGAGAGCCGGAAGGTCGACCTCGCCCGGCGGTTCGGCAAGCAGGGCGCCGACCAGCGCCGCCGCCGCCCGTTGGCGCTCGCCCGCATGCTCGGCCTGGGCCTGGGCATATCCCTCGACCGACTCGGAGGAGAGCTCGTCGATGTAGGCGAAGATCGACTCGGCCAGCTCCGTCATCGTCTCCTGGGAGAAGCCCGCCGCGTAGCCCGCCCGGGCGAAGCGGCGCCACGCCACCCTTGCCCCGATGCGGTAGGCGGCCTGGAGGGCATCCAGGGTTCGACCCACGCGGTACTCCTGCCGGCCCAGCGCAATATAGGCGCGGCGCCCGGCCTCGCCGGCTGATCCGGGCCCGCGCATCTGGCTGACGAACCGGTGCAGAGCCTCTGTCACACCGGTCCGCAGGCCTCGGCCGAACGCTCCCTCCAAAGGGCCGGCGTACTCGGGAACCTCGTGGCCGATGGCCAGAGCGATCTCGTTCGCAACCGCTTCCAGCTCTGGTTCCAGGGCCTCGGCCAGCTTTGGGGGAAGTGGGCGCCAGAGCGAGGAACTTGTCATTGAGGTGAGCCTATTGATCCTGTGATCGTGGCCATGATCGCAAGAACATGCGCCCTAGACAGAATACGGTGGGAGCAGATGTCCCGTGCCGAGAAGACAGCCAACCTCGCGGGCGTGATCGTCCCGTTCGCCGGAGTCCTGGTGGCGATCGTCCTGCTGTGGAACCGGTGGGTCGATCAGATCGACCTGGCCATCCTGGGAGTCACCTACCTGCTCACGGCTGCCGGGGTGACGGTCGGATTCCATCGCCTGCTGACTCACCGCGCCTTCCAGGGCCCGCCGGCACTCGAGCGCGCGCTGGCGATCCTCGGCTCGATGTCCGTCCAGGGCTCGGTTCTGGACTGGGTCGCCGACCACCGCAAACACCATGCCTTCACCGACGAAGACGGCGATCCCCATTCGCCACACGTAGGCCACGGCAGCGGCCTTGCGGGCCTCTGGCACGCCCACGTCGGCTGGCTGGCCGAGACCCAGGGACAGGCCGACTGGAAGCGCTACGCGCCCGAGCTCTACGAGGACCCCAAGATGCGCCGCATCGGCAAGCGCTTTCCCCTGTGGGTCGGGCTCTCGCTGCTGGCGCCCACCCTCGCCGGCTTTCTCCTGCACGGGTTCACTCTCCAAGGCGCTATCCGCGGCTATGTCTGGGGCGGCCTGGTGCGCATCTTCCTCGTCCACCACGTCACCTGGTCGGTCAACTCGGTCTGCCACTTCTTCGGCAGCCGCCGCTTTGCCACCGACGACCGCTCGACCAACGTGGCGTGGCTGGCGATCCCATCGCTGGGCGAGTCCTGGCATCACAACCATCACGCCTTCCCGCGCAGCGCCAGGCATGGCCTGCGCTGGTATGAGCTCGATCCGTCCGGGCTGCTGATCGGACTGCTGCAGCGGCTAGGGCTCGCGTGGAACGTCGTGCAGATCGCGCCCGAGCGACAGGCGGCGAGCCTAGCGGGCCGCCCGGAGACGCCCGCGCCCCAAGCCCGTCCCGGCTGATCGACCCGCCCGCGACGCAGCCGCCGCACAGCCGCTCAGGACGGTGGACGCCATCCCCTTGGCAGGGTCGTCTGGCCCACCTCGATCACGTAGCCGTCGGGATCGCGGATATAACAGCGAATCTCGGTCTCGTGCCGCTTCGGCGGCGTCAGGAACTCGGCGCCCCGCGCGCTCCACTCCTCGTAGAGCGCCTGGATGTCGGCAACGCGGATGTTCAGGAAACTGCTCACCCGGTCGGGATCGCGCGGCGTCTCGAGCGTGACGGTGGGCTTGTCGTCGGTTGGGCCTCCGCCTTCGTTGATGATGACCCAGCTGTTGGCCAGCGCGACGTATGTCACCTCGTCGCCGGCCTCGCCGGAGATGACCGTCCTGCCGCCAAGCACGTCGGTGTAGAAGCGGCGTGAGCGCTCCACGTCATCTGAAACGATGAAGTGAGCCACGACCATCTGCTCGTCGGTGGTGCTCATGTTGACCTCCGTTCGTTGGTATTGACTCCGTGGCCGCGCCTCATCGGTTCGGCTCGAATCTCCGGAGAGGGGTGTAGCTGTGGTTCCATGCCACGGTCAGTCACCGGCGGTCTCGCCACCGTCTATGTGCAGGATCTCGCCGGTGACGAAGCCGGCGCGCTCCAGGTAGAGGACTCCCTCGGCGACGTCGCAGACCTCACCCACGCGTCCGAGCGGGCTGACGCTCATCAGGCTGTCGTAGGACTGCGGATCGTGCATCGGCGTTTTGATGACCCCGAGCGAGACCGCGTTGACGCGAATGCCGCGCGAGGCGTACTCGGTTGCCAGAGATCGGGTCACGGCTGCCAGTCCTCCCTTGGTGAGCGAGGCGAGGGCGGAAGGCCGTGCGCTGTCGGCGTGGTCAACGAGACTGGTGCTCACGTTGACGATGTGCCCGCTGCCCTGGTCAAGCATGGGAGCGATCGCCTGCTGGGTCATGTGAAAGAAGCCGGTCAGGTTCACCGCGCAGATCGCGGCGTAGTCAGAGGATGTGTAATCGGTGAACGGCTTGCCGATGTAGATGCCGGCGTTGTTGATGAGACTGTCGATCCGCCCGAAACGGTCGAGCGCCTGTTGCACGATCTTGCGGGCGGTCTCGACATGCGTGATGTCTCCCTCGATGGCGAGGAAGTCCACCTCGTCGGTCGCAGAGATGCTCAGCGCGGCGCCCACCACGCAATAGCCCGCGCCACGAAACGCCGTGGCCAGGCCGGCGCCGATGCCCTGGGAGGCACCCGTGATGATCGCGACCTTCTGGGCAGGGGTTGTGCTCATCGGTTTCTCACGATCGCGGGGCGACGCGCCGATCGCACCTGTAGGTGCACTGGTCCTCTCCCTGGAGGGGCCGGTGCTACGACCTCCCTCGCCGGGACTGCGCCCTGCTAGGCCGAGAACGCCGAACGCACGGTCTCGGGCAGCGCCGTCCGCAGTTCCCTGCGCGAGCGGATGCCCAGCTTTGAGAAGACCTTCCGCAGGTGCCACTCGACGGTGCGTGGACTGATGAATAGATGCGCGCCGATCTCCGGGTTCGAGAGCCCGTCACAGGCAAGCCGGGCGATCTGCTGCTCTTGCGCGGTCAGATCATCGCGTGTCTCCGCACCGCGCTTGCGAACCGTCTCGCCGGTCGCCAGCAGCTCGCGGCGGGCTCGCTCCGCGAACGCCTCCATGCCGATCTCCGCGAAGGCCTCATACGCGGTCCTGAGCTGCCCGCGTGCATCCCTTCGCCGTCCGGCCCGGCGCAGCCACTCGCCATACAGCAGATGGGCGCGCAGCAGATCGGGCCGCATCTGTGTGCGCTCGAGCCGTTGGATCGCTTCGAGGTACATCGCCTCGGCGGCGTCTCCCGCGCTCAGGAGCGCCCGTGAGCGCATCTCGATGCCAAGCCCGAAGTCAGTGCCCGCGGGTTGGGTCGTTCTAGCCAAACGCTCCAGCGCATCGCCGGCCAGGTCGGCCCTGCCGCTTCGCACCGCGGCCTCCACCAGCTCCGGAAGCGCCCACATGGACGGGTAGAGATCGAGCGGATCCCAACTGGCGCGCTGGGCCGACGCCAGGGCCTGCTCGTAGAGCCCGAGACCGTTGTAGAGGACCGCGGCGGCCCACTGCGCCTCGGTCGCCGCCACTCGGTGCCTGGCGTCCGAGCTCTGCTCGCCGGCGCGGTCAAGCAACGACGCGGCCTCCGCCTCCCTGCCCCTGAGCGCGAGCAGCAGCAGCGCACCGAGCGGCGGTATCTCAGCGCCCGTCGCCCCCACGGCCTGGTCAGCCTCGCTCACGAGCGACGCCGCCGCGGCGAAGTCGCCACACCACGCCGCCGAGACGCCCAGTGCCGCCAGATACAGCGGCAGCTGTTCGAGGGCTCCGGCGTCCCTGACGAGCTGGATCTGCCGAGCCCAGGCCGGGCGTGTCCCGTCGATGTCCCACATGACGCAGCTGGCCGCCGTTGCCAGCCAGCCCCAGCGGAGTCCTTCCTCGGTGGCGACCCCCTCACCGGCAAAGAGGCTTGCGATGTCTCGCAGCTTCGGAGCAGCCGCCGCCCGCCCGTCCGTGATCAGGAGCGTCAGGCCGTCAAGGAGCACATCGATGGGGCGCAACGGCTCCGTTGGCGGCGGAAGCGCCCTCGCAGCGCGACTGATCCTCGGGAGATCGCCCTCGCCGGCGCGTGCGGCGAAGGCTGCAGCACCCCACGCGCTGAGGTGAGCTTCCCGCGCCAACTCGAGGTCGTGGGGCTCCAGCCGTTCAGCCGCCCTGATCAGAAGCGCGGGAGCACCGCTGTCCAGGCCAGAGGCGAACGCGATCTGTCCCCGCAGCAGATCGAGCCGCGCGCGCTGGGACTCCTGCAGCGGGCCCGCCTGTGCCGCGGTCAGCCACCTGCGCGCCGCATCGAACGCGCCTGCCCGCAGATTGGCCTGTGCGGCAGCCAGCGCGCGGTCGGTCCGGCGGGCCGGATCGCGTGTGAGCGCGGCGGAGCGCTGTAGAAACGCGGCCGCGGCGGCAAGGCCGCCACGCGCCTGCGCGCGGCCGGCCGAGCGCTCCAGCTCCAGGGCGATCTGCTCGTCCGGCCCCGATGCCGCAGAGGCAAGGTGCCACGCACGACGGTCCGGGTCCGCCTGCGGATCGGTCACCTCCGCCAGCGCCAGATGCGACGAGCGCCGAGCCGCCGGCGAGGCCGATCCGTAGACGGTGGAGCGCATCAGCGGATGGCGAAACGTGACCCGCTCGCCGATCGTCAACAGCCCCTGAAACTCGTTGCCCGCCGACGCCTCGATTCCCAGACGCTCGGCTGCGCGCCAGACCAGCAGAGGATCGCCCAGAGGCTCCGCTGCGGCGAGCAGCAGCAGGCGCAGGGTCTCGTCAGGGAGATCGGCGAGCCGCATCCTCAAGCTCTCCGAGATACGTCCCTCCAACGCCTGGGGGCCCAGAAATCCGAAGCCCCCGGCCAGCTGCGTCGCGCCCAGCCCGCGGGGCAGCTCAAGCAGAGCAAGCGGATTGCCCCTCGTCTCCGCCACGATCCGGTCACGCACCCGCGAATCGATCGGTCCCGTAAGGGCTGACTCGAGCAGCTCGCGAGCATCGTCCTCGGGCAGACCCCCGACGAGCTGATCAGGCAGCCCTGACAGAAACCGCCCACCGGAGGACTCGCGCACCGCGAAGACGAGCGCCATCGACTCCGCTGCCAGGCGGCGCGCAAGAAAGGCGAGCACCGGCGCCGATGCGCTGTCCAGCCACTGTGCGTCGTCGACGATGCACAGGAGCGGCTGTTCCTCGGCCACCTCGCACAGAAGGGTGAAGACCGCCAGCCCAACCAGGAACTGAACCGGCGGCTCACCGCCGCGAAGCCCGAAGGCAACGCTCAGCGCGTCACGCTGAGGTCCCGGGAGCCGCCCGATCCGATCCAGGAACGGCGCACACAGCTGATGAAGGCCGGCGAACGCCAGCTCCATCTCGGACTCGACGCCCGCCGCCCGGGCGATGCGGCATCCCGACGCGCTCCGCTCCAGATAAGCAAGCAGCGCGCTCTTGCCGATCCCGGCCTCGCCGTGCAGCACGAGCACCCTGCTGCTCCCGCTCCGCACACTCGCCAGCAAATCGTCGAGAGCCTCGCACTCCCTCCGTCGACCTCGCAGCCACTGCCTTGAATGCAGCTCGGATTGGGGAACCACCGCCACGAGCACAACCTCGCTCCCACGCGCATGGAATGGAAGGGGAGGCAACCCGAGAGGCGGCACGGGTGATCTTCAGTCCTCCAGTGGGGAAAACCCCACGCCGCCGATCGAGCTCGCGTCATCCGACCATCGCGGCCGCCGGCACCGCCCCGATTGTGGGGTTTGCCCCATTGCACAGCGGGCGCGTGCCGGACCATCCTCCCGGGGGTGGAAAAGACCGTTCTGATCGTTGACGACGACGAGGGCTTCCAGAGGGTCGCCCAGGAGCTCCTGGAGCGCAAGGGCTACCGCGTGATCGGGCGCGCGGCCGGGGCCGAGGAGGCGCGCCGGCGAACGACCGAACTGGACCCGGACATCATCCTGATGGACGTGGGCCTGCCGGACACAAGCGGCGTCGCCCTTGCTGAAGAGCTCCAGCAGGGCCGCGAGGGGCGCCCGGTCATGCTGCTCACCTCCGCGGACCCGCAGGCCGTACCCTCGCGTGTGCTTGCGTGCAGCTCGGCGTGCGGTTTCGTACCCAAGATCGAGCTCGCCGGCACCGATCTCGACCGCTACCTCCACGGCTGGGCCTAGCCCGAAAGCGCCGATGCCTCGTCGAGCGGAATCTCGGCTCGCAAGGTCGTACCAAGCGCCGGCTCGCTGATGATCTCGAGCGTCCCATCCAGTGCCGCAATGCGGTCGCCCAGGCCGAGCAGCCCGGTGCTCCCGGCGGCCGGCACGGCGCCTCCGACGCCGTCGTCGGAGACCTCGACCGTCAGCCTCTCCCCGTCCACACACAGCTGCACACGCGCGGCGCTCGCCTCTGCGTGCTTGGCAACGTTCGTGAGGGCCTCGGAGCAGAAGAAATACACGCTCGCCTCGATCGAGGGTGCAAGCCTGACCACCTGGACGTCGAGCTCGACCGGGAACGGAAGGCCGGCCGTGAGCGAGCTGAGCGCATCGGCGAGGCCGCCGTCGGTGAGCACCGCCGGGTGAATTCCGGCGGCAAGCTCACGCAGCGAGACGATCCCGCGTGCCGCCTCCTTGGCTGCAGCGTCGAGCAGGCTCGCGGCGTGCTCGTCCTCTGAGGAGGACGCCTGACGGGCGAGCTGAAGATTGATTACGGCGTTGACGAACTGCTGCTGAGCTCCGTCATGCAGGTCGCGCGTGACCTGGCGTCGAGCGGCGTCGGCTGCCTCGATGACCCGCCTGCGTGCTGCAATCAGGTCTTCCTGTGCCTGCCGGCGCTCGGTGATGTCGCGGATGTAGCCGGTGAACATGATCTCTCCCACCAGGTTGACTCGAGTCACCGTGAGCTCCACCGGGAACTCGCTGCCGTCGGCGCGCATCGCGGTCAACTCGATCCGGCGATCGAGCACCCTGGGCTGCTCGGTCGCGAGGTAGCGCGCGAGGCCGTCCCGGTGCGCCTGCCGCAGCCCGGGTGGAACTATGGTCTCGGCGAGCGTCCGGCCCACGACGTCCGAGGCCTGGTGGCCGAACGTGCGCTCGGCGGCAGAGTTGAAGAACGTCACGTGGCCCGTGGCGTCCATCGTGATCACGCAGTCCAGTGCCGCTTCCAGGGTTGCGCGGTGTCGCGCCTCGCTCGCCGCGAGCGCATTCGCGCGAGCGCGGTCGACCTCGCGCTCACGCAGCGCCTGCTCTGCCGCCAGGCGCTGGCTGATGTCGGAGAACGCTATGGCCGTCCCGAACCCCCCCGGCATCGTGATCGGCGTCGCCGTGTAGGCGATCGGGACCATGCTGCCGTCCTTGCGAACCCACCAGTCGTCATCGACCGTCACGGTCTCACCGCCTTCGCGACATCTCGTCAGCGGGCACTCCTCGATCGGGAAGTGCGAACCGTCCGGGCGCTTGTAGTGAACGAGCCAGTGACCATTGTTGCCGACCAGCTCCGAGGCGTTGCCGAACCCGAGCGCGTCGACGGCCGCCTGGTTGGCGTAGGTGATGACGCCCTCGCTGCTCGCCACGTAGACGGGCTGGCGGATCGAGGCGAGGATCGCGTCGAGCTCGTGCGACGCCGGCCCGGCCGCCGGCGCCGGCTCCCGTGCTTGCTCGGTGCCTGCTGCCTCACCCACTCAGGTACCTGAGCACCGCCAGCACCCGTCTGTGGTCCCCAGGCACGGGCGGCAGATCGAGCTTGCTCATGATGCTCGTGACGTGACGCTCGATCGCGGCAACCGTGACGACGAGAGCATCGGCGATGCCACGATTGGAGCGCCCCTCAGCCATGAGGCTGAGCACCTCGCGCTCGCGCGAGGTGAGAGCGTCGAGGGGACTGGCCGTGCGCGGCCTGCTGACCATCTGCTGGACCACGTCAGGGTCCAGAGCCGACCCGCCGCCCGCCACCCTGCGGACCGCGTCGATGAACACCGATAGATCGCCGACACGGTGCTTGAGCAGGTAGCCGACGCCTTCGGCGCGATCTCCAACGAGCTCCAGCACGTAGCCCTCTTCGAGGTATTGCGACAGCACGAGGACCCCGATGCCCGGTTCCGCGGCACGAATCCTGTGCACCGCGCGCAGGCCGTCGTCCGTGTTTTCGGGCGGCATGCGGATGTCGGTGACGATCACATCCGGCTTGTGCGCCCCAGCCTTTCGCACAAGGTCCTCCGCGTCCCCGGCGACCGCGACGACTTCGAATCCCTGCTCCTCGAGCACGCCCACGATCCCACGACGAATCAGCGGTTCGTCCTCACACACCACAACGCGCAGCGGGGCCAGCGCCGGCATGTGACGCACACTACGCCTTTCTACTGATCCGCGCGTTCAGGAAAGCCCGGAAGATATGCGCGAGGACGACCGGTCTTCACCGGCCCGTACTCGCTGTGGCAGCGCTCCGTGAGGACCCGACCAGGGCCCTACGCCAGTGCCCTCACAGGCGCGACCGGCGAGCGCAGGCGCGATCATCCCGCCATGAGCAGAGCCCTGCCACCCCGTTCCGGTCGAAATGGCGGTGTCAACCGGTCGCCGGGGCAGGGGAGCGGCCTGCCGCAGTCCGAGCGCAGAGGCTTGCGCAGGCTCATGAGCGTGCTGCGCCGTGCGCCAAGGGGCGCCGGCGCCAAGCCGCCGCGTGGACTGCCCCAGGGAGCCGCATGGTCCCTGGACGCAGACACCGTGATGGTTCTGGGCGGACTGGGGGTCGACTGGGTCTCGTGGCCCGGCGCCGATCTTGCGCCCATCGTTCACGAGGCGCCCGACGCGCGAGATGCCGATGCCGGATGCGACGCCGTCTTCGACGCCTACCTGGACTGGCGCGAGGCGCTCGAGGTGGCCGAGGACGCATACCGGGCCTGCGGCGGGCTTCGCGGCGCCGAGGCCCAGCTCGCCTTCGAAGCCTACGTCGCGGCGCTGGACCGCGAGGAGCGGGCGGCAGAGGTCTACAGCCGCCTGACAGCGGGGGCAAGGGCCTCGCAGTCAGCACGAGCCGAGGGCACCGCCGCCTAAGAGGTTCAGCCCCTCGTCCGTAACTCGCGCAGGTAGCCGGCCGTCAGCCCCGCGTGTGCCCGGCGGGCGACGGGGCGCCCGGCGGGCGCCGCTGCAAGCGTGATCGACCTGGCGGCGAGGTCACGAGGCCCGCGGCGCCCACCCACGACGCAGCGGCCATCTGACCGGAGGTCTAACGGAGCGAGCGCGGTCACAGGCGAGTCGCCTGCGCGCATCGGCATCCCCGCTGCCGCGTACGCGTCGCGAGCGACGAGGGCTTCGGACTCCAGGAGCTTCAGCGCGAGAGCATCCAGCTGCTCCTGATGGCTGCGCAGCAGAGACGAAACGTGCGCGTGGGCCCGATCGACCACGCGGCGCACCTCCCGGTCCACCAGCCGCTGCGCCTCCTCCGGGGCGTGCTGCGGCAGCGCGAGCTGCCAGCCCTCGCCCTCACCCGACAGGACCCTCAGCTGCGCTCGATCGCTCATAGCAGCTGCTCGCCGCCGTCGATGTCATATGTCGCGCCCGTGATCGCCGTGTTGGCCATCAGGTGCGCCGCGAGCGCCGCGATGTCCTCCGGCTCCACAACCCTGCCGATCGGCAGGGTTTCGCGCAGCTGCCGGCGGCGCGCATCGAGCTGCCCGCCGAGCACGTGTGCGGACAGCGGCGTGTCGACGAAGCCGGCCGCGATCACGTTGACGCGTACCGGAGCGAGTTCGAGCGCCATGGTCCTTGCGAGCGCGGGCATCCCCGCCGTGAACGCCGGGGTCAAGCCCAGGCCGGGCGCCACGCGCCGGGCGCCCGCACCGATCATGAAGATCAACGTTCCGCCAGCGCGAGCTCTGCCCGCGGCCGCTCGGGCGACCCTGAGCGGCAGGAACAGGTGCGCGTCGACGTCGCGTGCCGCCCGCTCGAAATCCAGCTCCGCCAGCGACGCGTAGTACGGGCCGGGACCCGTCAGGAGCACGTGATCGATCGGTGATTCGAGCTCCTCGAAGAAGCGCTCGACCCGTCCCGGCTCGAGCGCGTCGAACCCGCTGACCGGTGCGTCGAGCTCGCGGCCGACCTCGCGCAGCCGATCATCCTCGCGCGCCGCCAGGATCAGATCCGCGCCCAGCCGCCGCACCAGCCTCGCCGTTTGAAGGCCGATCCCGGAGCTGCCGCCGATCACCACGACGGTCTGCCCCGCCAATCTCTGTGAGACGTCCTCGAGCTTCGCTTCGGTGGTGCTCATCATCTCTCCTCGATCGTTTCCGGTGAGTCTCGTTGCGCGCAGCGGAGTCTGCTGGTCGCACCCGGTTCTCGCGCCCGTATACCCACGGGTCGACCCACCGGTGCCCAACATGAGGCCTCGGCGGCCCGGGCACCGACCAGTGACCCGACGGGCGCGACGGCCGCCTTTTGCCGAGAGAGTGCCCACACGATGCATGCAGACCAGGAGACGATTTCGAGCCGGGGCCGCCGTGGATCCGCCCCGCTGGCTGGGGAGGCAAAACGATTCGCCGGGGGGCGCGCATGCTCCGCGGCGAGCAGTGTCTCCCGTGCCGCCATCCTTGACGCAGCCGGAGAGCTGCTTGTGACAGACGGTCTCGTCGCGGTCACGCTCGACGCGGTGGCGCGGCGGGCTGCGGTCGACCGCGAGGCGATCAGGCGCTGGTGGCCGAGCGAGGAGGCCCTCGCGGTGGATGTTCTGCATCACGAGTGGAGAGCCCTCGTCGCGCAGATCCGCAGCTCGGCGCTGCGGCTGGGTCTCGACCGGTAGGCCGGGCGTCGCGCCGAAGAAGGCATACCCGTGGATCGACCAGTGCCGTCCCTGGCGCGAGGTGCAGGCTAACGCGCGAGGGTGGTGCCTCAACAACACTCAGAGGAGGCAGCGGTGAGCACCACAGCGGTCCAACGCAACAGCGCCGGCGAGCTCGGCGGCGTCGGGACGATCGATGAGCGGCTGGAGGCGATCGTCATCCCCGTCTCGAACGTCGATCGCGCCTACGCGTTCTACGTGCGGCTCGGATGGAGGGTCGACGCGAACGTCACCAAGGGAGCCTTCCGCCTCGTCCAACTGACGCCCCCCGGCTCTGGGTGCTCGATCCAGTTCGGCAGCGACCTCACGGCGGCGACCCCGGGTTCGGCCCAGGGGCTCTGTCTGAGCGTTGCCGACGTGGCCGCTGCGCGCGAGGATCTCGTGGACCGCGGGGTCGGGGTCAGCGAGGTGTTCCACGAGGGCACGCTGGGCGATCGCTTCGGGCAGACGCCGAACGGGCGCATCCCGGGCCCCGCGCCGGATCGCGGAAGCTACAACTCGTTCGCCACGTTCGGCGACCCCGACGGCAACGGCTGGCTGCTCCAGGAGATCACCACGCGACTGCCCGGCCGCACGGACCCGGCAGCGACGTCGTTCGCCTCGGCCGGCGACCTGGCGGCGGCCCTGCGCCGCGCCGAGGCCGCCCATGGTGCGCACGAGGCGCGTACGGGCCAGGCCGACACGAACTGGCCCGCCTGGTACGCCCGCTACATGGTGGCCGAGCAGACGGGCGAGGAGCTGCCGACCTGAGCGTTGCCTCAGCTCTGCCGCGGATCATCCGTCGGGCCCAGGTACTCGAGCCCCGGGGGCCCGATCCTTTCTGTAGGTGCTCGCCGAATCGGGCGGTCCTCGCCGTTCCGGCGCTCGACCGGCCGGCTGGCGCGGCGGCTCGCGGGCGGGTGGCGAAGGGATCCGGCGGATCAGCGGTCGTTTGGGGTCGACGGTTGCCTTTCTGCCGTGATGGACGATCTCGAGGGCCGGTCCCTCCAGCAGTGAGTAGGTCGCCTGCTTGTGCCCAACCTCCACCAGCAGCCGCCGGCCGCGGAAGGACAGGCGGAACCTCAGCCGCGAGAGCGCCTGGGGAAGGCGCGGCGTGAAGCTGAGGATCCCCCCGTGATCGCGCATCCCTCCAAATCCAGCCACCGCGCCGATCCACGTCCCGGCGAGCGACGCGATGTGCAGGCCGTCGCGCGTGTTGTGCTGGATGTCGTCGAGATCTATCAGGGCAGCCTCGCGGTGGTAGTCGAAGGCCAGCTCGAGATGGCCCACCTCGGCTGCGATGACCCCCTGAGTGCACGCCGACAGCGAGGAGTCGCGGACGGTCAGCGCCTCGTAGTAGGCAAAGTCCCGGGCCTTTTCCTCTTCGCTGAACACGTCACCGCGCAGATGCAGCGCAAGCACGAGATCTGCCTGCTTGACGACCTGCTTGCGGTAGAGGTCGAAGTAGGGGAAGTGCATCAGCAGCGGATACTGCTCGGGCGCGGTGGCCTCAAAGTCCCAGACCTGGTGCTGAGTGAACGCCTCCGCCTGAGGGTGCACGCCCAGCTGCTCGTCATGGGGAATGACCATCGCCTTGGCGGCATCGAGCCAGGCGGCCGCCTCCTCCTCGCCGACCCCGAGTTCGGCGGCACGCTGGGAATGACGATTGACCGCGTTGAACGCCTCGCGCAGGTTGCGCTCGGCCATCAGGTTCGTGTAGGTGTTGTTGTCCGCGATCGCGCTGTACTCGTCCGGACCGGTCACCCCATCGATGCGAAAGCGCCCGGAAGCATCGTGGTGCCCCAGCGAGTGCCACATGCGGGCTGTCTCGACGAGCAACTCGACGCCCTCGGCGCCCGCGAACTCTTCATCCTCACTCGCCGCCTGGTAGCGGATAACGGCGTCGGCGATGTCGGCATTGATGTGGAATGCGGCGGTTCCTGCGGGCCAGTAGCCAGAGCACTCCTCTCCGCGGATCGTCCGCCACGGAAACGCGGCGCCCTGCAGCCCGAGCGAGGCGGCACGCTCCTTTGCAAGCTCCAGCGTGAGATGGCGCCAGCGCAGTGCATCGCGCGCGGCGTGCGGAACTGTGTACGTCAGCACCGGCAGGACGAACGTCTCGGTGTCCCAGAAGGCGTGTCCGTCATAGCCCGGCCCGGTCAAACCCTTGGCTGCGATCGCGCGGTGCTCAGCCCTGGCGCCCGCCTGGAGTGTGTGAAAGAGGCCGAAGCGAACCGCGAGCTGCAGTTCGGCATCGCCATCGATCTCGACGTCGGCGCGATCCCAGAAGTGGTCCAGGTATGTGCGCTGCTCGGCCAGGAGGCCCTCCCAGCCGTGGTGGCGTGCCTGCGCCAGCGCCGCCGCGACCTGGTCGACGATTGCCGGCGCGGAGCGTTGGGCCGACCAACCATAGGCGAGGAACTTGACGATCCGAAGGGGCTTTTCTGGCGCCAGATCGGCCGTCACGAGCAGACGGCCGATGTCCTCGAAGCTCTCCGAGGTGACCCCCGTCTGCGGTGGCCCATCGATCACGTGGTCCATCGCCGCGGCCATCGTCAGCTTGCTCGTACGGGTCGAATGCTCCAGCATCACACGTGTGCCACGCGCACCGAAGAACTCGGATTTCAGCGGTGCCGCGAGCGCGGCCGCGGCGCGCGGATCGCCCTCGGTCACCGGCAGCGCTTCATTCGCAACGAGCTCGGACTGCACGACAACCGGTGTCTCACCATCGAGCGCCTCGACCTCGTAGAGGATGGCGGCGACCGACCGCTGCGTGAACGACACCAGCCGAGTGGAGGCGACGCGCACCGAACGCCCCGCCGGAGACACCCACTCGAAGGAGCGCCGCAGCACTCCGGCGCGGAGATCGAGCACCCGCTCGTGACGGCGCAGTTGGCCGTAGCGCAGGTCGAGCGGCTCGTCCTCCACCAGCAGCCGGATGATCTTGCCGTTGGTCAAATTGATGACGCTCTGGCCGGCCTCCGGGTAGCCGTAGCCGGCCTCGGCGTAGGGAAGCGGGCGCACCTCATAGACACCTGCCAGGTAGGTACCGGGCAGCCCGCACGGCTCTCCCTCATCGAGGTTGCCGCGCAGGCCGATATGGCCGTTGGCCAGTGCGAACACCGACTCGGTCTGCGCGAGCCTGTCGAGGTCGAGCTCGGTCTCATGAACGGCCCAGGGCTCCACCGCGAAGGCCGGTTGCTTGATCATGGCGTCTCGAGCAGTTCGGCCAGATCGTCAACCACGCGGTCCGCGCCGTGAGCGCGCAGCGCGTCGGCCTGGCCGACCCGGTCCACGCCCACGACGAATCCGAAGTGTCCGGCGCGGCCGGCCTGGACGCCCGCCAGGGCATCCTCGTAGACCACCGCCTGAGCGGGCTCAACGCCCAGGGCCCTTGCACCCGCGAGGAAGGTATCCGGGGCGGGCTTGCCGTGGAGGTGCTGGCGCTCGGCCACCACGCCGTCGATGACCCCTTCGAACAGGCCTTGAATCCCTGCGGCGGCGAGGACCTCACGGCAGTTGGTACTGGAGGAGACAACGGCCCGCCTCAAACCGGAGGATCGGACGGCTTCGACGTAGCGCACCGAGCCGTCGTAGGGCTGCACGCCCTGCTCGCGAATCAACCTGAGCACGATCTCGTTCTTGCGGTTGCCAAGGCCGTCGATCGTCTCCGTCTGCGGCGCGTCCTCCGGGTCGCCCTCCGGAAGCGAGATCCTGCGCGAGGTGAGAAAGGCGCGGACCCCGTCATAGCGGGGCCTGCCGTCGACGTACTGGTCGTAATCGCGGATCGGATCGAAGGGCACGAATGCTTCGCCGGAGCGGCCGGCGCGCTCGCGCAGGTAGTCGTCGAACATCTGCTTCCAGGCGGCGGAGTGCACCTTGGCAGTCTGCGTCATCACCCCATCGAGGTCGAACAGACACGCGGTCACGCCTGTGGGCAAACCAAGCACATCTGAGAGCTAATCAGCTTCAAGCGCGCACCGGCAAGATGGTGAGTACGATCGTCTACCGAGAGTGAGCGATGCCAGAACGCTCGGGATCATCACGACAGCACGTCAAGCGACGGCGGCCCGCGCGCAGCGACGTTCCATCGCGCCCTCACCACACCGAAGCGGCGACCGAATCGGGGCAGCCACGCGCCGCCGATCGGGCCGGCACGCTCGTGTCGGTGAACGTGGGGCTGCCAAAGGACGTCCCCTGGCAGGGCAGAACCATCTTCACGGGCGTCTTCAAGGATCCGGTGACCGGACCTTGCCGGGTGGCCAAGTTGAACCTCGACGGCGACGGACAGGGCGATCTCGCCGGGCACGGCGGTGAGCAGCGCGCCGTCTTCGCCTACCAGCTCGACTCCTACCGCCACTGGGAACGCGAGCTTGGGCGCGACGATCTCACCTACGGGCAGTTCGGAGAGAATTTCACGCTCGAAGGGCTCGGCGACGACGAGGTCTGCATCGGCGACCGCTTCCGCATCGGCAGCGCCGTCTTCGAGGTCACGCAGCCGCGCGTGACCTGTTACCGGGTCGGGATCCGGATGAACGACCCGCGTATTCCCGCCCTGCTCGTTTCCCACCACCGGCCGGGCTTCTATCTGCGCGTGCTGGGAGAGGGCGAGGTGAAGGCCGGCGATGAGATCCTCAAGCTCGAGAGCGGCCCGGAGCAGATGTCGGTCGCCGAGGTCAGTGCGCTTCTCTACCTTCCCGGTCACTCACGCCAGCAGCTGCTGCGGGCCCTGCGGATTCCCGCTCTCAGCCCCGGCTGGCAGGAGTCCTTCCGCGCGTTGCTCGACGGGCAAGCCGATCGCGGAAATGCGGGACTGACAACGGCCAGTCCGCCGCCGGCGTGGACCGGCTTCCGTGTACTCGCGGTCACAGCGATCGAGCTGGAGAGCGACTCGGTGATCTCCATCCGCCTGGAGGATCCCGGCGGCCAGCCGCTGCCGGACGCCCGCCCGGGTCAGAACCTCACGCTGCGGATCAAACCCGAGAATGCCGAGCGAGCGCTGCTGCGCAACTACTCGCTGTGCGGTCCGCCCGCGGCCGGCTACTACCGAATCGCGGTCAAGCACGAACCCAACGGCGCCGTCAGCGGCTACCTCCACAAACGGCTCGCCGTCGGCGACCAACTCGAAGTCGGCGCACCGCGCGGGACGTTCATTCTCGACGAGTCCGATGCACCGGTGCTGCTGATCAGCGCCGGCGTCGGCGCCACACCGGTGCTGGCGATGCTCAACGCGCTGGCCGCAGCGAGTTCCCAGCGGGAGGTCTGGTGGCTCCACAGCGCGCGCAGCGGCCGCGAGCACTCGTTTGCGCAAGAGACGCGCACTCTGCTCGCGGCCCTCTCGCACACCCACAGTCACATCTACTACAGCCGGCCGGGCAAGGAGGACGTCGAAGGTCGCGACTTCGACACCGCCGGGCGCCTCACCCCCTCGCTGCTGCTCGAGCTCGAGCCGCCGCAGAGTGCCGAGGCCTACATATGTGGCCCGAGCGGGTTCATGGACGACATCAGCGCCGGCCTGGCATCGATCGGCGTGAACCCATCGCACATCCATACCGAGCCGTTCGGCCCGGAGGCGGGCTCGACCCCGGGCATCGCATCAAAGCCCGCGCGCGCGCCACATCCGCCGGCGGGCTCTCGCGCAGAGGGCCCCACGATCGAGTTTGCCCGCAGCAACCTCTCCGTGCCGTGGAGCAGCGACTACGCCAGTCTGCTCGAGCTCGCCGAGGCATGCGACGTCCCGGTCCGCTGGTCGTGCCGGACGGGCGTATGCCACACCTGCGAAAGCACGGTGATCGCAGGCGATCTCGACTACAACCCCGACCCCCTGGAACCACCCGCCGACGGCAGCGCGCTCATCTGCTGCTCACAGCCACGCGACGAGGTGGTCCTCGATCTATGAGCGAGCGGCCCCATCGAAGCGTTCCGTGGGCCCGACCAGGGCACCGGCCAGGGCGTTCCCGGGCGCGACCGTGTGCGCGAAGTGCAAGTGTAATGCGACCAACCGACCGACGGAGGCCAGGATGAGCAGTACCGATGCGAGCAGCGAACACGACGTCATCGTCCTCGGCGGCGGCGCTCCGGGTGAGCATTGTGCCGCTGCGCTGGCGGCCGGTGGCCTGCGCGTGGCCCTCGTCGAGCGGGCGCTGGTGGGGGGCGAGTGCTCCTATTGGGCATGCATCCCCTCCAAGACGCTGCTGCGCCCCGGTGAGGCCGTCCACGGCGCGCTCGAGGCGGCGGCGAGCGCCCGGGTCCACGTGGAGGCGGCACTCGCATGGCGCGACGTGATGGTCTCGGACTACTCCGACGCCGGCCAGGAGCACTGGCTCCAGAGCAACAGCATCGAGCTGCTGCGCGGCAACGGCCGGCTCTCGGGGCCGGGCGTCGTCGAGGTGGACGGTGTTCGCCACACTGCCGCGCACGTCGTCGTGGCGACAGGGTCTGATCCGGTCGTGCCGCCGGTTCCGGGCCTGGGCGAACTGGAGGGCGTGTGGGGCACGCATGAGGCGACCAGCATGAAGGCCGTCCCGCGTCGCCTGCTCGTGCTCGGCGGCGGGCCGGCCGGCGTGGAGCTGTCTCAGGTCGTGCGCCGTCTCGGTGGCGAGGTGACCCTCGTCGAGGGCGCAAAGCACGTGCTTGCGCGTGAGCCGGCGCGGCTGGGCCAGGCGCTCGGCGAGGTGCTGCGTCGCGACGGCATCGAGCTCGTCCTGGGCATGCGCGCGACCGCGGCGCGCATGGAGGATGACGACTACGTGCTGGAGCTGGAGGACGGGACCGAGCTGCGCGGCGAGCGGCTGCTGATCGCGACCGGACGGCGACCTCGCGTCGATGGGATCGGGCTGGAGACGGTCGGCGTGCAGGCCGACCCGCACGGAATCCCGGTGGACGCGCACCTGCGTGCGGGCGAGCGGCTGTGGGCGATCGGGGACGTCACGGGCATCTGGCCGCTGACGCACGTGGGCGAGTACCAGGGGGAGGTGGTCGCGGCGAACATTCTCGGCGAGGAGCGACCAGCCAACTACGAGGCCGTACCGCGCGTCACCTACACCGACCCGCAGGCCGGGGCGGTGGGCGCCATCGAGGCCGCGTTCAGCGGCACGGCCCTGGTGTCAGAGCTATCCAAGACCGCCACCTACACGCACGCCTATGCGCAGTCCAACGGCTTCATGACGCTGTTGAGCGACGGCGAGCGACTCACCGGTGCCTACGCGCTCGGACCGGAGGCGGGAGAGTGGCTGCAGCAGGCGACGCTGGCGATCCGCGCCCGCGTGCCGATTGACGTCCTACGCGACACCATCCAGCCATTCCCGAGCTTTTCGCAGATCTACCTGTTCGCACTGAAGGCGCTGGGCGATGAGATCGTTGGCTCGCGGCCAGCCGAGCGAAGCAGAGAGCGGGCGCGCGGGGACACCTCTGCAAGCGAGGAGGACATGATGAAATTGCCGGTCGAGACCGAGCTGGGCAATCCGCTCGCAACCTCTCAGCCCGGGTTGCATGAGCGTGCAGGAAGGGAGCGTCATGGCGAGCGAACCTGAGATCAATCAGTCAGTTCCACCGAGCGGGACCGGGTGTGTCGAGTGCCTTGCCGAAGATGGCTGGTGGTTTCATCTGCGCCGCTGCGCGGACTGCGGGCACATCGGCTGCTGTGACTCATCGCCCTCGCAACATGCAAGCCATCACGCCGCCGAGACCGGACATCAGCTCATCCGCAGCTTTGAGCCCGGCGAGGAGTGGTACTGGAACTATGAAACCCAGGAGCTCCTTCAAGGTCCCCCGCTTGCACCGCCTGAGCACCATCCGCTCGATCAGCCCACTCCAGGGCCCGCAGGCCGGGTGCCCCCCGACTGGCAGAGCCACCTGCATTGAGCCCGGTGGCTGAGCCGCCTCCTCTCCTGGGAAGCCGCGTCGCGGGCGCAGCGGCTCATGTGTGCCAGGATTGGGCGGCACAGACCGGAGGAGGCTCGAGAGCATTGGCGCAGACGCCGGAGCCGCAGGCGATCCTGGTGGCACCAACCGAGGCAGCGATCTTCCTCGTACTGGTCGTCGATGACGGCGGCGAGGACGGGGTTCGCGAACTGCTGGGCGATCTCGGCGGGCTGATCCGCTCGGTCGCCTTCCGCGTCCCCGACGGAGACCTGGGCTGCGTCGCCGGCGTCGGCTCCGCGCTGTGGGACCGGCTCACCGGCGGCCCGCGCCCGGCCGGCCTGCATCCGTTTGCCGAGATCGCCGGAGCACGCCACACGGCCGTTTCGACGGCGGGCGACCTGCTGCTGCACATCCGCGCACGGCGGGCGGACCTGTGCTTCGAGCTGGCGCAGCGGCTCGTCGAGCGCCTGCGAGCGGTGGCCGAGGTGGTCGATGAGGTACACGGATTCAAGTCCTTTGACGAGCGCGACCTGCTCGGCTTCGTCGACGGCACCGAGAACCCCGTCGGAGCCTCGGCCCCCAACGCCGCGCTGATCGGCGATGACGATCCCTGCTTCGCTGGCGGCAGCTACGTGCTCGTGCAGAGGTATGCGCACGACCTGGCGAGCTGGGATGCGCTCGCCATTGAGGAGCAGGAGCGGGTCGTCGGACGCACCAAGCTCAGCGACATCGAGATGCCCGACGACGTCAAGCCCGCAAACTCGCACGTCGCGCTCACGACGATCGTCGGTGAGGACGGGGAGCAGCGCCAGATCCTGCGCTACAACATGCCGTTCGGCCGTGTCGGCGCGGGCGAGTTCGGCACGTACTTCATCGGCTACGCGCGCAGCCCCGACGTGCTCGAGCAGATGCTCACCAACATGTTCATCGGCAAGCCACCGGGTAACTACGACCGCATCCTGGACTTCTCGACGCCGACCACGGGCAGCCTGTTCTTCGTGCCGAGCATCGAGCTGCTCGAAGATCTCCCCACCCCTGACGCTGCCAGAGCGGCGCACGGCGCACCTGCTGCCGAGGCCGGCACGAACGGCTCGCTGGGAATCGGCAGCCTGAAATGAGAGTCAGCGCCGCAATAGGCTGTCGCCACGCAACCACCACCCGCATCACGCGCAGGCCTGATCGAGCTCGACCGAGGGAACGCCGATGAACCACCTACTCCGCTCACACGCACCAATCAGCGATGCCGGTTGGCAGCTGCTCGACGAGGAGGCCCGGCGGCGCCTCGCGCCGGCACTCGCCGCGCGCCGGCTGGTCGACTTCAGCGGCCCACACGGCTGGTCGCACTCGGCGAGGAACCTCGGCCGAACGAGCGCCCTCGGTTCCGCGCCCTCCGAGGGTGTGGCCGGACTGCAACGGCGTGTCCTCGCGCTCGTGGAGTCCCGTGCAGACTTCACAGTCGCGCGGGATGAGCTGCGCGACGCCGACCGCGGCGCAGCGGACGCCGACCTGACCGACCTCGACCGCGCGGCACACAGCATCGCCATAGCGGAGAACGTCGCCGTGTTCCACGGCTGGGGCGACGCGATCACGGGGATCACTCAGGCATCGCCGCACGAGCCGATCGCACTCAGCGCCACCGCCGAGGGCTATCCAAACGCGGTGGCGGCGGCCGTCGAGCGGCTCCTGGCGAGCGGGATCGCCGGGCCCTACGCGCTGGCGCTCGGCGAGCGCGAGCATCGGAGCGCAATCGCCGGGGCCGAGCGCGGCGGCTATCCCGTGCTCGAGCACCTGCGCCAGATCGTCGATGGTCCGATCGTATGGGCCCCTGGGTTGGCGGGCGCCGTTCTGCTCAGCCAGCGCGGCGGCGATTTCCTGCTCGATTGCGGCCAGGACCTCTCGATCGGATACGACTCACACGACGAGCGTCTCGTGCACCTGTATCTGCAGGCGAGCTTCACCTTCCAGGCAGCGACGCCCGAGGCGGCCGTCGCCCTCGCCGGGCAGCCCTGAGCGCCGCCGGCGCAGTGTGAGCGCACTCGATGCGCGCGTCACGCGCTGCACTGAGTGCGAGGCGCTCCCCGCTGCTCACCATTGACCCGACACGCTCATGATTCCGCGTCGCGCTGAAGGCTTGTGACAGTCGCTATCCGCTAGCCTCCGAGCACGTGCGGACATCACCGGGCGGTTACCCACCTCGACTGCTTGGAAGACGCCGCGAGTGCGAGGCACTTGACGGTCTGTTGGTGGACGCACGCGCCGGCGTGAGCCGGGTTCTGGTGCTACGCGGCGAGGCCGGAGTGGGCAAGACCGCGCTGCTGGATTACCTGACGGAGCGGCCCGAGGATTGCCACGTCGCCAGGGCCGCCGGCATCGAGTCTGAGGTGGAGCTTGCCTTCGCGGGATTGCACCAGCTCTGTGCCCCCTATCTGGATCGGCTCGAACGACTGCCAGACCCCCAGCAGGTTGCGCTTGCGACCGCGTTCGGTCTGAGCCCCGGCGAACCGCCAGACCGCTTCATGGTCGGCCTGGCGACCCTCGGCCTGTTCGCCGAGGTGGCCGATGAGAGTCCCCTGCTCTGCCTCGTCGATGACGCACACTGGCTCGACCGCGTCTCGGCCCAGACACTGGTGTTCGTCGCGCGCCGTCTGCTGGCCGAGCGGGTCGCAATGGTGCTGGCCGTGCGCGAACCCAGCGAGGGGCACGAGTTCGCCGGGCTCAGCGATCTCGTAATCGGAGGCCTTGGCGAGGCGGACTCTGTCGCCCTCCTGGACTCGGCGATCAGCGGGCCGATGGATGGTCGAATCCGCGATCGGATAGTGGCTGAGACACGCGGCAACCCACTTGCCCTGTTGGAGCTGCCGCGCGGCCTGACATCCGCCGAGCTCGCGTTCGGATCTGGCCTTCCGGACACGACGCCGCTCACGAGCCGTCTGGAAGCCGGCTTCCGCAGGCGCCTTGAACCGCTGCCGATCGACACCAGACGGCTGCTGCTGGCGGCAGCCGTCGAGCCGGTCGGGGATCCCACGCTGCTGTGGCGCGCGGCGGAGCGTCTCGGAATAGGGCCCCCTGCGGCCGGGCCGGCCGAGGCCGCCGGGCTGATCGAGCTCGGTGCGCGGGTGCGTTTTCGCCACCCCTTGGTCCGCTCGGCGGCCTACCGGGCCGCGCCGCCGCAGGACCGGCGAGAGGTGCACCGTGCGCTGGCCGAAGTGACCGACCCGGCAGTCGATCCCGACCGCCGTGCATGGCACCGTGCGCAGGCAGCGGCCGCGCCGGACGAGCAGGTGGCCGAGGAGCTGGAGCGCTCGGCAGACCGTGCACAAACGCGTGGCGGCTTCGCCGCGGCGGCCGCGCTCCTCGAGGAGGCCGCCCGGCTGACTCCGGATGCCTCGCGCCGGGGGCAGCGTGCGTTTGCAGCCGCGCAGGCCAAGCACCAGGCCGGCGCAGCCGACGCGGCACTCGGCCTGCTGGCCATGGCGGAAGCCGGACCCGGCGACGAGCTGCAGCGGGCGCAGCAGGATCTTCTGCGGGCGAGGATCGCTTTCGCCTCCAGGCGCGGCAACGATGCTCCGCCGCTGCTGCTCAGCGCCGGGGAGAGACTCAGGCCGCTCGATATCACGCTTGCGCGCGAGACCTACCTCGACGCCTTCTCCGCCGCGCTGATCGTCGGGCGCCTGTCGCGCGGCGGGACCGCGACGGAGGTGGCGGACGCGGTCCGCGCGGCGCCGGGCGCGGCGGACCCAGCGCGCGCATACGACCTGCTGCTCGACGGGCTTGCGCTCCGTGTCAACGAGGGTCGCCCGCTCGCCACTCCGGTGCTCAAGCAAGCGCTCGCCGCCTTCCGCAGCGACGAGCTCTCCAACGAGGAAGGACTCAGGTGGCTCTGGCTTGCCGGACGCGTCGCGCAGGACCTGTGGGACGACGAGAGCTGGGAGGTCCTGTGCGCTCTGCACGTCCGTCTCGCGCGACAGGCGGGCGCGCTGACCGTGCTCCCGATCGCGCTGCGCTCGCGCATCTTCGTGCACTCGTTCTGGGGCGAGCTGGACGATGGCGCGAACCTGAGCGCAGAGGCACGCGCGGTCAGCGAGGCCACGGGGACGCAGCTCGCCCCCTACGGCGCCGTTGTGCTCGCCGCCTGGCGCGGGCGCGAGCGGGAGGCGACCGAGCTGATCGACACCACGATCGCGGACGTGAGCACGCGCGGCGAGGGCATGGGGCTCGGCATCAGCTATTTCACGACAGCGCTGCTCTACAACGGACTGGGCCGCTACGCCGAGGCCCTGGTTGCGGCAGAACGGGCATGCGAGTACGACGACCTCGGCGTCATGGCCTGGGCGCTGACCGAGCTCATCGAGGCGGCAGCCCGGGCCGGCAAGCCCGATGTTGCGACCCTCGCACTGGAGAAGCTCTCCCAGACAACACAGGCAGGGGGCACAGATTGGGCGCTCGGCATCGAGGCACGCTCGCGCGCACTGGTGAGCGAGGACGGATCGGCCGAGCCGCACTACCGGGAGGCGATCGAGCGGCTCGCGCGGACGCGTGTCCGCGTTGAGCTGGCCCGAGCGCAGCTTCTGTACGGCGAGTGGCTGCGTCGCGCGCGCCGGCGCGTGGACGCGCGCGAGCAGCTGCACGCTGCGCACGAGCTGTTCGCCGCGATCGGCGCCGAGGGTTTCGCCGAGCGCTCGCGCCGCGAGCTGCTCGCGACCGGAGAGACCGTGCGCAAGCGCTCGGTCGAGACACGGGACGAGCTCACCCCCCAGGAGTCGCAGATCGCCCGCCTCGCCTGTGCCGGGCGCACGAACCCCGAGATCGGGGCTGAGCTGTTCCTCAGCCACCGCACCGTCGAGTGGCACCTGCGCAAGGTGTTCGCAAAGCTCGACATCACCTCCCGCAAGCAGCTGCGCGGAGCGCTTCCAGACATCGGCCGTCCGGCCGCGGCGGCCTAGCCGGCGACCATCGCGAGAAGGGGCCAAGTGAGGCTCTTCGACGACCTCCACGATCTCACGATCGACGAGTTTCATCAGGCGCTGCGCGAGCGCCGGCTGACGGCGGTCGAGCTCGTTGACTGGTATCTCGGCAGGATCGAGGCGCACAACGAGCCCGGCGCAGGCCTGCGCGCGGTCGTCACCGTGAACCCCGAGGCCGCCCAGGAAGCGGCCGCCTGTGACAGCTTCCTGGCTACCCACGATCAGCTGCGCGGGTCACTCCACGGCGTGCCGGTTCTCGTCAAGGACCAGGCCGAGACAGCCGGCCTGCGCACCACCTTCGGCTCGATTCTGTTCGATCGCTACGTCCCGGATTCCGACTCCACTGTCGTCGCCAGGCTCAGGCAGGCGGGAGCGGTGATCCTGGCAAAGACGGCAATGTGCGACTTTGCGGCAGGCTGGTTCTCGTCCTCCTCAATGACGGGACACACCTCGAACCCCTACGACACCACTCGGGAGCCCGGCGGCTCGAGCGCCGGAACGGGCGCGGGCATCGCCGCCAACTTCGGCCTGGTGGGCATCGGCGAGGACACCGGCGGGTCGATTCGCATCCCGGCTTCGTTCAACAATCTCTTTGGCCTGCGTGTGACGACCGGGTTGATCAGCCGCTTCGGCTTCTCGCCGCTCGTGCACTTCCAGGACACCCCGGGACCGGTCGGCCGGAGCGTTGCCGACGTGGCGAAGCTGCTCGACGCCATCACCGGCTATGACCCCAACGACCCCTTCACCGTGACGGCCTCTGCGGCCCCCAACGCGGGGGGCTACGCGCGAGCGGTCGACGACGAGGCGCCTCCGGGCAACTGGCGCGTCGGAGTGCTCGAGACCGCGTTCGGCTCGGACACAAACGCCGACGCACTGCCCGTCAACCGGGTCGTGCGCGGCGCCGTCGCCGGCCTTCAAGCGCAGGGTGTGGCGGTCACTGCAGACCTCGAGATCGATGAGCTCGCCAATTGGATCAGCGGGACCTCGGTTTACGCGATCCAATCGAGGGCTGACATCACCGACTTCCTGAGCAGGCGCCCACATGCCCCGGTGTCGAGCTTTGACGAGATCTACGCCAGCGGCAGGTTCGATCCGCTCAACGACCTGTTCCACGACATCGCCAAGGGCGCGGACACCCCCGCGGATGACCCCGACTGTCTGCGTCGCAGGCTCGACCAGGAGCACTTCCGCAGGCTGATCCTGAACATGTTCGCCACAAACGAAATCGACTTCATGGTCTACCCGACGGTGCAGGTCCTCCCACCGACGCACCGGGAGCTCGCGGAGGCGAAGTACCAGGCGCTGACGTTTCCGACGAACACGGTCATCGGATCCCAGGCAGGGCTCCCAGCGCTGTCGGTCCCCGTGGGTTTCAGCGATGGCGGGCTACCGGTGGGGATGGAAGTGCTCGGGCCACCGCTCTCCGAGGCGAGGATGCTGCAGTTCGCGCGCGCCTGGGAGCTTGCGGCGCAGCCGCGCGTGGCGCCGTCGCTTTAGCGGTGGCTGCTCCGGCCGGGCGCCGTAGCCGCTCCCAGCCGAGGCCGGCGCGTCGCCCGGTCAGTACCACCAGCCCCACGGCAGAAACACTATGAGCAGGATGATAACAACGCCCACCACGTGAAGCCAAAGCCCATCAGATCGGCGCGCCCTCGCGGTTCGGGCCGCAGGTGATACCAGCGCCGGCCATGGTCGTCGGTCGCTTCGATCTCTTCCCGGCCGTCGGCGTCGAGGAAGTGGCGTTCCTCAAGTATCTGCGCATGCTCCGTGCTTGGCGACGGCGCATCGTTGCGCCCGGGCGCACTGCTCACCGGCGAGGCGCCTGCGACAGCCGCGCTGCCGGATTCTGCATTGCCTGTCTCACCTACGTTGGTCATGTCAGTCCTTTCGCTCGCGATGTGTGGTCTCCCGGCTGTGCGCGCGTTGCACCTGCGCTAGCCGCCGAGATAGCTGAGAGAGGCGACCACGAGGGTCTCGATCCCCGTCTCAAGAGTCGTCGCGCCCGTGGGGGCTACTGGTCGGCGCCCTGGTCCGGGGATGCGCGCCGTCCCGCCCCGATCGCGTCCAGCTCTACGATCTCGTGGGTGCTCAACTCGATGTCCGCCGCGCCCATGTTCTCTTCAAGGTGCAACAGGCTCGCGGTGCCAGGGATCGGCAGCATCACCGGTGAGCGCTGGAGCAGCCAGGCGAGCGCGAGCTGTGCGGCGGTGCAACCTCGCTCACCTGCGAGCTTTGCGAGGGTCCCGCCCCCTCGCGCGAGCTTGCCGGTGCCCAGCGGGAACCACGGCAGGAAGCCGATCCCCTCGCGCTCGCAATGTCTGAGCACATCCTCGGACTCGCGCCTCTCGAGGTTGTAGAGGTTCTGCACCGTTGCGATCGAGACGATCTCCGTCGCGGCTTTGATCGCCGCGACGGGCACCTCAGAGAGACCGATGAACCTGATCTTGCCTTCGCCCTGAAGCTCGGCGAGCGCATCGATCTGCGCAGGCAGCGGCACGTCCGGGTCGATCCGGTGGAGCTGAAATAGATCTATCCGCTCGACGCCGAGCAGACGGAGGCTCTTCTCCGCCTGAGCCTTGAGGTGCTCGGGCCTCCCGCTGACCTTCCAACGGTCCGGGCCGCTTCTGGTGAACCCCGCCTTCGTTGCGATTACGAGCTCCGGTGGATATGGGTGCAGCGCCTCACGGATCAGGCGCTCGCTGACTTCCGGTCCGTAGGAATCGGCGGTGTCGATCAGCGTCACGCCGAGCTCCACCGCGCGGCGTAGCACTCGGATGGCTTCGCCGTGATCTTCCGGCTCGCCCCAGACTCCCGGTCCGGTGATGCGCATAGCGCCGTACCCGAGGCGCTTCACAGTGAGCTCACCCCCGATCGCGAAGGCTGGTGACATTCCTACCACCACCACGGTTCCACAAGCACGACGATCACGATGAGCCACAGCGCCGTCCACCAAACCCTGTTGACTCCCATTACGTCGCTGCGGTGACGCGGGTCCGGGCGTAAGTGGTACCAGCGCCGCCTGTGCCCGTCGGATGAAGCCTGAGCGACCCGGACGGGCCCGTCTTGTGCTCCTTGCGTGTGTGACATGGGTGTCCTCGTCTCACTGGGTTGCGTTTTTCTCAGGTGCTCACACGAGTGCGGGCGAGGCCGCCAGCAGGCCGGTCGATCCGACCCCGCGCCGCAGGGGGCACCGTTGTCGGTCAAGGGGATCTCAATCGCCGGGTCTACGAGGCCGAGCGGGCCAGACGACGGCCTCAGTCCGACTACTCCCGGCCGGGAAGCCGCGCGGTGATCTCCTGGATCAGCCACCCGTTCCCATCCGGGTCGCTGAACGACGCATAGCTCTGGTATGAGCGTCGTTCGGGGTCGACACCCGGCACCTGTCCGCCGTCGTTGTGGTAGATCTCGCTGACCTCGATGCCCCGAGAGACCAGGTCCTCGCGCGCCGCTTCGATGTCCTCCACGACGACCTCCAGGCGCTGCAGCGATCCGGGCTCCGCCGTCGTGTAGCCCTTGCCGAAGGCGATCGAGCAACCCGAGTGACGAGGCGTCATCTGGACGACGCGGAAGTCATCACCGCGTACGAGATCGACGTCCAGCCGCCATCCGAACAGTTCGTAGAAGGCCTTCGCTCGATCCACATCTGCGACCGGTATCGCCACGACCTCGATTTTCATATCGATGCTCGCTGGCTCGTGGAAGTCGGTCGCGGTGCCGGTGCTCATATGTGTCGTGCTCATCTTGGCCTCCATGGATTGATCGGCGGTGTGGGCACAGCCTCCCGCCTAGTGAATCCCCTCGCGCCCGTGGGTTCCCTGGCCGCACCACTGGCCCTGCATCGAGGAGCGGACGTGCGGGCGATGCCCGATTGGGCCGACCACGCTTCGCGGCCGGCTATGCGGGAACGATTCAGGGCTTCGTGGTGCTCGCCGATCCCTGGGATAGGCACGGGTGTCCCGCACGGCCCAGGGCAGCGACCAGTGCCCTACACGGGCGCAACCCGCGCGCCGAAGCGAGATGGTGATCGCATGCTTAGCCTGCCCAACACCAGCAGAGGCACCGAGCCGACAGAAGGCCCACACGCCGCGCCCGTCTCAGATGGCGCCGCGGGCGCTTGCGAGCTTAGCCGTCGCCTCGACCGCCGTGACGCTGGTGGACGTACAGACGCCGCCGCGCTCCGCTCCCCGGAGTGCGGCGGCGCACCCCTTTGCGCTCCGAGTCAGAGCTGATCTCAGCCTGACCCGCTGGGGCCGAACCTCTCGGTCCTGATCCGGTCTGCCCGATAGCCGGCGTGGAGCAGCAGCCTCGTCGCCGACTCGACGAATCCATTGGAGCCGCAGACGAACGCGTATCCGGCCACGAACGCCGGGCCCGCCTGCGCGATCAGCTTCGCGTCCACGCGCCCGCGATGCCCCTTCCAGTCCTCCGGCGCGGCCCGCGTGAGAGTGATCAGCGCGTCCTGTCGCAGCTCATCCGCGTAGATGATCTCCTCGGGCGAGCGCGTCGAGTAGATGAGCTGCATCGGAAGCTCGGGAGCGGTTCGCCGGCGATGGCGAAGCATCGACATCAGCGGCACGACCCCCGAGCCTCCGCCGACGAGCAGTGCCGGGGCCTCGCCGCGCCAGACGAAGTAGGAGGCGAACGGGCCCCGAAGCTCCACCTCGTCCCCGACCGCCACGACATCGTGAAAGTAGGGCGAGACCTCACCATCGTCGAGCCGGTCTATGGTCAACTCGATCTCCCCCTGATCCAAGGGCGAGGAGGCGATCGAGTAGGAGCGTTGCGCCGTGTAGCCGTCAGGCGCGGTGAGACGCACTTCGTAATGCTGGCCGGGCAGATGCGCGACCCAGTTCGGGACGCTGATGCTAAACGACTTCACCCGCGGTGTCTCAGGCTTGACGGCGACCACACTGCCGATCTGCCACTGGCCGGGCGCGCTCTGCACCTCACCGGTCAGTCGCTCCAATAGCGCTGCTCCTTCCAGGGATCGCCCCGCAGGTGGTAGCCGTTCTGCTCCCAGAAGCCGGGCTCCTCACGGCCCATGATCTGCACAGATCGGATCCACTTGGCGCTCTTCCAGAAGTACAGGTGAGGCACCAGCAACCGCGCGGGCCCTCCGTGCTCGGTGGGGAGCAACGCGCTCTCGTGTTCGGTCACCACCCAGGCCTTGCCTCCGGTCAGGTCATCCAGCGTCAGGTTCGTGCTGTAGCCGCCGTAGGAGTGGACCATCGCATAGCCGCCGCGGGGGCCGGCCTGCGCCAGCAGCAGGTCGAGCGAGACGCCCCTGAAGCTCGTGCCGAGCTTGGACCACTTGGTAACGCAGTGGATGTCGCACGGCACCGTCTCGAATGCCAGTCGGCCGAACTCATCCCAGGTCCACTCCTGGGGCGCGGCGACCTCCCCGTCGATGCTGAGCTGCCACTGCTCGTGAGGCACCTGCGGCGTGGGACCGGCGGTGAGCACCGGGAAGCCGGTTTCGAGGTATTGCCCGGGAGGCAGTCGCGCCGCGACGTCGCGGTCCACCCGGGGGCGGCCCGAGAACCCACGCGAGACGAACCCGGCCATCGCTCGATCCTAGCGCCGGTCGGCGCGGCGGTCGAGCCCCGGGGAGCGGCCGGCTTCGGCGTTGCGGTGAGCAGCTATTGACAGCCGGTGCCTGCACACGGAATCTTCTGCCAACGTCCGCAACGCCAGCCAACCAAGGAGGCGCAATGAACGAGGTGAGAGTCGTGCAGCTCGGCCCAGAGGCAGCCGACCGGGGCGTCGTCGAGCTCTGGCAGGACCATGCTCGAGTTGGCATCACGCTCATACGCGACGGTGAGATCGTCGTCGAGCTGGAGCCCGCGGAGGGATCTCGAACTCTGTGCCTGGGAGCTCATAGTCTTGCGGCGGCGCTGCACGAAGCGGCGACGGTGCTGACTCCCCACCTGAGCAGCTAGGGCTGCGTCCGCGATGACGGGACCAGCGCGCGCAGCGCGCTCGCCGGCCGGCGAGCGCGCGGGCGGGGGATGGCCAGCGCCGGCAGAAGGCCTGCCGCCAGCGCGAGCGCGCACGCGGGAATTGCGGCCGTGAAGCCCGAAGCGTGCTTAGGCGGCAACACGCTCGCGTCGACGGCGAGCGAGCTCCAGGCGCCCGGACGCCACGGCGACCATCAGCCCCACCGCCGCCAGGCCCGCCGCGACGAGGTTCGGTGAACCGTAGCCCCAGCCTGCAGCGATCGCGAGTCCGCCCAGCCAGGCACCGAGGGAGTTGGCGATGTTGAAGGCCGCATGGATCGACGCCGCCGCGAGGTTCGGGGCGCCGCCGGCCAACGACACGATCCGTGACTGCAGCGCGGGCAGCAGAGCGAGCGCGGTCGCGGGTAGCAGCAGGATGAACAGCGGAGCGATCCACATGCTGCGATCGGCGAGGTAGAAGCCGGCGGCGAGCAGGATCTCGCAGCTCATCGCCACGTAGATCGTGGGCATCAGTGCCCGGTCGGCCATGCGCGCTCCGATCAGGTTCCCGCCGGTCATCCCGAGCCCGAACAACACCAGCAGCGGCGTGATCGCGCCCTGACCGAAGCCTGCGACGTGCGTCATCATCGGCGCGATGTAGCTGAACGTCGCGAACAGCGCTCCTCCGCCGATCATCGCAATCGACAGCGAAAGCCAGATCTGGGGCTGGCGAAATGCCAGCAGCTCGTGGCGCAGCTGCGGCGCGGACCCCTCGCGGTCGGCACGGTCGACCGGCACGACGGCGAGGATCGCGATCGCTGCCGCCACCTCGACCGCCGCGACTAGCACGAAGACCACGCGCCAGCTCGTGTGCTGGCCGATCAGCGTCGTGGCCGGCACGCCGATCACATTCGCCACGGTCAATCCGGAGAACACGATCGCCATCGCCGAGCTGCGCTTGTGCTGGGGCACGAGGTTCGCAGCCACCACCGACGCGACCCCGAAGTATGCGCCGTGAGGCAGCCCCGCCAGGAAGCGCACGACCAGCAGCGACGTGAACCCCGGCATCAGCGCAGAGGCGACGTTCAGCGCCGCCATCGTCAGCGCCACCAGGATCAGCAGCCGCCGACGGGGCAGCCGCACCGCCGCCGCGGTCAGCAACGGCGCGCCGACGACGACCCCGAGCGCGTACGCAGAGATCAGATGACCGGCCTGCGGGATGCTGACGTGCAGGCTCCCAGCCATGTTCGGCAACAGCCCCAGCGTCACGAACTCCCCGGTGCCGATCCCGAAGCCGCCGAGCGCAAGCGCCAGCAGCGCCCACCCGACGGGGCCGATCGACACGGTCACGCGTGCGGCGGGCATCCTCGGAGCAGCGTAGTCCCGTCATCGAGACCGCCCTGACCGGCCGCTGGGCGAGCCGCACCCCGGGCCCTCGATCTGCCCTCGGGCCTATGGCTGCTCGAGGGGGATGAAGCGCTTCAGCTTGCCTGTCACCAGGCGCGGGATGTCCGTGACGGGCTGGATCGAAACGTGCGGCTGCAGAAGCCCGGATCTGCCCAGCGCGCGTGCGATCTCGCCGGCGATCTGATCGGTGTCGAGGGGACCGCTTGCGCAGACCGCGATCTGGGCCCCCGCCGGGGTCTGCTCGATCTGGTACTCGCTGATGGCGGCGTGCTTGGCGAGGACCGAGCGGAAGAGGTGGGGATGGACGCTGACGCTCGGCTGGTAGTGAAAGGTGTCGTCGTTGCGGCCCTGGATGTCGCGGATCCGCTGGTGGTGGGAGCCGCAGGCGCACGGCTCGTCCTCGAGAGTGATTTCGTCGCTGATCTCGTAGCGGATGAGTGGCATCAGAGGGTTGAAGAGGTTGGTGAGATAGATCCTGTTCGACGGCACACCCACCGGGACGGGGTTGCCCTGCTCGTCGACGGGCTCGATGATGAGAAGGTCATCGCTGAGGTGCATCCCGGGGCCTTTGAAGCAGCCGATGGCCGTGACCCCTCCCTCGGAGGTGCCCCACATGTTCGCGATGGGCGCGTGCCAGGTCTCTTCTGCTGCTTTTCGCGTCTCGGGCAATAGGGGCTCTGCCATTGTCAGGATTCGTCGCGGTGAGATGGTCAGGCGACCTGAGTGGGCCTCAGCGAGGAGCTGCGCGAGCATCGAGGGGTAGGTCGCGAGGTTCTCGCCCGCCACCTCGTTCAGCCCTTTGACGATCTGATCTAGCCGCGCGCCGACTCGGAAGCGATGCGTCTCGACGGCGCCTGTCGCAAACGTCTCCGACAGGGCGCTGGTGAAGTGCGCGGCATTTTCGGCGGCGAGGACCATCGCGACCGGTGGCCGCGACGCCAGCTCCGGATCGCCCAGACGATCGAGCAGCGATCGACGGAGGGCCGTCAGCTGGACGGTCGCCCATGCGTCCCATCCCCAGACGAACGCCCCGCGGACACCGGAGGAGCCGCCGGAAGCGACGGCGTGCAGTTCACCCAGGAAGTAGGCGTCGGAATCCAGCGATGCGATGTGCGCGTTCACATCGGCCAGGCGGACCGAGGGGTCGGTGACGATCTCATCGAAGCTGCTCATCAGGTCCTGCTTGGTCATCACGGGAAGCGTGCGCAGCGTGTCCTCGTCGAGTGTCGTGAGGTTCACATCGCCGATCCGGGCGCGGTGCCAGGACGAGCGCTCGACAGCAACTCGAACCAGCTCGCGCAGGCGCTCGGTTCGCTCCTGCCGCAGGCGCTCAACAGGCCAGCCCACGCGCTCAAAGTGCTCTCCAAACTGCGGCAGCATGTACTCGATGTGACGCTGGCGCGTCGCGTTGTAGTCAGAGCCCATTGGACGCACTGTCGCACAGGAACACTCCACGCCCGCGTGAACTGTTCCTGCTCTACGATTGGCGTGTGACCGCGTCGGATTACGACCTCGCCGCAGCCGGCCGCGCCATCGCCGAGCCGGCTCGAGCGGCCATGTTGCTGCGGATGATGGACGGCCAAGCCCATACCGCCAGGGACCTGGCGGCCGCCGCGCGGCTCCGACCGTCAGCGGCCACGGCACATCTTCGCCACCTCGTCGACGCGCAACTGGTCGCCGTCACCGCGCTCGGGCGCCAGAAGCTTCACACCCTCGCCTCCCCGGAGGTGGCAACGGCAATCGAGGCGCTGGCCGCCATCTCCCCCCTACTTCCCGTCGAGTCACTTCGCGCCGCACGAACCGGAACTCAGCTGCAGCTGGCCCGCGCCTGTTACAGCCACCTGGGAGGCGCCCTGTCGGTGGCCGTCGCCGACCGTCTCGCCGCCGACGGCGTCGTTGACCCGCTCGAGCGCGGCGAGGCCGGCAATGTCTGCACCCTCGAGCACCCGCTGCTGAGCGCGCTTGCCATCACCGAGCTCCCAGCCGGTTCGGGCCCGGCCGTTCGCGGGTGCCTGGACTGGACCGAGGGCGCGCCCCACCTGGCGGGCCGCCTCGGCTCCGCCATCCTCACCGCGATGCTCGACCAGAAGTGGCTGCAGCGGCGCCCCAAGGACCGCGCGTTGAACATCACCGATCTCGGCAACGCGCGCCTTGATGAACTCGGCCTGACCTTCGGCGCCCGCCGCAGCCGTGCCGCTTAGGCGCGCGTCCATCACGGCCGGGTGCCACTCGATGGATCTCGTCTACTCGGCCAGTGAGCTTCCTGTCGAGGAGCGCCTACCCGCGCTTCACGAAGCGGTCTCAGAGGCGCTGCTGGCGCTGAGCATCGCTCCGATCACGCGCAACGAGGCACCCACGCCGTTTGACGGCACGGTCATGACGCGGGAATTCGATGGTCTAGGCGTCGCGCACTTCACCGGCAGTTCGCTGGCTGCGTCCAGGAGCAGCCGGCACATCAGCGCTTCGAGGAGCGATGACTATCTGCTCGCCCTGCACGTGCGGGGCGTGGCGCGCGCCCGCCAGGATCGGCGCCAGGTGATCCTCAAGCCGGGCGATCTGGCGCTCCTGGACAGCACTCGGCCCTATTCGATGGAGCTCTTGAACGCGGGCCCGTTCGAGCATCTCGCCTTCCGCATTCCGCGGGCAGCACTGGACGGCCGCTGCAAGGACATGCGCCGCGCCCTCGCGATCGCCGTCACGGCGGGCAGTGACGCGGGAGGGCTGGCGTCCCACCACATGGGCGCACTGGCTGCCCCGACCTGGCGAACACCCATCGCGCAGTCCACACCGCTTATCGAAACTGGCCTCGACATCCTCGTCGTCGCTCTGCGCTCGGCAGCGGACATCTCGGTCGCGTACAGCTCCCGCCAAGCGCGGATGCTCGTATCGGCAAAGCGCTACGCGCTTGCGCGGCTGGGCGACCCCGACCTCTCACCCGGGGGAGTTGCCGCGGCGCTCTACATCTCCCCGCGGCAGGTGCACCGGCTGTTCGCTCGGGAGCAGACCACATTCGGGGCCTGGCTGCGGGAGCAGCGGCTCCGCCGGAGCCGCCGAGACCTCGCCGACGAGCGCCTGCGGGATCTGTCGATCGCGCAGATCGCCGCCAGGTGGGGCTATCGCAGCGGCGCGCACTTCACGAGGAGCTTCTCGGCGCGCTTCGGTGTCGGTCCGCGGGACTTCCGCCGCGGCATTTGCAGTGGCAACTAGCCGCGCCGGACCGGCACCCCGCGTGGCGAGCGCAGCTTGCCCACGCACGCCCGGCTTTTGACCTGTGGCGCCACAAATCGGTTCAACGGGCCGGCCGCCCTTCTGCGAGACCTAGGTTCGAAGCGATCGGTTCATCGCCGCGACAAGACAGGAGAACGAGCCATGACGACCGCTGAGATCATCGACGCCCACCGCAACGCAGGGCGCCCATTCACAGTCGCCGGCGTCCGCAGCTTCGTACGCGAGGAGGGCGACGGCGCGCCCGTCCTGTGCAGCCACGGGATGTGGGGGTCATCGTTCCTCTATCGCAAGGTCATCCACGAGCTCGCTGGCCGTGGACTGCGCGGAATCGCATGGGACCTCCCCGGGTTCGGGCTCGCCGAGCGGCCAAAGGACTACGACTACAGCTGGACCGGACTCGGGCGCTTCGCGGCCGCAGCGGCCGATGAGCTGGGACTGGACCGCTTCCACCTGATCGTGCACGACATCGGAGGACCGGTCGGCTTCGAGCTCGCCGCCGCACACCGTGACCGGATCGCGTCCATGACGATTCTCAACACCATGATCGACGTGACGAAGTTCAAGCCGCCGTGGTCGATGGCGCCGTTCGCCCGCCGCGGGATCGGCGAGCTGTGGCTCGCGGGCATGAACAAGACGCTGTTCCGGACGCTGATGATGATGCAGGGCATCGGCGACCGCGCGAGTGTGTCCAAGGAGGAGCTCGCGGCCTACCTCGAGCTGATGCGCGGGGACGACCGGGGCCGCGCGTTCCTGAAGATCATGCGCAGCACCGAGCGCACAGCGGAGAAGGAGGCGCTCTACCGCAGCACCGTGCGCGATGTGCCCTATCCCGTGCAGGTCGTGTGGGCAGCCGATGACCCTGCGCTCAGACTCTCGCAGTACGGCGAGCGGGCACGCGCCGCCGCCGGCCTGAAGCTGATCGACACGATCCCCGGCAAGCACTTCCCCCAAGAGGACCAGGCGCCAACTATCGCCGCCCGCGTCGCGGCGATCGCCACGACCGCCTCAGCGCCGCACCCGCAGGCGCGTGATCAACCTCGGATGGCTTCGCGGTAGTGCCGATCACGCGATCACGCGCCAAGCCAGCGTCACGGCACCAGGCAGCCTCCCGCGGTGCAAAGCACCCGAGAGCGGAGACCAGGGTGCCGACGGGCGCGATTCCTGAGCTACTGGTGCATTGTGGAGGCCTCATCGATCGATCCCAGGGAGGCCTGAATGGCTGTGAGGACTCAGAACATACCGACGTTCAGCGGGGCGAGCGGGTGGCTGAACTCAGGGCCGCTCGGTCCCGCCCAGCTTCGCGGTCACGTCGTCCTGGCGCACTTCTGGACGCTGACGTGCATCAACTGGCTGCGCCAGGAGCCCCACGTCCGCGCCTGGTCCAGGGCGTATCGCGACGACGGGCTGATCGTGATCGGAGTCCACACACCGGAGTTCTCGTTCGAGCACGAGATCGACCGCGTGCAGCAGGCGACGAAAGTCCGGGCGATCGACTACCCGGTCGCCGTTGACAGCGACTACGCGATCTGGAGGGCGTTTGAGAACCATTACTGGCCGGCTCTGTACTTCATCGACGCCGACGGCACCGTTCGAGACCAGCACTTCGGTGAGGGGCGCTACGAGCAATCCGAGCGTGTCATCCAGCGGCTGCTGGGCATCGAGCGCGAGCTCGTCTCCGTCAAAGGAGGCGGCGTGGAAGCCGAAGCCGACTGGGACCGACTGCTCTCACCCGAGACCTACCTCGGCTACGCGCGCGCCGAGCACTTCGCGTCACCGAACGGCATCGCGTACGACGAGCCGCGCGCCTACGAGCTCCCCGAACGCCTGCCACTCAACCATTGGGCGCTGGCGGGCGAATGGACGATTGAGCGCGAGAAGGCCGTTCTAGGCCATGCCGGCGGAAGTATTGCCTTCCGGTTCAATGCGCGCGATGCGCATCTCGTGCTCTCCACGGGAGCGCGAGCTCCGATCCCCTTCCGCGTGCGTCTCGACGGCGAAGCTCCCCGAGCCTCTCACGGGCTCGATGTCGACGAGGACGGCATCGGCATGCTCACGGATGGCCGCCTCTACCAGCTGATCCGCCAACCCGGCAAGGTGCGCGAGCAGACGATCGAGATCACGTTCCTCGAGCCGGACGCAGAGGCGTTTGTGTTCACCTTCGGTTAGGCGCCCCTGCTCTCAGCGCTGGAGCGGCGACGGCGTTACGACCTGTAGCCGGCGCGCGCGAAGATCGCGCAGCGGCACTCGTACCACGTCCAATCGGTTGCAATCCTCAAGTTCGACGACCTCAACCGCCCCGAGCACATCGACGCCGACTACTCGATAGAGGAAGACTTCATCCGTCAGGTAGGTCCCAGCTGCATCGACGACGCCGGCGGCGGGGTGCTCCTGTGTCGGATCACCCGCGGAGGGCCAGTTATCGGCGGCATAGAGCGCTGACATGTGGCCCCTATCAAACGAGAAGCGCAAAGCAGCTCCAACCGCGATGCGCCGCTGATCGGCCGTGCAGACTACGGCCGGTCGAATGTGGGTTTGCCCTCGTTGGCAGCGGCCTTTCGACGCAGCAACACTGAGCGCCCGAGCTTGGCTTCCCGCTAGCGTGGCGCAGCAGGTTGTGAAGCCCGCGTCCATCGACTCGAGCAGCTCGGGTCATCCATCCCGAAAGGAAACAGCACATGGCCTCGCTAGTTCTGAAGATGTCCGTATCGCTCGACGGCTACGTTGCGTCGGCCGACGGCAGCAACGACTGGATCGCGGCGGGTCGCTCCGATGACTCCACCAGCTGGGTTCTCGAGACCGTCAGCAACACAAGCACGCACCTCATCGGTGCCACCACTTATGCGGAGTGGGCCACTATGTGGCCCACGGCCTCCGGCCCGTTTGCCAAGCCGATGAACGAGATCCCCAAGGTGGTGTTCTCCAAGTCGCTCGCGTCCGCGGACTGGGGCGAGACGACAATCGCCAGCGGAGATCTGGCCGCGACCATCACTCGCCTCAAGCACGAGCGCCCCGACGGATACCTGCTCGCCCAGGGCGGCGTACGTTTCGCCCGTTCGCTGGTGCAGACCGGCTTGATCGACGAGTACCGCCTCGCTGTCCACCCGGTCGTCCTGGGCGGGGGCGAGCGGCTCTTCACCGCACCGCTGGCCATCGAGCCCGTGAGCACCACCGCTTTCAGCCGCGGAGCCGTCGCCCACATCTTTGCGGCGCACGGGTGAATACGACCAGCTTGCCGCCGAGATCTTCAGGGGGTGGGGTCATCGGGCGAGTAGGGGCGTGGGGTTGCCGCACGCGTGGGCTGTAAGGCGTTCTGACAGCGTTCGCCGAGCAGTCGGCAGAGGCGGCACAACGCCGGCTGCCGCTGCTCTCGAACGTTCGCTAGAAACTGCCGGTCGAGCGGCTGGGTCCGCCACTGAAGGAGCTGGTTATAGCGTTGCTCGTCCGCTGCGAGTGCGATCAAGTGACCGGCCAGCTCAGCGGGGCCGACGAAGTCGCGGACGTCGATGTAGCAGTTTGCGGCCGGGGCGTGCTCCGCAACGTTGGGGGCACCGAGGTAGACGGGAACTGAGCCCACGAGCAGCGGGTCGTAGAACTTCTCGGTCACATAATCGAGCGAAATGGAGTTCTCGAAGGCAAGTGTGAAGTGGTAGCGCGCAATCGTGTCAAGCTTCGACTTGCGGCCTTCGTCATGCGGTAGGGCACGGTTGCGCAGCGACCTTCCATACGAATCGATCGGAAGGTGTTGCATGAGCTCGCGGACGTACCTGGTGCGCCCGCTCCGATCGACGCGGCTGGAGGCTATATACACTGCAGGCGCCGGCTCGCGCAAGCGCTGCGGCGCGAGAGGGGGCGGCTGAAAGGGAAGCCAGTATGCCCCGTCGCAATATCCCGTCACAACGTCTGAATCCCGCCGGTAGGTCATCGTCAGGTCGAACTGGCTCATGAACCGTGCGTCTGCGAGCTGTGGGTAGTTGCTGTCGCTCTCCATGCACCACGCCACCCAGGTCTGACCCGGCATCTTTGGGAGCGGGATCCGGGTCGGGGTGGTTGGGATGTGAAAAACGACGGCGTCGGCGATCGGGCTCAGACTGGTATCCGAGGTGAGGTCGCACCCAGGACAGCTCATGTCCTCGTTCATCCAACCGCGAAAAGCAAGCAGGACGGTCAGGTTCCGCCGGCCTTGGCCGGCGGCCGAGGAGCCGCTTGATGCCGACAGGGGGTTCGACTCCATGCTATGCGTGCTCTTCAGCCCCCGGAGGCTGTCCGGCCTCTCGCTCGCGGAACCACTCGATGGTACGGCGCAAACCGTCCTCGAGCTTTACTTCGGCCTCGAAGCCAAATAGCGCATTCGCACGTTTCACATCGAGGTGTCGCGCGGGCTGGCCGTCGGGCTTGGATGCATCCCAGATGATGTCGCCGTCGAAGCCGGTCAGCGCTGCGATCAATTCAGCTAGCTCTCTGATGTGTGTCTCCTCACCGGTGCCGATGTTGACGGGGGCCGAGGTGTGCAGGTGCTCCGCGGCCAGAAGGAGCGCGCGCGCCGCATCGTCCACGTACATGAACTCTCGGGATGGCCGCCCAGTTCCCCACATCGTGACCTCTGAGCGGCCTTGCGTCGAAGCTTCGTGGAACTTCCTGACCATCGCTGGAATCACATGAGAGTCCTCAAGGGAGAAGTGATCGTTGGGGCCGTAAAGATTGACGAGAACCGGCACGACCGCGTCAAGCCCGTATTGGCGCCTGTAGGTATCCGAGAGGACGATCACCATCCTCTTAGCAAGCCCATAGGGGGCATTGGTCTCCTCTGGGTACCCGTTCCAAAGGTCATCCTCCGAAAACGGAGTCGGAGTGAACTTCGGGTACGCACAAACGGTGCAGGTTGAGACGAGCTTTGATACCCCTGCCTGTCGGGCCTGCTCGAACACGTTGCCGGCGATCATCATGTTGTCGTACGCGAGCGGTGCGGGGTTCCGGCGGTTGAAGTCGATGCCCCCGACGTTGGCGGCGAGATGAAATACGAGCTCGGAATCCTGCAGAGCCTCCCGCGCCGCGCGCGGGTCGCGCAGGTCGTGCTCGGCTGAGCGAACGGTGCGGACCTCGGCACCCAGCGCCTGTAAAGCCGGAACGAGCGCGCTGCCCACGAACCCGGCTCCGCCGGTCACCGTGACACGGCGGCCGGACCAGAAGCTGCGACTAGGCACCGACACCGGCGCTAGCCTAACGCGTGCAACATCTCGCGCTCGACCAGGTCGAGACGCTCTGCAACCTTCCCGAAGGAGGCCGCCTGCGCCTGCTCCGGCTCATCCGATGACCGACCCGCAGGGCTTTGCCTGGCCCTCCTCAGATGCGGCAAAACACTCGGCTTTTGTGTCCGTAGCGATGACAGCCATGGCCGGCAACGTGCGCCGACGCTGCCCCAAGAGCCGGTGTTGCGCTGCGCGGCAGGTGTGGCGCGTCAACTGCCAGAGACAAGGGGCAGGCGATGGGTACGATTACCACGCAAGACGGCACGCAGTTCTTCTGCAAGTACTGGGGTTCGGGCCAGCCGATCGTTTTCAGCCGCACGGGACACAGGTGCCCGTACAAGCCAGACGAGTCCGATCCCTCGCCCGCTCGCGGCGCCCGTCCTTTACGATCTGATGATGCCAACGGTTGCGGTGCACCGGGCCGGTAGCGGCTCCCCGATGATGCTGATCCACGGCTTCTCGGCTAATTGGGGGATCTGGAGGCCGCTGCTACCTGCCCTCGAGCTACACCATGACGTGCTGGTGCCCAATCTACTCGGGCACTCCGGGGGCCCCGAGTACATCGCCGGGTCACCCGCGACACCCGACGCGCTCGCCGACGTGCTCGAGCGCGAAATGGACTCAGCCGGCTTCGAACGCGCGCACCTCGTTGGCAACTCGCTCGGCGGCTGGCTCGCCCTCGAGCTCGCCACGCGTGGTCGTGCGCTCTCGACGACCGCCCTGTCGCCTGGCGGCGGGTACGACCACGGCGGCCCGGAGACCAAGCGACTCGCGCGAAAATTCCGACAGAACTACCGGATGCTCAAGCTCGCGGGCCCTCGCGGAGCGCAGCTGATGCGGCGCCGGCGCTTCCGCGCACTCGCGCTGCGAGATATCGCGATGCGCCCGGCCGACCTGCCCGCGGCGCTCGCTGTCGAGATGACCGAGGCCTCGGCCGACTGTGCCATCTTCCTGGCGCTGCGCGAGCAGCTGTCCTCGTCGGGCTTTGGAGAGCTCGCGGCGATCGACTCCCCGGTGCAGATCGCGTGGGGCACGAAGGACCGGATCCTGCCCTGGCCCGGATATGCCGGGCGCTTCCGTCGCATGGTGCCCGACGCGCAGTGGGTCCCGCTTGACGGGCTCGGGCACTGCCCGATGCTCGACGACGCGCAGCTCACGACGAAAACGATCCTCGAGTTCGCCCGGCGCGCAGACACCACCGGCGGCACGCAGCAGGCGGCAGCCGTCGAAGTCCACCAAGCGCCAGCCTCATAGTGACGACGGCCGGCAACGGCGCTCCCAACACAAAAAGCCGCCTGTACGGCTCAGTAGCCCCCGGTTTCGCTCAAATGGCGCCGCGCTTCGCACCCCGCACGCGCGGGCGGGCGTGGATCCCTATCAGAGGAGCCGTCGATCACGCTCAAGGTACTCGCCCCGGATGAGCTGACGCTCACCAGCGATCGTCGCGCGCTCACCCAGATCCTCATCAACCTCGCCAACAACGCGATCAAGTCAACAGATCACCGAAGTGTGCGTCTGGAGCTCCGTCACAGCGCCCCCCACGCGTCGACGGTGTTCAGCGTCATCGACACGGGGCGAGGGATCAAGACGGAGGATCAACACCGGCTGTTTGGAGCGTTTGAGCAGATCGAAGGCTCAACCAACGAGCGCTCCCCCGGCACCGGTCTGGGTCTACACATATCCCAGACCCTCGCCGAGACGCTCGGCGCAACGATCTCATTCGAGAGCGAGTACGGAGTCGGAAGCACGTTCAGACTCGAGGTCCCCGACCAGGCAGGCGAGATGCTCGCGGGGACGCTCGGTGTCGGTAACACCGAGCCGCACGGTCTATGCTCCGCCGGCCCGTAGTGGCCCGGACGCGTGCTCCCGCCAGTGAGCTTGTCGAGTGGCAGCATCACGACGCTGGCAACCCCCAAAGCCTGAGTCCACTTACCCTCCGGTTAGCCATCCGAGCCCAGACCCTGGAACCCACTGGACAAACCCGCTTGACGCGCCAGCGGCTTAGGCACAGAAAGGCCCGCATCCGCGGGCCTTTCTGTAAGCGTTCAGTCCCGTGGTCGGCTCAGGTGAGCAGGGGGATCGGGTCGCCGCGGGCGTTGGCGTTGAGCAGGTCGGTGAGGTAGGCGTGCAGGCTGCGGTGCTGTAGGCGGCAGGTGATCGAGACTGATAGGAGCCGGGCGGTGCGTTGCTCGCCGTCCTCGGATTGGCTGCCGAGGGAGATCTTGCGGTAGATGACGGCGCCGCGGAGGGATCGCTCGGCGTGGTTGTTGGTGGGCTGCACGCCCGGGGTGGCGGCGAACGTCCAGAGTGCGGGCCAGGCCTTTAGGAGGTTGCGGGCCATGCCGCGGCAGTATTTGTTGCGTGGTGATTTCCCGGCGAAGCGTCGCAGGGCGGGCTTCAGCTCGCGGCGCAGGGTGGTGATCTGGCGTTTGAGCTCTCGGCGGTCGCCTGTGTGCTGGTAGACCTCCCATGCCCAGAAGAGTCGCTCACAGACGTCAAGCCCGAGCTGCCCGAAACGCTGCTCCTCGGCGAGGCCTTCGGCGTGCGCGGTGAAGTCCCGCCGCAGGTGTGCCCAGCAGATCTGCCGGCGTGCCAATGGCAGATGGGCATAGGCCCACCAGCGGTCTGAGGTCACGATCGCTTTGGTGTCGGCTAGCAGCGTCTTGGCGTGATCCTCATGCCGGTCCGGGGCGATCTGGAAGAACGCATGCTCCTCGGTGAACATGCCCCACAGAGCGCGCTGTGATCCCTGCAGGCGCCACCCGGTCTCGTCCATGTTCAGATGGGGGCTTGAGCGGACCGCGTCAAGCAGATCCTCGTGTGGCACCCCGAGCGCACCAGCGACCCGGCTGAGCACCGCGTCCACTGTTCCCGCTGACACGCGTGCCTGGAAGAGCTCTTCAACGAGCTCGACCGCGTCACGACGCGAGAGACGGTTGCGGACCGAAAGCGTCGCGATCGCTGCCTGAAGCCTGGGACCGAGATGACTGGCGGCGAACTGTGCGGGAAGCTCGCCGGTGCGCCTCGCTCCGCAGCCTGGGCAACGGACACGCTGACAGCGATGCTCGATCGTGCGCACCGCGATCACTGGGAGCTCTTCGACCTGGTGGCGCGCCGGCTCGCCCAACGGCACAAGCTCGCCCTCACTGAATACATGGCCGCACTCGCAGCTCGCCGGCCAGTGATCGACAAGCTCATCCACCGCCCACGCGGGAAGCAGCGGCCGACCGTGACCCTCATGGCCGGGCTGCCCACCCGGTTTGCGCCCCGACCGGTCCTTGCCACGCCCAGGCGCCCGCCGCGGAGGATCAGTGCTCGGAGGCCGCGAGGAGTTCTGAGAATCCTTGGCCAGCTGGCGCTCGAGCTTCTCCACCCGCGCCTCCAGCTGCTGGATACGCCGGTCCATAGCCAAAAGGACTTCGACTACCGCCTCGCGCCCCGCGTCATAGATCGCCTCCGCCTCAACGCGCTCCACACCCCGATATTCGACGAAGCAGAGTTATGTCCCCCAACCCACTGAACGCTTACGCCTTTCTGCTTATAGCGGGGGCGGGATTCGAACCCGCGACCTTCGGGTCATGAGCGAGTTGGACCTGGGTCCGCCCGGGGATATTTGGCGTTCTAGAGCGAAATCGGGTTCGCTCAGATCACCCAGATTCGCTCAGACTGGTCCGAAAATTGGTAGGAAGCTCCTCACGGTGGCCGTGACCATCCGTGTAACGTCCAGCCCGCCCGGCTTGACTAAAGCGCGATGCCTACCTCCGCCGACCCGCCAATCGACTCCGCTGCTCTCGTCTGGCACCACGTAGCCAGTTCCTCCGAGCTTCCGGAGGGTCGAGTCAAGACGGTCAGCGCAGGACACCACACACTGGCCCTAACCCACTTCGAAGGCCAGTACGCGGCCCTTTCCAATCGCTGTCCCCACCAGGGTGGTCCGTTGGGCGAGGGGACGATCGAGAAGGGCATGCTTCGCTGCCCCTGGCACGGCTATGACTATTGCCCGCTGACCGGCGAGTCACCCTTCGGTGACTCGGTCGCGACGTTCCCCGTCGAGCAGCGCGACGATGGCATCTACGTCGGCGTTGCGCCCGACCCGCCGCATGGAACGACGATCAGCGACGTGATCGCACAGACGCTCGTCAATTGGGGCGTACGCCACGTGTTCGGGATGGTGGGCCACTCGAACCTGGGGCTGGCCGATGCGCTACGCCGACAGGAGAGCAAAGGCAACCTGAGCTACATAGGTATCCGTCACGAGGGCGCGGCTGCGTTCGCCGCCTCAGCTTACGGGAAGCTCACTGGTAAGCCGGCCGCGTGCCTTACGATCGCCGGCCCTGGGGCGACGAACCTGCTCACCGGGCTGTGGGACGCGAAGGTCGATCGCTCGCCGGTGATCGCCCTAACCGGACAGGTCGACACGCAGGTTCTCGGTCCAGGGGCCTTCCAGGAGGTCGACCTGCAGGCAGCCTACGGATCGGTGGCGGCCTTCAGTCAGACGGTGCTACCGACCAGCCACCACGCCGAGCTCGCCAGTCTGGCCGCTAAGAACGCCATCTTACGTCGCGACGTCGCTCACCTCATCTTTCCCGACGAGGTGCAAACGCTCCCGGCGGGCGAGGAGCAACCATCCGGGCCAGAGGGCCGGATCACAAACCAGCGGATCGCGCCACCCCAGGAGTCGCTGCAAGCCGCAATCGAGCTGCTGACGCATGCCAAGCGGCCGGTGATCATCGTCGGGCACGGCGCACGGTTTGACATGGAGGAAATCACCGCCCTCGCCGAGCACCTCGGCGCGCCGGTGATCACGACCTTCAAGGCCAAGGGGCAGATCCCCGACGACCATCCACTTGCGTGCGGCGTGCTCGGGCGCAGCGGCACACCGATCGCGAGCTGGTTCATGAACGAGAGCGACACCCTTCTCGTACTCGGGGCCTCGTTCTCGAACCACACGGGCATCTACCCCGGCAAGCCGATCGTCCAGGTGGACTTCGACCCGCTCGCGCTCGGCAGGTTCCACTCGGTCGCCGTGCCCGTCTGGGGCGAGATCCGCGTGACGGTGGAGCTGCTCTCCGAGGCACTACCTGCAGCGGACCCGGCGCGCGCCGACCAGCGGCCCGAGCTCGCAGAGCGCTGGTCGATCTGGCGTGCCGAGAAGACAAGTCGCGCCCAGGACGACCGCGGCCAGGGAGTCAACTCGGCCGCCATCTTCGCCGCGATGCAGCGCCAGGTCCCTGACCAGGCTGTCATCGCGGTCGATGTCGGCAACAACGCTTACTCGTTTGGGCGCTACTTCGAGTGCAAGCGGGGCCAGACGGTCCTGATGTCCGGCTACCTCGGCTCCATCGGTTTCGGCTACCCGGCCGCGATCGGAGCGTGGGCCGCAGCGCCTGAGCGGCCGATCTTCGCCGTCACTGGCGATGGAGGATTCGCCCAGTACATGGCCGAGCTGTTGACCGCGGTCAAGCACAACATGAACATCACCCACGTGCTCCTGAACAACGGACAGCTCGGCAAGATCGCCAAGGAGCAGCGTGCGGGGGACTGGGACGTATGGCAGACCTCGTTGCACAACCCCGATTTCGCCCAGTACGCAAACATCTGCGGCGCCTTCGGAGCACGTGTGACAACGCGCGACGAGCTGGACGACGCGATCGCGGCGGCGATAGCCCACCACGGCCCAGCGCTCGTCGAGGTCATCTCCGATCCTGACCTGGTTTGAATCTACGAAAGGACCACGGCGCTAGATGCCAATCCCCGAGTCCATCTCTGCCTTCATAGACGCACAGGCCCAGCGCTCGCCTGTGTCCTACAGCGACCTGCGAGTCGTCGTCTTCAACGGCACGACCAAGCGCTCCCCCGAGCGGAGTCACACCGACGGACTACTCGCGATCCCGCTCGGCATCTTTGCCGCGCTCGGCGTCCGTTGCGATGAGGTCAGAACAGTCGATCAGACGATCCCCCCCGGACTATGGCCGGACATGCGCGAGCATGGCTATGGTGCCGACGACTTCCCCGGGATCTATCGGTCCTTGGTTGAGCCCGCCGACATCCTGCTACTGGCCGGACCGATCTGGCTCGGCGATCAGAGCTCGCAGACGCGCACGATCATCGAGCGCCTGTACGCGTACTCCAGCGAGATCAACGCCAAGGGACAGTGGTCCTACTACGGGAAGGTCGGCGGCGTCCTGACAACCGGCAACGAGGACGGCGGCAAGCACGTGAGCGCCCAGGTCCTCTACGCGCTCCAACACATCGGGCTCACGATCCCGCCGCAATCAGACAGCTATTGGGTGGGGGAGGCCGGCCCAGGCCCCTCCTACCTCGATGAGGAAGGCGGCGGACAGAACAACGCGTGGACGACCCGCAACGCGGTGTTCATGACCTGGAACATGCTGCACCTAGCTCGGACACTCAAGGACGCGGGCGGCATCCCGGCCTACGGCAACTCCACCCGCGACTGGAACCTCGAGCACAGCGAGCACCCGAACCCGGAGTACCGTTGACGCACGGAGGCATCAACGACACCTGGACAGGAAAGCGAATAGTCAGAGCGGCGCTCGGGACGATCGTCGCCGCCAGCGCCGCTCCCTACGGATACACCGTCACGCTGTGGAGCTCGGGAGCAATCCTCATTCGCTCACACGGAGTGCCACACATCGCGGAGGTCTTCGGACGCGCCGCCGCAGCACTCTGCGGCTTTAGCCTGATGGGACTACTCGCCCGCGGCGCGCTCACGCGCATGGAGTCTCTCGATGACGCAGTCGACCGTGTATTAGCCGGTGCACTGCACTGGCTAGCCGTCGGCACGGCCGTCGGGAGCGTCGCGCTCATCACGGAGTTGAAGGGTTGGGAGGTGTGGCCACTCAGCTCGTTTACCGCAACGACACTCTACGTCCTCGTTGCCAGCCTCCAGCTGGCTGTCGTCGCGAGCAGACGGTTCAATTCAGTCCCGCGCCGGCCTCGCGGTCAAGACGATCACCAACCATCTCAACCTCGCTCACGGAGTCTTCCGGTTCGCGCTCGCGCTGCTAGCCGCCCTGCAGGGCGGCCTGCTCCTCACTCAGGTCAAACGCGACACCAAGCCGCTAGAGGCCGCGCTTGACGCAATGATCGAACTGGTCGCACGACTCAACGGCGGCAGTTAGCCCGAGGTGACAGGCCGCCAGACTGCGGCGTCACCGAGCGAGCCACATGTGCTCATATGACGCGCGTGCCGAGCACCGAGAATAGCCGCCGCGCCAGGGGAGAGGATCATCTCGGCGGCCGCCGAGATGGTCGCCGAGAATGGCGCGGCCCACTTGAGCCTGTGGGAACAAGACGTCCTCGAGCAGCCGACAGTCGACCCTGTGCTTGGGGATTAGGTTGAGACCTCGCATCGTTCAGTCAAACTGGAGCGCGGCCCGCAAGCGGACGGCCGGATCCCCCGGCCAAGACGGGCCCTGGGACCTACTCCGACCGGGCACCTCCGGCGGGACAACGCTGACCATCCCACTCAGCAGCGTGTCCACTCGCCTCTCGATCTTCTCTCTTTGCCGGCTGGTCGGCAGGGCAATCCCTGCCGACCTCACCGCTCCAAAGCGGAGGGGTCAGGTTCTGTCAAGGCCGGGCCGTCAGGCCCCGGCCGCAGGCGGCCCCGCGAGGGGCGGCCTTGACAGGTTCTGACCCCGGAGCTACCGGCTCGCACCGACAGGCGTCGTCCGGCGCCGGTCGACCTGGGCGGCGGAGGTAGCTAAGTGCAGAAAGTCAACGGAGCGTCTTCGGGACGTGCCGCGGCCTAAATGCCCCCGAGCAACATGTAATCCTCCGGCCGCACGACTCCTGGGGGTTCAGCCCTGGCTGTCAGGACCGGCGTGTTGGAGCTCGATCCGAATCAGCACGCGCCGTTCGCGTTCCATTCGCGCTCTGTAATCGTTCCAGTCGGGATTCTCGTCCGGAAAACGCTTGTAGTAGTCGATCAGCGGGTCCATCGCCTCTGGGAGCGACAGCACCTCGGCGAGGCCCTCGAAGAAGAGCCACCGCCCGAAGAAGCCGTCCGTGAACACGCAGGCCTGCGCCCATGGATCGCGATTGAGGTTGCGCACCTTGTAGGCGGCCTCCGTGCTTTGAGACGATCGCCCGCCCCTCGCCGTCGACGTTCACAAGCACTGGGCTCTGCTGGATGCCACTGTCGGCCCGGCGGGTAGCGAGCACACCGCGATGGTGGTCGCGCAAGAACGCGCGTGCCTCGTCGAGATCCACGGTCTGGACTCTACTCTGACGAGGGCTCGAAGCCGGTGGCGGCGTTGGCAACTGCGCCTGTCACCCATGCCGCCGCACCTGCTGTGCTTCGCCCACGGCGGTCGCGGAGCCCGTGCTGTCCAACGCGTGCCCTGGACTTGACAGTCCAGCTCCAATCTGATCAACTACGTTGGTAATGGACCGGCCAGTCCAATCGGGGATTGCCCGGGTACCCGGGAAGGCCATGGCGTCCGAGGCCTGGTTCCGAAACGGAACGCCCGCGCAGCCGCTTCTGTTCTCCGCTGACTTCGCGGGCACACGCAGTGACGGGCGCCGCTCCACCGGCGGCGCCTTTGGCTGGCGTACCAAGTGTGCGCCCAACCATTTTCGCTCGCGACGGGTCAGAGGCTGTGACCGGTCACGCGAGAAAGGACGCGGCAGATGAGCGAGCTCGAGATGGAGATGACGTCGGCGGCTGTTGCCGTGGTGATTGAGCCGTCCCGACTTGAGGTGCGAATAGACCCCGATAGGGGCAGCGATTCTGGCCCGGGGTATCTAGGGCGCACCGCGAGGGAGCGCTACACGCGGATGTCTGAGGATGTGCTGGACGGGCTTACGAGGCCGTTGAAGGAGCTTCCCTCGAAGTATCTCTACGACGCGTATGGGGCGACTTTGTACGAACGGATCTGCGAGCTGCCCGAGTACTATCCGGCCCGTCGCGAGCGGTCGCTGCTCGAATCGAGCGCAGCCAGGATCGCGGGGCACCTTGCGGTGCAGGAGGTGCTCGAGCTGGGGCCGGGCAACGTCGGCAAGACACGGCTGCTCCTGGATGCCCTCGTGGGTCAAGGGGCCGTTGAACGATATGTCCCGTTCGACGTGTCAGCCAGCACCATCGCCGCGGCGGTGGGCGTCGCTGAGAGCTACCCGGGACTCGCCGTCGGCGGCGTCCTTGGCGATTTCGAATCGGACCTCGACCAAGTCCCGAGGGCAAGGGGCGCGCGGCTGGTGGTGCTGCTCGGAGGCACCCTCGGCAATCTCGCTCCGGGAACCCGCCGGCGCCTGCTGCGCAGGATCGCCGGGCTTCTCGGCCCCGAGGATCGACTGCTCGTCGGGTGGAGTCTCGTCACCGACCCGGAGGTCGCCCGCGCGGCCTATGGCGACTGCGCCGGTGTCACGGCCGCCTTCAACCGCAATGTGCTGACCGTCTTGAACCGCGAATTCGGAGCGGACTTTGACCCCGAGGCGTTCGACCACGTCGCGCTGTTCGACGCCCACGAGCAATGGGTTGAAATGCGCCTGCGGGCGAGACGCGCCCACCGTGTACGCCTGCCGGCGCTTGGGCTGGAGTTGCACTTCCGTAGCGGCGAGGAGATCCGCACGGAGATCAGCGCGCGCTTCACGCAACAGACGGTTGCGGACGACCTGGCGGCGGCCGGGCTGTCGCTCACCGAGTGGGTGCCCGACCCCGACCAGCTCGTCGCCCTGTCGCTGGCTCACCGTCCGCAGGGCTCTGCCCCCAGGGTCGGGGAGACACGACGATGAGGCGTCTCGGCAGGCGCGACGCCCATGAGTGGTCCCAGCGCCATCTCTCGCACTACGTTGACGGCGATCTCGGCCGCATGGCGAGGCGGCGCCTTGAGCACCACGCGCAGGAGTGCCCGGAGTGCAGTCGCGGCATCCGTGCCGTTCGGGCTCTCTTGCGACTCATGCACACCGCGGTCAACGATCTGGTCGAGCCGGCGCCCCCCAACATCTTCGACAAGGTCCGCGCCGACGTGGCCGGCACCGCCGGTGAGACCAACGGGCAAGGCAGTCAGTGACGAGCGCCCCGGCAATCGCGTCCGCCGTTGGTACTCCCGAGCAGCTGCTCGTTCAGCGCGCGTGCGGCGGCGACGTTGGCTCCTTTGAAGAACTCGTCAGCGCCTACGCGGATCGGCTGTTCTCGATCGTCTTGCGTATCGTCGGTGACCGCGCCGAGGCAGAGGACGTTGTCCAGGAGACGCTCCTGCGGGCCTGGCGCAACATCGGGCGCTTCCAGGAACGCTCGATGTTTTTCACGTGGCTCTACCGGATCGCGGTCAACGAGGCCAACCGCGCCCTGGAAAAGCGCGCGCGACGCGGGGTCAGCGTGCCTGTGGACGATGAGACGGTGCAGCTGGCTGCACCCGCGGAGGACGGTCCAGCACGCCAGGTCGAACACCGAGAGCTACGCGACGGTCTCGAGGTAGCGATCGCGGGCCTCGCGCCTCCATACCGGACGGCGCTCGTGTTACGCGACATCGAGGGGCTCTCGACACGCGAGGCCGCGGGAGTGGCGGGTGTCGGCGAGGCTGCGTTCAAGAGCCGGCTGCATCAGGCGCGGATGAAACTCCGTGACGCCCTCGGCGATGCAGCACTGATCGCCAGCGTCGCCCCTAACGTGCCCTGAGCGGATCTCCCTCGCTGGTTCGGCAGTAGAGCGGTCGTTCCCACCACGGTCACTGACACCCTGGGCCGTCAGGGAATTTTTAATAAACCGTTCCTCCACCTCAGTGGTCTACCTCTCCGGAGCGAGGGCATCATCCTCGCCATTCCCTCGAAACAGGAGAAGCTGAAAATGTCGAACATCACACGCATTCTCGGAGTAGGTAGCCGTGTCCTAGCGGTATCAGCGGTTACGCTGGGTGCCGCATCGGCCAGCGCATTTGCTGCCGGCTCGCCGGTGGTCGGCCATGTCTATGTCAATGACAACTCGACATCGGTCAACACCATCGCCGGCTTTGAACGCCATGAAGACGGCTCGCTCACGGCTAACCCCGGCTCGCCGTACACGGCTGGCGGCTTGGGGTCAGGTAAAGGTCTCGGCTCACAGGGCGCGCTGCAGGAGACCAAGAACGGACGCTATCTGCTTGCAACCGACGCCGGCAGCAACCAGATCTCGGTCCTGAAGGTCGCCAAGAATGGCGCACTTCAGCCCGCGAGCGCTCCCGTCTCCTCAGGCGGCGTTGACCCGGTTAGCGTCGCGGTCAGTGGAAACCTCGTGTATGTCGCCAACGCTGGCGCTGGTGGTACGAACGTGACGGGCTTCATCCTTTCGGATGGGAGCCTCGACGCAATCCCGAACTCGACGGTCGCGCTGCCCGAAGGCTCGGGGCCGGGCGACGTGCTGTTCAATACAGACGGCCGGAAACTGGTGGTGACGCTGGCCGCCAGCTCCGAGATCGCAAGCTACGACGTGCGCTCTCAGCACTTGTTCGCTGCTCCCGGCTCCCCCTATTCGGGTCAGGGACTGGGTCAGATCGGTGCTGAGTTCAGGCCCACCAACGCGGAACAGCTGTTTGTCACCAACGCCCACAACGGCGCTGGTCTCGGGACGGTCTCTGCATTTGAGGACAACAACATCGGCGAACTGACCTCGATCACGGGGCCCCCGGTCGCCAACCTGCAGACGGCTCCGTGCTGGGTTACGATCAGCGCGAATGGCCAGTACCTGTTCACGGCCAACACCGCGTCGGGAACGATCTCGAGCTACTCGATCGCCGGTAACGGTGGCCTCTCCCTGATCGGGAGTGTCCCAGCAGGTGAAGCAGGGATCGGCGCCGTCGACCTGCGCCTGTCGCCCGAAGGCAACACACTCTACGTCAACGGCAGCAAGGCCGGTGTCGTCGCAGCGTTCGCAGTCAACGGTGGCGAACTGACGCAGCTGCCCAGCTCGCCCACCCCGCTGCCTGCTGGTGCCGTCGCCTCTGGCATCGTCGTTCAGTAACAGCGGTCGTAACCGCTAAGCCAAGGCGCTAGCCGCCGGTCCGCGTTTCTCGCGGGCCGGCGGCATCGCCAGTTAAGGCGCTGGCCGCCGTAACGGTGAGCGCGTCCGTCTCCGCGCCGCTAAGGCGCGTGACCCCTGCCGCGGGTGATGCATCTTTATGGCGCGCGACGGGTCTATCTCCTCGGAATGGACCTATGAATGGAGATATGATGAGTGAGTCAGAGACAATTGACGTGATCGTGATCGGGGCCGGCCCGGCAGGGGAGGTACTTGCCGGAAGACTCGCAGAACTGGGTCAGCAGGTCGCGATCGTCGAGCGTGAGCTCGTCGGAGGGGAGTGCTCCTACTACGCCTGCATGCCCTCCAAGGCGCTCTTGCGGCCCGCCCAGGTATTGAGCGAGGCGGCGCGCGTCCCGGGCGCCGCCGAGGCACTGACAGGCACCGTCGATGTGGCGAGCACGCTTGCGCGCCGCGACCAGGTCATCGGTGGGCTCGGCGACAGCTCGCAAGTTCCGTGGCTCGAGGACCGTGGTATTCAACTGATTCGTGGACATGGCCGCCTCGACGGGGAGCGTCGGGTGCGCGTCGACGGCAAGCTCTATCAGGCGGGTCGTGCCGTGGTGATCGCCGTTGGCACCACCGCAGCGATGCCCCCGATCGCCGGCCTCGAGCATTCGGCGCCATGGACGAACCGGCACATCACCACGACGCGAACGGTGCCCGCCAGCCTGATTGTCCTCGGCGGAGGTGCCGTCGGAGTGGAGATGGCCGACGCCTTCTCCTCACTCGGCGCCCGGGTGACGCTGCTAGAGGCCGCGGAGCGACTCATCCCTCGCGAGGAGGAGTTCGCAAGCAGGGAGCTCCGCCAAGCGCTCCGCGAGCGGGGCATCGACGTACGCGTGGCAGTCGAGGTCCGCTCCGTCCAGCGCGAGAGCGCAGCTGTCACGGTCGAGCTGAGCGACGGAGCCTTGATCGAGGGCCGGGAGCTGCTGGTCGCCGCCGGCCGCCGACCGCTGACGGCTGACCTAGGGCTTGAGAGTGTGGGCCTTGACGCCGGTCGCTACCTCGATGTGGACGACGGGATGCGGGTGCGCGGTACGAGCTGGCTCTACGCGGTCGGCGACGCCAACGGCCGCTCGCTACTCACACATCTCGGCAAGTGGCAAGCGCACGTGCTCGCTGGCCTCCTCGCAGGTGATGGCGAGGCCCCCGTTGCCGAACAGCCTCCCCTCCCACGGGTCGTGTTCACAGAGCCACAGGTCGCTGCGGTCGGCCTGACGCTGCGGGCGGCACTTGACGACGGGGTCGACGCGCACGCTTACGACGTCCCGACCTCCGGGACCGCTGGGGCGAGCTTTCACGGCCGCGGCGTGCCCGGCACATCGCGAATCGTCGTTGACGAGCAGCGCGGCGTGATCGTCGGCGCGACGTTCGTCGGCGCGGATGTCGCTGAGTGGCTGCACGCCGCGACCATCGCAATCGTCAGCCGCACCCCGGTCGAGATGCTGTGGCAGGCCATCCCCGCGTTCCCGACACGCAGCGAGGTATGGCTGAAGCTACTCGAACAACGCGCGTTCGAGCTCAGGGACGCCGAGCGCGAGCCACTGGCCAGTCCAGCAACCGATCGGTGGCTAGCAAGGTCAAAGAACTAACAGACGCAATCACGGAGAAGGAGCCGGACATGTTCGAGCCGATAACACTTACAGAGCAGAACTTCCAGGATGAGGTGCTGCATTCCGCGACCCCTGTGCTCGTCGACTACTGGGCGTCCTGGTGCGGGCCGTGCCGTCAACTCGCCCCTGTGATCGAGCAGATCGGCATGGAGCGCGTCGGGAAACTCAAGGTGGGAAAGGTCGACGTCGATGACCAGCCGCAGCTCGCCGCCCAGGCGGGTGTGCAGGGAATCCCCTATATGGTCCTCTACCGCGACGGGAGGCCGGTGACCGAAGCAGTCGGAGCGCAGCCAAAGCGAGCGCTCGAAGCCGCGCTGGGACTCGAGCAGCCCGCGGTCGGGGGCGACCTCGCGGCGTGAACAACGCGCGCACACACACGGTGCCAGCCGTGCTATCGAGCGCACCCGGGAAACCACGCCTATCAAACCTCTGAGCACGGCCGCAGCCTGATCTGCGATCTAGGAAGGAAAGCATGAGCAATACAACGACACGCATCGAGAAGAGCGAGAAGGAGTGGCGGGCTGAGCTGACTTCCGAGCAGTACCGCGTGCTTAGGCGCAAGGGCACCGAGGCGCCCTTCACTGGAGGCCACGTGCGTTCCAAGGACGACGGCGTCTACCGCTGCGCGGGGTGCGGTGCCGAGCTGTTCTCGTCCGAGACGAAGTTTGACTCGGGCACTGGTTGGCCAAGCTTCACGGACCCAGCCGCTCGCGATAGCGTCGAGCTGCGCGAGGACCGCAGCCTCTTTATGCGGCGCACCGAGGTGAGCTGCGCAAGGTGCGGCGGCCATCTCGGCCACGTTTTCGACGACGGCCCAGCGGGCAAGCCCAGGTACTGCATCAACTCCGTCGCGTTGAAGCTCGACCCGGTGGCCTCACAAAAGCGAGCGTGACGATGGACAGGGGATGCCCGTCGCAGGTGGGCTGGATCCCGCTATTGGATTGTCGAGTCCATGGAAGTAAAATGGAAGCATGAGCGCGACTGCGACCAGGACGCCAAAGGGCGAGCGCACGCGCGAGCGAATCGTGCAAGCAGCAGCACAGCTCGTGGCGGAGAAGGGCGCGGTGGCGATGAGCCTCGACGACGTCGGAGCTCGAGCGCCGGCGAGCCGCAGCCAGCTCTACCACTACTTCGAGGACAAGGCCGACCTCATACGCGCCGTCGTTGACGCGACGTCGACGGCAATCCTCGGGGCTCAGGACGAGCTGCTCGAGGGCGTAACCGACCTGCCAGGCATAGAACGCTGGATGGACGGGCTAGTTGCGATGCAGGTCGAGCGAGAGGGACGCGGCGGCTGCCCACTCGGGTCGCTCGCCGGACAGATCGCCGAGCGCGACCCGCAAGCGCGCGCCGCGCTCGCCGACGGACTCAACCGCTGGCAGCAGCGGATTCAAGCCAGCCTCGAGACGCTCCAGGCGCACGGCGAACTTCCAGCCGAGGCCGATCCGGAGGCACTTGCCGCGACGATCCTGCAGCTGATCCAGGGGGGGCTCCTGCTCACACAGGTGCGACGAGACCCCAACCAACTACGCTCCGCGCTCGATACCGCGCTCGTACTGCTGCGGGAGCAAGCCAGCTAACTGGCAATTCAGCGCGCACCGAGGAAACGACCGCGACCTCCGTCATGCTGCCCGTGCTCGCCCTGGGAGGGCCCGGGGCGAGCAGTGGCACCCGTCCGGGCGCAGCGCCAGCTGGCGCGCTGCCTCCTTGCCCACCCCAGTGTTCGCGCCCGTGATCAGCACGGCCGCCTACGGGCCCCGATCGAGTTGTTGCGCAGGCGGCCATCAGACCGCCACCCGACCGCCGTCGGCGGGAAGTATCGCGCCGTAGATGAAGCTCGCCTCATCAGAGGCGAGGAACACGACCGCTGCGGCGATCTCCTGCGGTGAGGCTGCTCGGCGCGCCGGGAGGGTGCTGGCCATCTGATCGATTCCGTCGCCCATAGGTTCAGTGCCGGGTGTGCGTGTGGGCCCGGGAGCGACAGCGTTCACCCGCACACCTTGGGGGCCGTACTCGTCTGCCCAGGCCTTTGTGAGCAGCTCGATCGCCGCCTTGGAGGCGCCGTACGCTGCCATGCCGCTGAGGCCGATGGTGGCGACCATCGTGGAGATGTTGATCACGGCACCCTCCCCGCGCTCGGCCATTTTCGGGGCGAGCACGCCGGTCAGGTAAAACGGCGCCTTGACGTTGACGTCGAAAGCGACATCGAAGTCCTGCTCAGATGTGTCCTTGGTGGACCCGAACGGGAAGACGCCGGCGTTGTTGACAAGGACATCCACGTCGCCCGAGGCCGCGGCAAGCTGCCTGACATCCTCGATCTTTGCGAGATCGGCCCGCACGAAGCGAGCCGACCCGCCTCCCGAGAGGATCGTCTCCACGACCTCCTGGCCGCGGATCTCGTCCCGTCCCGAAACGATGACCTCGGCACCTTCGCTCGCGAGTCGCTCGGCAACGGCACGGCCAATACCTGAGGTGGCGCCAGTCACGAGCGCTGTCTTACCCTTAAATGACATTGTCTGTTCTCCCTTTGGTGGAGCCCCGTGCGCGCTGGTGAACGCGGCCGAGATGGTTGACGGCCGACAGCACGTGCGCGCGCCACCGTTATGCGTCTGGGTTAGGCTTCGGCGGTAGTTGACGAGTTCGACTCGAGCTCCGCGAGCGCCGCGAGGATGGCCGGCACCTCGGTTCGCGTCGCATAGTCCGGATGGACGTCAGCGAAGCGCACGACGCGATCGGAGTCGACCACCAGGACAGTGGGCATGGGCAGGCGCGTGGAGCCCTCGGCGTTGCCCTCCGTGACGTCCAGGCCAAGCTTGAGCTGCGCCGTCTGCGTCTCCGCGGAGGGCTCGAAAACGATCCCAAGGCCGTCCGCGAACCGCAGCCCTGCGTCGGTGAGCACAGGGAACTCGAGCCCGTGCTTCTCTGCGGTGCTCAGCGACTCGTCCGGCTTCTGCGGCGTGATCGCGACCAGCCTGGCGTCGTAACGCGAGAGCTCGGGGACGAGCTCGGACTGGTAGTGGCGCAGCGCGAGATTGCAGTAGGGGCACCAGCCACCGCGATAGAACACGAGCACCGCCGGTCCATCGGTTACAAGCTCCGACAGCGACAACTCGCTGCCGGTCGCGTCCGGCAGCGTGAAATCCTCGAGCAGATCACCGGCCTTGACTGTGTCTCCGGCGCCACGGTGGATCAGGGCCTCGCGGTCGCGTGCAAAGGTCTCTAGGACATCGGCCGGCAACTGCCCCGCACTGTCGGCCTGAAGCTGCTCGGCCTGCTGCTGGAGAGTCGAGTTCATTGCTTGCTCCCTCCGAGGTGATTGGACTATGCGGTCCACTTGCCACGTAGTAAAGCAGGTCAGGTCGAGATCATCAAGCCCGGCCGCTGACCGCGACGCTGAGGGCGGCGCGAGATGGTGTGGTCGCCTCCGGAGTTCCAGCCGTCGCGATCCCAACGTGGTCGACGCTCGCCACCCGAGAGCTCCGCGCGAACGGGGGCACCGGCCGCTACAGGGCGTCGCTGGACGCCGAGCCACGAGAGGATCCAGTCAGGGGCGGCGCCGTGGCGATGCCGACGACGGGCATCGCCGTGCAAAGTGATTTTTAGAGCAGGACTCGGATGGAAAGGATCGACTATCCCGCCCGTGGCGACGG
>Ga0182030_10000136_pt1 | contig 118828 bp, 110 predicted proteins | sample 812S3MmetaG_FD_121299 | JGI IMG/M metagenome (GOLD analysis project Ga0182030, IMG submission 121299) | Permafrost microbial communities from Stordalen Mire, Sweden - 812S3M metaG (Illumina Assembly) | ecosystem: Environmental > Terrestrial > Soil > Wetlands > Permafrost | place: Sweden... | reverse complement strand
CCGGACAGAACCCCGCCGTCGCTCCGGAGTGGGAGGACCCCGCCGGCGTACCGATCAGCGCGATCCTCTTCGGCGGTCGTCGAGCGAGCGTGGTGCCGCTCGTGACCCAGTCACGCGACTGGGCCAGTGGCGTGTTCATGGGTTCGATCGTCGCTTCTGAGACTACGGCGGCTGCGGTGGGCGCCGTGGGCAACCTACGCCGCGACCCCTTCGCCATGCTCCCGTTCTGCGGCTACAACATGGGCGACTACTTCGGCCACTGGCTGAGTTTTGCCGAGAACCACGATGAGTCGACGTTGCCCAAGATCTTCTACGTCAACTGGTTCCGCAAGGGTGACGACGGACGCTGGCTGTGGCCGGGCTTCGGCGAGAACAGCCGCGTGCTCGAGTGGGTCTTCAAGCGCGTGGGAGGTGAAGCCGACGCCGTCGACACGCCGATCGGTTTCGTGCCGACCCCGGACTCGCTCGACGTTTCGGGTGTGAACGTGTCACCGGCCGACATGGCCGAGTTGCTCAACGTCGACCTGGACGAGTGGCGCGCAGAGGTGCCGAGCATCCGCGAGCACTTCGCCAAATTCGGTGAGCGCCTACCCGCGAAGTTGCACGAACAAGTCGACCTGCTCGAATCTCGACTGGGCTGATCTTTTCAATGACGACGCGTCGAAGCCGACGCGTCGTCATTGTTCAACTCATCTGGTTCAAACCGGTTGGTTCAACCCATCTGGTTCTTGAGAAACCAGTGTCGTCCTTGATCGGTCGACCAGTACAGGGCGTTGCCACGGCGAGCGAAACCCGACGATCCCACCATCACCTCGATCAGGTCGACCCGACCCCGTGTCGTAGAACTGACCACGCTCTCGACGTCGCCTAAGTGCCACTGCGCGTACCAGTGGCTCCCCGCGTCGGGCGTGACGAACAGCGTGCTCGTATCCGGCGTCCAAGCGACGGCGACGGACGCGCTCACCGTCGTCATCACGGTGGCCATTGCCGCGGCGTCGGCCCAAGGACCCTGGAAGTACCGGCCGCCCACCCGCCACGTGGCGCCCTGATCGACGCTGAACACCGGATACTCGAACTGATCCAGGCACCACAGCCCCCAGCCGATGTCGCCGATGTAACTGGCCGAAATCAGTTTGCTGCACGCCGTGCGGCGAAGCGCCGGCGTGACGACGGCTCCACGCGCGAGTGGATTCTCAATGCCTTCTGGCGTCGTCAACAACTGCGACGTCACGTGGCGCGGCCAGGCAACGGAGGCGCCCGCGGTGTTCGAACGATTGACGGGAACTCCGAGCACCACCGCAGCGGCCACGACGACGCTCACGAGGACGACCGGCACGATAGTGACGTGACGCGCCGCTCGCTTCCTGCCCTGGTTGCCCACGATGACGTCCATTCCTGGACCGTACTACCTCACTGTCGCCGATGCGCAGATGAGTATCGTACGCGAGGTGACGATGATTCTTCGACCCTATCGACCCAGCGACGAAGCGGCCGCCCTGGCCGCGCACGCAGAGTTGGCCGAGGAGGGCCTCGAGTTTCTGTGGGGATTCAGTCCCTCCATGAGTTGGCAGCAGTACCTGCAGGTGGTGGCGGACTACGACGTCGGACACAATCTCCCCGACGGCCACGTGCGCACCGCTCTGTTGGTGGCTGAGGACGACGCTCACTTGGTGGGGCGGATTTCGGTGCGCTATGAACTCAACGACTTCCTGCTGGCGCGCGGCGGACACATCGGATACGCGGTTCGTCCCGCATTCCGACGTCGTGGCTACGCCACGGAGATCCTGCGACAGGGTCTAGGAATCGCTCACGACCACGGGATCGATCCGGTGCTGGTGACGTGCGACGACACCAATGTCGCCTCAGCCACCGTCATCGAGCGAGGTGGTGGCGTGCTCGCGTCAGTGTTCGAAGAATCCGACGGTGCGCGTTATCGCCGCTACTGGATCCATTCGACGCGCTAGCGAATCGCGTTAGCCAGCCTCTTCGAGGCGATTCTCGACGTAGGCGATCAAGTCCTTGACCTCGTGTTGGAAAGTGGTCGCCAGTGAGTGTTGGTACCTCATATCCACGCGCATCGCGTCGCGACAGATGTCAGCAAGCCGCGACAGCGCGCGTTGGAGAACTTTCGGCTCCAACGACGCAAGGTTGTCCATGTCGGATCGGCACTTCGCGAACGTGATGTCACTTCGCTCCTCGAGCTCGACGATCTCGCGCAACGCCATGTCGCCGTGCGAGATGCGAAATGCCACGAAATCCGCTTCGGCGACGCCGTGAGGTCCGTGGGCGTTCCAACGCGCCACGATCTCATCGCGCTGTGCGGTGAAGGTGACTCGCCGGTAGACCTCGGTGACGCGACGAGAATTCCACTCGAGCATCAATTGCTCGACCAATCGTGCCTCGTCTGCGGTGGTCACGATTCTCCGGCGTCGATCGCCCGCCAAGGCATCGTCTCATTCGTTCGCATCGTCGGGGTCGCTTCGATGTTGGCTCAGTCGGCGGTCTCGGCGTCGGCGACGATCAGGCGCGGGCCCGACGGCCAGTCGAAGTAACGCCAGGTCCAGTTGATCATCACGCGCAACTTGTTGCGGAAACCCACGAGGTACCACAGGTGCAACCCCAGCCAGGCCAGCCAACCCATCGTCCCCTTGACCGTCAGACCCTTGGGTAGGGTGGCGACCGCGGCGTGGCGACCGATCGTGGCCATGATGCCCTTGTTGTGGAACTTGAACGGCAGCGGCGGCTTGCCTTCGAGCTGGCGCACGATCTGGCTCGCCACGTGGCGGCCCGACTGCATGGCCACCGGCGCGAGTTGGGGGTAGAAGGTGTTGGTACCGCTGGGGATCGCCGCGGAGTCGCCCACGGCCCACGCGTTGGTGCGGTCGGCGATCTGCAGGAATTCCGAGACGCGCACGCGCCCCCCGGGTCCGGTGGCGTCCTGCACGTCCGACGCCAAAGTGCCGTTGGCGGTGACGCCCGCCGCCCAGATCACGGCCGCCACACGGAGGCGTTCTCCGTCAGCGAACCGGATGGCGTGCTCCTCGACCTCGACCACGCTACGACCGAATTCGACCTCGACACCCATGCGTTCGAGTTCCTTCAGCGCGTAGGCGCTCGCCTTCTGGGGGAACGGTGTCAGCAGTCGCGGCGCCATGTCGACGAGGATCACTCGCACGCGCGTCGGATCGAGTTTGAGCCCGTCGCGCTTGATGACAGTCTTGATGAGTTCAGAGAGTGCGCCCGACGTCTCCACTCCCGTGGGGCCTCCGCCGACGATCACGAAGTTGAGTCCGATCGGGGCGGTGTCGGCGACCGCGTCGGCGTGCTCTAACGACGACAGCAGTCGATTACGCAGGCGCCGCGCGTCAGCCAAGGAATACAAGGGAATGGCGTGCTGGGACGCCCCAGGGATACCGAAGAAGGCGGCGGTGGCGCCAGTGGCGATGACCAAATGGTCGTACTCGAGTTCGGTCTCGTCAGTGAGCACGACGACGCGGCGATCGTGGTCGACGTGGCGCACCTGGCCGTGGCGGAAACGCACGTTGTGGGCCTTACCGAAGACCGTTCGAATCGGGTACGCGACCTCGGCGGGCTCAAGCATCGCCGTCGCCACCTGATACAGAAGGGGAAGGAAGGTGTGGAAATTGTGGCGGTCCACGATGGTGACGCGCACTTTTTTATTGACGAGGCCGCGGGCGACCTCGAGGCCGCCGAAACCGCCACCGACGATCACCACGTGAGGAAAAGCCGACAAGTCCGGTGGGGTGGGCGCGGGCTTGGTGGAGATGGCCATATCTCAATTAATCATACTTGACGCGAATTGATTAAATTCCGTGATGGCTCACTTTTCTCCCCACGGTGTAGGCCACGCCCCCCACCACCATCACCAGCGCCAAGAACTGGTCCCCCGCCCCAAAGTTCAGGCTGATCGCGACGGGGATGAGCGCGCCGAGCACCCATGCGAGTTGTTGTCGGACGGCGAATCGCGCGAAGGTGCGGCCCTGAGCTCCCGTGGGAACCAGACGTTGGGTGATGGCGTCGAAACTGGGCTGGGCGACCGCGGCGCAGAGCCCGAGCCATCCCGCCAGGACCGTTTGATCGATCAACGTCGGATGACGTGACGCGATGCCAGCTCCCAAACCAGTGGCGAGCACCGCGACCGCCAACAATGACGACTCGGCGAGCGCGTTACGCATCCGGGTGACGAAACCCAGGCCCAGGAGTGATCCGACGGCGCTCGCCGAGAGCGCGTAAGCGAACCACTGCAATCCCGCGTGATCACGCCGCAGTCCAAATGCCAGCAGGAACGATCCGAATCCCACGCCGAAGCGCATCAGAGCCGATGCGCTGAGTCCCCACGTCACCTCGCCCTCGCCGAGGGGGCTCAGCGCCTGGAGGTCTCGCTCCTCGGGGCTCATGATGACCTCGTCGCGAACCGTCTTAGCGGGACGTTGCAGTCGCACACTCGCCACGGTGCCGACGACGAAGACCGCAGCGGCCACGATGAGCACGCTCGTCGCACCGACCGTCTTGAGCAGCGTGGCGCCCACCGAGCCGGCGATGATGCCGCTCACCGTGCCCAAGAGGGTGAGTTGCGCGTTGAAGCCCGCGAAGCCTCGGCCCTGACGCACTCCTTCGCTCGGCCAGCCTTCGTGACCCACGCCGGTGGCGTGCTCGTGGAACTGGTCGGTGCGCGCCATCTCCGGGACTAACGCGCCGCGGGTCACGCCATAGAGCTTGGACGAGATCAATACCGCGAAGGCTTCGGGAAACAACCAGAGCGAATTAAGGTGTTGGCTCATCGACCAGCACAGCAGTACCCGCACGCTCGCCGAGAGCGCCACCAGGATGCGACGTCCGTTGGCCGAGTGGTCGATCAGCGGACCCAGGATCGGTGAGACGACAGCGAATGGTGCGATCGTCAACAACAGGTACGCGAGAACCTTGGACTTGGCCTCGGTGGGTGACACCGAGAAGAACAGCGATCCCGCCAACGAGACGGTCACCAGCGTGTCGCCCGCCATCATGACCACATGCACCAGGGCCAGTCGACCGAAGGCCGTCGTCTGGTCAAAGAGATCCTGCACCGAGGCCCACGCCAGGGAGGCCAGTCCACGTCGACGCACGTTACCCACCCTAGTGAAACCCTCGTGTGGCGCCAAGCAGTGGGGCGCCGGTGCACGTCGTTGGCCGATGGGATGGCGAGGTGCGCTGTCTATGATGGGCCAAGTGCCAGCCGAAGCCGCTTCGCCCGTCATCGTCACCCAGCAACTCACCAAGCGTTATGAGGGTGCCGACTTCCTCGCGGTCGACCAACTCGACCTGACGGTGCAGCGCGGAGAGATCTTCGGTCTGCTCGGGCCCAACGGCGCGGGCAAGACCACCACCGCGGGCATGCTTACCACTCGCGTCATCCCCACCTCGGGTTCGGCCCACGTGTCGGGAGTGGACGTCGTTGCCCATCCGGCTCTCGCCAAACAGTTCATCGGAGTGGTATCTCAGACCAACACGCTGGACCGGCAATTGACGGTGTGGCAGAACCTCTACTTCCACGGACGCCTCTTCGGCATCGGCGCGGCCGAATCTCGGGCCACGGCGAGCGCGCTCCTCGAGCAGTTCCAACTCGCCAAGTGGGCCAAGGCCTCCGTGTACGCCCTCTCGGGCGGGATGGCCCAGCGCTTGATGGTCGCGCGCTCCATCTTTCATCGCCCCGCCGTGCTCTTCATGGACGAGCCAACGGCGGGCCTGGACCCCCAGAGCCGTCTGGCGTTGTGGGAGATCCTCGAACAACTCAATCGCGACGGTCAGACGATCCTGCTCACCACGCACTATATGGAAGAGGCCGACCAGCTCTGCAGTCGCGTCGCCATCATGGATCACGGCAAGATCCTCGCCCTCGACACGCCCGAGAACCTCAAGAAGTCGACCGGCATCGACACCATCGTGACCATCAAGGCGACGGGGGATCTCGAAACGCTGTCACGGAACCTGCTAGCCCACGTCGAGGGAGCCGCCACGACGCGACTGGTCGACCATGGGGTCGAATTGCACGTCGCTGGCGGCGAGCAACTCCTGGCTCGGGTCATCGCGGCGGCCGAAGCCAGTGGGTCGACGGTGCAAGACCTGTCGGTCACCGAACCCTCACTCGAAACGGTCTTCATCAATCTGACCGGCAAGGAGTTACGCGACTGATGACCACCACGGTGCAACACGAGATCGGCGATCAGAAGGGTCGTAGCGCGATGGCGGCCAGCCGTTTGGCCCTCGGCGCTCTGTTGCTACGTGACGTGACCGTTCTCAAGAAGGATTTCAAACTCTTCGTGTTGCGCACCATCATTCAGCCGTTCTTGCTGTGCTTCGTCTTCCTCTTCGTCTTCCCCAAGATTGGACAGTCGGTGGGCGGTGGATCCGGTTCGGCCAGTTCGTTCGCGACTGTACTGGTCGCCGGCGTCGTGGGCATCTCGATCATGTTCCAGGGTGTGCAGTCGGTCGCTCTGCAGATGTCCCAGGAGTTCGGATTCACTCGTGAGATCGAGGACCGGGTGCAGGCGCCGTGTCCCATCTGGCTGGTGGCACTCGAGAAAGTGCTCTCTGGTGCGATCCAGGGAATGATCTCCGCCGCCATCGTCTTGCCGATCGCCGCACTGGTGCACGCCAGGGGCGTCGAAGCATCGATCCACATCCACTGGTTGATCCTGGTGACCATCGTGCCCCTGGCGTGCGTGGCGATGGGTGCGCTCGGTCTGGTGCTCGGTACGAGTTTCGAGCCGCGCAACATCGGACTCATGTTCGGCTTCATCATCTTGCCGATCACTTTCCTGGGTGGCACCTACTACGAATGGAACAGCCTGGCGCCAGTCAAAATCGGGTCGTGGCATTGGCTGCAGACGCTGGTGCTCGTGAACCCGCTGCTCTACGTGAACGAAGGGATGCGTGCCGCCTTCACCAATGTGCCGCACGTCCATCTCTACGTGATCTATCCGGTGCTGGTGGCCTTTTGCGCGGGTTTCCTAGCGCTGGGACTGCGCAACTTCCGACGACGAGTCCTGTCCTAGGACGGGGGACTACTCCTCACGAGCAGCCTCGCGCATCGAGGCGAAACGACCCGCTCCCACGTTGTGAGGGAGCTGGATGTTGAAGTTGTAGGCATTCGCGTGGTCGTTGTCACGGCTGAAGCGGCCCGCTTTGAGGTCCTTCATGTACTGACGCTCCCCCGCCATCACCCGGCGCGTCAACATCAATCCGGCGAACACCAGGATCGCTCCGAGCAGCATCAGCAAGAACCCCTCGGAGTAGGGCCAGACGATATTGAGACAGCGCGAACTGACAACGAATCCCCTGGAGGGGTCGGTGACTTCGGCGTTGCACAACCGATTGATCGCTTCCTCGTGATGGACGACCCACCCGCCATAGGCGGCGCACACCAAACCGAGCACGAAGAGTAGTCGCCGACCCATAAAATAAGCCTAGAGCGGCAGGCACAGAATTAATAGGACACCAGGTCTCCATGATGACAACAAATGAGCAATTTCTCATCTACGACGGTGATTGCGCCTTTTGCACCACGTGCGCGCGGTGGATTGAACGTCAGTGGGCGCACGCACCGCGCCCGGTCAGCGTCCCTTTTCAGCGCGTGCACGTCGAGTGGCCCGCACTGGTCACGCCGAGTGAGGACAAATTGCGGGAGTCGGTGTGGTGGATCGAGGGCGAGCGCCACGACGCCGGTGCGCGAGCGGTGGCACGAGCGCTGATCGCCACGTCCTCAGCGTGGCGATTCGCGGGACACGCATTGCTCATTCCTCCAGTGTCTTGGGTCGCCACGCCGACGTATCGAGTCATCGCGAGTCATCGCCACCGGTTACCCGGCGCCACACCCGCGTGTCGAATCGCGACGAGTGCGAGTGACAAGCCCTAGAGATCTCACCAGGGGTCGGCGTGTCGCGCGAGACTCGTGATCTCGCCAAGATAGTCCTAATCGTCGTCTTCGCGGTCCACGTGCGCGCACAGTCGGATTCGCGTCCAGTAAGCGCTGCGCTCGAGCACGATGATGAAGGCAGCGGTGTGCGCCACCTTGGACACGGCCGATAACTGCGAGACGATCTCGCTCCAGGGCCGACCCTCTTCGAGCGTGCGCACGATGGTGTCCATCTGACCCTGGGCGCGCTTCGCGCGCAGAGTGATTTGCGCCGACTACGCCTCGTCTCGTAGCGAGTGAGAGGGTTCGCCGAGAATAATCGGTCCTCCCTCATTCCGAGACTTATACCCCCTGCGGAATCAACTTTTCGGACCGGAGCGTCGTTGCTGGGATTCTAGACGCGTCCGCGTCGGACGGTCACTGGGCGCTGAAGGCCACCACCTGTCGCTCGATGGGCGCCAGCATCAGACCGTCACCCACGCTCGGCGTCGAGAAGTGGTTGGCCAGATTGCCTAGCTCCACGTGTTGTACGACGACGCCATTGGTGGGATTGAAACCGTAGAGCACGCCGTCTTGACCGATGGACCACACTTTCTGCGCGGCCATGATCGGGGGACCTCCCCCCGCGGCACCCCGCCACACGACCGTGATCGTGACGGGACTGGTGGTGACCCGCACCGCGAGTGGACCAGAAACACAGGGCAGGTACACCAGATTGCCGTGTACGGCGTAGCCCCCGTCGAGCACGTTGCCGCAGCCAGAATTGATGGTGGCGATCTGACCACCCACGCCTCCGAGGTGGCTCGCGTGCAACAGGTAGATGTTTCCGGACTTGCCCGTCGCCACGACCAGACCATTGCCCAGCACCGCCGGCTGCGCCGAGAGGTCGGCGTCGCTGGCGTTGTCCTGAACCCAACTCGTGGGAGCGAAGAAACTCTTCAAGTGCATCGTTGGTGACAACTCCAAGACGCCATCACTGTCGTCGTAGGAATGGCCCGGCGACGTCACCGAGCCGTTGCCGGTCTCCACCCAGACGTTGCCAGCGGCGTCGATGGTAGCGGCGGCCCCGCCCATCCAGATGGCCCCTTGGCTCTGACCAGGACCGTGGTCGACCACGAAGGAGACAGCCGCGCCCTTGCCGTTCTCTTTGATCGCACCGACCACGCCGTGATAGGTCTGACAATCGCCGTAGTTCCCTCCGAAGGTGTACACGACCGAACCCTGATCGAGGGCAAGAGCGCTGCGGTTCAGGTACGGCAACTGGTCGGCGGTGGGTGTCGAGACCACGTGACGCATCATGACGGCTCCCGTCGTGACGCTGAGTCCGTAGAGGTAGTGGCGCGCGACGCCGTGGTCGATCTCAAAGGCCATCACGAATATCTCGTTGCGTCCTTGATCGATGACCGGCGTGCCAGTGATACCGACGGTCGGCGAGATGTCGCCACAGGGCAACTGGTTCGACGGCACCGCCGTCGCCAGGTGCTTGGCCCAGCGCACGGCGCCCGTCGCGGACGAGAGCGCGTACACGGTGTCGTTTTCGGTGGCGACCAGGATCTCCTTGCCGTCGACCAAGGGCTCGCCGTAGAGCTGGCCGTCGAGCACCGGCGAGGTCCATTTGGGTGCCGCGGTATTGACCGAGTGGATACCCACTGCCACGCCGGAGCCACTCGCTCCACCGTGATAGCCCAACCATTGGGTGGTGACGACGGAGGCCGCCTGGGCATCACCGGCCCACTGCGACATTCCGAGGACGACGGTGGCGATCGCCAAGGTCAACGTGCTTCTCACGCCCATGCGAGTGAACCGTCGCCGAAAGGAATTTGCCGAGGTCGTGGGAATCGTCGTCATCATTCGACACTAGTCAGGCGCCTTCGTCGCACGGTCGGACTCGACGACAACGTCGAAATTGTCGTCGAGATCAGCGACGGCGGCCGGCGGTTCGCGTGATCAACCGCCAGCCGACCAGGAACAGCGTCAAGAATGCCAGGGCCACGATGATGAATGCCAGGGCCGTACCTTGACCCGCCACCACGCGCAGCACCATTCCCACCGCCACCGTGATGAGGACGATGATGAGACCATCGAGAGGTGACTCCCCGGAATGGTGGCGGCGCCACGTCACCAGCCACCCGGTGCCAAGCCCTGCCGCGAATGGCCACAAAGTTGACATCATCCCGGGAAAAGTAATCCCGTGACGGTGGGCTGACCGCCCGATGCCCACGAAGAACACGATGAACAACAAGTCAATGACGATGGGGTATTTCTTCATAAGCCACTACCGATGGTAAAGGGTGGCGCGTTGTCCGGCGCCGCGGACGCATCGAAATGCATTGACTCATGATCAGCGAACGACTCCGTGAATTGGGAATCAAGTTGCTGGTTCACTTTCCTCGCGCGAGAAACTACCTCGCTTGCGACGACGTGGTCCACGTTGGAAGACACGGACACCTCAACGATTCACCGATCATTAGCGGCGACGTCAGCGACAATCGCACCCTGGAACCAGGTCAGGCGGTGCCCCGCGTCACCGGCCTCCCGAATTCCCCCCGCGCGAGCAGGAACTGGTTGAACTCGACCACATTGAGAGGATCACCGATGTCATTCAATTCTAGAAACCCAAGAGTAGGGCCGGTGGGGATCGAACCCACGACCCAGGGATTATGAGTCCCCTGCTCTAACCACTGAGCTACGGCCCCAGACACCCAGCCTAACTGAGCCCTCTGGTGGCCAAAGGCTTTCACGACGTCGACCCAGACCTGTTTGAATATCAGCGTCATGGCACCACGACATGCCAACAAGTTTTGGCCATCACATGCCGCTGTTGACAATCACCATCTGGGCCGACGCATTCGTGATCGGCGCTCGAGAAGTTCGCCGCAAATCATTCCATCACCATCGATGATTCGGATGCAAACAGACTCAAACATCTTCTTGTGACCAAAGACTTTGCAGGATTGACTTGACGCACGCCATCAGGTTGATTACCTTTGCGTCATGAGCGGACCTACTCTCGTTATCTTGGCTGCTGGGCGCGCCCGTCGTTACGGTGGACTCAAGCAACTTGCCCCTATTGGACGTCACGGCGAAGGGGTCATCGATCTCATCGCGTCGGACGCGATCGCAGCCGGGTTCGACGACATCGTCATCGTCTTGAATCACGACACCGGACCGACGATCCAGGAACACGTGGCTGAGTACTGGCCCAAGAACCACCGTGTGTCCTTCGCGTTCCAAGAGAAGTTACGCGGCACCGTGGACGCGGTGCTCGCGGCCGAGGAGTTTGTCGATCATTCGGTCCCCTTTGGTGTCTCCAACGCCGACGACCTCTACGGCCTCGACGCGCTGATGAAGTTGGGCGGCCATTTGGGCGAGAGCCCCGACTGTTGCCTAGTTGCGTTCCAACTCGAAAACTCGCTCGTGGGTGACCTACCGGTCTCGAGGGGCACGTGTCAGGTCAGCAACGGGCGACTGACCCACGTGGAGGAACGACGCAACGTGCACTTCACCCCCGACGGGCTCGAGGCCGATGACGGGCTCACACCACGCTTCTTGTCGCCCGAGGCACTCGTGTCGATGAACCTCTGGGGCTTTCAACCCAACATTTGGCCCCTCTTGCACCGCGAGATGGAGGAGCACGATTTCGAAGACAGCGCCGAAGTCCTGCTGCCGACGTTCGTGGCCAACATCATGGCCCGCGATGGCTTGGCGTTCACGGTGCTCGAGACTACTTCACGCTGCATCGGAGTCACGCACGCCGAGGACCTGCCTCTCGCACAGTTCCTCGTGCGCGAAGAGATCAAGTCGGGTCTGCGTCCCGAATTCGCCTTCAGTTGACCTTCATCCCGTCACGTCGCTTACTGCGACCCATCGACGTTCGTTGACGCTGCGTTCCATTGCCTCACACACCGCCGCCACGTCAGCGCCGACGTCGAAACCGGGCGTCCACGGGTCGTCGGGCCATGCGTCGGCGAGCGCGGACACCTGATTGATGAAGCTCGCGTCATAGCCCACGCCCTGACCGATAGGCCACCAGCCCTGCGTCTCGGGATGCAGCGCATGCTCCGCACGAATGCGCCGCATGCCGTAGTGTCGCGGATCGTCATCGACACTGGCGAACCAGAGTTCATTGAGTTGGTTGTAGGAGAAGACCGCGGTGCCCTTCGAGCCATTCACTTCGACGACGAAGTCACAGGGGCGACGCGGGGCGACGCGTGCCACCTCCATCGTGCCCTGCACCCCGGAAGCGAAGTGGATCAACGCCGATGACGCGTCGTCGATCTCGACGGGTCGCATCCCCTCGCCGAAGCGACGTTCACCGACGAAGGTGCTCGACGTCGCAGTGACCTCGCTGATGGGACCAAGCATCCATGTCGCCAGATCGACCAGATGACTGCCCAGATCGGCGATGGTGGTGCCGCCCATGGCAGCATCGAAACGCCAGTCGAAGGGGATGTCGGGGTCCACGAACTCGTCACTCAACCATGTGCCGCGCCACAAGCGCACCTCGCCGAGTTCGCCGCGCTCGATCATCTCGGCGAGCAGCGCCACCGCTGGCAACCGGCGGTAGTTGAAACCGATCGCGTGATGCACCCCGGCGGCGCTCACCGCGTCGCGCGCCGTCGCGGCCGCGGCGTAGTTCGTGGCGAGCGGCTTCTCACAGATCACCGCGTGTCCGGCCCGCGCGGCGGCGATAGCGATTTCGGCGTGCGTACCCGGTGGCGTGCAGATATCGATGACGTCGATGTCACTGCGTCCTATGACCTCACTCCACTCAGTGAGTACTTCGTCGATGCCGACGTCGCGCGCGACGAGTTCGGCGGCTTCCCTGTTGCGACCCGTCATCACCACCGGCACGAAGCGCACCGTGCCCGGTCGAATGAGCGGTGCCGCACGATAGGCGTAGGCGTGGGCGCGCCCCATCATCCCGTAGCCAATGATGGCGACGCGAAGTTCGATCGCCACCGCGCTACGCTCCCGCCGACACCCGCAGCGACGACGTGCGAGCGGCCTCCAGGGCCGCGATGGCGTCGTCCACGCTGGCGCCGCGACACGACGCTCCGTCCGCGTACTGCGCAAAAGCCGACGCCTGTCGACGCAACGCGTCGAGTTGAGCGCGCTCCCCGTCCTGGGGGTCCAGGAAGACTGAGTAGACGTGGTCCTTCGTGCCGAAGACTTCGACACTGGCCATGTCGCCGCCGGCGTAGTGACGACCCAGGGACACCAGCACGGTGGCGCCGCTCGACAGCGCCCCCAGCACCTGGGCGCTGTCGGGGTCACCCGCGCTCTCGGGGTCGGTGACCGTGGTCGAAGCGATCGCGAAGAGCGACGTGAAATCGCCGGCGCTCAGCCAGCGCGCCTGGTCGAACTCATGCACTCCCATATCCACGAAGATGCCGCCGCTGCGGGCGCGGAAGGCTGACGACGGCGGCTCACCGTCCCACTGCAAGCACGACAGCGAAAGGATCTCGCCGAGTTCACCAGCGCCGATTCGCTCACGCAGCACCTGCAACTCGGGTACGAAGCGACGCCAGTACGCGACCTGCAGGGCGACACCGGCCGAGGACACCGCGTCGCGGGCTCCTGCGGTGTCCTCGGGTGAAACACCGCAAGGCTTCTCACAGAGGATCGGCAGACCCGCCTGCGCCACTTTCTTGATCACGTCCACGTGACTGTCACTCGGCGTGACGATCAGTACTCCGTCAATCGACGCGGCGCTCAACAAGTCTTCGAGCGTGGCGTAACCGCTCAGGCCGAAGGTCGCTTGCGCCTCGTGGCGCAGTTCGTCGACCGGTTCGGCCACCGCCACGATCGTCACGTCAGTCGAATCACGCAACGCGCGCAGATGGGTGCGCCCCATCCGACCCGCCCCGACGAGGCCCAGTTGGAACGTAGCGTTCTTGGAATTAGAGGCCATGGCGGGTGAGGAATTCGCGATTGAGCTTCTGATCCTCAATGGCCTTGGTGAAGCGAGCCGACGTCTGGGGGAAGATATCCTGCTCGACGACGAGCCAACCCGAGAAATCGTTCACCTCGAGTTGGTTCAAGATGCCCACGCAATCGACGTCGCCCTCGCCCAGGGCGCAGAACACCTCGCGCGACCAGATGGCCGGCGTGGGTTCGTTGTCCTCGATGACGCCTTGCATCTTGTCCATCACCGCGTCCTTGAGGTGGACATGGTTGATCCGGTCAGACCATTCGCGCAGCGCCCGCACCGGGTCACCGCCGCCGATGAAGAAGTGTCCCGTGTCCAGGCACAGTCCGATGTCAGAGACCTCGAGCACCTTGGCGATCTCCCAGGGTGCTTCGACGTGGGTTCCCGTCTCGTGATGGAACGTCGGCTCGTAACCGCGCTCGCGACACCTCTCCACGACCGTGCGAAGACCCTGGGCGAACCGCTCCCAGCCAGCGGCGTCGAGTCCCCATTCCTCTGGGTCCAGGTGCGAACGACCGGGATTGGCCCGACGACGATCGCTGCCCGCATCGGCGATGGTGGGACGCGGTGCCGGTCCGGTGAGGGCACCCTGCACGGCGTCGAAAGTGTCGAGCATGGCATCGAGGTCGGGAAAGAGCGTGGGAAGCGCTTCGGGATCGGAAAAGGGGAATTCGAGGTAGGCACCCGCGAGACCCAGTCCACGCGACGCGAGTCGCTCGGCCAGGACCGCTCCGTCGCCGAGGTAGCCCACGGGACCGAGGTCGATGCCGGCGTACCCGGCCGAGGTCACCTCATCGAGCACGCCCTCTCCGTCGGGGACGCTGGGATCGATTCCCACGGTCAATTCAAACGCGCCATAACTGATGGGGGCATTAGCCACGGTGATCTTCATTTCAGGTGTTCCTTCTCTTTGTTGATGGGGTTGGGGGGTGCGATTTAATACTGCGTAGGCTTCTCGACGGGCTGCTTCGTCTGCACGCAGCGGATGATGGCCTGGCACATGGCGATGTCGCGGACCGAGTCGGCCCCATCGGTGAGAAGCGGCGCGCCGGTAGTGACGGCGTCATAGAAGGCGATGAGTTCCCTCTTGAAACCGCTCTCGAAGGACGTCACCTCGTCGCGACGCCACGAGGTGGTCTCGCCCGGATCGCCACCTTCGATGGACAGTGCGGTCGGGGCATTGCGCAAGTAGGGCGACGGGAACGACAAAGTGACGCGCCCATCGGAAGCCATCATGGCGAACTCCATCGAGTAGCGCGTCATTCCGGGAGTGTCGACCCAATGGATCGCCGCGGATACGTCGCCGAAACTCAGGTGCGCGTTGAGCGCCCCGGGACGCATCTCTACGAAGTCGAGCCAGTCTGGCTCGCCCAGAACGCCACGCACGGTGTTGATCTCGTGCACCAGCGTGTCGAGGAGAACGTTGGAATACTGGTTCACCAGGTACTCGTCACTGGTGCCGATGGCTGCGGCGAGACGTCGTTGGGAATCGGCGACCAGTGGCGCCAGGACCTCGGCACTGACGTCATTGGCTAGCACCATGGGGTAGTGACTGACGTAGGGAATGAAGGGAGATTCCGTCGTCGTGACGCGCAAAAGTTTGGGACCCGACAAGAGGGCCACTTCCTCCTGGAACCGCTGGAACGCGGGGTCGTAGCGTTTGGGGTACCCCACCATCAGCACCTTGTGCGCCTTAGCGGCCTCACTCACCATCTCGACGCCCTCAGCGGTCGAGAAGCACATCGGCTTCTCGACGAAGACGTGCAGGCCCGCGCGCGCCGCCTCGATCGCGATGGGTGCGTGGCTGCCCGACGTGAGCACCAGCACCGCGTCGAGCGGCGAGGTGATCATCTCGCGCCAGTCGGTGAAGACGTGGTCAACCCCGTACTCTTGGGCGGCGGCGGCGCCCGACGACATCGAAAGGTCGCAGACCGCCGTGATCTCGAAACGATCCTTCATCTCGCGCAGAAAGTGCAGGTGCATGACCTGGCCGATTACTCCGGTGCCGACGACACCGACACGTAATTTGTTGCTCACCGTGATACTCCTGACTGACGATTCGACTGCTCATCGCCCAAGAGCGACTGCGTGACGACCATTATCCCTTCACGCCCCCGCCCAGCACGAACCCTTCGCGGAACAGTCGTGATGACGCGGCGTAGAGGATGAAGACGGGTACGCAAAAGACCAGCGAATACGCCGCGATGTTGCCGAACTCTGGCTTGGGCAACGTCAAGAAGGTGTACAGCGCGATGGGCGCCGGCTGCTGGCTGCCGTTCGAGATCAGAATCAATGGTACGACGAAGGAGCCCCAGGCGTTGACGAAGCCGAAGATGGCGGCCGCCGCGATTCCCGGCATCGCCAGAGGGATGATGACCCGCCAGAGCACCTGCAGCGTGGAGGCTTGCTCCATCCGCGCGGCTTCTTCGAGGTCTTCGGGCACCGCGTCGATGAAGTTCTTCATCAGATAGACCTCGAATGGTAGCGACGTCACTGAGAGGAACACCGCCGTCGGCAGGATGGTCAACCACCCGAAGTGCGCGAAGATCTCGTAGACCGGGATGACCATGATGGTGAGCGGCACTCCCGAGGTGAACAAGATGAAGAGCAGCAGAGCCCCCTTGAAGGGAATCTTGCGCCGCGAGAACGAGTAGGCCGCGAAGACACCAGCGACCGAGGCGATCAGGGTGGAGAGGAACGCCAATATCACGCTGTTCCATAGAGAGTGCAGCAGCGAACCGGTCAGGACGGCTTGGAAGTTACTCAAGGAGAAGTGCGGCCACTCGATGGCCCAGGTCGCGTTGGTGTCGATCGAGGCGAGGATCAGCCAGAGCATCGGGACTAAAAAGAGCAGACCAAGACCGGCGAGAATGGTGTTGCCGGTGATCTTGCGCACCGTGTTGGAATGGGTGGGCGCGTTCTCGGGAGGAAGCTCGATGACCGTCCCGTCTGAGAGCGTCATCGTCGCGGGCAGCGAACTGACTGTCGCCTTCACGACCGGCTCGCGATCCGCACGTAGAGGACACCAAAGACCGTGGCGATCAGCACCATGACGTTGCCGATCAGAGCGCCATAGGCCAGGTTATTGAACGAGAAGGCTTGCTGGTAGGAGTACAGCGGGAGAATGTTGGTGGCGGTTCCCGGCCCGCCCTGGGTCATGATGTAGATCAGCGAGAAATTGGCGAGAGACAACAGGGCCGTTAACAAGACCACCGCGATGATCGTCCCTCGCATCAGAGGCAGCACGATCAGGCGAAACCGCTGCCACGTCGACGCGTTCTCCACCATCGCCGCCTCGATGGCCTCAGAGGGGATGTTGCGAAGTGCTGCGCCCATCACGAGCATGCAGAAGCCTGTCATCGACCAGATGTTGGCCAAGGTAACGATCAGCAGCGGTTGCGCGTCGAGGAAGTTGGAGTTGGGCGTGCCGAGCAGCGTGGCGAACGTGCCGTTGCCCGTCGTCGAGGCGTACCACGTCATGCCCGCGGTGACGGCGGGCATCATCCAAGACACCACGACGATTCCACCCACCACGATGCGCAACCACGACGTCGCGCGTTGCAACAACGAGGCGAGGACGTAGCCCAACACGACCACGCCGACAATGGATCCGCCGATGAAGAATCCGGTCGTCCACAGCGAACTCCAGAACTCGGTGTCCTGCTTCAAGCGGCTTAGGTTCTGCATGCCCGTGAAGCCCCAGTGGATCGACGTAGGACCTAGCAGCGTCAGATTGGTGAGACCTAGGTAGACCGCGAAACCCATCGGAATGAGGAAGAGGATGAGCAGCAACCCGAGCGCGGGGGTGAGGAGCAGGATGCTCGACCACTTCGTTCGTTCCTTGTCCTTACGGGTCTTCCACAGTTCCGCGACGTGAGGGCCGGTGGTGGTGTCCAAGACTGCTGTTGACATCATCACCGGCCCTTCACGTGCTCACCTGCGGGTACGACGGGTATTTCCTTGGGGGTACTTCGCTACGGCAGCGTGGTGACCGAACTCGGTCCGAGTTGGTTGGTCACGTAACTCTTCATCGAGGCCATTGCCTGCGCCCCGGTGGTCTTGGGTGACTGGGCGATCAGACCCGACGCCTGTTCGATGCCCTGTACCCACGCCGAGTAGTTGGAGTTCGACGGCAATTCCGAGCTGTAGGGCAGCAACTTACCGAACTCCTCGTTGAACGGGGCCGCGAAGTTGGTGTAGAGCGGCACGGTCCAGTCGGACTGCACCGGTGGCACCCACCCGGCCCAGTTGGCCGCGTTGATGAGGTTGGTGGAGTCTTGAGCGATGTTGAGGAAGTTCATCGTCGCCGTGGCCTGTGCGGAGGAGGCGTGGCTCGAGATGCCGTAGTCCCAACCCGACAACGTCGAGGCGTAGCCCTTGCCACTGGCGCTCGGCAGACCCGCGACACCCATGGCGGTCGACGCCTGTGGCCAGTACGGGAAGCTCACCTGCTTGGTCCAGTTGCCACCGATGAAGTTCGCGCTCACCGCGATGCCCAACTGGCCCTTGGCGAAGTCCGTCGAGGGAATGTTCGGCGCGTTGTTCGGGCTGAACAGCTGCGCTGTAGGTGCGCCGAGTCCATCAGCGAAGACAGTGTGGTAAAAGTTCAACGCCTGCAACAGACCAGATGATGAGACGACCATCTTGCCACTCGAGGTCTCGATCGTCGGATTCGACGAACCAGCCAGGAGATTCAAGATGCCGTATCCAGCGCCGTTGGGACCGGCCGCCGTTCCCGCGTTCAGCCAGAGCGGAATCACCTTGGGCTCGGCCTTCTTAATGGCCTGGGCGGCGGTGACGATGTCGTTCCAGGTCTTCGGCTGCCACGGCAACTTGATGCCGGCCTTCTGCAGAATCGCCTTGTCGTAGTAGATGCCGTTGTTGTTCTCGCCAGCACTGACCGCGTAGATCTGGCCACCAATGTTGCCCTCGTTCTTAATGACCGTGGGGTACTGCGCGAACCACGACGAACCCTTGAGCAGCGAACTCATCGACATCAGGTATCCCGATGACTGGTAGAGCGCGATCTCGGTCGAAGGGAACTGCGTCAAGGTTGGTGCGGTCGAACTGTTGTGATACAGCAGTGCGATCTTGGTCAAGAAGTCCGGTTCGCCGCCATGGATCGCGACGAGGTTCACCGTCACGTTGGGGTATTTGGCTTCGAACTCCTTCTTCACCGCCGTCCACCACGTGAGGCCGAGCGGCGTGGTGTCAAAGGTCGTGTCGGCCGCGTAGGCGACCGAGATGGTCACCTTGCTCGCGGCGACGGCACCCGTGCCACCGATCACCACCGTTGAGCCAGCGGCCAACGCCATGACGGCGGTGCCGGCGACCAACTTGTTCACCGTTGCTTTCTTCATATAACTGGCAATTTTCATATCATCTCCTAATTGAACTGTTCCAAGATTTTCTAAAACGTCCATATCCGGGCAGCCTCCCCTACCCGACGCTGATCCTTTCCCGCTCTGAATTACGACCGATCAGACTCCGCTTCGACTCCACGTCGAACAACAAGATCCGATCCGGATTGAACGCCAGCTGCACCGCCTGTCCATGTTGGGGCAGCGGAGTTCGTGCCAAGCGTGCGATGACCTTTTGATCCGGCACATCGACAGTGGCGAACACCTCGGTGCCGGTGTGCTCAGTGATGTCGATCAAGCCGTTGATGGCGCCACTCTCGTCCGCACGCTCTCCCGCGAGATGCAAATCGTGGGGTCGCACCCCGACCAGCACCGGACCATTGGCCACCGAGTTCATCAAGCGACCGGCCACCTGAGCGGACAAGGTTGTCGTCACGCCCAGACATGACACCGTGGTCGTTCCGCCGACGACGTCAAGCGTGCCCGGGATCACGTTCATCTTGGGCGAACCGATGAACTCGCCGACGAAGACGTTCTCGGGGTACTCGTAGAGATCGTTGGCGCTGTCCACCTGGAGAAGGACCCCGTCCTTCAACACCGCCACGCGATCGCCCATGGTCAGAGCCTCCACCTGATCGTGGGTGACGTACACCGTGGTCGTGCTCTCGAGACGGTTGTGAAGACGAATCAACTCCGAGCGCATCTGCACTCGCAACGCCGCATCCAGATTCGAGAGCGGCTCGTCCATCAAAAAGACTTGCGGTTCACGAATAAGCGCGCGCCCCAGGGCGACGCGCTGGCGCTGCCCGCCCGACAACTGGGCCGGGGAGCGATCAAGCAAGTGACGGATGCCCAGCAGGTCGGCCACGTCGTTGATTCGCTGGTCCAGCGTCTGGCGAGGCTCCTTGCGCACCTTGGGCCCGAAGGCCAAGTTCTTCTTCACCGTCATGTTGGGATAGAGCGCGTAACTCTGAAAGACCATCGAGATGTCGCGCTGGCCGGTGGGCAGGTCGGTAACGTCCTTGTCACCCATCCAGATACGCCCATGGCTTGGCCGTTCGAGGCCCGCGAGCATCCGCAACGACGTCGTCTTGCCACAACCCGAGGGGCCGACCAAAACGAGAAACTCCCCTTCGCGGATGTCAAGCGTCAGGTCCGACACCACCACGTTGCCATCGAAGAGCTTCCAGACGTGGTCGAATCGGATCTCATTCACGCGCGCGACCCTGACCAGTCACCCGCGGCCGCTGGGCGGCCACTACAACTCGCGCAATCCATCGATACGCAACTTCGTCGTGTCCCCACTGCTACTCCATTTGCTTAGCGCACTACCCAAAGAAAGCCCTCGCACTGCGGATGCCACCGGAGGAGATTGGTGATGCCTCCGGCGTTCACTTCGGGCCACAGTAACGCCTTAGTGACTTAATGTCAACAACTACTATCATTGAACCTTACAAAGGGTGGCTTTGAATGGCCCCTTCGGCGGTCACCGTACTGATCAGGGCGTAGCGCGACGCGCGGTACACGTGCTGCGCGAATTCGATCGCACGACCCCGTTCGTCGTAGGTGGTGCGTTCCATGGTCAGCAGCGCCGTCCCCTTCGGCTCGTCGAAGAATCGTGCCTCGACCGCGGACGAATTCTTGGCCGAGATCCTTTGGGTCGCGTGGTCAGGAAAGATGCCGGCGGCCTTCAGGAGTTCATAGAAACCGTGTTCCTCGAGCATCTCGCTGCTCAGAGTGACCATGGAGGTGGGGATGTAATTGTGGAGAAGAGCAATGGGTTCGTCGTCGCCGTAGCGCAGACGTTCCAGGTAGATCACCAGTTGGCCATCGGGAATACCCAATACCTCTTTGACCAGGTCAGATGGTCGGATCACCTCATTGTGCAACACCTTGGTCGTGGGTTTCTTGCCCGCTACCGCCAAGTCGTCGAAGAGGCTGGTCAACTTGACGTTGCGGCTAACTTTCTCCTTGGTGACGGTCGTGCCTTGACCTCGACGGCGCTGGACGAGGCCCTTGTCAACGAGGTAACCGAAGGCCGCCCGGACCGTCGGGCGAGAGAGACCCAGGTCTTCGGCGATCTTGACTTCGTTCTCGAGGCGGTCGCCCGTGCGCAGTCCCCCGACCTGGATCTCGTTCTCGATCTGTTGGGCCAACTGAAAGTACAGCGGCACCGGACTGTCACGGTCGAGCACGACGGAGGCCAGCGGGTTATACGCCGGGGAGGTGGAAGGGGTCATGGCAATCCTTAGGTGACATACGAGGAGAAAAGTCTGCTGACGTCCAATCTACATAGTGCTATTGTCAGGACATATGTGTGGTCTCGATTCTTACCGCGGTGGCCCCTCGGGTCAAGCAATATTTTCGACAATTTCTGACGACCCATATCACCCCTGTTCCTCGACGGTGATTCAACGTCGTCTCTCGAGGTCCCTGGGTTCGTGATCACCGTGAACGACGCATCGACTCCGGTCTTTGACGTCATCACCATGGGACGTTGCGGTGTTGACTTCTACCCCACCCAACACGGGAGTCTGGTTGACGTCCAGCACTTCGACAAGTTTCTCGGGGGCAGTCCCGCCAACGTGGCGGTCGCTGCTGCTCGCCTCGGAAGTTCGAGCGCGTTGATCTCACGCACCGGTCCCGATCCCTTCGGAGCGTACGTGCACTCGGCACTCCGCGGTTTCAACGTCGATGACCGCTTCGTGAGCGACGTCGTGGGCTTCCAGACTCCGGTGACGTTCTGTGAGACGTTCCCTCCCGACCACTTCCCCATCTACTTCTATCGACAGCCCAAGGCGCCTGATCTGGAAATCTATCTCGAGGAGCTCGACCTCGACGCCATTGCCGCCGCGAGACTCTTCTGGGCGACCGTGAGCGGACTATCAGTAGAACCCAGTCGCGCCGCGACCGTGGCCGCCTTGGCAGCACGCCATCGGTGCCATCCCACCGTCCTCGACCTCGACTACCGACCGACCTTCTGGTCGTCCCTGGACGAGGCACGGCGCTGTGTGCGCGAAGCGGTGGCGCACGTGAGCATCGCCATTGGAAACCTCGACGAAGTCGAAGTGTGCGTCGCCACCCGCGATCCCGACGAAGCCGCCGATCGGCTCCTCTCTCTCGGTTGCACGATGGCGGTCGTGAAGATGGGACCCGCCGGGGTGCTCGCCAAGACCAATGATGAACGCGTCGTCGGATTACCCGTTGAGGTGAAGGTCGTCAACGGGTTGGGAGCGGGAGACGGTTTCGGCGGAGCTTTCTGCCACGGAATTCTCAGTGGATGGCCATTGCCCACGATCATCGACGTCGCCAATGCTGCAGGGGCGATTGTCGCCTCTCGACTGGCGTGCTCCGAGGCGATGCCGACCATGAACGAAATAGAGGAATTGCTCGAAAGGGAACACTCGTGAACCAACAACAGCGCACCCTATTGACCGAGACGAGATTCGCCCATCCCGAGGCGATCGCGCAAGCCTCGGCCACGCGCCGAACGCGCTCGTCGCTTCGCGCCACTGAGCAGTTGCTGATCATCGCTGCCGATCACAGCGCCCGAGGAATGCTGGGCGTCGGCCACGACGCCAGAGCCATGGAGAGTCGCTACGACCTGCTCGATCGACTCTGCGTCGCCCTGGCGGACCCGCGAGTCGATGGTGTACTGGCGACCCCCGACATTGTCGAGGACCTATTGCTACTGGGTGCGCTCGACAACAAGCTCGTCTTTGGCTCGATGAATCGCGGCGGTCTGCCCGGATCGGTGTTTGAACTCGACGACCGCTTCACGGGATACACGACTCGGGCCATTGTCGATGCGGGACTCGACGGCGGAAAAATGTTGTTGCGAATCAATTTCGGCGACGCCGGCACCGTCAATACCCTGGCGGCCTGTGCGGACGCCGTCACGCAATTGGCTGCTGCCCACAAAGTCGCCATGGTAGAACCCTTCTTGAGTACGACGATCAATGGGCGTCCGAGCAACGTATTGACCAGCGACGCCGTGATCCAGTCGATGGCCATCGCCTCGGCGCTGGGCGCTTCGTCGGCTTACAGCTGGCTCAAGGTGCCCGTGGTCGACAACATGGCGCGCGTGGCCGAGGCCTCGACCCTGCCCATCGTGCTCCTCGGTGGCGATCAAAGTGATAAGCCCGATGAGATGTACCGGTCATGGGAAGAGGCCCTGAAGTTGCCAGGGGTCCGGGGACTCGCCGTGGGACGCAATCTGCTCTATCCCCACGACGACGACGTCGCCGGAGCGGTGAAGACGACCGCCAGCCTGCTATGAGTGAAGCGTTCTATCAGCCGGCGCGCTCAGCCCTCCCTGATGGAACGACGGTGGATCTCACACCCGAAAGTGTCGGTTGGCAGTTCTCGCATCTCAAGACCCTGCAACTGGGACCTCGTCAGAGCTTCACCTTCGACACCCGCGACGCGGAATGGATCGTCCTGCCATTGTCGGGTAGTTGCACCGTCACGTGTGGCAGCGACGTGTTCGAACTGCTGGGTCGCGAGGACGTGTTCTCACGGGTGAGTGACTTCGCCTACGCGCCGCGCGATGCGACGATAACGATCAACAGCATCGCCGGCGGACGATTCGCACTTCCCGGGTCGAGAGCGCGACGCACGCTGCCCGCGCGCTACGGCCGAGCCGAAGACGTGCCGGTCGAGATTCGTGGCGCGGGTAGCGCGTCGCGCCAATGCAATAACTTCGCCTCCCCCGATGGATTCGAGACTGATCGGCTCATCGCGGTCGAGGTGTTGACGCCCGGCGGCAACTGGTCGTCATACCCACCCCACAAGCATGATGAAGATCGTCCCGGCGAAGCCAAACTCGAAGAGATCTACTACTTCGAAATCAACGGCGGATCGGGACCCGGTGACGTCGGTCCCGGTGGCTACCAACGCGTGTACTCCTCGGGTCGCGATCGTCAGATCGATGTACTGGCCGAAGTATCGACCGGCGACACTATCTGCATCCCTTTCGGGTATCACGGCCCCACCATGGCGGCTCCGGGCTACGACCTCTACTTCCTCAACGTCCTAGCCGGCGACGCGACGACGCGCACCATGGCATTCTGTGATGACCCCACCCACGCGTGGATCCGTGACTCGTGGAAGTTCCAGGAAATCGATCCACGTCTTCCCTTCACGTCGCATCGAGGTAGAGAATGAATCTGACAGTGGCCCAAGCACTCGTGCGCTTCTTGTCGGTGCAGTACGTTGATCGCGACGACCACCAACAACGCTTCTTCGCCGGCTGTTTTGGCATCTTCGGTCACGGCAATGTAGCGGGCATCGGACAGGCGCTCCTGGAGAACAGCGACGACCTGCGCTACTACCTGGTTCGCAATGAGCAGGCCATGGTGCACAGCGCGGTGGGCTATTCGCGAATGGCCAACCGGCTGCAGGCCTTCGCGTGCACGACCTCCGTGGGACCGGGCGCCACCAACCTAGTGACCGGTGCGGCAGTCGCGACGACGAACCGCATACCGGTGCTGCTGTTGCCCGGCGACGTCTTCGCCACCCGGCGGGCCAATCCGGTATTGCAAGAACTTGAAGAACCGACGTCACTCGACGTCTCCGTCAACGACTGCCTGCGCCCCGTCTCGAGGTACTTCGACCGCGTGTGGCGAGCCGAGCAATTGCCCCAGGCCCTGCTGCACGCGATGCGCGTGCTCACCGACCCCGCGGAGACTGGTGCGGTCACGATCGCCCTCCCCGAGGACGTGCAGACCGAGGCCTTCGACTTTCCCGACGACCTCTTTCTACCGAGGGTCTGGCCCGTGCGACGGCCACGACCGGATCGAGGACAGATGAAGGAGCTCGCAACGATGCTGCGTCAATCGAAGCGACCGATGATCGTCGCGGGCGGCGGCGTCATCTATTCCGACGCCACCGACGTGCTCAGCGATTTGGCGCGGCAGACGGGCATACCCGTCGCGGAGACTCAGGCCGGCAAGGGCTCGCTGCGATTCGATCACCCGAGCAGTCTCGGTTCCCTGGGCGCGACCGGTTCCACGGCCGCCAACCAGGCGGCACATGATGCTGACGTGGTGATCGGTGTCGGCACGCGCTGGAGCGACTTCACCACGGCATCGTTCTCGGTCTTTCAGAATCCCGACGTGCGCATCGTCAATATCAACATCACCCCCTTCGACGCGTACAAACTGTCGGGCGTCGTCGTCGTCGCGGACGCCCGCGAAGCACTCGAGGGACTAACCCGGCATCTGAAGGACTGGAGGGTCGACGAAGAATACGCCGAGCAGTGCCGTACGGCGGCAGCGGCGTGGAACGACTCCGTCGAGGCCGCCTACGCGCTCGACCACCATCCGTTGCCGGCCCAGAGCGCGATCATCGGCGCCGTCGAGGCTGCCACGAATGACCGTGACGTAATCGTGGGCGCCGCCGGCAGTCTGCCCGGGGACCTGCACAAACTCTGGCGTACCCGCGACCCCAAGGGCTATCACGTTGAATACGCATACTCGTGCATGGGCTACGAGATCGCCGCGGGCTTGGGCGTGAAGATGGCTGACCCGTCGCGCGAGGTCTTCGTCTTCGTCGGGGATGGTTCGTACCTGATGATGAATTCCGAGATCATCACCTCAATCCAGGAGGACATCAAGATCATTGTGATCCTGGTGGTCAATCACGGTTTCCAGTCCATCGGCGCACTCTCGGAATCGGTGGGCGTCGAGCGTTTCGGGACGACGTACCGCTACCGTGACCAGGCCGGCCAACTAGCGGGCGACAAGTTGCCCCTCGACTTGGCGGCCAACGCCGCCAGCCTCGGCGCCCAAGTGATTCGAGCGAACAACCTCGAGGAGTTCCGCGCGGCATTGGTACAGGCACGAGCCAACACCATTACCACCGTCGTGCACATCGAGGATGATCCGACCATTGCCGCGCCGGATTCCGGCTCGTGGTGGGACGTGCCCGTGGCGGAGGTGTCGACGCGAACCTCAACTCGTGAGGCCCTGGTTCGCTACGAAGAGGCTCGTACGGCGCAACGTCACTTCCTGCGTCCGACCAATTGGGGTGACCCCGATTCACCGTCATGAGACGTGACAGTGAATCGCGCGGGTCGGCCGCGACCACGCCCCGGTGTTTCGAGCGGATCTAGACGGTGGCGTCGTGTCATTCACCACTCCCGAGAGCAACTCAACGACCACCGACGTCACCTTTGGGTCCGTAGCCTTCGCCAACGCCACCGCCACGTTCTTGATGTTCGGAGCCACGTCCTCGCTGTTCGGTCCCTTGCTGATCAGTTTTTCTCACCGCTTCGACTTGTCCCTGCCAACCGCGGGTACGGTGCTGAGCGTCTTCTTCGTCGGCGCACTGGTCGGGGTGCCCTTCGGCTACCTCGGCGTCAAACGACTCCCGGGCAACACCGCTCTCTCAATCTTGATGCTCGTCGCCGGTATCGGAGCTCTGGGAGCGTCCCTGTCGCAGAATTGGCTGGAATTCCTGGCCGGCGTGTTCGTCATCGGTGTGGCCTTCGGTGGCGTGGACTTCTCACTCAACACGTTGCTGGTGCGCACCAAGACCGATCGCCGCGGACATCTCCTCAGTTGGGCCAACGCCGGATACGGTGTCGGTGCGGTCGTGGGTCCGGTCGTGATCATCATCGCGCGGCCCAATAACTTTCCCTCGATCTTCGCTGGTGTCGGGGTGACCGCAGTGGTCCTCTCGGCCTTCTTCCGCGACATCATCGCTCCCCCGATGCACGTCGTGCACCACCGCAGTTCGCTGTTCGCCAAAGGTCGCCGACGTTCGATCCTTTTGACCTTCATCGTGGCCTACATCCTCTACGTGGCGGTGGAGACGAGCACGTCGGGTTGGATCGCGCCGCAGTTGCATCGTGTGGGCTACTCACAGTCGTTGGCGAGCGCGGTGACGGCCGGGTTTTGGGGCGGCCTCGCTCTCGGTCGCATAGTAGGAGGACCGCTCGCGGCACGGTGGTCCGGGAAATCGTTGGTACTGGGCGGCCTCGCCCTCGCCGTGGTCGTGGCCATGGCCTCACTCGTCAACGCCGCCGCGCCCTACACCTACCCCGTACTGGGACTGATAATCGCTTCGGTTTACCCCATGGGCCTGATTTGGTACACGGTGCTGTGTCCGGGCGACGGTGACGGACTGGCGACATTGATCCTGTGCATGATGGTCGGTGGCATCATCGGGCCGGCCGTCGAGAGTCTGATGGTCTCCTTGACGAACATCCACGCGGTGCCCATCGTGATCGCCGCATTCGCACTCTTGGACCTCGGGGTCTTCGCCAGCGCCACAAAGTACGACCAACCCGACGGCCTTACGCTCCCAACCGCCCACCACTGAGGTGAGACGACGACGCGACTCGTCGCGCGTCAGCGCGCGATTATCGCATCGATGTCTCGTGCGGCGGCGGACATGATGACTTCGAGGAAGTTCGGCGCGACGTAAGCCGCGCGAAGTGCCGTGGTCCAACGTCGCGCCACGTCGATGTAGTTGATCGCGGGGGTCACCAGCACCTCGCCCACCTCCTCGACCAGAAGGCGTGAGACATCGGCGAAAGAACCCCAGCCCGACGAGAATTCTTTGAATCGCGGGTGGTCCCACACGCTCGACCTCGTCGGATTCATGTTGCCCTCAAAGGTCGACTGCAGCAAGAACTCCTTGCCGGTCGCCCACTCCATGAATTCCCACGCGGTGTCCTTGTCATGGGAATTCGCGTTCATCACCGTCGACCAGGTCCACACGTTGGCCGAGCGACGACCCGAAGGACCTACTGGCGGTAGCGCGTATTCGACGTGGCCGTGCACGGTGGAGACCTCGGGGTTCTCGAAGAACGCCACGTAGTGATCCGAGTCGACGATCAGTCCGTAATCACCGTGAGCGAAGTCGATCGCGAGTTCGTACCAGCGCTGGTTCAGCCAGTCACGCGGTCCCGACTCGTGGAGTGCCTCGACGATGTCGCGCGTGGCGTGCAATGCCTCGGAAGAATCGATGACGCACGCACCCGCCGCGTCAAAGTCGCGTCCACCGTAGGACCAGAGTTGGCTGGCGAAGCCGGTATAGATCGTGTGCCACTCGTCAGCGCCACGCTGACCGAATCCGCGCGCGGGAGCGGCGCGCTGCACGACGGCGCGCGCGGTGGTGAAGTATTCCTGCCACGTCGAAGGGACGGCGACCTCGGCCCGTTCGAGAATCTCGGGAACGTAGGCCAAGTTGTAGGACTCACAATTGACGGGGATCTCCAAGAGCTCACCACGACCCAACGACGACCCGAACTGGCCGTCCCAGCGGTTGCAACTCAGGAGCGTGGGGATGAAATCGGCCACGTCGAAGTCGTCACTGGCTCGCGACAAATAGCCATCGAGCGGCTCGACGAAGCCCTTGCCCAGTTGCTCCCACATCAACACTGGCCCCGATACGAAAACGTCGGCCGGGCTATGACCGTCTAAATACCGGTCGAGTTGATTGGAGAAGTACTCGTCATTGTCGATTAACTGCACATCCACTTGGTGACCGCTCGCCTCCTCAAATTCACTCACGTGACGAGCCACACTCGCGCAGTACGCGTCCTGGTCGCATCCGAGGAATCTGATCCGCCCCATGTCCCGCCTCTCGAATAATTCGCCGCAGGGCTCGCGCTCTCGCCACCTTGCTGATCGTTTCAACGTTTCACACAGTAGACCTCGCCCGAGTGCGCCGACCAACAAATTCTCGCCCGGGGCATGCCGCACGACGAGACGCCACGGGTGGCGCCCGCTCGTCGGTCCCACGCGCTGTCAGCCTGACAGCATCACTGAACACGTACCCACGAGAACTGCCGTGGCCCGTTTGGGCCCTACGGCCCGCATCGCGTGGCGCGTACGTCGTTAGCCTCGAAGTGAGGGGCACCTTTCATCGGAGAACATCATGGACCTTGACATTGCCAAGCAACGACTGAGCGATGAGCACGTGTCGCTGCACGAACTTCTTCTGACGTCGGCCGTTCACAACGTCGACGACCGCGCTGGCGCGAACGAGCAAGGTGATTGGAGCGACTCCGAAGAGGGCCTCACGACCCAGGAGGAGGATGACGCCGTGGCCGGAGGCTTACGCGATCGCCTCGTCAAGGTGCACGCCGCCTTGGACCGACTGGCGGCCGGCACCTATGGTCGCTCGCTGCGCAGCGGTGAGGTGATCTCCGATGAACGTCTGGACGCCGACCCGGCGGCCGAGTTGACCGCGCAAGAGGCCGCCGACTAGGGGTATTTCAGCCACCGCGTCGTCCGTCACTACTCCTCGCGGGGACCTTCGCGTCCTCGGGGACGCGACTCCGCGGCGCGACGCCGTTCATGGGGGTCGAGTTCACCCACCTGCGCCTCACGCCATGCCTCGTATCGACTCGCCGCCAGCTCCCCCGACAACAACGCCGCCTGCACCGCGCAACCATCGTCACCATGATGACGACAATTGTTAAAACGACAACGTAAGGCCAGTTCGTCGATGTCGGCGAAGTTCTCGTCGAGACTGCGTTGATCCGCCACCACTTCCAACAATCTGATCCCGGGAATGTCGAGCAACACCCCTCCTGAGGACAGCCGATAGAGCTTGCGCGTGGACGTCGCGTGGCGACCCTCTCCGCTACGGCCCACCGCCCGCGTCAACTCCTCGGTGCCCTGGAGCGCATTGAGAAGTGACGTCTTGCCCACGCCGGACGCGCCGAGCATGACCGCGGTCACTGTCAGGGGCAGCAGGCGACGCACCTCGTCGATGCCCTCACCGGTCAGTGAACTCGTGACCACGACCTCCACATCGGGCACGTGGTGGTGAACCTGCACGCAGAAAGCGTCGACGTCGTCGGAGTCATCGACCTTGGTCACGATGACCACGGGCGTGGCTCCCGAGTCGAGGGCCATCATCGAGAGGCGCTCGAGCACCCGCTCGTTCAGGTCCACGTTGACCGCGACGACGATGAGGACCAGGTCAACGTTGGCCGCCATCACCTGGGGTTCGCGACCGTAGGGGTGGGGACGACGCAGTTCGCTACGCCTCGCCAGCACCTTGACGATGCGCTCGTCGCTCACGACCACCCAATCGCCCGCCACCGGCGTCTTCTCGAGGTTCCTGGCCAAGGAGCACAGACCAGATGCCTCCGCGCCGTCACGTCCCTGCCAGATCACGTCGGCGCTCGCTCCGTGCATGATCACCACGCGTCCCACGAGCTGGTCGGGCGCAACGTCGAGGTGGTCGAGGTCGCTGCGACCCAGACTCTCCAACACCGTGGTCATCAACCTTCACTCACCATCATCACCCTCGTGAATCCATTCGCCCGCCGTCCGCTCACCATTATGGTCCCCTGCCCCCACCCCAGCGCAGACAGATCTGGTCAACTCCTGACAATCTGGTGCGCGCCACGGCATCCAAGACGGCTGATCGTGGGCGAAATCGCTCCTCGGGACCTCACCGCGGGCCGCGCACGAATCACCCGCTCGAAAAGTAATACGCGACGCTAGTGTGCAGTTCAGGACGTCAAGACTTCGCATCCTTCTGATCTGGCCCCGCGCCAGTCGTAGGGAAGGTAGTGCGAAATGGGTCTCCCCGCAATGGCGTTCAGCGCCTCCTTCGACGTGGGTGGACTGATCACCTACTGGGTGATCGAGTACCACCGCACCGGTTTTCACGTTTCCAGCGCCGGCGTGACCTGGTTGATTCTCGGCGCTCTCGCCTTCGTCATCTCCTCAATCGTCCACTTCAGGTCACGTGGCCCCCACGAGACCTCGGATGAGGCCATCGCCCGCCAGACGCTCGCCGCGACCAGAAAGGCGAGCCCGGCCCATGAAAACGCTTAACGCCGTCGCACCCCGTCCCATCCCGTGTACGCGCAACTTCAGTTCGAACGCCGAAAGAAACGGTCGCAATGTAGCGATGGACGAGCCGCCCCGACACCCGCTTCACGGAGAGGAGAAGTAATCATGTACATCGGACTGGGTGGCCTGATCGTCATCCTGCTCATCGTCGTCATCTTCTTTCGCCTGAGGTAGGACCGGCACGCCGTATCGCAACATCCGACGTCGCCAGATTGGCGATGTCAACGAATTACTGGGGTCCGAGAATCGGGACCTGGAGAGTTTGAGCAGTTCCCTCGGTGGCAAATGCTTCCGTGGACACGTAAGGAGAACAGAAATGACGAAGCAAGACAAGGCCAAGAACGTCGCACAGATCGCCAAGGGCAAGGCCAAGGAGGCGGCGGGAAAGCAACTCGACAACAAGGAGATGGAGATGGAGGGCCGGCTCGACCAGGTCAAGGGCGACCTCAAGCAAGCGGGCGAGAAAGTCAAGGATGCCTTCAAACACTAATTCGAACACTGCCACCGTGGTCACGGTGAATCGCCGATCGACAGAGGCTCCCTCCTCCCTAGGGGCCTCTGTCGTCGGCGAAGCGACCACCACGTCGGTGCGCGTGAGGCCCACTTCGAGGCCGCATTCACTCGACACCCCCGTGGATTTTCCTTCGATGTCGCCCCACGACATCACCCAGATTGCGACCTTCGTCCATCAACTTCTTGAGGCCAGTACCTCAACGTCACGAGCGGACGGTGCTTTGTCGCGCCGCTGGTTCAATGACTGCGCGGTTGGCCTGTCGAGTGTGACGCCGTACTCCACTGCCCTCCTCTCACCAGTCGTCGCGCCAGGGAAAGAGACGTGACCAGGTTCGACCTCGGTGCTAAATCGTCCTTCGAAGCAATGGGCGACCGGGTGAACCCCGCCTTCGAGAGAGACGACACCGCGGCCAGTGCCGCGGGCCCGGTAGCCGCACCGGCACCGGCACCGGCACCGGCACCCAGCAATTGGCCCCTGATCCCGTGGCCACGAGGACCCCTCAGCGCCGCCGTCATCAACGCGCTGCAGAGCGAACCCGGGACCCTCGGCGATATGCCTGACGTGCGCGTGGCCGATCCGCTCAGCGACGATGACTTCCAGTTGGCCCTGTATCTCTGCTATGAGGTGCACTACCGCGACCTCACGGGACTCGACTGGGAATGGGACATCAAATTGCTCACTTTTCGAGCGCAACTCGAGGAGGCCTTCGTGGCGCAGCTTCGCGAGGGGATCTCTCCAAATTCCAGCCGTCGTCGCCTCGACGTACCGGTCGAGATCGACCGGTTGATCTTCGCCTCTCGGCGGCCCTCCATCTCGTCGTATTTCAACGGTGAGGGCACCTTGGACCAGTTGCGCGAGTTCTGCGTGCATCGCTCGGCTTCACACCTGCGAGAGGGCGATCCTCACGCCTTCGCCATTCCGCGTCTCTCGGGCGAAGCGAAAGCCGCGCTCGTCGAGATCCAATACGACGAGAGCGGCGCGGGCAACTCGCACGCCACGAGATCGACGCTCTTCGCGGCCACGATGACCGCGCTCGGTCTCGATGCGTCCTACGGCTCGTACGTGGAGATGCTGCCCGGCGTCACTCTCGCGACGGTGAACTTGGTGTCGATGTTCGCCCTGCACCGTCGCTGGCGAGCGGCACTCGTCGGCCAATTGGCCGTCCTCGAGATGACCTCCGTCGGGCCGATGGAGCGATACAGCCGTGCTCTCGAACGATTCGGCATCGGCCCCGAAGGTCGCCGCTTCTATGACGCCCGCGTCGACATCGACGCCCACCACGCCGAGGTGGCCCGAGGTCGAATGGTCACCGGGCTGCTCAGCGCCGACCCCGAACTCGGCAGCGAGGTCCTCTTCGGCGCCGCCGCGATGCTGCTGCTCGAGGAGAACTTCTCGCACCACTTGCTCGGCGCGTGGTCCCGAGGACGTTCTTCGCTCGTGCCGTGGGAGATGAACTCCGCGGAATGACATTCGTGGCGCTGCAACGACGCAGTCGCCTCGGCTGACCACCGTTCCCCTCGCAGATAGGGCCACTCGAGGGGAACGGCTCGGACGGTTAGTGAATCGTCACCGGCGGCGCTAACGCGCCGGCGCAAGGTAGTCAGCGATGCGACTCGTGTCGTAGTGCGTTCCATACCTCGAGCAGCATGCGAATTGTCGACTTGCTCGTGTCGACCAACGAGAGGATGACCGGTGGGTCGCTCGAGCGATTGTCCTTGAACATCAGCGCCCGATCTGCAGCACGAGGGTGCCGACCGAAATGGCGAACAGGACGAAGGCTGGGGCCAGCGTCGCGACGTTGTCCTTAATCCGCAGGTGGGCCACGACGGCGCCCGCGAAATACAGCACCAGGCCCACGGCGGCCAGTCGACCGAGATCCTTGAGGGCGAAGCCCACGAGCAGTCCCACGCCACCGGCGATTTCCAGCAGGGCCAGCAGGGGAACCTGGTTCTCCTTGACGCCGACGTGCGTCATTCCCTCGATGACCTGGGGCGACTTACTCAATTTTGCTCCCGCGGACGCGAAAGCCGCGAGGGTTAATAGTGACGAGACGATGATCATGGCGATCTTCACGTGTGCTCCTAGTTCGACGTTGTCAGTGGCCGGTTCATGCAGGGGTCAGTTCAGTGGGTGAGGGCGCTCGAGAGGTGACGCCCCTGCTCGGCAGCCACGCGCTCTGATTCGCGGCGCATTTCGGCGGCCAGGTCTTTGAACTGGTCCAGGGCTGGGTTCACTCCCACGAGGGTGAACTCGGTCTCGACCACGCGCAGGTCCAGTCCCCACACGTCCTCGAGGATGCGGCGCATCCAACCAGATGCGTGGTCCCAACCTTCACGTGGCGTTCCCGCACCGTAGGCGCCGCCGCGCACGACCACCAGGACCGCGGGGCGGCCCTTGAGGCCCTGACCGATGCGCGGATCGGTGATGACGAGGTCGACCCACGCCTTGAAGTGCTGGGAGACACCGAAGTTGTAGAGGGGAACGGCGAAGAGCAGCGCGTCAGCCGCGAGAAGCTCGTCGGCCAGTGTCGTCGCCAATGCGACGGCACTCTTCTGCTCGGAGGTGAAACCTTCGACGTTGTTACGATCGGCGAACACCGACGCGGCCCATGCGGTGGCGGGCACCGGCTCTACTCCAATGTGACGGCGAACGACCTCCTCGTCGGGATTATCCTGGCGCCACGACTCCTCGACAATGTCGGCGATGGCACGGCTGACCGAGCCTTCGGTTCGGATACTGGCGTCGAGTCGAAAGAGTGACATGTGATCTCCTGTTGGTTGTCAACTATTATTATACCTGTCACTATTAAAAACAAAGCGCCTCGTTTCGCGCAAGCCACTGGTAGAATCAGATTCATGGAAATGGATGTGTCAGCGACGCCGACAACGGCAGCGGTCACGTCCGATTCGCCCGCCGCTTCCTCCTGTGAGGAGATGTCCAAGTCGTGCGACAGCGCCCTGGCGCAGGCGTTCAAATTCCTCGGCAAGCGATGGAACGGCGTCATCCTCGGTACCTTGAGCAACGGCTCGTCGGGCTTCGCCGAACTCAAGCGCAACGTCGTGGGCATCAGCGACTCGGTGCTGTCTGAGCGACTCAGCGAACTCCAGCAGGCGGGTCTCATCACTCGATCCGTCGTGCCCGGCCCCCCCGTCTCAGTGTCCTATGAACTCTCCGACACCGGCAACGCACTCATTCCAGCGATGCAAGCCTTGAGCACCTGGGCGAGCGAGAACTTCCCGCGCGCCACCGACCGCTAACCAATAGAAGAGAGTCATCATGTCCAACCGTCTCGACGTCTTACGCGCCTCCGTGGAGCACCTGCACCACGTCATCGACAGCATTGAGTCCTTCGACCCGGGTACCAGCGCGTACCCGACCGAATGGACCATCGCGGACACGATGTCGCACATCGGGTCGGGTGCCACCATCATGAACAAGAACCTGGAGAACGTGGTGGCCGGACGCGAGGGCGACCCCGCCTTCAACCAGACGGTCTGGGATGAGTGGAACGCCAAATCACCGTCCGACCAGGTCCACGACGCGTTGGTCGCCGATGAGACGTTGCTGCTCGCCCTCGAAGCCCTCAGCGATGCGCAACGGAGCGCCTTTCACTTCTCCATGGGACCCTTCAACCTCGACTTCGACGGCTTCGTCGGTCTGCGACTGAACGAGCAAGCGCTGCACACCTGGGACGTGGAGGTCGCCATCGACCCCTCGGCCACGCTCTCCGACGAGGTAGCCGCTACCATCATCGACAACCTGCAAATGATCATCCGATTTGCCGGCAAGGCCAACGGTGAGGTCAAGGAGCTCAGTGTGCGCACCACGCACCCCACGCGCGACTTCATGCTCGTGTTCGCCGATGACGCCATCAGCCTGGGTGACTCCGCGCACACCGGTGCCGTCGACGTGGAGCTTCCCGCCGAGGCCTTCGTCCGACTGGTCTACGGGCGTCTCGACGCGCAGCACACGCCGGCCAGCGTCAGTGAACTACACCTCGAGGCTCTGCGCCAGTCCTTTCCGGGTTTCTAACTTCTCAGCCACTCGCGCGATCTCGCACGGGCCCGCGCGTCACCCCATGCGCCCGTCAACGTGACGCTCGCCAGTCGAAGGTCGCGACGAGTATTCCCGCACACAACCTCCACCGTCGCCAGCCCTCACTGAATACGACGCGACGCGCTTAACGACGGCCTTTGCCGAGCATGTTGAGCACCTCGAGATAGAGCCAGATCAAACTAAGCATCATGGCGAATGCCATGTACCAGTCGTATTGGGCATCCGCCCGCGCAGCGACCAACTGGTCCACGCGGTCGAGGTCCACCAGGAAGTTGGCCGCGGCGACCAGCGCCAAGACGAGCGAGATGCCCACCCCCAGCACTCCACCACCGCCATCGAGATTCGGTCCTCCGAACACCATCAACAAGAGTGAGACGCCGTAGAAGGCCAGTGCACCCAAAGTGGCGGCGCCCACGACGCGATAGACCTTCGAGGTCACCTTGATGACCCCCGTGCCGTACAAGAACCAGACGCCCAGCGCCACTCCGGCGGTGACGCCGACCGCTTCGAGCACGATGCCGTGGTACTGCGTGTTGTACACCTGCGAGATCGTCCCGACCAGGAAGCCCTCCACTAGCGAATACACGAATCCCAGTGATCGCGCGAGTCGCGGCGTGCGGATGATGACCAGACTCAGCACCAATGACCCCAGTAGTGCGACGATCAAAAAACCACCCGAAGGTCCTGTGGTGCGCGAACTCTCGACCCAACCGACGACCGCGCCGACCATCAACAGCGCAGCGAACATCGCGAGAGCGTCGAATACGCCGCGCTTGGTCATCACCTTGCCCGACGTGTGATCCGTGCGGATGACTTGAAGGTTCTTTTCCTTGAGGGCGGGATTGGCCACGAGTTTCTCCTCGATAGTCGATTGCGAACAGTGTACGGGCCAGCCATCGAACTGCCCAGCACCACTCGACACAAGCTTCAGATACCAGGAGTGTGCGGCTGAACACCATCACTCTGGGGTACACCTGCGACGAGTAGCGAACAGAACAAATGCTGATCTCGGGCTCAGCGCGTATCCGTCTGATCCTGGTCCGCCACGACCATGAAACCCGTCTGACCCGCGTGAATCTCGGTGAATTCGACGCCGACACCAGATTGAGAATTTCACTCGAAACGATTCTGAACGGTGAAAAGATGTCGCGAATCGTATTGCGAGAAGGAGAGTAATGGCTAAATCAATGTTTCACCAGCGGATCAGTAGTTTCCTGCAGTGGATTGATGCGACGACCTCGCGGGTCGGCGCGGCATTGGTCGTCGCATTTCTCATGTTCGCATTCGTCATCGTCCTGGCCTTCGCTGGCTTCCCGCCGAACTGGCAGGTGACATTCTCGACAATGTCGAACGCCATCGTCATCGTGATGCTCTTCGTCTTGAAACACACGGAGGCGCGTCAACAGACCGCACTTCAACTCAAACTCGATGAACTCATCCGCTCATCGCCCGCAGCGGATGATCACCTCGTGCAGATCGAGAGAGCGGAGGAAGAGGAACTCGCCAGTCGAGAACAAGAACAGATCGAGGTCCATGAATCACTCCGAAATGAAGGGGGGCAAGAGCCCGCAGACGGCGCGCGGTCGTAGCTAACAGTTCTTTAGGAATGGTAGACGCCACCATTTCACGTCGCCACACCAGCGACAAGGGGGGGCGACGAGACGTTCAGTTCGTGTCCAGTGCGGGCACCCTGACAGTGAGACAGCCGGGTTCAATTTTCGCTCGAAGATGCTTCTTCTTTTTGCGGGGTCCTCCGTCGAGTTCGTAGCGGATGCGGCGAGCGAGACTGATGTCGACCTTGCGACCTTGGCACATCTTGGTCAGCGGCGAACGATTGGGCTGACCCACCGCGAGTCGGCCAGCGACACGTAGCCACTGCGCCGCGTTCTTCGCCGTCACCACTCCCACGTCGAGAAGGAGGTCATCTGGCTTCGCGTCAGGGAATGCCATGACCCCCGGTCCCAGTTTGCCCATTTGACCCAGCAGGACGCAACTGGCACGACCGTCAAACCACAGCCGTCCATCGACTTTGATCCTCATCCTTCGACTCGTCTTTCGTGAGGCGCGCGTTCCCGTCCATAGATACGCCAGACGACCGAACCGGTCCTTCAAGTTCTGATCCGCGAGGTGCATCATTTCGGCATCGAGACCAACGCCCGCCATCACTGCGAATCGCTCACCGTTCAACTTCCCGACATCCAGCGTCCGATCTTTACCGTGCAGTCCGACCGAAACCGCTTCGGCAATCGTTGTTGGAATCCCCAAATTCATCGCGAGGAGATTGGCCGTGCCTGCGGGCAGGATTGCCAGCACCACCTCACGCGTCGCCACCGCGTCGACACATTGCTGCACCGTGCCGTCACCGCCCCACACGAAAAGTAGTTCCGCACCCTCGTCCACGGCTTGGCGGGCCAACTGATGACAGGAACGACTGTTCTTCGCCTCGTAGAATCGGACCTCAGCGAGCGAACTCCTTGCCAGTTCTGCACGCAGTCGGGTCAGACCGCCCGTCATCGACTTCTTCGTATTGATGACCACCGCAATGGCGCTCCCCCGCCGCTCAGGTTCAACCATGCGATTCCCACGCCATATCGATCATGTCCAGAGCGTGCGAGAATCCCAAGGGCGCACGAGCACTGCGGCGTGCGCTCGTCAGCACTCGGATCGACGCGTCGTGGACCGAGCGCGCTCCGCACTCCGCCAGCAGGACGCACATCTCTCGATCTTCGCCCGTTGACAGGTGAGGAAAGCCTCCCGCCTCCAAATATCTCAACGCGTTGAAACCCATGCTGGTGCCGTGGATGGGAGACTCCTCCGCTTCGTACGTCATGATCCATCTCTTGCGAGTCTGTGGGTCGTACGTGTTCCAGTCATTTACCGTCACGCGCCCCGTCCAGAGATCTGCGCCCGCTTCGTGAGCCCTCACCTGTGTCGAGAGCCATGTCGCGGGCACCTGCGAATCAGCATCCGTGGTAGCCAGCCAGATCTGAGTCGCGTCAATAGAAGTCCAGTGTTTCAGAAGTGCCGCGCAACCCAGTGCGCGGGCAATGCCGACATTCCTCGACTGGCATTCGATCACCAGGATGGACATCACCGGCCAACGACGTCGCATGTCGCGTCGCCATTCCTCAGCAACGTGATAGCTCGCGTCGTCACAAGAATCGAGGACGATCGCCACACCGCACACAAGTCGCGAATCCGTCAGGAGCGCGAGAGAACCCTCGAGCGCAACGAGCGCGGAACCTAATAGCTCCTGCTCATTATGAACCGGAACGACGACTCCCACGGCACGGGTACGACGCAATCGGTCTCGCTCGCCCTTCACTACACACGCTCCCAGACATCGAGTAGAAAATTCTCATCGAGGAGATGGACTACTCGACGTAGCTTCGTGCAGCGATTAATTCGCCGGTGCACGCCGTGTGCGCTTAGTGGATAGTTAGTGACGCCTCGCCAGTGAACACCGACGAGGTGGGCCCCCGTCGCGGTGGTATCGACAACCAAACCCAGGATCTCGTCGAGGGTGGGCAGATCGAAATAGTAGGCCAACTCACTCATAACAATGAGATCAAAGCTCTCGCGCGGCCACTTCTCGGGAATCGGTCGTCGCTCGATGCGCACGTTACCCAGATGGGCCACGCGCGACGTCGCTTGCTCGAGGGCGACGTCCACAATGTCAGTCGATAGAACACGATCGCAACGCTCTGCGAGAAGCTCACTTAACACTCCGATTGAACAGCCGGGTTCGAAGGCGTTGGCGTAACGTCTGAGAGGAAGAGCACTCAAGGTCATCGCGTACTTTCTTTCTTCGTACTCACTGGTCGCAAAGTTCCACGGATCGTCCGATTCGCGGTACATGTCGCGGAAGTACTGACGATCAGTTGATCTCATCGTCCACCTCTGATTCTTCGACGAAAACCTCATTTGGGCGCCAGAAACGTCGCAGGATCGGGGCTGGTAGCACGGGCTCGTCCGACGAGAGGGGATCTCGAGGTGAGGTCTGGGAGTCGAATGCCATCGTGGCCCAGCGTTTGCATGCGCGTTCGCGCCGAGACAGTTGCATTTGTCGGCAAGCCTCCCAAGGAATGTTCTCGCTGTCGGGGTCTGCCCAGTGCCACGTCCAGACGAAGTAACTCAGTAACCTGGCCCCGGTGGCCACGCTGGCTATCCGCGCCACTTCGCCGCATACATCGTGGTCCGGGTGTCCGTCGAAACGCCATGGGGCCACGAACCAGTCGCCCTCGCGAAGTGTCGCGGTGAGGGAGCCGAGCAATTCCAATCGATGTTGGGACACTTTGCCGTCCGGCATATGCAACCGTCGTATCCGGGGCTTCGCATAGCCCAGGCGACGAAGCGCCTCCCTGCTTTCGCTGATTCGGCGTTGCGCGAGCTCGTAGGACTCCGACGGATCGAGGAAGGGATGAGACCTCTCCCCATCAGTCACTGCCACAATCTTGACTTCGACCTCTTCTCGTAGCGCCCTTCGCATCAAGCCCCCTGCTCCGAATACTTCGTCGTCTGGATGAGGCGCCACGACGACAATTCTCCTCGCGTCCAAGAATTCCAAGGGTCTCAATTGTGTCAAGCGCGACGAATCCTGCCAGCGTTCCTCCGACGTCCCTAAGTTCTTATTGTCCACTAAGAGCTCCACTGCGTCCCCCTTCTTTCTTGCAGCGCTGTTCTCACCATCCGAATCCTCCGGTGGCGAAGAGAACGCCAGTCGACGCTCCCATGATTGCGACGGTCAGCCAGCCGAGGATCCTCGCCGCCCGACCGTTGACGTAATTGCCCATGATGCCCCGGTGGCCGGCCACCAACATCACGACCACCAGCAGCGGTGCCGCGATGACACCGTCGATCACCGCTACGAAGACGAGGAGCTTGATGGCATTGACGTTGAGGAGGCTCAGCGCGGTGCCGCCGAAGGTTCCCAAGGCGACCAGACCATAGAAGATCGGCGCATCTCGCATGGACCGCGAAAAACCCCATTCCTTGCCGAGAAGGCCCGACAGACCCACCGACCCCGACGCGGCTAGGACCGGAATCGCGAGCAGTCCGCTACCGATGAATCCCAGGGCGAACACCGTGCTGGAGAGTTGACCCGCCACCGGTCGAAGAGCCCGAGCCGCTTCTGCGGCACTTTGAATATTCGTCTGGTGGTGCTCGTGCAGCGTGGCAGCCGTCGTCGCAATGATGGCGAACATGACGATGTTGGAGAGGGCCATACCGCTGAACACGTCGATCCGACTGGTACGTTGCTTACGCTTCGCGGCTTTCTTTCGCCGCGCCGTGAGGGGCAGCGGATCAGCGCCTCCCTCGGGCTCGTCTCGCATCTCCTCGAGTCGATTCGCACTTTGCCAAAAGAAAAGATACGGAGAAATCGTTGTGCCCAATATCGCCACGAAAAGCGCCACGTACGACTGGTTGAACTCGAGGTGAGGCACCACGGTGTCAACTACCAACGTGCGCCAGTGGTCGGTCACCGTAATCGCCACGACGATGTAGACCAGGAGCGAAAGGCACAGGACCTTGAAGATCTGACTGATGCGGTGGAACGATCCCAGCGTAATTACCAAGGTAATCAAGATGCCTGCTGTCAGCGCCCACCACCACGTCGCGCCCAGGTGCAGGAGGTTCATACCGCTTCCCACCGCCACCAGGTCAGCGGCGATGTTGAGTGTGTTGGCAATAATGAGCACGGAAATCATCATCATGACCACCGTGCGACCGGCACGATTGAATCTTTGGTTCACCAGTTTGCCGAGCTCTGAGCCAGTCGCGAGGGCCGTGCGGTCACAGATCTCCTGCACCGCCGCCATCAAGGGAAAACTCACGAGAGCCACCCATAGGAACGAAGTCCCGTATTGCGCTCCCGCTTGAGCGTACGTGGCGATTCCCGAGGGGTCGTCGTCAGATGCTCCAGTGATGAATCCAGGTCCCATCGCCCGCAGATAGTCTCGCCACGCGAACCGCCCCGGCGATTTCTCCTTGCCTTTACCCGATCGTTGGACGGGAGTGGCAATTCTCATATCGTCAACACCTACCCTCTCGCACGACATCATTCGGTTTCAACGACGACATCCCTCCATAACTCCCATCGCTTGACTCACTGTCCTTGAAATCCACAACGAGCCTGCGGGAGCAATCCGCTCGCCATGTCACCAAGTCCGTCCTCGAGGTCGCGAAAGCCATTTGAATGGTCCACTAACGAAGAGAAGGGGACCGACAGCACATCGCTTGTCGAGCACTCTGCGCCGCCAGTCCCTCACTTCCTCAGTCGTCGATCGCCTTCTTGATCTGGTGACCCACTTGCTTGACTCTTCCCTTGGCCGTGTCGAGCTTTCCCTGAGTTTCGAGTCCTCGATCGCCTAACAGTTTGCCGGCCTTGACCTTGATCTGGCCTTTGGTCACTTGTGCAGCGTTCTTGGCTCGCGTCGTCGCATCATTCGCGACTTTCCTCGTTCGATTGTTCTCTGACATACATCACTCTCCTTTTCCGTCGTTAATCAATTTCATTGTCTGCCTCCGGCACTTTCGGGATTCCTCACCCTGCCGTGCCATTTTCGATCCATACCGGCTCGTGGCACCAGTCGATCAGTAGTAGTGGCGTCGCCCTCCAACGGTGCGCCCCATCGAACCCATGATCCACAAGGCGGCGCCCACCACGACCAACACCAAACCAACCATCCACAGAACATGGATCGCCAACAAGAACCCAATGATGAGTAGTACAACTCCAACGGTGATCATCTTTCCTCCAATCAGTCACTCGCGAAGTGAGCAACGACAACGTCGACATCCATTGGCGACTGCAGTGAGCCTATTTCTGAAAGTGCGACGCCGGTTCTGCACTGCAGACGTTGAACACGATGACAAATTTCGATCAACAGTGTCTCGCAAAATCTTCGAAGTCCCGTTGCATACTGACATTTCGACCATTGGTGAACGACTTCGAACCAGAGTGACGACGTCCGCTCCGACGCCCGGTGTGGATACAAAAGATGCACACCGGAACAAGTTGCGAAGTGTGAATACCTACATCGCTTGTCGCAACATTCTCCTCAGTGATTCCATCATAATCTATGTCGTGATCTGGCTATATATAGGTATCTATATTTACAAATCTTGGCCCCTGCCAGTCGTGATTTTTTCAAACCACTTCATTCAATTAGTCCACGCGTCGTCAATGTGATTTAGAAGTTATTGAGAGTTGGTGAATGAGCCGAATGATGTACGGCGCACTTTTTTTCGATCCGATCGCAAAGTTTGGAGAATCCTGAAAGCTAGTGAGCGGAGCGAATGATGTGCAGATGGCCTCATTGACATAGAGCGCGCGATTCATCAATCCACGCTTGACGATTGCCACCGACGACTCTCACGACGAGACGAATTGAGAATGCAAGTGATACCAATTCGCTCTTGACTGACCAGAACGGTCATCACAAAATGACTGCTACCGAAGTGAACCAGATCGTCAAACAAGGGTTCACTAGTGAGGTAAAGGAGAATCATGGGAACTTCAATGGTGGCAATCAAACCAAGAGGGCGCTTCGAGTTGTTCAACAGGAGTGACCTCTATGACATGTACGTAGATACTCGCAGCACGGGGTCGCTGACGAACAGCGCGATCACTGACAGACACAATCCGATCGACACAAGAATCTTCAATGAGACTGGTGGCCTTGAGGAGTGTTGTCCCATCGCATTGATCGACGTTGACATGGTGGGAAATTGTGTCTTGCTCGGCTACCTGACCTGCACAACGCTGACTCCGGATGTCGAACCTGACGAAGACACCCCCGACTCCGATGATGACGACGTTCCCGATGAAGATGAGGGGGACCAGGACGAGGGTGGTCCCGGACTGGTCGATGCTCACGATCACGATCACTATCACGACCACGCCCACGAGCACGACCACGAACACGAGGATGTCCCTGAGCACTCAAACGAGCACGAGCACGAGGGAAACGGCCCAGAGGCCGAAGAGGAAGAGAACGACGACGAATAACACCGTGTCGCAATATTTCGGCGGCGCGGCTCGGCGAATGTTTTGTCACATTCCCCGCAATTCCGAAGTTGAGTACCGGGATCGCAACCTAGAGAGGAAATTGAAATGAAGGAATTCTTGACTGACGTACAGGTCTTGCGTGACAAGGCGCGAGAGAACATTGAGAAGGGTCCCATCACCGACGCGTACGGAGCCGACCTCGAGCGGGTCATCCACGTTCTGAACCAGTCCTTGGCCACAGAGTTGGTATGCGTGTTGCGCTACAAGCGACACTTCTTCACGGCCCAGGGCCTCAATGCGCAAGCGGCTGCCGATGAATTTCTCCAGCACGCCGGTGAGGAATCTGTACACGCCGACCTGATTGCGGCGCGTATTCAACAATTGGGGGGCACTCCCGATTTCGACCCGGACACGCTCACTCAGCGCAGCCACTCCGAATACGACCGGTCGGAGGCACTTGAAGACATGATTCGCGAGGATCTCGTCGCCGAGCGAGTGGCAATCAGTTCATACACCGAGATCATTTCATGGTTGGGCGAAGGTGACCCCACCACTCGACGCCTTCTGGAGGAGATATTGGCGACGGAAGAGGAGCACGCAGAGGACATGCTCGATCTCCTCACGTTCGTCAAGAACTAGTCAGGACCCCTGGTCGCCGTAGCTGGAGACCAAAGCAATGTCGATCGTATGAGATCACGAGTAAGGAGTAGTCGATGATGGAGGTGAATATGAGTGAGATGGCCATTCTGCTGGACGATTTCGTCTCGTCCGACGGTGTCAATCTGCCATTGCCTGGTTCGGGCGCGACGTGGCAACGTTTCGCCACCCTCGCGGATTGGGCGTCCATTGACCTGTCATTGGGCCGACTCTGCGAGGGTCACGCCGACGCCCTGGCGATTTTGGCCGAAGCGGGGCGCGTACCCGTCACTGGAGCGTCATACGGTGTGTGGGCATCGAGAAGTGGCTCCGCCACCACATTTGCCGAACGCGTTCCAGGGGGCTGGTCTCTCAGCGGTACCAAGGAATTCTGCTCCGGTAGCGGAATTGTCGACCGTGCACTGTTGACCGCCGTGACCGGCGAAGGCTATCTCTTATTCGACATCAGTGTGGCGGAGCAAGTGGTGGCGCAACTGGAAGGATCGTGGGCGGCGGTGGGAATGGCTCACTCCGCGAGCCACACATTGCAATTCGGCGGCCCCGTCATCTCAAACGACCATGTGGTGGGGGGCGCCAATTTCTATCTCGAGCGTGCCGGCTTTTGGTTCGGGGCCTGTGCCGTCGCGTCGTGTTGGTTCGGAGGGGCCGTTGGACTGTTGAATGGTCTCGTTCAATGGATCAACGCCGAGCCCGATGATCTGCAACTCGCCAGTCTGGGCGCAATCTTCGCCGATCTCGAAGCCATGCGCTTCGCGCTCAAGAGCGCCGCTCGTGACATCGACGATGACCCACAGGACCTGAGTGGTCGGTCCCAGGTCCGCGCGCTGGTCGCGCGTCAGGTGATCCATGACGCAGCGCTCAGGGTTCTTCAGGGGACTGCACTCGTCGGTGGTGCGCGCCCGCTCTGTCACGACGCGGGTCAGTCGCGACGTTCGGCCGACTTGTTCACTTATCTCTCCCAGCACCGGGGTAATGCTGACGCGCGCGAGATCGGAAGAATGTTCACGAAGGTCCACTCGTGGAATTGATCCCCCAGCGCAGGCCTGCTGGAAGCTTGCTGCCAGCAGGTCTGCGCTACCCCTCTTGGCCGTGGCAACAGACGACTGTGAGAAAGTACGGAGATACGACAAGTCAGTGGGGAGTTGACAGATGCCCAAGAACTCATGGAGTGCAAAGCGCGAGCGCCAGTTCAAGCACGTCAAGGACGGTGAATTACAACAAGGACGCTCAGCCGATATCGCCGAGGAGATTGCCGCACGAACGGTGAATAAGGAACGAGCACGTCACGGAGAATCAAGGACCGCCAGTGGAACGTCGACGCAGGACATCTCGTCGAGCCGGCGAGGCGGCCTTCGATCCCACCATGGGCCCGGAGGTCGCACTTACCGACAGCTTTACGAGGAGGCGCGTCGAATGAATATCAAGGGGCGCTCGAAGATGAACAAGACGGCGCTCGAATACGCCGTGGACCACCCGTAGGACGACATCTGTGAGCACGCCGACTCACGAGGACGCCGACAACTTAGGCAATCCCCCGACCAGCACTCAGCGCGATTCGAACACTTCGCTGATGGATTTGACCGGAAACTGTTACCCCAGGAGAGTGACAACATAGGTGCATTCCTTGATTGGCGCTGCCAAGATATCCATCTCGCTCTCGCCTCATCGCGTCGAGAGCGGTTTCTCTACCCGGAACTGCCGATGAGACGATGCGCTGCGCAGTTTCGCTCGATGCGTTTTTGGACTGCGCTTAGCACTAAAAGGCTTGGCGACTGACAATTAACACCGTCGCAGGGGCTCGTACCTTGTTCAAGCGCCTGACAATGCATTTAAACATTGTCGTGAACGCATCCCCAGTATGCCAACCGTCGATTAGTGATCCATTGAAACGGCGCTCAGCGACCATCCTTGATTCTCCATCGTCACCCGTGGTCGCCGAATCTTCAGGCGGTGGCAAGGATGCTTCCATCGCGGGGGCGGTAATGATCAAACCCTTGAAATGAGGATCGACGTTCGCTGGTCCGCTGACCACCGAACGAATCTCCATTGAATTCGGTATCGCCGAATGTTACGCTCGCCCCCATGAAGTTCTAGGTCAGCAATAATTTTGTCCGCGACTCGGTGGAGAAGTACGTAAGAAAGAGGCGTGTGATGGCTAGGCGACGCAGTACCAGAGCACTGACCAATGACGCTGCCATCAGAGCTGCTGCCGTGGAACATATTCTCAGGGTCGGCGTCGACAGCATCGCTTTTCGAGATATCGCTAACGCCGCCAAATTGTCGCACGGCGCAATGTACGCCCGTTTCGAAGACGTCGAAGAACTATTGGTGGACCTCTGGTCGCACACGCTGCTGCCGAGAGCAATTTCTCTCTATGAAGTCGTGTCCAATGCGGTCATGAATCCCAGCAAGAAGTCGGTCGGGGCGATTATGGACCGTCTGCGCCACCCCGTTCCTGAGGACATCGTCATGCTGAAGGTCCTGTGGACGTCACGACGATACGTGATTGTGCACGAAGAGGTGGAGTCGTTCATCCACGATTATCTCGACACCTCGCGCAACGAGATATCGGTACCACTCCAATCACGAACACTGACTACCTTCTCATTCGTGCTGTTGACCCTATTCGCCAATTTCCAGGGACAGATTGAAAGCGAGGACCTTGACTGCTTCGAGACGACGATTCTTGAGACGTTGCAATTCCCGATAGACGGCGTGCCGTCGCTCGTCCACGATGAACCGATTATCCGGGAGATGCAACTTCCAAAGGATGGCCTCCGTGAGCAGCTCGCCTATCACACGTTTCTAGCTGTCGGCCGTAGCGGATACTCGCGAGCCACCATCTCACGAATATCTCGGCGAGCGGACTGCTCGCCCGGGGCTATCTATAAATTGTATTCCTCTAAAGAGGACCTGGTCATTGCCTCAGTACGTGCCAATGTGCAAGATCCCGGCATCAGATTCGCGGCCTTGGCGGCGATTCTTGATCCGGGAGTCCTCGCCCAGTACCTCTATTCGGCCGCCAACCCTGGGAACAACCTTCGATTGGATTTCACTCTAGAGGTGGCGATGGCGTCTGCCTACAATGAACGGCTTCGAGTCGCAGTGCGACAGCGCCTTCGCGACATTGAATCGGTGGTCCCGCTCATCGAAGGTTTGAGTGACGAGGAGTCCTTCCAACTCACCTGCACGATGCGCGTGCTCATTTTCGCCATCATGGGAGTCAGTTTCCTGTCCACGGTGACCAAGACGACTGACCACATCGATTTCAATCAGTTCGCCGAGCCCCTTCGACGGTCCCTCTTGAATAATCTCGTACCCTCCTGGCCCGACATCAAGCGACAGATGCAGAACATTGCCAATTCGTCGAGGGAGTTGTCACCTCAGTCCCGTTAGGCGGTCCCCGCCCTAAGGACCGCCAGGGCCAGATCACCCCAAATCATGCAGGCGCCCGACTCCTGACTGCCAGCGAATAGAGCACCTTTCGAGATTTCCACGATTTCTGCTCATTTTCCGACATCCAAGTTTCCTCTACCTCCGAACGGTCTTGTAGGAGCAGTAATGACAGGAGGGGAAAATGGAACCAGTAAGTCGCAGGACATTCTTCAAGCAAGCGGGCGTTGCCGCCGCAGCCGTGGCCGTGGCAGGCAGCACCGCGGTCGCGCCGGTTGGCCTCGGCACAGCCATGGCGGGCGCCGCGACCACGAAGGACGCTCCGTTAGCGCCGGAGGAGAATCTCCGAGGAAACGAAGAACTCGTAGCCCACATCAAGAATGCCCACACCGGAGAAATCAGTCTCTTCGTCGGTGAGCGCGAAGTGACCATTCACGACACCACAGTCGCCGCGCGTCTCGTGCGCGCGACCCGATAGGAGGCGAACAATGTCATCGCACCGCGAAGCACCCGAGATCGCCAAGGACCCGGTGGCCGACAGCACCGATCTCTACGCATTCATCAGTCCCGACAATGCCAATACCGTCACGCTGATTGCCAATTACATCCCCTTGGAGGGCCCCGCCGCCGGACCCAACTTCTATGAGTTCGGTGACGACGTCCTCTACGAGATCCATATCGACAATGACGGCGACGGCGACGCCGACGTGACTTACCAGTTCAGCTTCAACAGCGTCAACACGATTCCCACGACATTCCTCTACAACGTCGGTCCGATCGAATCGCTCGACAGCTCGTACTGGAATCGCCGACAGTTCTACTCAGTGACGAGGGTAAGTGGGTGGGACCGGAGTGAAGTGCTCGCAACGAATTTGGCGTGCCCGCCCTGCAACATCGGACCATTGTCGACGCCGAACTATCCGGCCCTCGCCAGTGCCGCTGTCCACTCGTTGGGCAACGGTCGCCAAGTGTTCGCCGGACAGCGTGCGGAAGCGTTCTTCGTGGATCTCGGAGCCATCTTCGACCTCGGTGATCTGCGGCCCATTGCTAACCTGCACAACACCTTCGGTCTGCCGGCACTGCAGGCGGCCGCGGGGGTGAACTCCACGGCCCAGGTCAACGTGCACTCCATCGCCATCCAGGTCCCGATCACCGACTTGACGAAGGGGAACATCGCTCCTAAGAACCCAGCGCTCGCCGCTGCGAGCATCGGCGTCTGGACCACGGCGAGTCGGCGCAAGGCCCACGTGCGCGGCGACGATGGCGGTCGAGGGTTCGACACCGGTCCCTACGTCCAGGTCTCGCGCCTGGGGAACCCGCTGTTCAACGAAGTTCTCGTGCCATTGTCGCAGAAGGATGGATGGAATTCGCAGTCACCCTCGGGCGACAGTAGCTACGCCCAGGGAGTCGCGAGTCCCGAATTGGCGGGACTGCTGAACGTGCTCTACCCCGGGGCGTTTCCACACCTGGCGGCGTACACCAAGCCTCGCGCGGACCTCGAGGCGATACTGTTGACCGGGATTCCGGCGGGCGTCGTGTCGCCCACGTTCTCCACGTTCACCGGCACCACTCAGGCTGACATGCTGCGACTCAATCTGGCGATTCCGGCGGCCAGTTCGCCCAATCCCTTCGGGGTGCTCGGCGGCGATGTGGCGGGTTTCCCGAATGGTCGCCGGGTCACCGATGACGTGGTCACCATCGAACTCCAGGCCATCGCCGGCGCGACGATCCCCCTCGTCGACCCGACCTACACCAAGGACGGTGCCATCGCCGACGTGAGCGACGGCGTGACGGGAGCGGGATTGTCCCTTCTCGCCACGTTCCCGTACTTGGGCACGCCCTACAGCGGCTACAACGTACCGGCGTAGGAGGTGCCCGTGTCCGAAGAACCAATGGGCCCCAGTTGGGACGGCGGTGTGGTACTCGACATCGGCGCCGACGTGGGAGCACTCGTGCTCTACACGTCGGCCTCGATGCTCGGACGAGAGATCGAACTGATCCCCGACCACTCTGACGTGGCGCGCACCCACAGCGCAGTGCGCGCTCGTGAGCTTCCCCACGGTCGAAGTTTCGCAGCCGTCTACCCCCACGTCACGTCGGGCAACTACGGCGTCGAAGGTTCCCACCAGCGCGTGGTCATCACCGGAGGGCGGGTCACCGAGGTGATATTCGACGCCGCGACGGCATGACACTGCGATTGTTGAAGAAGGCCGCTCAGCGTGACGCGGCCTTCTTCAACGCGTCGACGTAGACCGCGGCGATCCGGTCCCACAACTCGTTGGCGGGGTGGTCGATCTCTTGACGAGAGGGTTCGGCGTCGAACCATTGAACAGTCTGAGCGATGCCCTGGGCGAAAGGTACTTGCGCACGAAAATCCGGCACCAACGTCCGGAGTTTAGAGTTGTCGAAGACCGCCGAGTTGACCTTGTCGCCCCAGAGAGTGCCGATGAGATCCGGGTCGGCGGCGACGATGCCGTCGGTCGGCACGTGCAAGATATCGGGTTCGACCCCAGCGGCGTCACCCACCAACGAGTAGATCTGATTCCAGGTCAAGGCCTCGTCCGACGTAATATGGAACGCCTCGCCGATAGCCCCGGACTGGCCGAACAGTCCGAGCAGACCGCGGGCGAAGTCCGTGTTGTGAGTGAGGGTCCAGATGCTGGTCCCGTCACCGGGGACGAGGATCTTCGCCCCACGGCGCATGCGGTCGACGATGGTGAAGGGCTTCTCCCAGCTGCCCATCGACACGGGGATTTGCGAGACGCCGTAGGTGAGCGAAGGACGGATGATCGTCACGGGGAAGCCGGAGGAGGCGTGGGCGGCCCACAGCCGCTCCTCGCACGCGATCTTGTCACGCGAGTACTGCCAAAAAGGATTCCTCAGGGGCGTCTCTTCGGTGACGAGCCAGTGAGAGGGCGGCTTCTCGTAGGCTGACGCCGACGAGATGAAGACGTACTGGCCCACGTCGGCGAACAGCGAAATGTCGATCTCGACCTGCGCCGGCACGTACGCAGTCCACTGCACCACGACGTCGAAGGTACGACCGCGCAGCGCACTTCGTACCTGGTCCGCCTGCGACGCGTCACCGACCAACGCGTGATCGGCGGGGACCTGCGTCGCAAGGTGCGACCTACCGCGATTGAGCGTCCACACGTCGTGTCCGGCGTCGACCGACGCTCCGACGCAGGCACTCGAGATGATGCCCGTCCCACCGATGTACAAGACCTTCATCGAACCTCCACTCGACCGGCACCGTACCGGACGGCGTTCCTCCAACACTAGGGAATCGTTCTTCACCGAATGACGACGTTGAACACGACGTCGCACCTACGTGGGGACGTCAGATCCGTTCAGGGATCATTTCGATGGCTCCGCACGGGCATTCGTGCGCGCAGATCCCACAGCCCTTGCAGTAATCGAGGTCGAACTCGTACTTGCCGCCGCTCCCGAGTTTCATCACCGCGTTGTCGGGACACACGCCGAAGCAGTTGTCGCACTCGAAGCAGTTACCGCACGACATGCAGCGTCGCGCTTCGAACAGTGCGTTGCGCTCAGTGAGTCCGATCACCACCTCTTCGAAGTTGTCCTGGCGGCGCACCTTTTCGAGTTCGGGACGATGAGTCCTCTCGGCGTCGGAGTAATACCAGGTGTTGAGTTTGGCGAAATCAGCCAGTTCGTGCTTGACCGGATCGCCGGGCGTCTCGCCGCGCACGTAGGCGTCGATACTGCGGGCGGCCTTTTTGCCGTGGCCGACCGCGACCGTGGCGGTGCGCTCGGCGGGCACGGCGTCACCGCCCGCGAAGACACCTCGCTCGTTGGTCATCAGATCCGTACCCACCTGTACCGACCCCTGCACGACTTCGACCTTTGCATCATTGTTCAGCAGCGACAGATCGGTGTCCTGGCCCAGGGCGAGGACCACCGCGTCAGCGCCGAGTTCCTCGAACTCACCAGTGGGCTCGGGGAACCCGTCGGCGTTGAGCATCATCTTCTCGAGCATGATGGTGCCCTCGTCGACCTTGTTGATGGTCGAGAGCCAGCGCATCGTGACCCCCTCGCCGAGGGCCTGTTCGAGTTCGACACCGTGAGCGGGCATTTGCTCCTGGTTGCGTCGATAGACAATGACCGCTTCGCTCGCCCCGAGGCGGCGTGCCGTGCGCGCGGCGTCGAAGGCGGTGTCACCACCGCCGTAGACGACGACCCGTCGCCCCAGCAACGGAGGGTTCTTGTCGGCCACTTGGTGCAAGAAAGTGACGGCGTCGAGGATCTTCGCCGAGTCACCGGCGGGGATGTTGACGCGCTTGCCGAGTTGCGCGCCCACCGCCAAGAAGACGGCGTCGAAGTGACCGCGCTCGCGCTCGACCTCGATGTCCTCGACGTTGTAGTTCAACATGACCTCGACGCCCATGTCGACGACGCGCGCGATCTCGGCGTCCAGCACGTCGCGCGGCAACCGGTAAGCCGGGATGCCGTAGCGCATCATGCCGCCGAGTTGGGCCGAGGAGTCGACGAGTCGTACCTGGTGACCCAGGCGACGTAGGTGATAAGCCGCGCTCAGCCCCGCCGGGCCGGCGCCGACGACGAGCACTCGGTGTCCCGTGTCGGCTCCGGCGGGCGGAAGGGTGAGACCGTGCGCGAGGGCGTAGTCGCCCAAGAAGCGCTCGACGGCGTTGATACCGACGGCCTCGTCGACCTGCGCACGATTGCACTGGGTCTCACAGGGATGAAAGCAGATGCGACCCATGGTGGCCGGGAAAGGGTTCTCCTCGACGAGCTTGCGCCAGGCGGATTCGTAGTCGCCCGATTCGGCCTCGTAGAGCCAGGCCTGGATGTTCTCGCCAGCCGGACAGGCGTTATTGCACGGTGGCAGCCGGTCAACGTAGACCGGACGCTCGACGCGCCACGAGCCGGTGTGGTTGGCGCGGCTCGATCCCACGTCGAGGGTGATGGCGAAGGGGCGCTTGTTCATACCGGTACCTCGAAGGACGCCGCGTGACGCGCCTCGTAGGGAGTCTCATGATCGAGCAATCCGTAGCGCTCGATGTTGCGATTCGCGATCTCTTGCAGATGCGTGACGATCTCCGGTCGGGGATTCCTTCCGAAGAGGTGCGCGAATCGCTTCTGTAATTTCAGGTACTCCTCGACGGGGGTCTGGTGGCGGATCTTCGAGACCGACGTCACCACGCCGTACTCAGCCTCGAAGACCGGGAAGAGGCCCGTCTCCTTAGCGAGTCGCGCCACGTGGATCGTCTCGTTCGACGCTGACCCCCATCCCAGGGGGCAGGGCACCAGGATATGCAGATACCTCGCCCCGTGAAACGCCATGGCACGCTCGACCTTGGCCTCAAGGTCGTGCAAGTCCGCGACGGTCGCCGTCGCGACGTAGGCGATGTCGTGGGCCATCGCGATGCGCGGGAGGTCTTTGCCCTGGCCGAAGGTGTTGCCCGGTTGAGGGCCGACCACCTCGGTGGTCGCGGTGCGCGCGGCTGGCGGCGTCGCGGCCGAGCGCTGGACGCCGGTGTTCATATACCCCTCGTTGTCATAACAGATGTAGAGCACGTCGTCGTTGCGTTCGAACATGCCTGACAGGCACCCGAATCCAATGTCGACCGTCCCGCCGTCGCCAGCCTGTCCGATCACGCGCACGTCGGTCTTGCCCTTGACGCGCAGCGCCGCGGCGACGCCGGTCGCGACCGCGGGCGCGTTGCCGAACAGCGAATGCAGCCAGGGGATCCGCCAAGAGGTCTCGGGATAGGGCGTCGAGAAAACCTCGAGGCAGCCCGTCGCGTTGACCGCGACGATCTGACCGTTGGTGGCGCGCATCGCCGCGTCAAGGGCGTAGCGAGCGCCGAGAGCCTCGCCGCATCCCTGACACGCCCGGTGCCCCGAGTCGATGGAGTTGGTGCGCTGCGCGTCGGACTGGACGGTGCGCTCGTCGTCACTGAGCAGGCGGTTGCCCACCGCGAAACTGCCCACCTGATAAAAGCGGATCGGCCGTTTGGTCATGACAAGTTCCCCACTCTGGGTTCACCAAGATCGCGCAACACGTTCTCAGCCGACGGGCCGGAGTGACGCGTCGCTTTCATTCGATCGATCTCTCGATCGACGACGTCCACGTCAAGGTCGAGGAACAACAGTGCGCCGAGTTCGCCGCGCGTCGCCTTATAGAACAACTTAACTAGCGACTCGCGCGTGATCGCCCGACCACCGAGACCTGCCACGACTTCGCGGATCACGCAGTCGGTTCCTTGCAGGGCCATGGCAACGTCAGTGGCGAGCACTCCCCCGTGACCGATGCTGAACGCCTTCTCCACGACCACGACCTGGGGGGCGTGAGCGAGGGCCTGACGCACCGCCACCGAGGGGAACGGGCGAAAGGAGGTGATGCCGACCACGCCAATGCGCTCGCCGGCCTCGCGGCGGATGTCCACCGCGTCCTTGATGGTGCCTAAGACCGAACCCATCGCGACGATGATCGTCTCGGCGTCCTCCGTACGATAGGTGCGCACGAGGCCACCACTGTGACGACCGGTCGCGGCGGCGAACTCCTCGGCGATGACGGGAATGCGATGCAGGGCGTCTAGCTGGCGAAGGTGCGCCAGGTAGCGGACTTCTAGGAAGGCCTCGGGTCCGACCATGGCGCCGATGGACACGGGATGCTCGACGTCGAGGACTTGACGTGGATCGTAGGGCGGGAGGAAGGCGTCGACCGTGGCCTGGTCGAGTAGGTCCACGCCTTCGACGGCGTGGGTGAGGATGAAGCCGTCCATGCACACCATGACCGGGACCGAGAGCTCCTCGGCCAGTCGAAAGGCCTGCACGTGCAAGTCGGCGGCCTCCTGGTTAGTTTCAGCGAAGAGTTGAATCCAGCCCGAGTCGCGCACTGCCATTGCGTCGGAGTGGTCGTTCCAGATGTTGATCGGTGCGCCGATCGCTCGGTTCGCCAGCGTCATCACGATGGGCAGTCCCAGTCCCGCGGCGTTGTAGACGGCCTCCATCATGTAGAGCAAGCCCTGGCTCGCGGTCGCGGTGTAGGCACGAGCCCCCGTGGCTGAAGCGCCGATCGCCACCGACATCGCGGCGAACTCGCTCTCGACGTTGATGAACTCGCACGGGGCGAGTCGCCCTTCCTTGACCATGACGCCGACGGCCTCGATGATGTGGGTCTGGGGCGAGATCGGGTAGGCGCAGACGACCTCGGGGCGACAGAGCGCCACGGTCTCGGCCACCGCGCGCGATCCCTCAATTTGTCTAAGCACGAACGAACTCCTCCGTGGGCGTCTCGATGACGGCGAACGCCGCCGCCGCCGCGTCGGCATTGCGCTCGCCCACCACGCCGGCGAAATGATCGCGAATGGCCTTTTGCACCGCCGACAGGGTGATCTCGTGAGTCAGGGCGGCGAAGGCGCCCAGTAGGGCGGCGTTGGGCAAGGGACGCTGGAAGTGCTCGAGCGCGATCTCGGTGGCCGGGCAGGTCACGAGATGCTCACGAGGGAATCGCGAGTACAGATCGGCGAGTCCCAACTCTTCGAAACTGCGCGACGTGTTGATGAGGATGAATCCCACCGGCGACAGGCCAGAGAAGAGGTCCACCTGATTGATCAGGGTGACGTCTTGGATGATCACGGCGTCGGGGGCCATCACCGGCTCGCGGGTACGAATCTCCTTGTCGTCGATGCGGCAATACGAGACCACGGGTGCGCCCGTGCGTTCAGAACCGAAACTCGGAAACGCCTGAGCCTGGCGACCTTCGTCGAAGGCGGCCACCGAAAGGATCTCCGCCGCCGTCACGACGCCCTGGCCGCCGCGGCCGTGGATGCGTACTTGGAACATCGGTTCAACCTCGAGGGTCGCGCCGCGCGAGGGGACACGCAGTTGCGACGCTCGGAAACGTTGAAAATTCCTTCAACTCACTGATGTTTCGCACACTTCGAACGTAACCCAGCGAGATGCGCGTTCTCCACGAAACGGCCGTTACAAAAGACCTTTGTGACTCTCAAGTCAGTTGACGCGACGTCGAATCGACGTCGCGCGTCAGGACTGCGGCTGCTCGACGAGCTCGCGCAGTTCGGGCACGCCCGCGCGCACGCGGTTACGCCCCGAGAGTTTTGCCGCGTACAGCGCCTGGTCGGCGCGTTCAATGAGGTCGTGGATGGTCCACTCCGAATCCGGCACGTGACACGCCACGCCCGCGCTCAGCGTGATGATCGGCGGCGACGCCGGTCGCGCTTCGTGGGGCATGGCCATGAGGTTCACCGTGTGCAGCACCCGCTCAGCGGCGGCAACGGCATCGGCGGTGCCGCAGTTGGGCATCACCAGGAGGAACTCCTCGCCGCCGTAGCGATAGACGCTCTCGCCGGCGCGCACCACGCGGTTGAGACACCTAGCGACCTGGCGCAGGGCCTCGTCACCAGCCGGGTGCCCATAGTGGTCGTTGAAGAACTTGAAGTAGTCGATGTCGAACATCGTGACGCAATACGACTGGCGCGAACGCAGCGCGCGAGCGTGCACCTTGAGCAGGTCCTCTTCCATACGACGGCGATTACCGAGGTTCGTCAACGAGTCGGTCAATGAACGACCGAGCAGTTCGAGGTTGGCCTCTTGGAGTTGCGCCCGCACCTGCGACAGCTGGCGATGCAGCAACGTCACCCGTTCGGCGGCCACCAGACAAGTCTGGACGTCGAGGGAGTTGACCGGCTTGACGAGGTAGTCGTCGGCGCCGGCGTTCATACCTTCGAGGATCTGTTCGGGGTCGGTGAGTCCGGTGACGATGACGATGTAGGTGTAGTTGTCGCTGACTTCGTCACGCACTCGTCGACAGAGTTCGGTGCCGTCCATGCCGGGCATCATCCAGTCGGTGAGTAGCACGTCGATATCGCCGTGCTGGAGCAACTCCCAGGCGCTCGACCCGTCGCTGGCCACGAGACAGTCGTGGCCGAGTTTGGCGGCCATCGCCTTGAGCAGCACGCGGCTGGTGGCGTCGTCGTCTGCGACCAGAATGCGCACTTAGGCCCTCACCACTAGTTCGTTGAGCGCGTCGCATACTCGGGTGAGCTCGGTGTCGAACAGGTCCAGCAACGTCGCCGCACCCGCGATATCTTGGTGCCGGCCCAGCGACTCGAGTTCACCGCAGATCTGCGCCAGTTTGGTGCCACCGACGTTGGCGCTCGCGCCGCGCAGGGAATGGGCACTGCGCTCAACGAGGTGTGCGTCGAAAGCGGCGATGGCGTCGGCCAGCGCGTCGCGCTGTCCCACGCAATGATCCAAGTACTGGGCGATCACCTCGGCGAGCACGGCACCCTCACCGTCGTCGAGACTGCGCAGCAGTCCGATCTGACCCGGATCGAGCGCGTCCTGACGCTCGGTACCGCAGTAGGCATCGACCAAGTTGGGCGCCGCCGTAGCACCGACTGGACCCTTCGAGTCGGACTCGGCCACCTGACGCGCGTCGCCCGTGGCGGCGATGACAGGTGTCAACGACACGACGTCGGTACCATGGCGCAACCATCGTTCGATGACCGCGGCGATCACCTCGGGTCGTACTGGCTTGGTGATGTAGTCGTCCATGCCAGCCAACAGACACCGATCGCGATCCCCTTCCATGGCGGCCGCGGTCATGGCGATGATCGGCGTGTGGCGCGAGTTGCCTTCCCAGCGGCGAATGTGCCCCGTCGCCTCGTAGCCGTCCATCTCGGGCATCTGACAGTCCATGAGGATGGCGTCGTAGTGATTGAGCATCACGGCCTGCACCGCTTCGCCGCCGTGGCTGGCGATGTCGAAGTGATACCCCAACTTGCTCAGTACCTTCGAGCCGACCAACTGGTTCATCTTGTTGTCCTCGACCAGCAGAATGTTCCCGCGATTCTCGCCGGACTGCCCGTGGGCTTCGGCGATGGCTTCGAGTGTCGCGATGTCCTCGTCACTCAATGAGGTGATGAGGCAGTCGTAGAGTTCGGACTGGCGAACCGGCTTGGTGAGCGAGGCCGCGAAACCCTTGAGTTTGGTCTCTGCATTACCGAGGCGCTCGCCCGAGGAGCTCAACAAGAACAACGTCGTCGTCGCGGTCGAAGGGTCGGCCTTGAGGCGCCCGGCCAATTCGATGCCGTCCATGTCGGGCATATTGAGGTCGAGGACGCCGATGTCGAATTCACGACCCTCGGCCGCGGCCGCGGCGGCCAGCGCGAGGGCCTCGGGTCCACTCGAGGCCTCGACCGCCTCCACGCCCCAGGAACGCAGTTGACGGCGCAGGATCATGCGGTTGGTGGCGTTGTCGTCGACCACCAGGGCACGGCGCCCGTCCAGCGTGCCGTTATCGGTGCCGTCGTCCTTGATGGCGTCGACGCGACGAAAGGACAGATCGAACCAGAACCGCGACCCCGCACCCGGCGTGGAGTCCAAGTTGATCTCGCCGCCCATGAGTTCGACGAGTTGGCGGCTGATCGCTAGACCCAGTCCGGTACCGCCGAACTTACGCGTGGTCGAGGAGTCGGCCTGGGCGAATGCCCCGAAGAGCCGCTGCTGGTCCTCGAGGGCGATACCGATACCGGTGTCGATGACCTCGAATCGTACGTCGGCACGGTCGTGATACTCGTGCATCATCTGCACGCGCACCACCACCTCACCGATCGTCGTGAACTTGACGGCGTTGGCCGCCAGGTTGAGGAGCACCTGTTGGATGCGCACCGCATCGCCCATCAGTGATGCGGGCACGTCGGGGTGCACGTCCACCAGTAACTCGAGGTCCTTGTTGGCCGCGGCCGCCGCCAGGATCCGCCCCACGTCATCGGCCACGCTCTCGACATTGAAGGCGATCTCTTCGACCTCGAGGCGTCCGGCCTCGATCTTGGAGAAGTCGAGGATGTCGTTGATGATGGCGAGCAGGTTCTCCGCCGAGACTTTGATTCCCGAGGCCAACTCGAGTTGGTCCCCGTCAAGGATTGTACCGAGCAGCAATTCGGTGAGCCCGATCACACCGTTCATCGGCGTGCGGATCTCGTGGCTCATCGTCGAGAGGAACTCCGACTTCGCCTTGGATGCCGACAATGCCGCGTCACGAGCCGCCACCAGGTCCTTGGCCGCGCGCCGTTCCTCGGTGACGTCGCCTCCGTTGAGCACGTAGCCACGAATCGAAGGGTCATGGCGCAGGTCGGTGGCGGTCCAGGCGATGTGGCGCCACGAGCCCTGTGAATTGCGCAACCGACACTCGAAGGAGATGACCGTCGCGGCGTCGAGACCGTGGGAGAGTTCACGCAATTGATCGACGAAGGCCTCGCGGTCATCGGGATGCACGGTGGCGCTCAGGGCGGTGCCCACCAGAGCCGCCGGCGCGATACCCAGTACCTTTTCCGAAGATGGCGTGATGTAGGCGATGGTGAGATTGTCTTCGGCGATCACGATGATGTCCGCGGCATTCTCGATCAAGGAACGGAAACGTGCCGTCGACAGCATCTGGTCCTCACGCACCGTGATGGCGAGGCGCGCGCCCGCGGCGATGATCGCGGCGGTGGCCAATGCCACGGCCGAGCGATCGACGTGGCCAATGGTGGCCGAGACCATGATCGCGACGCCAGCGGCCGCCCCGAGAGCGGGGACTGCGTAGCCAGCGGCCTTGCCCCGCGACGCGTGCTCGGCGTTGACCGCCCTCATGTTGGTCAGTTTCTCGACCAGCACCGGCTGCGCCCAGGTGGCGAGGGCGAGCAACATCAACGAGATGGGCCAGACGACGGCGTTGGCGACGTAACCCACGCGCGAGGAGGTCTGTAACAGGTTGAACATGTCACCGACCACGTTGAAGACCATCGCCAGGCTGGCGATAGCGAAGAAGGGCCGATACGTGCGCGGCAGGACCGCTAGAGCGCCCACCGACAAGGCGAGCAGGAGGAAGTCGCCGACGGGGTAGGCCATGGACACGACGGTCGACATGTCGCCACCCTGCGTGGCGTGCAGGATCGGGTGGAACAGGTACGCCGCGCAGATCGCCGCGGCGGCGAAGGCCGCGATGATGCCGTCCAGGGACGTCCTCACGAACGATCCCTTGTTGCCGTGGCGGATCGGCGACATCAAGCCGAGGTAGCAGAGTGGGAAGAACCCGACGTAGAAGATGTCGGCGAAGGAGGGGACTGACGGCGTTCCTCCACCCAGTTGTTCGATGGTCAACACGAAGTCGCCCAGCGACCACGAGATGCACGCCATCCCCACCACCAGGGGGAGCACTCGCATGGCGGTGTTGGCCGAGCGCCAGCGTGGGTCGTAGAAACGACCCACCGCCAGCAGGCCCATCAGGAATTCGAACACATCGACGCCCCAGCCGTCCAAGTAGGTGTTGTAGGCACCGACTGGTCGAGTGAGCAACGAGACGAAGAAGGCGGCGGCGAGGACGGTGGACACGAGGAACACCACTCGCATCGTGTTGCGAAGCCGGAGAAAGTCTGGGTCGGTGGAACTGGCGAACATCGATACCCCCTGGATTCGGTGCGCAGCACTGCCTCTTTTTCGCTGCCGGACACGATTTTCGCATAGGGGAATAGGAGAAATGACGATGCTGTCACAACTCCAAATCAAAAATTGTCAATGAAATACGCGAGTACTCCCTATTTCTCCCACTCGCTGGTCCCGGCGGGGAACCGGTCCTCGTTGAGCGCCAACTTCGCGCGCACCGCCGCCGCGAGGTCCACCTCGAGGACGTCACTCAGGCGCAGAAGAAAGATGAAGACGTCGGCCATCTCCAGGCGGATGGCGGTGTACTGCTCGCTCGAGAGCTCGGCGCGCGACGACTCCTCAATGGTGAGCCACCGGAACTCCGAGGCCAACTCGCCCGCCTCGCCGGCGATGGCCATCGCCAGGTTCTTGGGCGTGTGGTGCTGGAACCAGTCGCGATGCCGAGCGAACTCGCGAGTCTCCACTACCAATTCGTCGAGGATGTTCATCGGTGGTCCTTCCTCAGTAAACAGAACCCGCGTCCGCTTGCCGTGTAGGGCCATGGTAGGGGCCTGATGACACGTGCGACGCACCGCCAGTCTGGCGCCACGGCGTTGCCCACTTCACTCGCGACGACTCAAGAATGCTGAGAATTGTGACAGAATCGAACTTGACGTTCATCGAAGGGTCAACAACGATCGGAGCAGCAATGAGCGCTCAGGACGATCTAGTGACGGCGGCACGGTCGCTGCGAGACCAGGGTCTCACCGCGTACTCGCTCAACGACCTGCTCTCGACGGCGCGCCGCTACGGCAGCACGTACCCCGACCCCGTGTTGCGCTCGACCATCGAAACGATGGTGGCGAGTCCCGACGACCCCCAGCAGAACCGCGACGTCTTCGTCGAGGTTCGCAAGGGCTGGTACCGGCTGCGCAGGTAACGACTAGGGGTGCGAGTGGTAGATCCGCTCGTTGTAGTCCTCGACCATGCGCGCGGAGGAGTACATCGGCGCCAGGCTGCGCAGCGAGGCGCGGATACGTGAGAGCCACACCACGGGGATGCCGTTGGAGTCGCGAGAGAAGAACATCGGCTTGACCTCGTTCTCGAGCAACTCGTAGAGCAGGTTGGCGTCTCGCTCGTCCTGGGCCTGGGGGTCATCGAGCGTCGATCCGTCGATGGCCCAGCCGTTCTGACCGTTGTAGCCCTCGCTCCACCAACCATCGAGCACACTCAAATTGAGCCCACCGTTCATGGCTGACTTCATGCCACTCGTGCCGCTGGCCTCCATGGGGGGACGAGGCATGTTGAGCCACACGTCGCATCCCGAAACCAGGGCCGGAGCCACCCGCATGTCGTAATCCTCGAGGAAGATGACGCGGTTGGGCAGGTCCATCGTGCGCTTCACGGTGAACATGTTCTTGGCCACGTTCTTCGCCTCGTTGTCGAGGGGGTGCGCCTTTCCGGCGATGATGAACTGCGCGCCGTGCTCGTGGTCGACGATATTGCGCAGTCGATTGACGTCGTAGAACAACAGGTCCAGGCGCTTGTAGGTGGCCAGTCGGCGCGCGAAGCCGAGCGTCAGATTCGTCGGGTCGAAGGCGTCGAGGCCCGAGACCGAGTGATCCACGTCCTCGCCGCGCGCCAGGCGGTCCACCACGATGCGGCTGCGGATCATCTCGACGAGTTGCAGGCGCATCTGACAGCGCGCGTCCCACAAGTCGATGTCGGAGATCTCGTCGACGTGGTTCCACATATTGGGGTCGTTGGCGTGACGCTCCCAGTCGTGGCCGAGGAACCGCGACAGGAGATTACGCATCGTCGGGGCCATCCAGGTGGGCAGGTGCACACCATTGGTCACGTAGGTGATGGGTACGTCGGCCTCCAGGCGGTCCGGGAACAGCGGGTTCCACATGCCGCGCGCCACCTCGCCGTGACGGCGTGAGACGCCGTTGGTCGAGCGCGAGCACTTGATCGCCAGGGGCGAGAAACCCATCGGCTCGGACTCCGAGGACTCGTCGATTCGTGTCAGGGCCGCCAGTTCGCCGCGGTCGATACCCATCTCGTCGATCGAGTGGCCCAGCACTCGAAAGAACTCGTCCGAGGAGTAGGTCTCGTTGCCCGCGGGCACCGGAGTATGGGTGGTGAAGGCGAAACGGTCGCGATTGACGTCGAGGAGCTTCTTCAGCTCCGGGCGATCACCCGAGAGTTCGGCCGCGGTCTGCGACGCCACTTCCAACGACGCCAGGGCGGGGTGGCCCTCGTTCATGTGGAACAGCCCCGGCGAGATGCCCATGGCGTCAAGGGCACGCACTCCCCCGATACCCAGTAGCGCGTACTGGGCGAGGCGGATGTCGTGACTGCCTTCGTAGAGCCGTGCGGTCACCCAGCGCTCCAGGGGCGTGTTCTCCTTGAGCTCGGTGTCGAGCAGATACAGCGTGGTCCGACCGACGTTGACGCGCCACACTTGGGCCGAGAGCTCTGAGTCCCACACCGGCACCTGGACCTTGACCGGCAGACCGTCGGCGCCGCGCACCCGCACGATGGGCAGTTGACCGGTGTTGGCCTCGATCCAGTACTCGTGCTGCCAACCCGACAGGTCCATGCGCTGGTGCAGATAACCACGGCGATAGAACAGACCGACGCCGACCACATCGAGGGCCTGGTCCGACGTCTCCTTCAGGTAGTCGCCGGCCAGGACGCCGAGGCCACCTGAGTACACGGGCAGTGACTGGTGCACGGCGAACTCCGCACACAAGAAGGCGACGGGACCCGTCGGCGTGATTCGGGTCGTGGGCCGGGCCAGATCGGCCTCCATGCGACGCGCGACGCTGTCGAGCAGTTCGAGGTAGTCGTTGTTGGTCGCCGCACGCAACAAGTCGCGCTCGGGCAGGTTGAGCAAGAAGCGCACGGGATTCTCCCCGGCGAGTTTGAAGCGGTGGTCGTCGATGGTCGTGAAGAGCTCGTAGCCGCCGGGCGTCCAACTCCACAAGTAGTTGTACGAGATCCACGCGAGGTCTTCGAGCGGCTCGGGCAGGCGGCGGGCCAATCGGTCGACGGCGCGACGCAGGTCGCGCGTCCCATCAAAACGCTTAGTCATTCAAGAGAATCTAGTGGGTGCCTTCGGACACTTCGGAGAGATGGAAGGTATCTGCCACCCCCACGGCGCGCGCCAAAGCGACCAGGGCATCGCGTTCGGCGTCGGCGGCATCGCGCGCCGCGATGGCGAACAGTGCGCGACGAATGGCCGCTTCGCCGACCGGCGTCACGTAGCGCGGCGCACTGGCCAGGGCCAGCAGCGTCACCTCGTCGTCGCGGTTCGCGTCACGACGCAGCAGGTCAGAGGCCAGAAGACTCAGGGCGCCCTCCACGTCGCTCGACCCCGCGCCGAGGAGCCGGGCGACCGCCACCCGCGCCACCACATCAGCGCCCAAGCGCTCTAAGTCCACCCGACGCCACATCGTGGTATCGGAAATATCCACGTGCAGGCTCAAATCATCGCCCTGGGAGATATGAGTCAGGAATGTGAATTTACGCATCGTGAGCGTGTTGGTGAGGGTCACGCGCACCTGGCCGACGTCGTTGGACCCGCAGTCGATACTCCACGTGCCGCGGATCGAGCGCGCGAATTGACCACAGGTCGCGTACTCGGCCGCCGCGCCGGCCGCGATCTGGACCTCGTCGGTACGAAAGCCCTCGCACGCTCGTCGCCACAGGGCGTCGCCCGTCACGTCGTAGGTGGCCGAACGCACCTTGGCCAGTCGCTCCACGAACGGCGACTCAAAGTCGCGTCCGGTGGTGCGCCGCGTGAGCTCGAGGGCCAGCGCGGCGTAGCGCAAGACGATCGAGGTCTCGATCTCGCCGGGATCCGCGAAGAACCACGCGCAACTGGTGAAGGCGAACATCAAGTTGCGGTGCGCCTCGCATATCTCGAGCACGCGACTGCGTTCGTCGTCGTTGAGTTCGCGGCTCTGGTGGCGCCCCACGAAGTCGAAATTGCTCCACTCACCGGCGATGACCTTGCCGTAGTCGAGCAGCGCCGCATCGCTCGACGCCACGTGGTGGCCGAGTTCCCAGTCCAACGCCGAGCCCGCGTTCTCGCGCAGCCAGTCGAGCGCCTCGCGCAGCGGAGCACGCCAGTCGAGATCGAATCCCGGCGTCTCGCCCGTCACGCAACCGCACGCACTGCGCCAGCGTTCGACGCCGTGCGCACAACTCCAGGCGGAAACTTCGTGGAGTCGTACCTCGTCGGTGGGCGCGTGGGTGACGAGCCACTCCCCGAGTGCCGTCGACAGGTGGTGCTTCTCCTGCAGCATCCGCGTGGCCCACGCGACGCCGATGTCGCCGAAGCGGTGGTGGTGCCCGTAGGTCTCACCGTCTGCGACGAGCAGGACGACACCGTCGCCATCGTCGACCACCGCGGCCATGGTGTCGGCTAACTGATTGCCGTTGGCCACCAGGTCGCCAAAGGCGATGCGGTGCGAGAGGTCGTAGTGCCCGAAGACCACGGTCATCCTCGCGCCACTGGGCAAGGAGACGAAGTACGCCTTGGAGGTGTCGATGGTGTCGGGTCCGACCTTCTCCCATTCGGCGCCCGGCGCCCGCGTGCTCTGGGCCTGCGTGGGCATCAACACCGTGTAGGTGATCCCGTGACGCGCCATCACTTCGAGTGACGCCACGTCGATGCCCGTTTCGGGCAGCCACATACCCACCGGTTCCTCGCCGTAGCGAGCGCGAAAGTCGTCGATGCCCCAGGCCACGAGACGCTCCTGGTCGATCGGCGTCGCCAGGGGCACGATGGCGTGCACCAGCGGAGCGGCGACGACCACCCGCGACGCGCCATGGTCCGCGGCGCGCACCTGGCGTTGCAGCGCGTGCTCGACGTCGGGCGCGTAGGTGGCCAGCCAGTGATGCAACGTCGGACCCAGGTCGAAACTGCTCTGGGTGAGCGGTTCAAACAGCGACGTCGTGCCGTCCTCGTCGGGCAGCGCCACCGCGACCATCGCGCGATAGCACTCGGCGGCGATGCGTTCGTTCCAGTCGTGATAGGGCCACGCGCTCCACTCGTGGTTGAACAACCCCGTCCAGGGGTCCTCGCGCGGCGGTTGGTAGAAGTGGTAGTGGAACCCGGCGATCGCTGACATCTAATCGCGCCGTTGCAGGACCACGAGGGAGAGGGGGGGCAGGGACATGGCAACCACCGTACCTCCGTGCTCGTGGCCGAGCGCCACCACCTGCACGTTCGTCGGGTACCCGCTGCCGCCATACTCCTGGTCGTCGGAGTTCGCCAGCACCCGCCAGGAGCTCGACGCCGTTACCGGTATCTGGTAGTCGTCGCGCGGCACCGGCGTGAAGTTGGCCACCATCACCAACTCCTCGTTGCCCTCGCCGCGGCGCCAGATCAGCACGCTCTGCTCGGCGTCGTCACAGCTGAGCCAAGTGAAGTCCTGTCCCCCGGCGTCGTCGCGATGCAGGGCCGATTGGGCGCTATAGAGGTCGTTGCAGCGCTTCACCCAACGCCACACGCCCTCGTGCGTCGGGTACTCGCGAACGTGCCAGTCGAGGGAGCGCTCGTGGCTCCACTCGCTGCGCTGGGCGATCTCGGCACCCATGAAGAGTAATTTCTTGCCCGGCAGGCCGTACTGATAACCGAGCAGGAGGCGCAGATTGGCGAACTTCTGCCAATCGTCACCCGCCATCTTCTCCAACAAGCTTCCCTTGCCGTGTACCACCTCGTCGTGCGAGAGGGGCAACATGAAGCGCTCGTGGCCGGCATAGATGGCGCGGAAGGTCAACTCGCCCTGGTGGTACTTGCGATGTATCGCGTCACGCGACAGGTAGTCCAGCGTGTCGTGCATCCAGCCGAGGTCCCACTTGAAGGTGAAGCCCAGTCCCCCGTCGCCGGTGGCGTGGGTCACCTTGGGCCACGAGGTCGACTCCTCGGCGACCATCACGGCACCCGGGAACGACGAGGTCACCGCGTCGTTGCACTGCTGGAGGAACGAGATCGCGTCGATGTCGTCACGGCCGCCGAAGCGGTTCGGCACCCACTGACCCGGTCCGCGGCTGTAGTCCAAGTAGAGCATGGAGGCCACGGCGTCGAGGCGCAGGCCGTCGACGTGATACTCCTCGAGCCAGAAGCAGGCGCTCGAGATGAGGAAGCTGCGCACCTCGTTACGGCTGTAGTTGAAAGTCCAACTCAACCAGTCCGGGTGCACGCGCTGGCGCACGTCGGCGTGCTCGTACAGGTGCGTCCCGTCGAACATACCCAGCGCGTGGGCGTCTGAGGGGAAGTGCGAGGGCACCCAGTCCAGTAGCACCCCGATGCCCTGCGCGTGCATCTCGTCGACGAGGAACTTGAAGTCGTCGGGGTCGCCGTTACGCGACGTCGGTGCGAAGTAACCCGTCGTCTGGTATCCCCACGACCCGTAGAAGGGATGCTCCATGACCGGCAGGAACTGCACGTGGGTGAAGCCCATCTCCGCGCAGTACGCCGGAAGCTGCGCGGCCATCTCGCGGTAGGTGAGACTGCGATTGCCCTCTTCGGGCACGCGACGCCACGAGCCCAGGTGCACCTCGTAGACCGAGACCGGTCGGTTGCGCGCAACGTAACTGGCGCGGTCGCTCATCCACTGCTCGTCGCGCCACTCGTAGGACGACTCCCAGACCTTGGTCGCGGTCTTGGAGGGCACTTCGAAGAGCCGACCGACCGGATCGGCCTTGTCGAACTCGTTGCCACCCAGGCGCGAACGGATGCGGTACTTATACGTATGGCCCGCTTCGGCCCCGGGCACGAAACCCTCCCATACGCCCGAATTCTCGCGCGCGAACAACGCGTTGGCGCCGCCGTCCCACCCGTTGAAGTCGCCCACGACGCTGACGCGCTCCGCGTTGGGCGCCCACACGGCGAAATAACATCCCGCCACCCCTTCGGCGATCATCGGGTGACAACCCAGGTGGTGGTGCAGTCGGAAATGGCGACCTTCGTTGAACAGATGCAGGTCCTCCGAGGAGAACAACGTCACGTTCGACACCTGAGGAAGACCGTGCCCACCCGAGGCGAAGCCCCGGCGTTCGCGCAGCGGCGCCAGCGTCTCGGACAGGACCATCGTCGAGGCCAACTCCTCAAGACTGAGCGGTATCTGCTGACTCCAGTTAGAGCGCTCGTCGTAGGTGCCCGGCAGGTTGACGCCGGAGGACACCTTCAACAGGTCCTCGATCTGCACCATCACTAGTCCGGCGTCGGAGTCGGCCAGTTGGGCGTGCACCGCGTCGAGCACCGCGTCCGGACCCGTGTCCGCGTCCAGGCCCAGCACTCGTACGAGTCGCTCACGGTCGTGTCGGCGCGCGTCGCGCGCGTGCGCGACCGCGTCCTCACCGAGGTGGCCGACCTCGACGCGCTCATCGAGATCGGCCTCGCTCCACCAGCCCAGGAACGTCGCGGTGTCGTGAGTGCCGAATGAGGCCACCGCGCCGCTCGGCACCGGCTCGAGTGACTCGTGTCCGATGGCGAACTGCGCGACGTAGGTACGGCGTAGCCCCTCGTGGGCCATGGCTTCGCGCAAGTCGCCGTCCACGGTGCCCAAGTCTTCGCCCACCACGTCACACCCGTAGCGCTGGGCCTCGATGGCGACGATGGCGAGCAGTTCGTGAAAGGGCATCTTCACGTAGAGACCGTCTCGAGCGCTCGCGCCCTCGGGCACCCAAAAGAGACGCTGGAGTCCCATGACGTGGTCGATGCGCACGACGCCGGCCACACGCATGTGACAGCGCAATGCGTCGCGGAACTGCTGGTGCGCGTTCTCGCGGATCCGTGCCGGATGCAACGGCGGCGCGCCCCACGTCTGTCCTTCGGTCGTCAGGTCGTCGGCGGGCGCGCCGATCGACATCGCGGCGACGTACTCGTGGGGATTCTTCCAGACGTCGTAGCCCTCGGGGTGTACCCCAATGGGGATGTCGAGTTGGAGTGTCTGGCCTCGCTGGGAGAGGCGTTGGGACAACTCGGTCATCTGGCGGTCGATGATCCATTGAGCGAAGAGGTGATAGCGCACCAGCGTCGGGTCGACGTCGTTCCATCGCAGCAGACCCGATTTCGCGACCGAGGGCCACTGGCGAAAATTCCGTCCGAAGCGTTCGCCCGCCGCGCGGAACCGTGCGTAGTCATTCACCTCGGGGTGGTCGGTCACGTACGAGCGCAGTCCGCTCTCATACAGCGCCATGAACTCCGACTGCGTCGCGGCCCACGCCTGGATGACGTTGCGCTTGGCCTGGAAGGCCGCGGCGCCGTCGACGTGCCCGTTCTTGGCCCACGACGCGCGGTGCGACAGTGAATAGGTGTCGTTCATCAACGACTGCGCCGCCGCGGAGCGCGACAAGAAGTCGACCTGGTCCAGCGCGATCCATCGGTCGTTCCAGAATCGCCGGCTGACCGGACGGTAGGGACTCGCCTCGAAGTCGTGAGGTCCAAAGGACGCCAACAACGGCAGGGTGGACACCACTGTGGCGCCCTGGTTCGACACCAGCCGGGCGAACTCATCGAGGTCTCCCACGTCGCCGCTGCCCCAAGAACGGTCCGAATGCAGCGAGAAGACCGGGGCCTGCACCGAGTACGCCCGCCAGTCGCGCGAGAACCGGTGCGGCGCTCCGCGCAAGGGCCGCACGATCAACGTGGACCAAATGATCCGTTTGCCGATGATGACGCAGAGTTGGTGGTAACCGACGCGCATCGCCGGCAGGGGTAGTCCCCAGGCGCGCGGCTCCTCGGGCGCCGTCTCGAGCATGGCCAGGTCGTCGGTTCGCACCGACCAGGAGGTCTCGCCGCCGAACTCGAACTCCACGCGACATTCGAATCCACTGAGTTTGCGCGCCATACGCAACGCGACGACGGCGTTCACCCCCTCGTCCACCACGTAGACGGGCTCGAGTACCTTCTCGACGCGTTCGTGCTGGTAACGACGCAGCGCGTGGCGTGCACCAGCCGGCGTCGCGAGGGTCTCCATGTCGTCGAGTGAATTCAGTATCGCCATCATCGACTCGGGCGTGGCGTGGCGACTCTGACCGCGTCCGTCGACGTAGTGCGTCTCGACGCCGCGCGCCGCGGCGAGGTCCAGTAACGCGACGGGGATCGGCTTGTCGCTCACGACCAGGTCATCAATCCCGGCAGGACTTCGCCGTCGGTGTGCAGGGTAGAGGGCACGATGCGTCCCGCTAGGAGGACCTCCTCGCCGTAGGGGGCGAGGTCGATGCGCGCGTCGTAGCGCGCCCGAGGACCGAAACGGTCCACCAACGTGGCGTCGATGGCGAGCGGCGAGACACCGTCATCGACCCATAGCTGGACCTGCAGGTCGGCCGGCTCCAACTCGCCGAGTTCGACCTGCAAAAAGATGCGGTGCCCCTTCTTACGCTGGGAGATGGCGCCCACTTCCACGCTCAACCGCTCCCAACCCGCGCGCAGGCGTCGAAGGTCGCGGGCGCGGTCGCGGGCCGACTTGGCACCCCCCGCGCGCAACTGAGCGGCCTTGGCGATGCCCGGCAGGTAATACGACTCCGTATAGTCGCGCGTCATCCGCAAGGAGTCCCAGGTCGGCGCCAGCGTCGACATCGACTCCTTCACCGAGGCGATCCAGTGTGTCGGGACACCATGATCGTCGCGGTCGTAGAAGCGCGGGACGATCTCGTTCTCGAGCACGTCGTAGATCGACGCGGCGTCGAGTTCGTCCTGCAACGCCTCGTCGTCGTAGTCGAGGTCGGTGCCGATCGAGAACCCGATGGGCGCCGCCGCGGGGTCGGCGTCGTGCGTGGCCTCGTCCCACCAGCCGTCGATGGTCGAGAAGCTCAAGGCGCCGTTCATGCCGGCCTTCATGCCACCCACCCCGCAGGCTTCGAGTGGTCGACGCGGCGTGTTGAGCCAGAGGTCCGCCCCCTGGGCGAGGTGCCGGTCGAGCGTGGTGTCGAAATCGACGATGAACACCACTCGATCCGAGACGTCGTACTGGGCGGCGAACTCGATCATGTCCTGAAGGAGCTGCTTGCCACTCTCGTCGTTGGGGTGGGCCTTGCCCGCGAAGACGATCTGCACCGAGCGACCGGGGTTCTTCAAGATTCGCGCCAAGCGTTCGGGGTCGCGCAACAACAACGTCGGCCGCTTGTAGGCGACGAAGCGGCCGATGAAGCCAATCGTGAGTCGGTCGGGGTCGAGCACGGACACCGCGGCCACGCGCTCCGAGGGGCTGTGACGCCGCGCGAGGTCCTTTCGAGCACGACGGCGGGCGAACTCCACCAACTCGGCGCGCGCTTCGTTCTTCACCCGCCACAGATCGGCGTCGGGGGCGTCGACGATCTTGGACCACATGACGGGGTCGCCGGGAGTCGTCTGCCACTGCGCGCCCACCGAGGAGGTGAGCAGTTGGCTGAAGGGCCCCGTCACCCAGGACTCCAGGTGCACGCCGTTGGTGATGTGGCCCACGGGGATCTCGTCGAAGGGCACCCGCGGCCAGAGCATCGACCACTGCTCGCGCGTCACCCGGCCGTGCAGTCGCGAGACGCCATTTCGGTGTCCGACCATGCGCATCGCGAAGACCGTCGGGCAGAACGAGTCGCCGTCCCACGACGGCGTCACGCGACCCAGCGCCACCAGCGAGTCGAGCGACGTGGCGAGTTGGCGAGCGTAGGGGGCGAGGTAGCGACGCGCCACGGCGTCGGGGAAGTAGTCGTGCCCCGCCGCGACCGGGGTGTGAGTGGTGAAGAGCAGACCGGGTCGCACCGCGAGTTGCGCCTCTTCGAAGCTAAGTCCCTCCTGGGCCATGACGCGACGGATCCGCTCGAGGATCGCGAAGACTGAATGCCCCTCGTTGAGGTGCAGCATCGAAGGTTCGATCGACAACGCGGCCAGCGCGCGGACTCCCCCGATGCCCAAGATCAGCTCTTGGGAGAACCGCGTCTCGATGTCGGAATCGTAGAGTCGCGTCGTCACGATGCGGTCGGACTCCGAATTGGTCGCCACGGCGCTGTCGAGCAGGATCAATTGGTTGCGACCGACCTGGGCGCGATAGACAGCGACCTGGATGTCGCGACCAGGTAGCGACACCGTGACCTGGATCACTCGGCCTTGGGCGTCACGCGCACGCTCGATCGGCATCTTGTCGGGCGACATCATATCCCAGGCCTCGTGCTGGCGACCTTCGCGGTCCAGCCACTGGTGCGACGTGCCGCGATACAGCAGTCCGACACCCACCAAGGGCAGACCCAGGGCGCTCGACGCCTTCAACTGCTCGGCGGCCACGGTGCCCAGTCCCCCCGCGAAGATCGGCAAGGAATCGGTCAAAGAGAACTCGGCGGCGAAGAAGGCGATGACCTGATCCTTCTCGGTCTTGTGATGCGTGGCGTACCAGGTCTTGGAGGACTGGGCGAAGTACGAGCGAAAGTTCCGCACGACCGCGTCCGCCAGTTCGGTGATGACCGGATCGGCGTTGATCAGTTCGTTGACCTTGTCACGACCGAGGCCCAGTAGTAATTGCTGGGGCCATTCGAGGGCCCCAGGGCTCGCCGAGGGGTCCAACAGCGCGAAGAGGCGCCGCGCGTCGATCTTCCAGGTCCAGCGCAAGTTAGTGGCGACGTCGAGCAAGTCGTCGTAGGTGGCGACGGCCGGTGCCGTGGCCACGTCTGACCGACTCTCCGACACTCTGACCTCCTCAAACGTGTCGCGCGCGCTACTCGCGCGCGCGACACTCCCTTCAGGATTCGTAGCATAACCCTGCGAGATAAGGAGTCGACGAGGTCATCTCACTTCGTGACCACGGTGCTTCGTCGAATTCGTTTCGTCGATGACGATGCGACGAGCGTGACGTTCGCGAGTGAGTCGACCGAACGATGTCACACTCTAGAAGAGCGAGTGCGCCGCCGCCACGGGGGTGGTGCGCTGCGCACCGCGGTCGTCCTCGGGGATGAACTCGCGAGCCACGAAGCCGAAGTCCGTGCGGTCGTAGAAAGTGAGACCAGTCAGCGGCGGCGAGTACACGTGGATGCTCACTGCGGGGTGACCGGTCTCGAACACCACGTCGTGCACGTGATCGGGACCGAATGCGCCGTACTGTCCGGCACCGAACTTGCGGGTCTCAATGGCGACGTGGTCCGCGGCGCGGTGACGCTCGATGAGAACGCCGGCCGTGACCGCGAACACACCCGAGGACCCTCCGTGGTCGTGCCAGTCCGATGACTGGTCGTGCTCCCAGGTGAGCAACTTCACTTCGTAGGCCGGGTTACGAAAGAGCAGCAACCACCAGCGACTCGTCTCGTCATCCACCACGAGGTCCTCGTAGAGTTCGGGTCGCGCGGCGACCGCCAGCGCCACGCGTTCGAGGTCGTGGCTCGAGAGGCGACCTTCGTCGAGATCGAGGTTGTCAAGCACGCGACGAATGACCTCCGCGCGGGCCGCCGGGGCCTCGCTCTCCAATTGCAGTGTGTCGTACGACATGTCGTTCCTACCTTTCTGTCGGTACTACGAGGGCACCGCCGGTTCCGGCCCGCCCTATTAACTACTATTTCTATAGGTTTACTTGGTTAGTGGAGCAATTTCAACTATCACAGCCAATTCTCAAGATGAATTTGCGATCCTGAGGAGTGAGGACCTAAGTCAAATCTTGACTTCTCCCATCAGATTCCTCATTAAGGTCCTAGATGTCACGACCAGAAGGGATCTTCCAATGACCAAGATCGCCAACAGCATCACCGAACTCATCGGCGGGACTCCGCTCGTTCGCATCAATCGCCTGGGCGCGCCCGGCGACGCCGAGATCCTCGCCAAGCTCGAGTTCTTCAACCCCGCCGGATCGGTCAAGGACCGCATCGGGCTCTCGATGATCACCGCCGCCGAGAAGGCCGGGCTCATCGGACCTGACACCATCATCCTCGAGCCCACCAGTGGCAACACCGGCATCGCCCTCGCGATGGTCGCCGCCGCCAAGGGGTACAAGTGCGCCTTCACGATGCCCGAGACCATGAGTAAGGAGCGCCGCGCCCTGCTGCGCGGCTACGGTGCTGAATTGTTCCTCACCCCCGGTCCCGACGGCATGGCGGGAGCGATTGCCAAGGCCAACGAACTCGCCGCCAGCGATTCGCGCTACTTCATTCCTCAGCAGTTCGAGAACCCGGCGAACCCCCAGGTCCACCGCGTCACCACCGCCGAGGAGATCTGGAACGACACCGAGGGCGCCGTCGACATCTTCATCGCGGGCGTCGGCACCGGAGGCACCATCACGGGAGTCGGCGAGGTCTTGAAGGAACGCAAGCCCGGCGTGCAGGTGATCGCCGTCGAGCCCGCGGCGTCGCCCGTGCTCTCGGGCGGGGCCAAGGGTCCTCACCCGATCCAGGGCATCGGTGCCGGCTTCGTGCCCGACATCCTCAACACCCATATTTACGACGAGATCATCGAAGTGGCCAACCAGGACGCCTTCGACACCGCGCACCGCGCCGCACACGAAGAGGGATTGCTCGTCGGCATCTCCTCGGGCGCCGCGTTGTGGGCCGCGCTGCAGGTGGCGCACCGACCCGAGAACGCCGGCAAGCAGATTGTGGTGATCATCCCCTCCTTCGGTGAGCGCTACCTGTCGACGCCCCTCTTCGAAGGGCTCACCGACTAGTGCTCCAGCGACTGCGCAGCGACCTGGCGGCCGTCTCATCGCGCGACCCCGCCGCTCGCGGCACACTCGAGATCGCGCTGACCTACCCGGGACTGCACGCCCTGTGGGCCCATCGAGCGGCGAACTACCTGTGGCAACGGCACTGTAAGTTTCTCGCGCGCTGGCTCTCGTCGGTGGCCCAGACCCTGACCGGTGTCGACATCCATCCCGCGGCCGTCATCGGCGAGCGGGTCTTCATCGATCACGCCACCGGCGTGGTGATCGGTGAGACGGCCCAGGTCGGTGACGACGTCACCATCTACCAAGGCGTCACGCTGGGCGGCACCAGTCTGAAACATGAGAAGCGCCACCCCACTATTGGCAACCGCGTCATCATCGGCGCTGGCGCGAAGGTGTTGGGTCCCATCACCATCGGTGACGACAGCCGTGTGGGGGCCAACGCCGTCGTCGTGCATTCGGTGCCCGACAATTCCGTGGTGGTGGGCATCCCCGGTCGGATCATCTCGCGGTCGCGCGCCACGCCAGATCTGGTCGCCGAGGGCGTCGAGGGAGAGTTGATCCCCGACCCCGTGGGTCTCAGTCTCGAATCGCTCTTCGAACGTCTGCACGAACTCGAGGAGGAGATCGGCGCACGGGGCACGTCGCGAGAGATCCGGCCCTCGCAAGCGGGCATCTGGTCGGGCGACGACTTCTCGATCTAGGGGCGCGACCTAGACCGCGGCGCGCGCGGCCTGATAGTCCGCCACCATCACCGGAATGTCGGCCGCGAGGTTATTGGTGAAGACGGCTTCTTGTTGAGAGACGCTGGATGCGAACGAGATGTTGTTGAGGTCGAGGTTCACCTTGGTGAGGTCAGTGATGTACAGGTTGTACGCGCCCTTACCAGACGACACCCAACCCGCGAAGATTCGCAAGGTGTTGATCTGCGTCGTGAGGGCGGCGCTCGCGGTGTTGGCATCGGTACGAGCGCAGGTGAGGTCGCGTGAATACGTGCAGTGGGGGAACTCTGCGACGAAAGTGTCGAGAGCCTGCGTGACGTTCTGATTCGCCCCGGTCAGCAGGGCCGGTGCCATTATGCGACCGATGACCTTCTTGAACGACGTGACGTAGACGACACCGCCGACCGCCCCCACGATGAACGACAAGATGAAGAGGATGCGTCCGGCGGTGGAGAGGTGCAGCCGGGTCGATAAGCGTGTGGTGGACGCCGCGATTCCTACGCCCGCCACATCGGACGCCGGCATGACGCCGTTGTCGCCGAAGAAACCAGAGAACGGCTGGGTCGGCGTCAACAGGTAGGCGTAGGCGGTGTAGCGAGCGGTGAAACGCAACGCCAGCAGGCGTGCCTCGAAGAGTGGTTTGGCCGGACGACCGAGGACGAGGGCCGTCAACCAGGTGCCGATCGACAATAAGTACGAGCCCATCGTGACGATGAATCCCAGCATCAAGGCGGGAATGGACAAGAAGTAGCGAAAGAAGACCGCCGCCCTGTTCAGCGTGAACTGATTGATCTGCATCGAGACCTGCTGGGCGTCCCCCGGTTGCAGTGAGAAGCCGGGCCAGCGACCCGCCACCACCGACACGTACGCCTCCACCTCGGTCGTGTACCGCACCACTGACGTGACGAAGTCGTGAAGTCCGGGAGGCACTTTGCCGGTGAAGAGCGCCGCCCACCACGAGAGAAAGACGCACACGCCGGCCGCGATCGAGAGAAGCCCCGTCCACAACAGGAGTGGAAGGGCCAGAACGATCCGAAACAGGATGGTGAGTCGTGACTGGACCGGCGGCTCCGTGGGGAAACCCACGAGAACCAGAGCTGACGAGGTGTTGCCCATCTCGTGGGCACTCAGCGGCGGTGCTGGAGTCCACGCGGGCATCGCACCAGGCACGGGAGGAGAACTGGAGGCCGGAGGAGAACCGGGGGTCACGGGCGCGCCGGGAGTCACGGGCAACGCGGAACCGCAGACCACACAAAAACGCTGGCCCTCGCTTGATTGGGCACCGCATTGAGTGCAATAAGCCATCGCCTCTCCCCTTTGTCGACAACATCATGGCTCAAAACCTCGGCACGCTCTCTGAAACATCGTTCAGGAAAGTGGCGCCATCGCTGTATCCGAGCTCAGGGAACGAATTGAAGCGTCAGAATCCGGTGACCCACGTGGGAGTTACCATCACCGACGGTCGCGTCATCGATGCCGAACGCGAAATACCACGACGTTCTGAGTTGGATCCGAGCGTCGACTATCAAAGAAGGCGACGAGATAACGTCAGAGGGTTCGATCGTCCCCAGCACACCGACATTTCACGTGGCTCCCAGAGCAGGACTCGAACCTGCAACCTAGCGATTAACAGTCGCTTGCTCTGCCAATTGAGCTATCTGGGAATGCACCCGAGGGCAACGAAACTCTAGCACTGGAGGAAACGGACGCAGACGCGGCTACTGCTGGTCGAACCACTCCTGCAACCGCTTGGCCTCCACGCTCTCACGCACGGCCTTGCGGCACTTCTCCAGTCGTTTGCTCATCGCCTGACGCGAGATGCCCTTGGAACGGGCGATCTCCTCGATGGACATCGTGCGAAACGCGTATTGCCAGAAGGCGTCGAAGTCGTCACCGCAAAGTCGCTGCAATTCCTCGATGACCCACTGTGGCGCTTCCGTCACGTCCGGTGGAGAGCTCGCTTCGATCCCCCGCTCGAAGTCACCGGTCTCGAAACGGCGATTGATGAGATCGTGATTCATCTGCACGATGTCGCGCGCCTTGGCGAGCGACACGCCCAGAGCCGTGGCGATGTCCTTGGTCGAGAACTTCTTGGCCAGATCGGTGCGCAGGAGCTTCTGCAGTCTGAGCACGTACTCCATCTCGGATTCGCTCAGACCCGCTTGTTGGCGGATGGCTTGATTGACGAGTTTCATGATCCAATAGTTGGCGTAGGTCGAGAAGCGATTCCCCTTCTCGGGGTCGAAGCGGTGCAGTGCATTGACGAGCCCCTCGATACCCGCGGCTTCGAGCTCGTCGTTGCCGAATCGGTAGCCCCGCTCGAGCACGCGTAGTCGCACGAGGCCGCACGTCGCGCGTAGCAACGTCGACTCGGCGCGCTGACCCTCCTCGCGTTCTCTGCGCAACGCGCGCCGCGTCGCAGGGTCGAGGGTCTCGGACTCCAGACGTCGTGCGGCTTCGCGCCCGCGAATGATGGACGGCAGAAGCGTCCTCTCTTCGTCGATCGAGAGTGGCTTGAGCATTCTCAAGCCGCCCACCATTCGCAACTGCTTATCCACGCAACGCCGATCGTGAGAGGAGCCAGTCACGAAGGTCGGCCTCCGCCGTGGCGCGCTGGGGCGTGTCGAGCAGCTCCAGGCGTTCCTTGACGTCGCGAATCGTCGCCATCGCCACGTCGGGAGTGATCGTAGAACTGCGAAGTTCACGTTCGACCTCGCGCAGTTGCACCGCCACGGCCGACCGCAGTAATTGCGCCACGACCGCCGTCACGTCATCCACTGTGTACTCGCGGTCGAGTTCGTCGACGGCCAACTCGCTCAAGACGTCCGCCGCCCCATCCTCGCCCTGGCGGCGCAAGTGATCCACGACTTCTGAGACACTCTGGCCGGTCGAGAGCCCTTGGAAGATCTCACGCTGCACGTCGTTCACGAAGTACTCGGCGACGAAACGGTCCTTCACGTCGTGGGGGAAGTGCAACGCCAGTCGCAGCGCCTCGAGACCCGGTCGGGGCAGGGGCCCACTCACCCGCGGCGCCAGCGGACGTTCGGGGACGCTCGCGCGGGCCTGAGGATTGCGCACCAGTTCATTGACCCGCGGACGCAACGTGGCCAAGTCGAGTCGCAGCGCGTCGGCGACTTTGAGCAAATACTGATCGCGCACGAGGTCGCTCGGGTGCTCAGCTAATACCCGCATCGCCGCCTCGGCGTTACGCGCGCGCCCCTCGGCGGTCGAAAGATTGGCGGCGCCAAGGACCCGGTCGAGTCGGAACTGCAAGAAGGGAACCGCCGTGGCGATCGCGGTGGCCAGGGCTGCGGGATCCTGCTGCGCCAGTTCGGCGGGGTCCGAGCCCTTGGGCAGTCGTGCGACGAAGACGTCGACCTCGTGCTGACTCTCCCACTGATAGACGCTGGCGGCCGCGCTCTGGCCGGCCGCGTCGGCGTCGTACGCGAGCACGATGCGCTTGGCGAAGTTGCGCATCGTGCGAAAGTGATCCTCACCGAGCGCGGTGCCGCACGTGGCCACGGCCCGCGGCAGTCCCGCCTGGAAACAAGCGATGACGTCGGTGTAGCCCTCACAGACGATGATCTCACCAGACCTGATGATGTCGTCCTTGGCCCAGTTGAGTCCGTAGAGCGTACGGCGTTTCGAATAAATGGGTGTCTCGGGTGAGTTCTTGTACTTCGCCTGGCGATAGCCGTCGGGGTCTTCGGGTGCGCCGGGCAGGATGCGCCCGCCCACCGCGATGGCCTTGCCCGAGGAGTCAAAGATCGGGAAGATGAGCCGGGCCCGCAGCGCGTCTTGACGGCGGTCGCGCTTGTTTACGAAACCCAGTCCGGTGCCCTCGAGCACCTTGGGTGACAGGTTGAGCGACGACGCCAGGGCGTCCCACTCGTCGGGGGCCCAACCCAGATGGAATTGGCGCGCGACGTCTCCGGAGATTCCCCGGCTGCGCAGGTAGTCACGGGCCGGACGTGCGTCGGGTGAGTTGAGCAGCCGGTCGTGGTACCACTCGACCGCCTTGTCCATGGCCGCGAGGAACTCCTGACGTTCCTTTCGCGCCGGACCCGACGAGTCGTCCTCGTGCAACTCGATACCGGCACGGTCGGCGAGGACGCGCACCGCTTCGACGAAGTCCAGGTGCTGCATCTCCCTGATGAAAGTGATCTGGTCGCCCGAGACGCGACAGCCGAAGCAGTAGTAACGGCCCTCTTCGGCGTTGACGGAGAACGACGGGGACTTCTCGGCGTGGAACGGGCAGAGTCCCTGCCAGCGCCGACCGGCCTTTTTGAGCGCCACGTATTCGGTGATGAGGGCCACGATGTCCGTAGCGGAGCGCACCTGCGCGATCTCTGCCTCGGATATTGCCATATAGAGAACGTACAGGGTGCGCGGCCCAAATTTAGCGGCCAGCGCTTTGTGTCGAACCGTAGACTTCGGACCATGTCAGATTTCGTCGTGGAAGCCAATAATATTGTCCGAACCTTCAACGACGGCGACGTGCAAGCCCTCAAGGGCGTCAGCCTTAAAGTTCCGCGCGGTGAGGTCTTCGGACTCCTTGGCCCCAATGGTTCGGGCAAGACCACCATGGTGCGCATCCTCTCGACGATCCTGTCTCCCACCTCGGGCACCGCCACGGTCGACGGATTCGACGTCGTGAAGCATCCCAACGAGGTACGCCGACGCATCGGACTCGCCGGACAGTACGCCACGGTGGACGAGAACCTCACGGGACTCGAAAACCTGCGCATGATTGGATCACTGAACCACCTCGACAAGTCCTTCGTCATGAGTCGTGCCAAGGGTCTCCTCGAAGAGTTCGGACTCTCCGACGCCGCCAACCGCAACGTCAAGACTTATTCAGGCGGGATGCGACGCCGCCTGGACCTGGGCGCCGCCCTCGTGGCGCGCCCCCCGATCCTGTTCCTCGACGAGCCCACTACGGGGCTCGACCCCCAGAGCCGTCAAGACCTGTGGTCGATCATCGAGAATCTCGTGGAAGGTGGCACGACGGTGTTGCTCACTACGCAGTATCTCGAAGAGGCCGACCGGCTTTGCAAGCAACTCGTCGTCCTCGACAAGGGTTCGATCATCGCCGAAGGCACCAGCCAGGAACTCAAGACGCGGCTCGGCGCGACCGTGTTGTCGCTCACCTTCCACACCACCGGCGATGCGGCACGCGGCATCGAGTTGATCCGCGATGTCTCGGCCAAACCCGCCAACATCGACGGCACCGTCGTCGAACTGACCGTCGAGGGTGGTCCGGCTGCTGCAGCGGAAGCACTGCGACGCCTCGATGCCGCCCACGTGACCCTCGCTGGACTGACCTTGCGAGAGCCGAGTCTCGACGACGTCTTCTTAAGTCTCACCGGCCACAAGGCCGAGGACGAACCAGCGGCACCGGAGGGCGAACCGGTCGCCAAACGAAAGGCCCGCGCATAATGACCGTCGCCACCGACACCGTTTACGCCTCCAAGAGCAACCTGCGCTGGGCCATCAGTGACGTCTTGACCATCGCGCGACGCAACATTCTCGCGATCATCCGGGTCCCGACCGCCCTCGTGTTCACCATCTTGCAGCCCATCATGTTCGTCCTGCTGTTCCGCTACGTTTTCGGTGCCGGGGCCATCTCCACGAACATTCCCGGCGGCTACGTGAACTACCTCTTACCCGGCATCATCGTGCAGACCACGATCTTCGGCGCGGTCGGTACCGCGATCGGATTGGCCGAGGACCTACAGCGTGGCCTCATCGAACGCTTCCGCGCCCTGCCCATGGCCCGCATGGCCGTATTGGCGGGACGAACGGTCTCGGACCTCGGGCGAAACGTTCTGGTGCTGATCATCATCTCACTGGTGGGATTCGCGGTGGGCTTCCGTCCCCACGGTGGGGTGGTCGACTATCTCTTCGCCTGTCTCATCACCTTGCTGTTCGCCTACTGCCTCTCGTGGGGTTTCGCCTACGTCGGGCTGGCCGCACCGAACTCCGAGGCGGCGCAGGCGATGACCTTCCCGCTGATCTTTCCTCTCACCTTCGTCTCGGGCATCTTCGTCCCCGTCTCGTCGATGCCGGGGTGGCTCCAAGGTTTCGCGACGTACCAACCGGTCAGTGAGGTCACCAAGGCGGTGCGCTACCTCATGGACGGTTCGCGTGACATCCCCACCCACGGCAATTCCATCCTCGTGGCGATCATCTGGTCGGTGGGACTTATCGCGATCCTGGGGCCCCTCGCCACCGCCAAGTACAAGAAAGTCGCCTAAGCAGTACCTCGTCGATGACCGAACGCGAGCAGCGGCTCAACTCCAGTCTGGTCGTCGTGATGGCGGTGGCCATCGGCATCATCGTCGCGAACCTTTACTACTTGCAGCCGTTGCTGCACCAGGTACGCAGCGGCTTTCACGTCTCCACGGCGTCGACGTCGCTACTCATCACATTGATCCAGACCGGCTACGTGATCGGACTCTTCTTCATCTTGCCTCTCGGCGACCTCTTCGTCCGGCGCAATCTCATCGTCACCATCTTCCTCATCGCGGCTCTCGCCATGGCCGGAGCGAGCTTCGTGCACTCCTTCGGGCTCTTCGCCGTCCTCACCGTGGTCATTGGACTCTCCTCGGTGGCTGGACAGATCATCATCCCCTTCGGCGCCGACCTGGCGCCCGATGCACAACGTGGTCGGGTGGTGGGCAAGTTGATGACCGGACTCCTGGGTGGCGTCCTGTTATCACGGACTCTGTCGGGGGTCCTCTCGGAGGCCATTGGTTGGCGCGGTGTGTACCTGGTGTCGTCGGGACTGCTGGTCGCCACGGCCCTCGTGCTCTTCTTCGTGTTGCCCCAGGAGCGATCACGAGACCGCTACGAGTATCGCCACCTGATCACCGGCGGCATCAACATGATGCGCCGATCTCGCGAACTACGTCGACGCGGCTGGTTCGGGGGTACCGCCTTCGGCGCTTTCAGCGTCCTATGGTCGACCCTGGCCTTTCACCTCTCGAGCGCACCGTTTCACTACTCGAGCGGCGTCATCGGACTCTTCGGACTCTTCGGAATGGCCGGCATCGTGTCGGCGAACGTCGCCGGTCGCTTAGCCGACGAGGGTCGCGCTTCGCTAGCCACGCGGGTGGCGGCGTTCCTCATCGCCGCGGGTTTCGCCGTGCTGTACGTGGGACGCACCAACGTATGGTTCATCGTGGCGGGCACGATCATCCTCGACGCCGGCGCCCAGGGCATCCACGTGTCCAACCAGTCGATCATCTACGCGCTGGCGCCGAACCAGCGCAGCACCATCAACAGCATCTACATGGTCTGCTTCTTCACCGGCGCGTCGCTCGGCTCCCTGTTCTCGGGCTACGCCTACGCGCACTACGGCTGGAACGGCACGTGTGCAGTGGGCGGCATCTTTGGACTCGCGACCATCGTGCCCGCGCTGTGGTGGCGCACGTCAAAAGAGGGCGCCGTCAGTCTTTCCCCCGTGACCGGGTCGGCCTCGTCCTGAGGCTTCTCGATCGAGAGTTCAATCATCCGCGCGATCAGCGCGACGTTCTACTATCACAGTCACGCAACGCCGACGAAGCAGAGGAGGGCCTGTGCGATTCAGAGCCACGTGTGGTGGTCTCGCACTCCTCCTGGGCGCCTTCGCCCTCGCCGTCAATGCGTCCGCGGCGGTCCCTGCTCCACCCTTCAATTCTCCCGATGCCGTTGTTAGCGACGGGGCGGGCCACCTCTGGATTGCCAACGGCGGCAACTTCGGCATCACTGAGGTGGACGCCGCGACGGGGCGCATTTTGCGAGTCGTCCACGGTGCTCAGTACGGATTCAACAATCCGTCCGCCATTGCCGTCAGCGGCCAGAACGTCTGGGTGACCAGCGAGGGTTACGAAAGGGGCGACGGAAGTTTCTCCGAAGGCGTTTTGACCCAGTTCAATTCGACGACCGGGTCTGTACACCGTCGGATGAACCTCGCAGGAGACGGCGGCACGGGACTCGACGGTGTCGTCGTCACCGGACCTGACGTGTGGTTGAGCGCGCGTGGAACGGCAGCCCAAATCAAGATGGACTTAGCGTCGGGCCAGGTGGTGTCGATCTTTCACAAGAATGCGATCGTCAACACGCAGGGGCCCAGCAGTTTCGTCTTCGACGGGACCAATCTGTGGATGACCGGCCAAAAAGGTGTCGTTGAACTGAGCCCGCGTACCGGTCAGATACTCCACTCCGCTTCGGTGTTCGTCATGGCCACTCCACCGGGCGCTAGTTACGCGGCGCCCTCGTACCTGAGCCCCGTCGCAATCACCTTCAGCCCCGGACACGTGTGGACCGGCAACGGCGCTGGCTACGACGGGAAACATTCCCTCCCCGGTTCAGTGTCCGATATCAATCCCACGACCGACAAGGAGGTGCATCTTTTCGCATCCACCCATGACGATCTTGACAACATCCAAAAGATCATCGTGGTGGGTAGCGACCTATGGGTTCTCAACGGCCAGATCGGCCCCTCACAAGGTATGCAAGGGGCATCTCTGACCGAACTCGACTCGACAACTGGAGCGTTGGTCCGTGTTGTGAGTCTTCGTGACAGTCCTTTCAGTGAACCTGTCGACGTGACGATGGCCAACGGTGCAATCTGGGTTGTCGACAACGGAGGAGAGTCGAACCGTAACGTCGGATATCTCCTAGAAGTCAGTCCCGCCACTGGAGCGATCATCCGCCGCGTCAGTTGAAGAATCGACTCGACGGTCGTGTCGGTGCTGCGGCTCAAAGTTGAGCCAATGGCACGACCACGTCAATAATCGCCTCGTCGATAGACTTCGGCGATGCTCCACCGTCACCAGCAACCCGCGTCGGAGTCGCGCAGCGCGACCCACGCTGCCATGAGACGACTACACCCACTATTCTTCGTCTTCTTCATTGTTGGAGCCTCGGGCCCGCTCGTCTACGCCGCGAGTTTGAGTGGCCGAGTAGACCACGCCTCGCTCGCGTACTACGTGACCGGGGAGATCACGGTCATGGGTATCGCCCTCTACGTCGGACTACGCGGACGGCGCCAGTAGACGCCCAAGAGAATATGTACAGTTATTCGTGATCCGCCAATTCTCACGGATCGAGGTGCCGCGAGTCCACATATTCGCCCCACAAATCGACGCAGAACCCTAGTTCTGATTAGTACGTCGGCGAAGGCTGGTGAGCAGCTCGGCAATCGGCACGCGCACCTGTTCGGTGGTATCGCGGTCGCGCACCGTGACCGCGCGGTCCTCGAGTGAGTCGAAGTCGACCGTGATGCAAAACGGCGTGCCGACCTCGTCCTGGCGCCGATAACGCCGACCGATCGACTGGGTGACGTCGTAGTCACAGGCGAAGTGCGGCTGCAGGATGCTGAGCACCTCTTTGGAGACTCCCTCGAGTTCGGGCTTCTTCGATAGCGGCAGCACCGCTACCTGGTAGGGAGCGAGACGCCAATCCAGGCGCAGCACCGTGCGGGTCTCGCCCTCGACCACATCCTCGTGATACGCCGCGAGCAGGAACGCCATCATGGCGCGCGTGGCGCCGGCGGCCGGTTCGATGACGTAGGGCGTATAGCGTTCGTTGGCCGCTTGGTCGAAGTACTCGAGTTTCGTGCCCGACGCCTTGGAATGCTGGGTCAGGTCGTAGTCACCGCGATTGGCGATGCCCTCGAGTTCGTCCCAACCCCAGGGGTAGGCGAACTCGACGTCGGTGGTGCCGCGTGAGTAGTGCGACAGATCGGCCTGCGCGTGCTCGTGCAGGCGCAGCTGATCCGCGGGGATCCCCAGGTCGAGGTACCAGTTGAGACGCTGGTCGATCCAGTAGCGGTACCACTCGTCGGCCTCGGCCGGTGGCACGAAGAACTCCATCTCCATCTGCTCGAACTCACGGGTGCGAAAGACGAAGTTCTGAGGCGTGATCTCGTTGCGGAAGGACTTGCCGACCTGCGCGATGCCGAAGGGCGGCTTCTTGCGGATGGTCGAGAGCACGTTGTTGAAGTTGGTGAACATGCCCTGGGCGGTCTCGGGACGCAGGTACGCGGTCGCGCCCTCGCCCTCCACGGGACCGGCCTGAGTCTTGAACATCAGATTGAAGGCGCGCGCCTCGGTGAACTCCGTCGAACCGCAGTTAGGACAGACCCCGTCGATCTTGTCCTCGCGCCAGCGCTCCTTGCACTTGCGACAGTCCACCAGGGGATCGGTGAAGGTCTCGAGATGGCCCGAGGCCGCCCAGACCGCCGGCGGACCGAGGATTGCCGCGTCGATGCCCACCACGTCCAGGCGCAGTTGGACCATCGTGCGCCACCACGCCGCCTTGACGTTCCTGAGCATGTTGACGCCCAGGGGGCCGTAGTCGTACGTGGAGCGGAATCCGCCGTAGATCTCGGCTGACGCGAAGACGAATCCACGGCGCTTGGCCAGGTTGATCACCTTGTCCAGTAGTTCGGGGTCGGTCTGAGGGGCAGAATCCATCCGCCAAGGCTACCGGACCTAGAAATCTCCGTGTCGACGCTGAGCCCTAGGGCGAGGACTTGAGCCGCAGGATCACTTGGTTCGCCACCAGGCGTGCGTGCGGCGTCAAGGTCACCTGGTCGGCCTCGACGTTGACGAGGTGACGAATCTCGTCGAGCGACGCGAACGCCTCCACCGGCACACCGCGACGGGTACGTAGCGCGAGCGAGTCGCGCTCGAAAGCCTGGGTGGCTTCGTCGAGGACTTCCTCACCACCGAGGGGTCGCTCGCCGCGCTGCACCATGGCGATATAACGCTCGGGCGTGCGCACGTTCCAGTAGCGGCGTCCATGACGATGCGAGTGCGCGGCCGACCCGAAGCCCACGTAGTCGTCGTGGTCCCAGTAGACGTGGTTGTGGCGGCACTCGTGTCCGGGCCGAGCCCAGTTGGAGATCTCCTCCCACTCGTAGCCGTGGGCCTGGAGCGTCGCTCCCACCAAGTCGTAGGCGTCGGCAGTGTCGTCCTCGTCGGGGTGGCGCGAAAGGTCGCGACCGAGCGGCGTCGCGGGCTCGGGGGTCAAGGCGTAACAGCTGATGTGCGGCGGAGGATAGTCCAGGCCCAACAGGTCCCCCAGTGTCGCGCGCACGTCGTCGAGCGTCTCGGCGCGCGATCCCACGATAAGGTCCATGTTCCACGTGGCAAAGCCCGCCTGGTGAGTCACGCGCGACACTTCTTCGTGGGCCATCGTGCCGTGTCGACGCCCCAGATCGGCCAGAACCGCGGGCTGCGTCGATTGCACGCCGTAGCTCATGCGCGTCACTCCCCCGGCCTTGTAGGTGAGCAGACGTTCGATCGACGCGTCCTCGGGGTTGCACTCGACCGTGACCTCGGCGTCGTCGGTGCGTGGAATCGCGGCGAGTATCTCGACGAGTTGCTCGGGACTCAGTCGCGACGGCGTGCCGCCGCCGAAGAACACCGACGTAGCCGGCTCCATGCCGGACTCGACCTCCCAGGCGATCTCCTGACACACCGCGGCCACGTAGTCGTCGCGTAGGTGATCGCGGTCGTCGTAGGTCGCGAAGGCGCAGTAATCGCAACGATGTGCGCAGAACGGCACGTGGACGTAGACGCCGAAAGGCTTCACGCGTTCACCTCGCCGCGCGCCGCCTGGCGTGCCTCGGCGAAGCGCGCCAGTGCCTCGTCTCGTTCCACCGCGGCGTCCACCATGGGAGCAACATAACCGCTCGCGCGCAGCAGGCCCTCGCCACCCCCGGGTTGCAGGCACTGGGGCGCACTGACGTCGTGCAGTTCACTCACGTAGCGACGAACGTATGTCCCTTGGGGGTCGAAGCGCTCGGCCTGCAACGTCGGATTGAAGATGCGATGAAATGGTGAGGCGTCGGTCCCCGTGCCCGCGGTCCACTGCCAGCCGTGCTGGTTGCTCGCCACGTCCGCGTCGACGAGGCGCCACATGAACCACTTCGCCCCCCAGCGCCAATCGAGGTGCAGGTGCTTGACGAGGAACGACGCCGCGACCATGCGCACGCGGTTGTGCATCCAACCTTCCTGGAGGAGTTGGCGCATGCCGGCGTCCACCAGTGGGTAACCCGTCTCGCCGCGTGCCCACGTCTGGAACCGGTCGACGGCCCTCGCGTCGTGGTCGACACGCAGGTGCTCGAGGGAGGGTTGCAGGACCTGCCAGGTCGACTCGGGGTGATGCCACAGGACGTCGGCGTAGAACTCGCGCCAACATATCTCGGAGCGAAAGACCTCGGCCCCCGATGACGAGCCTTGAGTGGCGGCGAGCACCTGTCGTGGGTGGATGGTGCCGAATCGCAGGTGCGAGCTCAAACGCGACGTCCCCTCGACCCCGGGCAGATTGCGCGTCTCGTCGTAGCGGTCGACCCGGGTGAGGAACTCCTCGAGAGTGGCGCGCGCACCGGCTTCGCCCACGCGCGAATCGAATCGCGGCACCTCGTCGCTCAGTTCTCCGAAGTACTCCGGGCGCAACAAGCAACTGACTTCGGCCAGTCGTGCGATATCGACCGACGCCGCATCCTTCCAGGCGACACGGGGAGCTGGCAACGGAGGCGCCAGCGCTTCGAGCTCCCAGCGACGGCGAAAGGGAGTGAAGACTTTGCACGGGGTGCCCGTCGCCGTGGTGAGCGTCCCGGGACGCACGACGTAGGGGGAATCGACGAATCTGATGGCCAATCCCTGTTGCGCCAATCGTGCCGCGACTCGCTCGTCGCGCCGACGTCCCGCCGGTGTGAAGTCCGCGGTCGCCACCACTTCGCGCGCGCCTCTCTCATGGGCCACGGCGGCCAGTTCCTCGGATGGATCCCCGCAGCGGATGACCAGCGCGGCGCGAGTCGACTCGTGCAGCGCGCGCAGGGTGGCTTGCAGATACGCAGTGCGTGCCGGTCCCACCGACGCCGTGAGCGACGGATCGATGACGAAAACGGGCACCACATCTCCATCACCGCGATCGGCCGCGTCGACGAGGGCGACATTGTCGCTCAGACGCAGATCGCGACGAAACCAGAAGATAACGGGTGACACCATCCCTACGTTCTAGCGGTCGCCGTGGACGTCACCGGTGGCGGGGCCTTCTCGGACGTCTCAGGATCACGCCCCCGCCAAGTGCGCGACGACCAGGAGCACGGGTGTCCGGCACCTACTCCCAGCTGCTATTTCGCCGCGGGAATCGTCGCCGAGGTGCTGTTCACCACGCCGCTGGCGAGATAGCTGTCCCAGTATGCCAGGGTCCGTCGACCCGACGAATTCGTCTGCCACTGCTCATAGGCGACGAGCGCACCGGTGGTGGGATTGAAGACGAGTTCGAGGTTGTCACCATGTTGCACGCGAGTGGCGATGCCGACACCGGACATCCCCTCAGGTGCGGTCGTTGATCCGATGAGCACGATCCCCGGTATCTTCTCGGCCAAGGTCAAGAGAGCGGCACGCACCTTGGGCGGAGCGGCGCGCTCGTGGAGTAGTTGCCCGATATAGCCAAACTCTTGCTCGGGGCTGAACCTGGTCCCTGGTCGAGAGTGCGTCACGCGAGCCAGGTCGTCGTCGATCGCCGTGGCCAACGGTGCGGGTTGCGTGGGCAAGGTGAACTCATTGACGCGCATCGGACCATAGTTCCCCGGACCAAAGCTGGACGATCTCGACATCGCCGAGAGGGGATCGGGACGGCCCTGGGCCACCCACGCCGCGCGGTCGCGCGGCGTGGGGAAGGTCATATTGAAGAAGGTGAAGTCGCTGCGACCCGAGCCATCCGCCGCGACCCAGAATTTGCTCACGACGTCGAACTGCACGTTGTAGGCGTCGTTGCCCAGATGGGCGGGCGGACCAGAATTGGATATCTCCTCGGTGTACACGTACTGGCCCGGACCCAGAATCTGTGGAGTGCCCGACAACGCCGCGGACGACAACTTCTCTAATTCTCCCGCGGCCGAGGCCGCCGGAGGAGCGTTCACCGAGCCAGGTAGGACTTGCAACGCCACGACGATCGCCGCGGCGGCGGCCAGACCGACGGCGATGACGTTGCGGGGTCTCGACCAGCGCGCGAGACGACGTGTTGGTGAGGGAATGTTCAGCGACGCCTGCATGGCCAAGAGTTCCTCGAGCAGTCGGTCTTCGAAGGATTGCTGGGGACTAGTGGGGGAAAAGGTCTTCATCGCTCCTCCTGGGTTTTCTGGTCACTCGTGCTCGGGTCCGCGCCATTCACCCGTCGGCGCAGCCGTTCGAGTCGCTTGCGTCCGGTGGCGGCGCTGATGCCGATCGAGAGTGAGGCCTGCGTGACGCTCAGGTCTCGCGTCGCCATGGAGCGAACCAACTCGAGTTCCCCCGGCGACGCGTGGGTGAGGACCTCGTCGAGGTGGCCGACTTCGCGCTGTGCGTCGATGATCTCACCGATTCGCTCCGCGTCGTCGCGAGAAAGGAGATCACTCCCCTGGAGGCGCCGACGAAGGGCCTCTCGTCGACCCAGTGACCGGTCCTGTCGATGTGCCTCGTTGCGCGCAATGGCGTAGAGCCACGCCATCGGCGAGCCGAGGGCGGGGTCGAAGGTCCTAGCCGACAATAGGACTGCGACGAACGTGGCTGACACGGCGTCGGCCACGTCCTCGGGAGTGCGACAGCGGCGAGCCAAGAACCGTGTGATGTCAGCGATGTGGCGACGGTAGAAATGCTCCAGGGCCTCGGGGTCCGCCGCGACGCGCCCGAGCAGCGTGGCATCGTCGAGCGGCTCAACATCTCTCATACCTACACATAGTCCCATCGCGCGCGAAGCGTGACCGGCCGACTGACGAGTCCACCCGACGCGTGACCGGCCGTGAAGGACACGGTCAACGAACAGACCTGGTGACGGTTAGGGGAGTTTGATCACTCCGCCGGCGTAACACGACACAATGGCCTTGGCCAATTGCGAAACGTCCGCCTCGAAAGCGGCGTGGTGCGCCTTCTCGTACAAAGAGAGCTTGGTGAGGCTCGAGTAGCTACCGTACGCCTTGAGAACGGTCACGACATCATTGAGCACCGTCTTGGTGGCCGCGTTGGGAGCTGCGGCGTCCATCCGCTCGAAGTAGGGCAAAATTTCATTCGCCCAGGCGTGATAGGACTTGAGCGTCAACGAGGTCGGCGCGGGAGCAGGGTGTTTCACATAACTTTCCAGTGCCGAGCAGAACGGACTCGTGGCACCAGCGGGCGACGCGGCCACGCCCAAGGGCACTAGTAATGCGGCAGCGACGACCGACCCGGCGATGAGGGCTCTCGCCCGCGATGTTAACGACTTGCTGGGACTCACGAAATGTCCTTCCGTCCGAGGAAACGGTGGTCGCCTCGCGACCAATGAATCCTGATCATCGTCGACGACCATGCGTCGACCACCCATTTCTTAGCAGGTGAAAGGGGTCATTGTCGACCTATCCTCTTGCACCGACCATATTGTCTGAGAGATCCCTTCGGTCGTGTGGTCGAGGACCCAACTTCCGTCAGTCCGTCGCGTCCACCTACGTCATATGGACACGGTGACAACGGACTCCTAGCGAGTTACAGTTCTCCACAGTTGTTCCGTCAGAGCCGTCACTGCTGATCAGAACCGACGGCGGAAGGAGGCGGAGGTCGCTAATGAGCAGAGTCAACGAGTACTGGCTTCGACTCCACCACCGGGGACTGCGTCTGGTAGGAGCGGTGACGATGCTGCTCGCGCTTGCGCTACTGGTGACATCCCCACGCGACAGTCTGGGGAGCCACGTGGGCGAGGCGCTGATGTTGGTGGGCGTCGCTGGCCTCACGTGGCTCTTCTGGCAAAAGCCGTCCTAATCCACGCCACGTCACCCGAAGATGGAACACACCTGGTGACCCGACTGCACCACCCGATAGGCCTGGCCGCACACGCTCAACGACACCGTCTGCGCCGCGGGCGGCGCCGTGATGGCTGCCACCTGGCCGAAGCTCGAATACGTGACCGCCAGGGCGGAGAGTCGGTCGACCCGCTTGTATTTGGGATGCCTGACCGTGCCGGCATACGGGTAGGAGAACCAACCCGATAGTTGCGCCTTGATGGACGTGACGTAGTCGTCCTCGACGTAGACGGTGGACGTCACCAGCACCTGACCCGGATTGCCGCGGGCCACCGAGTCCGCGGGGATGACCTGGCGCACGATGAAGTTGTTGCCGGAGCGCACGACGCTCTTGATCTTCAAAAAGGTCTGGAGTTGCTGAAGGGCCCGTTGAGGTCCGTAGTACTCATCAGCCAACGCGGTGAGGGGCCCACGGCCCCACTTCGCCGTCGCGCCCGAGGCAGTCAGTTCGAGATAGACGACGTTGCCGATCACCTTCTCCCCACCGATGACCGAAGTGGTGGCGGTTCGATCGGGGGCCTGGTAATTCAGATACTGGTCGAAGACGAAGCTGGGGGCATCGAGGGTCCGCTGGATCACGGTGCGATAGATCGCCACGATGGCCGGGTTGCCTGCCGCGGGCGCGGGGAAACTCGAGATCCTCTCGGCGGTGTTCACACTCAACAGCAGGGCCACGAGGGCCAGAATCGTCATCGTGGCGAGAATCGCCTGGGGGATCAACCGTCGCATAGTCACGAGTCTCTCACCTGCGTGCGGCCAGTCCGAATCGCGACGCGAAAACCCACCCCCGGACCAATCAGGGAACCGCCGGCGACTCGGGCGGCATCACCGTCGACGCGAGGTGCGACGCGAGGTGCGGAGCGAGTGGCGCCGTCGAGCGAGAGACCTTGAGGCGCTTGCCGAAGTGCACCTCGATCGCCTCGTGGGCCAGGGCCATCACCTCTCCCGACCCCGCCGGCGTGTCCTCGCGCAAGACTCCCGCTAACTCACCCCCGAGGATGCGCCGAATGAGTAGCAAGGCATCGGCACTCAACGCGGTGCCCGAGCGACAGTTGGCGCACAACGTGCCGCCCACCTCGGCGTTGAAGGCAACGAGGGGACCCGGCGACTCGCAGTTCACGCAAAAGTCCACCACTGGCTCTGAACCGTCGTAGGCGAGGAGTTTGAAGAAGAACGACGAGGCCACCAGTTCCGGGTGGAACTCGGTGTTGTCGAGCGTGAGCAGCACTCGCACGAGCATCTCGAATATCCCCTCGTCGGCCGCTTCGTCGGTGGGTATGGCATCGACCACCTCGACGACGGCGAGACCGGCGCTGATGCGCGCGTAATCGTTACGCAGGTTGGTCATGCGCTCGAGGTGCGTGACGTGCTTGGTGATCCACAGGTCGCCGCGTCCCTTGACGAGGTCGACCTTGACGTGACCCATGGGTTCGAGGGACCCACCCATCCGGCTCGAGGTCTTGCGCACTCCCTTGGCGAGCACGCGCAGCTTGCCGTGGTGGCGCGTCCAGAGCACGACGACACGATCGGACTCACCTGACTTGTACGTCCGCAGGACGACGGCCTCGTCCGCGATTTCTTTCACTGAGACGCACTCACTCGAGTGTCCCCGATTCGTCCGGCTCAACGGTGGTGTGGGTCGGTGCCGTTGCGCCTCGCACGTGGTCGTCCTCGGATGCGCGGCGGTCGCCAGTATCCTCGCCGGTCTCCTCGACGATGTCCTGCGTGGCGTCTTTGGCAGCAACGGGCTCGACCGGGTCGGTGAAATGTTGACGCCGCGGTGTGACACCCATGAAGCGGTTCAGCCACACCCCAAAAGCCACGAGCGCCGCCAGGACCACGGGCACCACCAGGACTGGAATCAAGCTGGACACCCCGTGCAGGGCCAGCACCCACAAAAAGATATAGAAGAGCAGCACGAAGATCGCGGCGCCCTTGGTGAACCTCACGAGTCGACGCCCCCGAAGCGCCGATCGCGCTGCTGGTACTCCTCGATCGCGGCGTAGAGGTCCTCGCGGCGAAAATCCGGCCAGAGCACCTCGGTGAAGACCAGCTCGGAGTAGGCCATCTCCCAGAGGAGGAAGTTCGACGTGCGGAACTCCCCCGACGTGCGAACCATCAGGTCGGGATCGGGCAACTCGGGGTGATAGAGACGGGCGCGGATCGCCTTCTCGTCGATGTTCTTGACGCTCACGTGATCCTCGACCAGGCGTTTGACGGCGTCGACGATCTCGGCGCGGCCCCCGTAGTTGAAGGCGATGTTAAGAGTCATCACCTGGTTGTCCTTCGTAAGGGCTTCGGCCTCGTCCATGCGCGACAGGACGCCGCGCGGCACACGCCAGTCGCGCCGTCCCGAGAAGGTGATGCGCACGCCCTCGGCGTGCAGTTCGTGCTGGCGACGTTCGAGCAGACCACGATTGAAGTTCATGAGGTAGCGCACCTCGTCGATGGGTCGGCGCCAGTTCTCGGAGGAGAACGCGTAGACCGTCAGTACCTTGATGCCCACCGCCAGCGCGCCGTACGCCGTGTCGACCAGCGCTACCTCGCCCGCGCCGTGCCCTTCGGTGCGCGCCAGACCGCGGCGGGTGGCCCAACGACCGTTGCCGTCCATCACCACCCCCACGTGTCGAGGAATGGTGTTCATGTCCAGACTCGCGGGAATCGTCGTGGGACGTGGGTCTGTCACGGAAAGAACTTAGTTCGTGCAAGTAAGAGTCCTGAGCGGCCTTAACGAGTCCTTAACGACCACGAGGGCGTTGCAATTAGGGTCGGTGCGTGAAATCCTTTGATCCCGACGACGAGTCACCCGACGTCGGGATCGACTCCGAATCGGGGATCCAGCTCGACGACGACCTCGTCGACATCGACGTCGTCGGGGCGCTCACGTTGCTCGATCGCATCACCGCGCACCTGCCGGGCGGCGGCGAGAACCGTGACGGTCAGCGCCAGATGGTCGCTGCGGTCGCGCGGACGTTCTCACGGCGCGAACACGCCATCATCGAAGCCGGCACCGGCGTGGGCAAATCATTGGCCTACCTGGTGCCCGCAGCCATGAGTGGACACCGCGTGGTGATCGCGACGGCCACCAAGAACCTCCAGGACCAATTGGCCCAGAAGGACGCCCCCACCGTCGCCGCGGTCTCTTCGCGCACGCACGTCGCGGTCTTGAAGGGTAAGAACAACTATCTCTGTCGAAATCGGGCCGCGGCCAACGCGGGCGGAACGCAACTGAACTTCGACGACGGCACGAGCGTACCGCGTGGCGTGGCCGACCAGATCAGGCAGATCCTGCGCTGGGCCGAGGAGACCGAGACCGGCGACCGAGACGAGTTGAGTTTCGAGATCGACCCACGCGCCTGGCGCGGACTCTCGGTGACACCCCAGGAATGTCTGGGCCGTGCCCAGTGCCCCCAAGGACACAACTGCTTCCACGAGTTGGCCAAGGACCGCGCGGCCGAGAGTTCGATCGTGATCGTCAATACTCACCTCTACGCAGCGCACCTCGCCTCGGGCTCGATGCTGCTGCCGGCGCACGAGTTCGTGGTCTTCGACGAGGCCCACGAGATACTCGACATCTTCGCCTCGCTGCTGGGCACCTCGCTCAATGCGTCACGACTGCGCGCCTTCGCGACAGTCGCCAAAGCTGTGGTGGGCCCGGCCTTCGCCGACAGCGCCAACGATCTGGTGGCGAGTGCCGAGCGATTGGCCACCATCCTCGAGATCCAGTACGACGCCCAGGACCTCACGGGTTTGGGTACCGACGCCCAGCGCGAGATCGACACCGCCGCGACACTCACGACGCGACTGGTGGAGTTGATCCGCACCACCGAGACGTCCGGCGCTGAGAATGAGGCGCGAAAGATCCGCGCGCTCGGACCCGGGGTGCACCTCTCGAACGACCTGGCGCGCGTCGCGCACCCCCAGCCGGGCGAGATACTGTACCTGTCGCGCCGCGACAAGGAGATTGACCTCGAGGTCAATCTCGTCGACGTCGGACCGCGACTCCACGACGACCTCTGGGGCGACGTGAGTGCCGTGCTGACGAGCGCCACGATCCCCGACAGCCTGCCCGCGCAGTTGGGGCTGGCCGACGTGAAGATCGAGACGTTCGCGAGTCCCTTCGACTACCCCCACCACTCCCTGCTCTACGTGCCCGCGGGTTTCCCGGGGCGCAACGAGTCCGGCGCCGAGGAAGCGATCATCGACGAGTTGGTCACGCTCATCGACGCCGCCGGTGGTCGCACGCTCGCGCTCTTCACCAATCGAGCGGTCATGAACCGCGTCGCCGAAGCGGTGGAGGCGAAGATCGACACGCCGGTACTGGTGCAGGGCACCCTGTCGCGCCAGCGCATCATCGAGAGGTTCCGCGATTCCTCCGAGGCCAGCCTCTTCGCCGTCACCAGCTTCTGGCAGGGCATCGACGTGCCCGGCCACTCACTCTCCCTGGTCACCATCGACCGTCTTCCCTTCAGCGTGCCCAACGATCCCCTCCTCAAGGCCCGCCAAGAACTTTCGTCGAACCCCTTCTTCGAGGTCGACCTGCCGCGCGCGACGATGTTGCTCGCTCAGGGCGTCGGGCGCCTCATCCGCAATCGCACCGACCGCGGCGTCGTGGCCGTCCTCGACACCCGTCTCGCCGAGGCCCGTTACCGCTCTGCGCTGTTCAAGAAACTCCCGCCGATGAAGCGCACCCGTGACCAGGCTGAAGTCACGGCATTCCTGCGTGAACTGCGCGCCGCGGCGCCATCAGGCACGTAAAGACCTACTTCTACTATGATTTTACTAGTAAATCTTGGTAGGTCAGTCAACCGAGGCAACAGCCAGTTAGGTGTCTCACGTGCATTTGAACTTCGCCCTCATTATGGGCAGCGTCGTGATCGGCTTCTTAGTCGGTCTCACCGGAATGGGCGGCGGCGCGCTCATGACCCCGATGCTGGTGCTGATCTTCGGCGTTACGCCCTCGGCCGCCATCTCCTCGGACCTCATCGCCGCGCTCTTCATGAAGCCGCTCGGCGTCGCGGTGCACTGGCACCGCAAGACGATCCAGCCCAAGCTCGTGCGCTACCTCTGCTACGGCACGGTCCCCTCGGCGATCATGGGTACCTACGTCATGCACCTCCTCGGTTCGACGAAGTCCGCCGAGAAGCACCTGGAGATCATCCTGGGGGTGGCTCTCCTCGTGGGCGCCGCCGCCATGATCGCGCGCGCGTTCTTCCCCGCGCGCAAGGTGGTCGAAGGTCCGCTCGTCATCAACCGACCCCTGATCATCACGGTGGGCGTCTTCGGCGGTTTCATGGTCGGTCTCACGTCGGTGGGCGCCGGCTCGCTCATCATCGTGATGCTACTCTTGATCTACCCCCACATCCGCACCGACCAGTTGGTCGGCACCGACCTGGCGCAGTCGATCCCCCTGACCGCGGCGGCGACCATCGGCACCTTGTTGTTCGGCCACGTCCAACTCGCCGTCACCACGTCGATCATCATTGGTTCGGTGCCCGCGGTGGTCGTAGGTTCACTGCTCTCGTCGCGCTCCTTCACCAAGACGTTGCGGCCTTACCTCGGCGGCGTCGCCCTGTTGAGCGGCCTCAAGTACGTAGGACTGCCCATCGACGCACTGGGCGTGTCGGCGCTCATCATCTTGGTCGTCGCCACGGTGATCGCGGTGCGCTCGGCCAACGTGGCGACCTTCGACGCGCCGGCCATCGTCGCCGAACCGGTACTCGAGCGCTAGAGCCCGAAGCGGTCCATCACGTCGTCGCGCTTCTGCCAGCCCGGCTCCACCTTGACCTTGAGCTCGAGGTAGCAGCCCTCGGGCAGTTGGCGGCGAGCGGCGATGCCGACGTCCTTGAGCAACTGTCCACCCTTGCCGATGACCATGCCCTTTTGACTCTCGCGTTCGACCACGATCTCGACGGTGATGTGGGGCCACTCGAATTCGATGACCCGGCAGTGGATCGAGTGCGGCAGCTCCTGTTTGGTCTTTCGCACCAGTTGCTCGCGGACCAGTTCGGCCACCCACATGGCCTCGGGCACGTCCGAGACCTCGTCCTCGGGGAAGAGATACTCGCCTTCGGGCATCAATGCCTGCACGAAACGCACCAGCTCCTCGGCTCCCGCGCCGGTCTTGGCCGACACCGGGAAGTACTCCACGCGCGTCGCGGCGTCGGTGATGCCCTTCTCCTGGGCGATCAGCGCAACAGCTTCGTGCGCGGCCATCAACTGCGCGGCGATGGCGTCGCGACCGGTCTTGTCCATCTTGTTCACGATGACGCAGCCCTGGGGGCCCTGGGGGTTGCGACAGTGATCGAGCATGGTGCCGATCACGTTGCGGTCCCCGGGTCCGATCGGCTTGCCAGCCTCGATGACCGCCATGATGACGTCGACACCGTCGACCGAGGCGCGCGCCGTCTCATTGAGCCGATTGCCCAAGCTGGTCTTGGGCCGGTGGATACCGGGAGTGTCGACGAAGATGACCTGCACGCCGTCCTCGGTCAAGATGCCGCGGATGGCGTTGCGCGTGGTGTTGGGGCTGGCCGAGGTGATGGTGACCTTGGTGCCGACCACCTGGTTGACGAGCGTGGACTTTCCCACGTTGGGCCGTCCGATGACGGCCGCGAATCCCGATCGGGTCATTTCTCGCCCAGTTTCTCTATCAGTACTTCTTCGATGCGTCGTCCCTCCATGCGCACGACCGTCAAGACGTAGGGCTCTACGTCGAACGCGTCGCCCTGGGCCGGTACTCCCCCGGCCAGGTCCAGGACCAGTCCACCCACCGTGTCCCAGCCGTCCTTGGGCAGGTCGAGGTCGTACTCGCCGTTCACGTCGTCGATGTTGAGTCGTCCGCTCACCACGAGGCCAGTGCCCTCGATCATCTCGACGTCGTCGTCCTGGGGCTGGTCGGACTCGTCGGTGATCTCACCCACCAGTTCCTCGAGGATGTCCTCTAAGGTGACCAGTCCCGCGGTGCCGCCGTATTCGTCGACCACCACGAACAAGTGGCTCTGGCCCTGGCGGATTTGCGTGAGAAGTGAGGCCACCTTCTTGGTCTCGGGCACGAAGGACGCCTCGCCCATGTGGTTCTTCACCTGCTCGTCGCCCAGGCCCTCGGCCACGAGCCCGGCCAGGTGACGCAGGTTCACGATACCGACCACGTCGTCGACGCCCTCGCCCAGCACCGGCAGGCGCGAGCGGCCCGTTTCGATCGCGGTGTCGAGCGCCGTGCGGATGGTGGCGTCCGAGGAGACGTCGACCATGTCGATGCGCGGCACCATCACCTCGCGCACGATGGTGTCGCCGAACTCGATGACGCTACGGATGAAGTTGCGCTCGCCCTCTTCGATGGCTTCGTCCTCGTGGGCGACGTCGGCCATCGCGAGCACCTCGTCCTCGGTCATCTTGTTGACGGTGGTGTCGGGGCCCAGGAAGAGCCGGATGACGCCCTGGGCGATCGCCAGCAACATCCTCGAGAGCCACTTGATGGGCCAGAAGTTGAGCAGCGTCTCCACCACCGGCGCACTGGTCAAGGCCGCCGCATCGGGGTGCTGGACCGCGAAGTTCTTCGGGATCGCCTCGAAGATGACGAAGATCACGACGACTTCGCCCACCGTCGAGATGAAGAGTCCCGCGGCGCCGAAGAGGCGCGAGGCGAGCACGCCCACCATGGTCGCCGAGACCAGCTGACAGATCAACACCAACAACAAGAGTGGATTGAGGAACTTCTCGGGCGCCTCGGCCAGGTGCACGAGCGACTTCGAGCCGCGCTTGCCCTGTTCCTTCAACGAGCGTGCGCGGCTCTTGTTCATGCGCACGAGCGACGTCTCGGCCATCGCGAAGAACCCCGAGAGGACCAACAAGACGCACACGGTGACGCCGAGCGCGGTGTCCGACCCCGTCCAGGTGGCGCCGATCACGACTCTGCGCTCCGGTAGTAGCGGCCGAGCAAGTCGCGCTCCCGCGCCTCCATCCGCTCGGCCTCCTCGTCGACCACGTGGTCCCAGCCGCGCAGGTGCAGCACCCCGTGCACCACCAACAGGGCGATCTCGTCGTCGAAACTGCACTCGTGGTCCACGCTGTTCATGAGCGCGACCGACGGACAGATCACGATGTCGCCCACCAACTGGGGGATGTCGGCGGTGGGCGGCTCGCCGGGTCCAGTGCCACCCGCGTCGGGCACCCGGCCCGAAGGTTCGGGCTCGGCGTCGATGGGGAACGACAACACGTCGGTCGGACCCTTCTTGCCCATGAACTGCTCGTTGAGGTCGGCCATGACCGACTCGGAGGTGAAGATCAGCGACACCTCGGCGAGTCCGCGCACGCCCTCTTCGTGCAGGGCCTGGCGACACAGTTGGACCCAGCGTTCGAGGTCGATGACCTGGTCGGACTGTTCGTCGGCGGCGTAGATGTCGATGGTCATCAGTTGGTGTGACGGTCGTAGGCGGCGACGATGTCGGCCACGATCCGGTGACGCACCACGTCTTTTGCCGTCAGGTGGACGAAGGAGATGTCGTCGATGCGCCCCAGGATGTTCTCGATGCTCGCGAGCCCCGAGGGCTTGCCGTTGAGGTCCACCTGCGTCACGTCACCGGTGACCACGGCCTTGGCGTTGAAGCCGATGCGCGTGAGGAACATCTTCATCTGCTCGGGCGTCGTGTTCTGGGCCTCGTCGAGGATGATGAAGGAGTCGTTCAACGTGCGACCACGCATGAAGGCGAGCGGCGCCACTTCGATCGTGCCGTTGGCGATGAGTCGCTGGGCGCCGTCGGGGCCGACCATGTCGTAGAGCGCGTCGTAGAGGGGCCGCAGATAGGGATCGACCTTGGCCATGAGGTCGCCGGGCAAGAAACCCAGGTGCTCGCCCGCCTCGACGGCCGGACGGGTGAGGACGATGCGGTGCACTTGGCGTCGGTGCAGCGCCTGTACGGCGGCCGCAACCGCTAGGTAGCTCTTGCCGGTGCCCGCGGGGCCGATGCCGAAGGTGATGATGGACTTCTCGATGGCGTCGGTGTAGCGCTTCTGCCCGGCCGTCGAGGGACGGATCGCCTTGCCCTTGGCGCCGCGCACGACCTCGTGGCGAAGGACCTCGCTCGGACGCAAGTCGTCGGCCACCATGTCGATGGTGCGCGAGATCTTCGTCGGGTCGAGCGTCTGACCGCTCTCGAGGACTAGCACCAACTCGTCGAAGAGGCGCAGCACGGTCGCGGCGTCGGGCCCGGCCACTGAGATCTGGTTGCCCTGCACGCGGATCTTCGAATGGGGGAACGATCGTTCGACCACGCGAAGGTGTTCGTCGCGCGGTCCGAGCAGCCCCGCCATCAAATGGGTGTTGGGAACGTAGGTGGTCGCCATTAGGGCCTCGTCGGCCGCGGCATCAAAGGTCATCCGGGGGGCCACTCCATCTTCCGTCCGCCCAGCACGTGCAGGTGCAGGTGCGGTACGGACATTTGCGCGTCGGGTCCGACGTTCATCACGAGCCGGTAACCGCTCTCGCGCACGCCCTCTTGCTCGGCGACGCGCTGGGCGAGCAGCACTAACTCGTCGACCACACCGGCGTGCTCGGGCGTGACCTGGTCGGCGCTCGTCACGTGGGACTTGGGGATCACCAGCACGTGCACCGGCGCCTGGGGTTCGATGTCACGGATGGCCAGCGACGTCTCGCTCTCGGCGACCGGCGTCGAAGGAATCTCGCCAGCGACGATTCTGCAGAAAAGGCATTCACTCATGTAGTGCACTCATCATTACTCACTTTGTCCCGCCCCCACGGTAAATCCCCATGAACCGTTCGTGAACGTGACGAGCGCCGCGGCGACGACCGCGGCCGTTTCCCCTCGTAGGACCGTGGGTCCCAGGCCAACGCGGCGTCGCTCCTCGGCCCACTCACCCGGCGCCCATCCGCCCTCGGGACCGACCGCCACCGCGCGCACACCGCGCCAGTCGCCACTGCCCGAGAAGTCGGCGATCGCCACGTCGTCGGGAACGTCCTCGGGCGTGAGCGGCTCGGCGATCACCAGGTCGTAGGTACGACGACACTGGCCACACGTCTCGGCAGCGATGCGCCGCCAACGCCCGAGCACCTTGTCGCGGACCTCGCCGCGGAACTTACTGGCGAGGCGCTGACTCACCAGGGGCACGATGGTGCTCACCCCGACCTCGGTGGCCTTGGCGACCGCCCATTCACCGCGGTCGCCCTTGAGGGGCGCCAGATAGAGCATCGTCTCGGGAGCGGCCGGGTCCACGACGACATCACTGACGACGTCTAAGCCCTCCTCAGCCACGGTGGCGAAACGCCACGAGCCCGCGCCGTCGGTGAGCACGATCTCCTCGCCGACTCTCGCGCGCAGTACTCGCCGCAGGTGATGCTCGACGTCGCGAGCGAGCACGGGCGCGTCGATGTCGGCGACCCGCAGTTGGGTCAACGCGGCCACGCGCCGCGCCCACTCGTGCGTCATCGCTTGGCTCGTTTGCGGAACAGTCCGCCCCCGTGGTGTTCGGCCACTTCCTCGCCACGGTGCTGGGCCAGTTGGCGCAGCAAGTCACGCTCGACGTCGTCGAGTTCGGTGGGTACGTCGACCACGAGATGCACGAAGAGGTCGCCGCGACCGCGGCCGTGCAGGTGCTCCACTCCCTCGTGGCGGATGCGGTGCACCCGGCCGGACGCGCTGCCGGGTTCGACGTCGATTCGCTCGACGCCGCGCAAGGTGGGCACCTCGATGTTCGCGCCCAACGCGGCTTGGGTGAAGGAGATGTGCGCTTCGTGGTGCAGATCGTCGCCGTCGCGCTCGAAGCGCTCGTCGGCCGCGACGTGCAGGTGTACGAAGAGTCGTCCGTTGGGGCCACCGCGCGGCCCGGCGGGTCCGCGGTCGCCCAAGCGCATGGTCGAGCCGTCCTCGACGCCTGCGGGGATCTGGATCGTCATGGTCGTCGACGCGTTCTTTCGACCTTCACCACGACACTCGGGGCAGGGTGACTCGATGCGCGATCCCATGCCGTTGCAGCGGGTGCACACCGACGTCGTCATCATCTGTCCCAGGATGGAGTTACGCACCCGACGGATCTCGCCCAGTCCCGCGCATTCGACGCAGGTGACGGGTGAAGTGCCCTCGGCGCAGCCGCTGCCCGCACAGGTGTCGCACTTCTGAGGCAGGGTCACCGTGATCTCGCGATTCACACCGAAGGCGGCGTCGTCCAGCGTGATCTCCACGTTGACCTCGGCGTCGGGCCCGGGCTGGGGTCCGCGCCGTTGGGGCCCACGCGCGCCCATCCCGCCGAAGAACATGTCGAAGATGTCCTGCACCGATCCGCCACCGAAGGGATTGCCGCCGGCGCCGACGTCCTGACCGAAGCGGTCGTAGTTGGCGCGACGTTCGGGGTCCGACAGAATCTCGTAGGCCTGGGAGACCTCCTTGAAGCGTGCCTCGGCCGCCGCGTCGCCCGGATTGGCGTCGGGGTGCAGTTGGCGCGCCAGGCGCCGATAGGACTTCTTGAGGTCCTCGGGTGAGACGTCGTGGTCGACTTCGAGGATGGCGTAGAGATCAGTGGTTGGCATTTTCCTCATCCCCACCGAAGTGGCGCGTTAGGTGTTGCGAGACCGCACCAGCGGCGGCCATCGCTTCTTGGTACTTCATACGGGTCGGCCCCAGCAGTCCCACCGCGCCCGCGGGCGAGCCGTCGATGGTGACCGGTGCCACGATGACCGCGCAGGCCGACAGCGGCTCGAAGCCGTTCTCGGATCCGATGGCCACCGAGAGTCCTCGATTCAACATGTCCTGGACCAGGGAGACGACGAGGAGTTCTTGTTCGAGGATCGAGAGCACCTGACGCACGGTCTCGACCCCGTCGAAGGCATCGGCCACGCGCGAGGAACCGCCGATGAAGACTTGGTCGCCATCGGAGGTGGGCTGTTGGGCGTGCAGGGAGGCCACCGCGTCGCGCACCAGCACCGCCACGTGGTCGTGGCGCGAGGGCACCTGGATCTGGGACTCGAGGTTGGTGCCGATGAGCAGCGCGTTGAGCTGGCGCGAGGCCTCGGCGCACGTCTCGTAGTCGACGTCGAAGAGCGGGGTGAGCGAGTGCTTGATGACCGAGCCGTCGGAGAACACCGTCACCAGGAGCTGGTGGCGAGGGTCGATGTTGACGAGTTGCGCCGAGAGGATGGAGGTGTGGGCGTGGCTGGCGCTCACGACGACCGAGGTGTAACGGGTCATCTGGCTCAGTAGCGTTGAGGTCTGTTCGAGGACGTCCTCGACCTCGCCGCGGACGTTGGCGAAGAAGTCGCTGACCTGTTGTTGCTGGACCGCACCGAGCACGCCGGACTGCAAGTGGTCGACGAAGTAGCGATATCCCTTGTCGGTGGGGATCCGCCCGGCCGAGGTGTGGGGTTGGGCCAGGTAGCCCTCGCGCTCGAGAGACACCATCTCTGAACGCACCGTGGCCGGCGAGACGGCGATGTCGGTGCTCGAGGCCACCGAGGAAGATCCGACGGGTTGGGCGGTGTCGATGTGCTCGGACACCACCGCTTCGAGGATGGTGGCCTTGCGGGCGTCGAGATCTGACGATGCGGGGTTGGTCGCGCGACGAGCCATGTTTCCTCCTTGTTAGCACTCAATTCTACCGAGTGCCAGCCAAATGGCGCCCATGGACTTCCCCACCGCCCTGTCCTAGGTTGTCCGGTACGCATCGCGAGCGAACAGGAGGCCCCGTGACCATCGAAATGCCCGAACGTCCGCCCGAACCCCGCGCGGGCGCCGAGCGCGCACAGCTCGAGGGCTGGCTGGACTACCACCGCGCGACGTTGCTCATGAAGTGCGCGGGACTGAGCACCGAGCAACTCACCACCGCGTCGGTCCCCCCGTCGGACCTCACGTTGCTCGGACTGCTGCGACACATGGCGCTCGTCGAGGTGAGCTGGTTCGACGTGGACCTGTTCGCCAGCGACACTCCCCTGCCCTTCACCAGTGACGACGACCGCGACTACGAGTTCCACGCTCTCGACAGCGCCAGCCCCGAGGAGGTGGTCTACGTCTTTCACGAGGCCTGCGCCACGTCGCGGCGACTGACGCACGGGCTGCCCCTGGATACCCTGACCAAGAGGACGGGAAGCAATGGTCCCGTCGACCTGCGCTGGATCTTCTTGCACATGATCGAGGAGTACGCGCGTCACAACGGTCACGCCGACCTGCTGCGCGAGGCGATCGACGGGACGACGGGTGACTAGGCAGGTCTCTGACGAGGAAGGTGTCTAACTAGTCCTCGAGTTTGAGCGCCGCGACGAAGGCCTCCTGGGGCACCTCGACGCGTCCGAGGTTCTTCATGCGCTTCTTGCCCTCTTTTTGCTTCTCGAGCAACTTACGTTTGCGGGTGATGTCACCGCCGTAGCACTTGGCGAGCACGTCCTTGCGTCGCGCCTTGACCGTCTCGCGCGAGATGATGCGTCCGCCCACGGCCGCCTGGATCGGGACGTCGAACATCTGGCGCGGGATGAGCTCCTTCAACCGCTCGGCCATTTTGCGCCCGTAGAAGTCGGCGTTGGAGCGGTGCACGATGGTCGAGAACGCGTCGACCGGTTCGTGGTTGATCAACAGGTCCACGCGCACCAGGTTCGACGTGATGTAGCCGCTTTGTTCGTAGTCCAGGCTGGCGTAGCCCTTGGTGCGGCTCTTGAGGGCGTCGAAGAAGTCGATCACCACTTCGGCCAGCGGGATGGAGTATTTGAGTTCCACGCGTTCGGCCGAGAGGTAGTCCATCTTGATCATCTCGGCGCGACGCGACTGGCACAGGTCCATCACCGTGCCCAGGTACTCCGCCGGCGTGAGGATCGAGATGTGCAGCATCGGCTCGTCGATGTGGTCGAGTCGCGAGGCATCGGGCAAGTCGGTCGGGTTGTCGATCTTCACCTCGGTGCCGTCGGTCAGATACGCGCGGTACACGACCGAGGGGGCGGTGGCGATGATGTCGAGGTTGAACTCGCGCTCGAGTCGCTCGCGCACGATCTCCATGTGCAACAGGCCCAAGAATCCACAACGGAAGCCGAAGCCCAGCGCGTGGCTGGACTCGGGCTCGTAGGTGATGGACGCGTCGTTGAGTTTGAGCTTGTCGAGCGCGTCGCGCAGGTCACCCAGGTCATCGCCGTCGATGGGGTAGATCCCGCAGTACACCATGGGTTTGGGGTCCATGTAGCCGTCGAGCGCCGTCGCCGCCGGGCGCGCGGCCTCGGTGATGGTCTCGCCCGAGCGAGCGCCTCCGACGTCCTTGATGCCCGCGACGATGTAGCCCACTTCGCCCGGTCCCAGTTGCCTCACCGCCAACATGTCGGGGGTGCGCACGCCGATCTCCTCGATCTCGTGGTTCTCGCCGGCCTGCATCATGCGGATCTTGACGTCGTCGCGCAAGGTGCCGTCGATGATGCGGATCGAGGAGATGACCCCGCGGTACTGGTCGTAGTAGGAGTCGAAGATCAGCGCGCGTAGTGGATCGTCGGGGTCGCCCAACGGTGCGGGAATGCGCTCGATGATGGCGCGCAGCAGTTCGGGCACCCCCTCGCCGGTCTTGGCCGAGATCGAGAGGATCTGGTCGGCGGGCAGACCGAGCACGCGGTCGAGTTCCTCCTTGCAGCGCTCGGGGTCCGCCGCGGGCAGGTCGATCTTGTTGAGAACGGCCACGATCTCGAGGTTGTTCTCGATGGCCTGGTAGCAATTGGCGAGGGTCTGGGCCTGGATACCCTGGCTGGCGTCCACCAACAGCACCGCTCCCTCGCACGCGGCGAGCGAACGCGACACCTCGTAGCCGAAGTCCACGTGGCCGGGGGTGTCGATCAACTGCAGGATGTGGTCCTCGAAGAACACCCGCACGTTCTGGGCCTTGATGGTGATGCCGCGCTCTCGCTCGATGTCCATCGAGTCGAGGTACTGGGCGCGCATGAGGCGCGGGTCGACCGCGCCGGTGATCTCCAAGATCCGGTCCGACAACGTCGACTTGCCGTGGTCGACGTGGGCGATGATGGAAAAATTACGGATTTTCGCCGTCTCGACGGGGAGAAGAATGTTGGCCACGGTGCGTTCAAGGCTACTTGGCCTCGCGCCAACCCCCGCGCGAGCTCACTCTCACGGCGCGCAACAGTGCCGTCGTGCTGGCTCAGTGCGACTTAAAGCGAAGCAGCGAGGACCCCGCGCTGCGTCCGGCGTCGGTGTAGACGCGCACCTGAATGGTGGTGCGCGAGTGGCGGTGCACACCAGTGACCTCGATCAGTCCGTGTCCCTGGCGGATCGCGGCGCGCCAACGTCCGCCGTCGAGCGAGTACTGCAGGGCGGTTTGGGGGTCACCACCCAAGTTCTGCACCGTGACGGCGACGAAGGCGACGCCGGCGTGCTGCGAGGACAGACGGATCGACGGAGCCTGCGGCGTGGTCGCGGCGAAGGCAATGATGGTGGGGGCTGAGATGGCGCTTTGGTAGAGGCCACTAGCCGCCTTGGACGCTTGGACGACGCAGGTGCCCGCCGAGGAGCTGGTCAGTGCGTAGGGCGCCGCCGAGGTGAGCTCGCAACCCGTCGCCGTACCGTTCAGCACCGTGAACGTCGTCGCGCCATTGCCCGAGCCGCCCGACGCGCTCACCACGAGCGGCGTCGCGAAGACGCCGGTGGTGGAGGTGACGACGAGCGGCGCTGCCTGCGGCGCCGCCACGAAGATGAAGGCTTGATCAGGAGACGAGGCCGACGCGAGGTAGGGTCCACTGGCGGCGTTGCTCACGCTCACCTCACAGGTGCTGGGAAGCACCGTGCCAGTGAAACTCAACGTCGTGCCCTGCAGGGAACAACCCGGTGTCGAGGTGCCAAAGGTGTAGTTCGCGCGGCCCGCGCCCCCCGTGGCGGCGAGGCTGAAGGCCTGCGTCGCCGTCAGAGCCATCTGCGGCGCGACGACGCTCGGTGTCGATTGGACGGCCAGGTACGTCGCGTCCAGGGCGCCCAGGGAGCAACCGTGCGGTGTTGACTGCGAGACGCCGGTCTGGTCGGCGTCGGGGTTCGTGCACAGCACGTAAGGCGTGGCGTTGATCGACACGCTGGTCGCGGGACTTGAGGGAATAGCCGCCGCGGCGGGCGACGCCGCCGACAGTTCCTCGCTCAACGTGTTGCCGCCATTGTTGGCCAGTGCCGCGAACCCGATCAGTGACCCCGGTGAGGCGTCGCTGCTCGCGGTGAAGCCGCAACTGGCCGAGGAATCGGCCTCGAGGTTGTAGCCGGCATCGCTGATGGTTCCCTCGCACAGGGCGGCGTCGCTGCCGGCGACGACCGAACCGGCGAACACCGTGGTACCCCCATCGCCGGCGATGGCCGGGGTGGTGCCCGCGCCGTCATTGAAACTCGAACGCAGGACCACGAGATTGCCGGTCCCGAAATTGGCGGAGTTGGCGATCTCGCCGCCCGTGGTGGAGGCCACGTTGTCGACGAAGGTGGAGTCCTGCACGACGGCGTTCGAGCTTCCCCCGATGTCGGCGTTGTCGATAGCACCGCCCCAAATGGCGCTATTGCCCTCGAACGTCGACCCGGTGACGTCGAGGGTCCCCGCACCGGCGGCGCCCTCACCAATGGCGCCGCCGTAGTCGCCGTGGTTGTCACTGAAGGTGGAATCGGTGATCGTCGTCGTGCCGTTGTTGTCGTAGCCACCGATCGCGCCACCCACACCGATGGCCCAGTTGTTGTTGAAGGTGGAATCATTCACGTCGAGTTGGGCGGTGGTGCCGTTGTCCACCCCGATGGCGCCACCGTTGGAGTTGGCGATCGACTGATTGTTGTCAAAGGTGGCGTCATTGACGCTGACCGTGAGGTCCGAGGAGATACGGATCGCGCCCCCACTGCTCATGGCGTCACCGTTTTGCATCGTGACGTCGTCCAAGGTCACCGATCCGCTGCCCGTGAGGGTGAGGATCGACGTCCCCGGCAGGTAGCGAGCATCGAACACCGCCGCGGCCCCGGCACCCAGTGACGGGTCTGGTTGCACGGTGACGTCGAGACCCGGGTCGTCAAAACTGTAGAGCGCGTTCGATTCTCCCTGATAGGTGTTGGACGTTCCGGCGTCCTCCAGGTAGATCGCGACGGTGCCGGAACTCAGCGCCGCCGCGGCGTCGAACGCTCCCTGCAGCGAGCAGAAATCAGACGTCGTCAGACAGCCCGAGGTGCCCGTGGTGTCTATGCCGAAGGTGGAACCGTAGACGATCGTGCCGGGCGCGGCGTTCGCCACCGGTCCTGTCCAGGGGGCGACCACGAGGAGACCGGTCAGCAGGGTCGAGACCACCGCCGCGACACTCGCGCGACGCGGCCATTCCAACGTGACGATCCGACCCATTGCGCGACCCCTCTCGATCTCATGGCTAGTAATCACCATCAGCGTGTGAAAAAAGGTTAACCAGGGGAACCACGAAAAAGGCGGACCAGCGAGTTCTCGCGAGTTCTCGTTCCCAACGCGCCAACGAGGAAATCTGCCCCGACGTCGCGCGCGCGCCTAGGAGTGCGAGAGAATCATGGAGGCCACGGGGTCGGCGCGCGCGGTGGCGACCAGCCACTGACCGGCGTCAGGGACGCCGGGTGAGGCTCCAGCACGGCGCTCGACCGGTTTCTGCTAGCCTTGTCTAGCCCGCCGGAGAGTTTCGGCGACCGAGAACGAGGTTTTTCTGTGGCAAACATCAAGAGCCAGATCAAGCGCAACAAGACGAACGAGATCGCTCGCGAGCGTAACCGCGCCGTGAAGTCCGAGATCCGCACCCGCGCCAAGACGGCGGTCAGCGCTGTGGGCACTGAGAACGAAGAGGCCACCCTGCGTTTGGCCGTCAAGCGAATCGACATGGCCGCCTCCAAGGGCATCATTCACAAGAACACCGCCGCCAACAAGAAGAGCGGCCTGATGAAGCGAATCGCCAAGCTGCGCGAGGGTGCCGACGCGTAGTCGTCTCCTCGCCGCGCCTTAAAAGTCGCCCCGCGGGGCGACTTTTTTGTTGCCCCGCGGACCTAGCCCCGACGGCTGGCGGCGCTGAGGCGAGCGAGTCGCGCCACGAGCACCTCGATGACCGTCAGGTCGGTCAGGTCCATGTCGGTGTTGAGGTCCTTACCGCCGTAACTGGCACCCCCCTTTAGGTCTACGTCGGCGTTGGCGATGAGGTGGATGGCGTCGGCGATGCGCTCGGCACCCAGCCGGTTCGCCATGGCCAGGAGCTTCTTGGCACCGAAGGGATTCATCCCGAGCAACTGCGCCGCCTCTTCCCCACTACTGACCTCAGAACCTTCCAGGCGCGCCATGCGCAAGTAGTAGCGCTGGAGCATGAAGATGATCTGCACGCCGGCGCGCCCCTTGGAGTCGAGCATCCGGCGCGCGACGGTGATCGCCTTGGTGGCGTTCGCACTCTCGAGGGCGTCGGTGAGGTCCCACTCGGGCACCGCGCCGGCGTCGCCGAGGTAGGGCTCGACGTGACTGGTCGAGAGCGGTGCCGAACCATAGATCGAGGCCAGTAGGCGCGCCAGGGAGTCGACGCGCGCGACGTCGTCGCCGACCTGGTCGCTGATCCTCGCCGCCGCGCCCGCGTCGATAGTGACGCGGTACTGCTTCATCTTGTCGTTGACGAAGGCCACGCGGTTCTTCGCTCCCGTGGCGACGTTCACCTCGACGACGTCCTGGGCCGCCTTGACGAGTTTGTGCGACTTGGCGCCCACCACCGCGACGATCAAGAACACGTCGGGGGCGGGGCGCTGCATCCACTCCACCAGCACCGCCGTCTCGTCGGCCAACAATCCCTGCGCGTCGCGCACGACCACGACACGCCGGTCCACGAGGAACGGCGGCGTGTTGAGGGCCTCGAGCACCGCCGACACCACCGACTCACCGGCGTTGGTGACGTCCTTGACCGTGAAATCCTGCAGGGCGAAGGACGGGTCAAGGTCGCCCAGCGCCGTGGCCACCACGTTGTGCAACGCGTCGTAGACCATCGTCGCGTCCGTGCCCACCACGGCGGTCGTGGCGGCCATCAGGCCATCTCCATGACGCGCTCGAGAGCGTCGCGCACGCGCACGGTGCCCTGGACGTCGTGCACGCGTAGCACTCGACATCCGGCCGTGACGCCCAGTGCGGCGGCGGCCAGGGACGCCTCACGTCGGTCCAACACATCCAGGTCGAACATCGCACCGAGGAACGTCTTGTTCGACGCCGACAGGAGCAGAGGGCCCAGCGAGGCCAACTCGGCGCTGTCGCGCAGCAATTGCAAGGACTGCGCCGCGGTCTTACCCAAGTCGAGTCCCGCGTCGAGGATGATGCGCTCACTCGTCACGCCGGCGTCAAGGGCGCGCTGGCGCCGTTCGACGAGGAAGGCGGCGACCGTGGCAGTCACATCGTCGTAGTGGGGATCGGGGTCCGCCACCCGCGGGCGCAAACGAATGTGGGTCGCCACCACGCTGGCCTGCGCCGCGGCGGCCACGCGCAGATACTCGGGGTCGGCAAATCCGCTGATGTCATTGCCGACGCACGCGCCGACGTCGAAACTGGCCTTCGCCACACTCGCGCGCCAGGTATCGACGCTGATGGGCACCTCGAAGCGCTGTCCCAGCAGTTCAATGGCCGGCACCACGCGATCGAGTTCCTCCGTTTCGCTGACCTCGTCGCCGGGACCCGCCTTCACTCCTCCGACGTCGAGCAGATCGGCGCCCTCGGTGACTAGTTGTTCGGCTCGCCGCAGGAAATTGTCGAGGTCGAAGGTGGCGGCGGGAGCGAAGAACGAGTCGCGCGTGCGATTCAAGATCCCCATCACCAACGCGCGGCGCGTGACGTCGTAGGACCTCGAACCCAGTGACAGCAGCAATGGTCCGTCGGGAACGAAGCGCCTCATCGACCGGGTGCCCAGTGAAGTGAGAATCGGCGAGACACGCAGCAGAGCCTAATTGTCCCCACGGGAGGGTTCGCGATGCGCTGTTAGCCTTAGTACCTATGAAGTGGGCACCACATTTTCCCCCTAAGGTCGCAGTCTCGACAAAGAGGAACGTGGCGAACCCGCACCAGGAGCACTGATGGACGACGACAACTACGAACGAATAATCTTCCTGGCCGATCCCGAGCTCAACGAGCCCGTCCTCGTCTACGCCCTCGATGGTTGGATCGACGCGGGGCTCGGCGCGACCACTGCGATGGGCACATTGCTCACCACCATCCCCACCGAGACGCTCGCCACTTTCGACACCGAATACTTCATCGACCAGCGCGCGCGGCGTCCGGTGGCGCGCATCATCGATGGCATCACGTCAGAACTCACCTGGCCCGAGATCCAGATGCGCTACGGCACCGACGGCGACGGCGCGGACATGATCTTCCTCGTCGGTCCCGAGCCGGACTTCCACTGGAGCGACTTCGTCGAGGCCGTCACCGACGCCGCGTCGCGCTTCGACGTGCGACTGGTGGTCGGACTCGGAGCGTTCCCCGCCCCGACGCCCCACACGCGTCCGGTGCGCGTCATCGGCACCGCGCCCGAGGCCAGTGCCAATCTGTTGCCGCTCGTCGGCACGGTCTCGGGGGAACTCGAGGTGCCCGCGGGCATCTCCTCGGCCCTGGAACTCGGCTTCGCCGACGTGGACGTGGACGTGTTGACGCTCTGGGCGCGCGTGCCGCACTACGTCGCCTCCATGCCGTACCCTCAGGCGGCGGCGTCACTCATCGAGGGCCTCGCGCGCATCGCGGGACTGACCCTCGACGCGAGTTCACTGCGCGCGAGCGCGGACGAGGCCCGCGTGCGCGTGGACGACCTGGTCACCAACAACCCCGAGCACTCCTCGATGGTCGAGCAACTCGAGGAGGCCGCCGACGAGAGCGAAGGCACCTCACTGGGCGACGAAGTCCCCAGTGGCGATGAGTTGGCCGCCGAGCTCGAGAGATTCCTACGCGGCGAACACTGAGTCAGGCGTCGGACTCGACGTCGACGTCGACGTCCTCGATGCGAAGTCCCAGCCCCAACGCGAATCCGTCCAAGAACAACTCGCAGTCCTTTTGACGCGGGTGACGATTCGCCAAGTCGTAGAAGGCCGGTGAGTGGTCGGCTTCGATGAGGTGCGCGAGTTCGTGCACCAGCACCGCATCGATCACCCACTCGGGACACTGGCGTAGTCGACTCGAGACGCGGATCTCGCGGCTAGCGGGTGAGCACGAGGCCCAGCGACGTCGCTGATTCGCGACCCAGCGCACCGACGCGGCGCGAACGTCGTCGAGGTACAACTCGGACAACACACGCGCGCGCTCCTCCAGCGATGCGTCGCCCGCGGCGTTCTGAGGTCGTTGGGCCATGAGCCGTTCGACGAGTTCATCGACGAAGCCCCTTCGCTCCTTGCCCTTGAGGCGCGCGGGGATCTGCACCACGATGCGGCTGCCCGACCAGTGCGCGGTCCCGGTCTTCTTGCGCTTGGCCGAGGCGCGCACCTCGACCTCGGGACGGTCGAAGCGCGGCGGTTCGACGCTCACCGACGAGCTGTGCGCCATCACAGGATGATGTTCACGAGCCGTGGCGGACGAGCCACGACGCGTTGGGGCGTCGCGCCCTTGAGATGCGTGACGATCTCGGCGCTGGCGAGCGCCGCGCTCGCGGCGTCCTCCTCGGAGATGTCGGGACTCACGTCGAGACGCGCGCGCACCTTGCCGTTGACCTGCACCACCATGACGACGCTCGCGCGCGTCACCAGCGCAGGATCGGCCAGCGGCCAACTCGTGGCGTGGACCGACGCCTCACCGGGGTGACGCTCCTCCCAGAGTTCGGCGGTGATGTGCGGTGCCATCGGCGCCAACAGACGCAACATCAGGTCGAGGGATTCGTCGAGCGTCGCGCGATGGGCCCCCTCGGGTCGACGCGCCCACTTCGAGATCGTGTTGAGCAGTTCCATCAGGGCCGCCACGGCGGTGTTGTAACTCCAACTCTCCATGCCCGTGGTGACCTTTTGGATCGTGCGGTGCACCTCACGCAGGACCTCGTCGTCGTCAGCGTTCTTCTCGTCGTGAAAGAAGCACTCGTCGTAGTGGCTCAGTCGGTAGATGCGATCGACGAAGCGAGAACAGCCCTCGATGATGTCCTCGGTCTGCGCCGTCCAGTCCACGTCGTCGGCGGGTGGGCCCACGAAGAGGTGGAACAGTCGCAGCCCGTCGGCGCCGACCGTGTCGTAGTACTTCTCCGGGGCGATCAGATTGCCCTTGGACTTGGACATCTTCGAGCCGTCCAAGCGGATCATTCCCTGGGTGAAGAGTCGCTTGAAGGGCTCGCGCGGCAGTCCCGTCGCCATGCCGATGTCGATCAGCGCCTTCAAGTAGAAGCGCGCGTAGAGCAGGTGCAGGATCGCGTGCTCGATCCCGCCGATGTACTGGTCCACCGGCATCCACTTGGCGGCCTCGACGGGGTCGAAGGCCCTGTCGGGCGTGAAGGGGTCCGCGTAACGAAGGAAGTACCACGAGGAGTCGGTGAACGTGTCCATCGTGTCGGCCTCGCGCCGCGCCGGACGTCCGCACCGCGGACAGGTGGTGTTGCGAAAGCCCTCGTGGGTAGCGAGCGGAGACTGGCCGGACTCGTCCATGACCACGTCGTCGGGCGCCAGGACCGGCAGCTGGTCGAGCGGGACGGGCACGATGCCGTCGACGTCGCAGTAGACCACGGGGATCGGACAGCCCCAGAATCGCTGGCGCGACACCAGCCAGTCGCGCAGGCGGTAGTTGACCTTGCGCTCGCCGTGCGCGTTCTTCTCGAGGAACTCCGTCGCGGCGACTTTGGCACTGGCGACGTCCATACCGTTCATGAAGCCCGAATTGAAATGGGCACCCTGGCCCGAATAGGCGCCCTCGCCATGACCCTCGGGCGGCTCGATGGTGCGCACCACCGGCAGGCCATGGACGCGCGCGAAGGCGAAGTCGCGCTCGTCCTCGGCCGGCACCGCCATGATGGCCCCCGTGCCGTAGGTGCCGAGCACGTAGTCGGCCACGTAGACCGGGACGGGCTCGCCGGTGAAGGGGTTGGTGACGAAACTGCCGGTGAAGGCGCCGCGCTTCTCCAGGCCGGCGCCGGCGTCGGAGGACGCGGTGCGCTCGAGCTCGCTGGCTTGACTGGCGCGCTCCACGAGACGCTCGACCGAGGCGCGCTCGTCGTCGGTGACCAGATCGCTCAACATCGGGTGCTCGGGGGCGACCACCGCGTAGGTGACGCCGAAACCGGTGTCGGGTCGCGTGGTGAAGACGCGCAGGACGTGACTGGGGTCGACCGTCAGGGGCAGGTCGAACTCGACACCCTCGCTGCGCCCGATCCAGTTACGTTGCATGGTCTTCACCCGTTCGGGCCACTCGAGGGTGTCGACGTCATTGAGGAGTTCTTCGGCGTAGTCGGTGATCTTGAAGAACCACTGCTCGAGGTTTCGCCGCTCCACCAGGTCGCCCGAGCGGTCACAGGTACCGTCGGCGTGGACCTGTTCATTCGCCAGCACCGTATGACAGCCGGGGCACCAGTTGACCGGTGCCTCAGCGCGATAGGCCAGACCGGCCTCGAGGAACGCCAGGAAGATCGTCTGTGCCCACTTGATGTAGGCGGGGTCGTGAGAGTAGACCTCGCGACGCCAGTCGAAGACGGCGCCGAGGCGCATCACCGAGGACTTGAGCTCGGCCATTCGCTCTTCGGTGAACAAGCGAGGGTGAGAGCCCGCCTTGATGGCCGCGTTCTCCGCCGGCAGCCCGAACGAGTCGAATCCGAAGGGCGAGAGCACCGCCTTGCCGTGCATGGTCTGGTAGCGAACCACCAGGTCACCGAAGGTGTAGTTACGGATATGGCCCTGGTGCGCCGCCCCGGAGGGGTAGGGGTACATGCACAGGGCGTAGAAACGCTCGCGATCGTCGTCGTTGTCGACTTCGTAGGTCCCCTCGCCGAGCCACCGGGCTTGCCACTTCTTCTCAACTGCACTGACGTCAAAGGGGCGGGCCATCTGTCCAGTTTAGAGAAAGTGCCAGCGTGGCCCGACCGGCACCCTGAGCATCCGCATGGGCACGAGCAACGCCAATTTGACCCTCGACCGCCGACGCGTCATCTCGGTGCGGTGCACACCGCCGTGGATACTGCGGTCGCACCTCGAAATAGTGGTCCGATGAACATGAAATTGGCAATGAACGCGTGATCGCGTCGCCGCGTCGACACACTGGAACGCGCGTCGCTACGCGACGTTGATCGACTGACTGGCGACAAGGTCAGCTGACGACGTGCCCACGCTGACGTTGTAGGCGCCGTTCGACACCACCAGCGCATGGCCGTTGAAATAGGTGAAGGCATTACGCGCCAACGTGATCACGACGTGGCGCGAGGCCCCCGGGGCCAGCGAGACGTCGGCCACGCCACGCAACTGCGCGGGCGGCTCCCCCAATGCACTGGGGTAACCGAGATAGACCTGCACCACGTCGATGCCCGAGCGATGCCCCGTGTTGGCGACGTCGAGCGACACCACGGCCCCCGCGTTGGAACCCGAGCCCGCGCGCGCAATGCTGATCCGGGACCACGAGAAGTTGGTGTAGCTCAACCCGTACCCGAAGGGGTAAGCGGGGTTGACGCCGTGCGTCTGGTACCACCGGTAGCCGATATCACTCAATCCCCCGAAGTTGACCACGCCCGACACCCCGGGGAACTGGCTCGGGGCGAGCGCGGGCGTCTGCCACGTGGAACCGGGCATGGTCACCGGCAAGCGTCCCGACGGGTCGATGACGCCGGCGAGCACTTGGGCCATCGCCGGCGCCGCCATCTGACCGCCGTACCAGGCTTCGACGATGCCGGCCACCTTCGACTTCCAGGGCATGACTATTGGTCCGCCGGTGTTGAGGACGACGACCGTGCGCGGATTCACCGCGGCCACCGCGCTGATCAAGGCGTTGAGGTCGCCCTGTAGCGAGAGCGACGGCAGGTCCGCTCCCTCGCTCATGAGGTTGGACGCGAAGACGACGGCGGTATGCGCCGACCGGGCCGCGGCCACCGCGGCGTTGATCTCTGGCTGCACGTAATCGATGCCGAAGCGAGGCGTGGTCTTGGCGCCGATCGCGAACCACGTCGCTTTCAAGGTGTAGCTCTGACCCGCCACCAGCTGCACCGAGGTGGACTGCGGGTAGGGCCCGTGAAGGCCACGGTCCGACAGGATCACCGTTCCGTTCAGGCTCAGCCAGGTGTCGCCGGTGTCTTCGAGTCCCATCACGTAGGTGCCGGTCTTCTCGGCGCGGAACGTCACGCTCCAGTTACTCCACCCCTCGCCGGTACCCGGCGAGGTGGCGGTCAGCGCAGCGGAGGTGACCGCGGGGGCGAAGTCAATCGCGACGTCGGCCTTGCCCGGTTCGCCATGGGTGGATATCGGCAACTCCGACAGCGGCACCGAGCCCGAGGTGACATCGGTGACCTTGAGCGGGTCGAACTCGATGCCGTTGAGTCCTCCCGGCGAATAGGTGATGTGCACGTTCCCCAAGACCTTCTTCAGGGCGCTCAGGGGCGTCTCGAGGGCCGAGGCGTGGACTCCCGAGCTCCCCCCACCGCGAGTGACCACTCCTTGGCGGGCGTCGACACCGATCACGGCCAGTGATCCGCTATTCGCAAGGGGCAGTACCTGCGCGTCGTTCCTCAACAACACGATGCCTTGGCGCGCCGCACGCAGTGCGACCAATCGATGTGCCAGCGTCGTTGCCGGGGTGGCGAGTGACACGCTGCGCGGGTGCACGACCAGTCCGTAGGCGAACATCTCGGTCAACAAGGAGGTGACGGAGCGACGCAACAACGACAGGCGAAGGTGACGCGACGCCGCGGCCGCGAGGATCTGCGCGACCGACGCGGGCTTGATCAAGCTGATGCCCGAGGTGATCGCGGGCAACGGCGCGCTCACGGCGTTGTAGTCGCTGCGCACGAAGCCGTGGAACTTCCAGGCCCGCAGTGTGTCGTAGAGCCAGTGACTCGAGCACGTGTTGATACCGTTGAGCGATCCCATAGCGCACATGATCGAGGCGACGTGCGCTTGGGTCACGGCGGCCTGGAACGGCATGTCGTAGATCTCCTCGAGGACGCGCGGGGTCACCACTTGGTTGAGGCGCGCCCGACCGACTTCTTGGGTATAGGCCCCCATGTGCTTGGCTTGGGCCATCACCCCCGTCGACTGGATGCCTTGGATCGCCGCCGCGCCCATCAGACTCGCCAAGAACGGGTCTTCACCGTAGGTCTCGAAGGCTCGGCCGTCGAGCGGTGAGCGAATTAGATTCAAGTCGGGCGCCTGCAGGACGTCATATCCCTTGGACAGCGCCTCCTGGCCCATCGCATAACCGACTTGACGCGCGGTCGCGGGATTGAAACTCGCCGCCACTGCGAGTTCACTGGGGAACTGCGTGACCCCGGTCGCGTTGGCGCTGACGCCCGAGGGTCCGTCCACCAGGGTGAGGGTCGGGATACACAATCGTGGCACGCCCACGTTGAAGTTCTCGATGCCCGAGTGAGTCTGCAAGACCACGAAACTGGCCAACTCCGCCGGCGTCATGAGGTCCGCGACCTGGGCGGCCAACTGCTGGGCCGTGTGGTGGTGGTGGAGACTCTCGTAGATCCAGGGGCACGGGGTGGGGGGACCTACGCCAACGTGGCTCGACGGCGAAGCCTGCACCACCGAGGGCAGTGCCGTCATGAGGAGCGCTCCCACGCTGAGAGACAGGGCGACCCGCCCCAACCGACGTGCAATAGACCTCTGCGCGCGCCACCGGATGAATCGAGCCACTGAAAATCTTCCTTGCCGATCGAATCTGTGAAGTTGTTGCGACTCCGGGAGAATGGAACGCTAACCCATAATGTGTCAGCCGTTCTAAGGAATTACCCATCATTTCCTAAGAATATTTTGAGGCATCATCTTCGCCTCGCAAGGTCACCGTGCGACCACGTCCTGGGGTGCTGGGGTGGTCGTCGGCGTCGCGCACCTCGCCACGTCGGTGCCCTATTCTTCGCACGGGGAGGAAGTAGTGGCGGCACCGACGTATCTACTAGTGCACGGCGCCTGGCACGGCTCGTGGTGCTGGGAACGATTCGCCGGTGTCCTGGACCAGCGAGGCGTCGCGTGGAGGGCCATCGACCTGCCCAGTAGCGCGAACGCCGATCCCGCGGTCGACATGATGGCCGACGTCAGAGAGGTACACCGTGTCGCGACCGACCTCGGACCCCTCGTCATCGTGGCCCACAGTTACGCTGGGGCGGTCGTGACCGAAGCGGCCCCCCAGATCGCGGACCTGCGCGGCATTCTCTACCTGGCGGCGCTCATTCCGCGACTCGGCCAGAGCGCCAGTGACGTCACTCGTGAATACGGACTGCGCTCCCCCCTCGATGAGGCGATCCGCCGCGATGACGGGATGTTGCGGCTCGAACTCGAGCCCGCCGCCCTCGCCCTGTACGGCGACTGCGACGAAGAGACGCGCGGGTGGGCCATCACGAAAATCTCTTCGCAGACTCTCGCCAGCTTTCGCACCGCCCGGACGTCAGAGAACAGTGCCGTCGCCTCCACCTACGTGATCTGCCAACGCGACGAGGCCCTCTTGCCAGAGGTGCAGGAAAGGATTGCCCAGTGTTGCGACGAAGTCGTGGCGATCGACAGCGATCACTCCCCTTTTCTCTCGCATCCCCACGAGTTAGCCGACCTGGTGGCGTCAATGAATTTCCACGGGTAATCACGGACCGCTCGGCGGGTCCCTTCCACTGGCGAATGACTGCGCCAGAGGGATCGCCACCATGGAACAATGGCGTCCCCACCTCGGGGTGGTTGCTAGTCCGTCTCCGCCATGGACCTCGGAAACGACGTCGCCGTGAAGTTCATGGCACCTCCGGGGACCATCCACGCCACCACCGTTACCTCGAACCAACCCGCCTGCACCGCGGGATCAGCGACCATCAACTCTTGGGAGGTCGCCACGTCCGTCGCGAAGAGCAGCATCCCTCGGTAATGCTCATTGGATAGCGGACCAGCGGCCAATAAGTGGCCACTCTCGTGGAGGTCCGCCAAGTGCGACATGTGGGCATCTTGGATGATGTCGTTCTCGCGGTCAGTTCTCTCCGGGACTCCGACCCTCGTTGTCAGTAAGCCAACGCTGAATCGGTCGAATTCCATAGACAACCTCGAATCGAGTGAGATATGGGAGTAAGTAGCAAATCATACGCACGCTGGGGCAATTGGTCATCAACTTCTAGTTGTTCCGTCACGGCGGGCCATGGAGGACCGCAACAACTGTTCACCGGTGAACTAGTCGTCGAGGCGGGGCGCTCGCCCATAGCGGCAATGTCGATGTTGGACCGGCGAGGTCCCACACCTGTTGAAACCGTCTCCGTGGCTCAATTGTGGGTCGGCGCCGTACTGCTGCACCAGTTCTTTCGACGGTGGCGACAGCGCACCAGGTGATCCAGGACCTTCGACCTGCTTGACCGTACCCTGAACTCGGTGCATTTTCACGCCGAAGGCCTTCCCTGCTAGCATCGTTATTCCTTCGGGGGTATAGCTCAGCTGGTAGAGCACTTGCATGGCATGCAAGGGGTCAGGAGTTCGAATCTCCTTACCTCCACTCTGT
>Ga0182030_10000135_pt1 | contig 118832 bp, 104 predicted proteins | sample 812S3MmetaG_FD_121299 | JGI IMG/M metagenome (GOLD analysis project Ga0182030, IMG submission 121299) | Permafrost microbial communities from Stordalen Mire, Sweden - 812S3M metaG (Illumina Assembly) | ecosystem: Environmental > Terrestrial > Soil > Wetlands > Permafrost | place: Sweden... | reverse complement strand
GTTGCCCGACGAGGATTCGAACCTCGACAAACAGAATCAAAATCTGTCGTACTACCTTTATACTATCGGGCAAAATGCTGAACTCGACGATGGTAAAGGAGTGCAAAAGTAAGATTCGGCAAAAGATGTTCCAAAAAGAATTTGATATATAGTTTTCAGTTGGCAGTAAGCAAGTTGCAATCTTAATAGTAACTATTTATCAAGATATAGCAACAAATAACACTCAACTGTGAGCTGCTGACTGTTGACTACTAATTAATACCTGCTTACTCCCCGCTGTATCTTCCTCTTCTTTCAGCCCTTTGATAAATTCCAGTGCATCTGGCACCACATCGCACATGATAGTTATTAAAGATCCGGGGACAGCGTTTTTATAAGCATAAATGATAGCATCTTTTTCACTTGGGATGATTGTCAAAGGTATCTCTTTTGTTTTTGTGTCGTCAATGCCCTGCACAAGCAAGTTGATAATGGCTTCTGCCGTGCGCCCACGCAAATTTTTATCTTGGCGAATGATGATCTCATCAAAATATTTTGCAGAGATTCTTCCCAACTCTCTGATATCATCATCGCGCCGGTCTCCCGTGCCGCTGATGATGCCGACTTTGGGAGAGCCATCTAGTTTGCTCACAAAATCGCAAAGCAATTGAAGCCCGGCTGGGTTATGTGCGAAATCAACAAGGAATTGAAAATGTCTGAACTGAAACATATTCAATCTTCCCGGCGTTTGCACAGGTGAGGGGATAAATGTTTGTAATGCAAGCCGGATATCTTCTACTTTGATATTCCTGAAAAGATAAGTAGAGAGCACAGCAGGCAATGTGTTCATAATATTATGTATTGCTTTGCCACCAAATGTCAGCGGAATTTCAGTCACTTTTTCAATCCGTATTTTCCAATTGCCTTTTAACAGTGACACATATCCGTTTTCGTAAACGGCTGCCATACCGCCATCGGCGCAATGTTGTTTGATGCGTAGGTTATTCTCGTCCATGCTGAACAAAGCTATATTGCATTCAAGGCCTTGCCGCATTCCATAAACCAGATCATCATCGGCATTCAAAATAGCGAAGCCGTGTTTGAAAACCGTTTCAGGCACTACGCTTTTTACTTTTGCCATCTGCTCTAAATTGTCAATGCCACCCAGCCCAAGATGATCAGAAGTCACATTGGTTACTACGGCAATATCGCAATTGGAAAATGCCAGACCTGATTTTAATATGCCACCTCTGGCACATTCCAGCACAGCAAAATCAACAGTCGGATCTTTCAAAACAAACAATGAGCTCAATGGCCCCGTACAATCGCCCTTCATCATCATCTGGTTTTGAATATACACTCCATCTGATGTGGTGTAGCCGGCTTTATAACCTGCAGTCTTAACGATGTGCGCAGTCAATCTGGTTGTTGTTGTTTTTCCATTGGTTCCTGTTATTGCGATGATAGGAATTCTTCCGTTTGAACCTTTGGGATACAGCATATCAACAACAGGTTCTGCTACGTTGCGCGGCAGACCTTCTGATGGCTCAATGTGCATGCGGAAACCCGGTGCCGCGTTGACTTCGAGTATCGCGCCGCCATTTTCGGTTATTGGTAGCCGTAAGTCAGGGGCCATGATGTCAATGCCACAAATATCCAAACCGATGATTTTTGCGATCCTTTCCGCCATAAAAATATTCACCGGATGAACCTCGTCGGTAACATCTGTGGAAGTTCCGCCAGTGCTGAGGTTGGCTGTTGGTTTTAATAAAACCAGTTCGCCTTTTGGCGGAACTGTTTCTAAAGTATATTCTTTTTCATCCAGCATTTTTTTTGAGAAATCATCTATTTTGATTTGTGTCAGCACTTTCTCATGACCAAAACCACGCCTGGGGTCCTTGTTGGTTTCGTCAACAAGCCATTGAATGGTATGCAAGCCATCACCAATCACAGATGCAGGTGTTCTCAATGCAGCACAAATAAATTTATGGTTGATGACCAGGACTCGAAAATCATAGCCTACAATAAATTTTTCACAGATCACACTGCGCGAATATTTTTGCGCTGCCGCCAAAGCAACCACAGCTTGCTCCCGGTTAACAATATTTGTTGTCGCGCCTTTTCCATGATTGCCATCAATCGGTTTCAATACAATCGGATACCCTAATCTTTCTATTGCGTCTTTCAGCCCTTCTTCGCTACGGATGATGACTCCACGGGGAACGGGAATCTCAGCGGCTTCCAGTAAATTTTTTGTTTCTTCTTTATCGCATGCTATATCCACAGCAATTGATGAAGTAGTGCTGGCAATGGTTGCACGGATTCTTTTTTGATGAATGCCATAACCCAACTGTACCAGCGATTGTTTGTTCAATCTTATATAAGGGATGCCTCGCTTTACCGCTTCATCCACAATGCAACCGGTAGATGGCCCAAGTCTTGTGTCTTCGCGGATCTCACGCATCTGCTGAATGTCTTCTGCCAGATTGTATTCAACATCATCAACCAGCGATTGCACTACCCGCACAGCGGCTCTTGCAGCATACACCCCCGCATCTTCTTCCATATAACTGAACACTACATAATATTCGCCTTCTTTGCCTGTTCCACGCGTTCTTCCAAAACCAGTGTCCATACCAGCCAACGTCTGCAATTCAAGTGCAACATGTTCAATAACGTGACCCATCCAGGTGCCTTCTTCCACGCGTTGAAAAAAGCCGCCGGGCTCGCCAACGCTGCAGCGATGCTCATACATAGTGGGGAACATTTTTTCCAGCCGCTGTTTGAAACCCGTAATAGAATTGGTTGGGCGCCGTTCCATTTCCTCCAGATCCAATTTTAGCTGGATCAGTTTCGGGCGGCGGATGCTCCAGTAGTTGGGGCCTTTCAGCACTTTGATCTCAATAATCTTCATAAGCTTTTTTTGTTGGACAGGTAATTTAGTTTTTTTATTTTTCGTTACCAATTTTTGTTAACGTACAGGGATAGTGAATGAGCTACGGAGGCACGTAAAGCGCAAAGAAACACAAAGCATCTTTGCGCATCTATGTACCTCTGTTACCCTGGCGTTTAAACCTGTCCAGCAATTTAAAAATCGAAATGACAGATCAAGGGTAGCACAACCGATGAACGAAATGCGACGCAAAGATGTTGAAGAGAGAACAAATTCTGGTATCATAAAAAAACTATTAGCGGTAGTATGGAGCTATTAATACTTGGGACATCCCGAATCCGATATCCCGCAACTCCTCAAATCGCTCAAATCACAAAAATCCCCGTTCAGACAATCTTTCATTATATTTAATCCTCAAACCAAACTAACATGAGTGAATTTAACCGCCGTTCTTTTCTAAATGCTTTTGGCGCATTATCTGCTTCCGCTTTTTTTGCTTCGTTAACTCAACCAGCGTGGAGCCGTAACTTTCATCAAGCCTTATCAGGTGCTGAAAACCGCGACCCACGCGAACTTGCAGACGATGAGGATTTCTGGTATTATGTGCAGGAATCATTCAGTTGTTCGTCAGGCATTATCAATTTGAATAACGGCGGCATTTCTCCTGCGCCCAAGATTGTTCAGGACGCGATGAAGCGTTATTACGATATTACCAATGATGCACCGAGCTATTATATGTGGCGCATTATTGATCAGGGCAGAGAGCCGCTCAGGAAAAATCTGGCGAGAATCGCAGGATGTTCTCCGGAAGAAATCGCGATGAATCGCAATGCTTCAGAAGCTCTAGAAACAGTAATTTTTGGCCTGGATTTGAAAGCGGGCGATGAAGTGGTGCTCACCAAACAGGATTACCCGAACATGATCAATGCTTGGAAGCAGCGGGAGTTGCGTGATGGCATAAAATTGGTTTGGATCAATTTGGATCTGCCAAGTGAAGACAACGATTATTTGCTGAATAAATATACTAGCGTGTTCTCATCAAAAACAAAAATTGTCCATATCACACACATTATTAACTGGAATGGGCAAATACTTCCTGTAAGAAAAATTGCGGATGCCGCGCATGCCAAGGGAATTGATGTGCTGGTGGATGGCGCACATAGTTTTGCGCATTTTGAGTTTACGCTTCCTGAGTTGGGCTGTGATTATTTTGGAACAAGCCTTCACAAGTGGCTCACAGCTTCTATTGGCACGGGCATGCTGTTCGTGAAGAAAGAAAAAATAAAAAATCTGTATCCATTATTTGGTGGCGGCGACCCGAAAAGCGATGATATCAGAAAATTTGAAAGCCTTGGCACGCGACCATTTTTTATTGAACAGGCAACTGGCAAAGCAGTTGAATTTTATGACATGATTGGAGCGCAAAGAAAAGAGCAAAGATTATTTTACCTGAAAAATTACTGGATGAATAAAGTGAAAGATATCCCGAAAGTTAAAATAGGAACTTCATTGAAGCAAGGTTTCGGTTGCGCAATAGGATCTGTAAGCATTGAAGGTAAGAGGCCCTCAGAACTGGAAGGTTTTCTTTTTGATAAATATAAAATCCATACGGTTGGGATTGAATGGGAAAATATTAAGGGAGTTCGCGTGACACCTAATGTTTACACCACAACAAAAAACCTTGATCTGTTAGTGGAAGGGATTGAGAAATTTTCGAAAACTGCGTGATTTTTTTTTTGTTTCACACATAGGGACAAAAACAACGGGCCTAAAATTGTATTTTATCAGCCAGTTTGATTTTTTCATTATTCACTTTACGTCATTTGCGTTGGTTATGTGAAATTTCTTTGTTTACCATGACATAAATTACGCATTCATTTAATCATGCCTTCACAAAATCTAACCCGGCGCATCAGTTTACTTCAGGCTTCTTCTATCAACATGATAGATATGGTTGGTATTGGCCCGTTTGTGGTAATGCCATTGGTGATGAAAATAATGGGCAGCCATTTGTTTTTGTGGGCATGGATTTTTGGCGCAGCTACTTCATTGGTTGATGGCATGATCTGGAGTGAATTGGGCGCTGCATATCCGCTGGCCGGCGGCAGCTATAACTTTTTAAAAGAAGCTTACGGAAAAAAAGGCGGCTCGTTGATGTCGTTTTTATTTGTATGGCAGACTTGCCTGCAAGCGCCGCTGGTAGTAGCTTCCGGAGCAATTGGTTTTGCCCAGTATTTTTGTTACCTCGTTCCTCTGACAATAATCGAAAGGAAATTGTTGTCTGGTGTTATTGTGCTATTGATAATTTTTTTATTGTACCGGCGCATCGAAACAATCGGCAGGATCTCGGTGTTTTTGTGGGCAGGTGTTATCGTTACTATTTTATGGATCATCATCAGCGGCTTCACACACAAAACAATTACATATAATTTTTTCCCGGATGCGAATGAGTCATTTTTCAATTTTACTTTTATGATGCTTGTCGGCAAAGCATCAGTGAAAACCATTTACAGTTATCTCGGCTATTATAATGTTTGTCATTTGGGGGGCGAGATCATAAACCCACAACGGAATATTCCTCGAAGTATCTTTATTTCCATTTTTGGTATTGCTATTTTGTACCTGTGCATGAACGTTAGTATTGTTGGTGTAGTACCATGGCAGGAAGCCATGAAATCAGATTTTATTGTGAGCACTTTTATGGAAAAAATATATGGTACGAAAGCCGCGGTAGTAGCTACTTTACTGATCATGTGGATTGCATTTGCCTCTTTATTCGCGGTGCTGCTGGGTTATTCAAGAGTGCCTTACGCAGCGGCCGCAGACGGAAAATTTTTCCCTGTATTTTCAAAATTGCACCCGACAAAAAATTTCCCATATGTATCATTGCTGTTTATCGGAGGCATTGGTTTTGTATTCAGTTTATTATTCAAGCTGGGCGATGTGATCAGCGCCATCCTCGCTATGCGCATACTGGTGCAGTTTGTCGCGCAGGCAATCGGCCTCGTGCAATTGCGAAGAAGAAACGGTACAAAAAGCCTTCCTTTCAAAATGTGGCTGTACCCTTTGCCGATCATTTTTTCAGTGCTTACCTGGCTCTTTGTTTTTTATTCGACAGGCAAAGTGGTGTGCTTTGGATTGGCATTGATAGCAATTGGCATCGTTGTATTTTATTTCACAAAAGATATGTGGGGCGAGAAGACGTTAAAGACCGAAAGTCTGTAAAGTCAGGAAAAGCGAATTGCAAATAGGGGTGATAAAAAGATAAGACTATCCTACTAGCAATTATAGCGCGGTTAGAATCTCCAGCGTTTTTTGGATCAGCTTTTCCACTGCTGCATTGGCATCTTTTGAAAAATGTTTTGAGATACGGTTGGCAACAATGGTACTTATGCTCAGACAATGATGACCTAATATTTTCCCCAACCCATAAATGCCTGCGGTTTCCATTTCAAAATTTGCAATGCGGTGGTTGCCAAAACTGAATTGCGTCAGCCTGTCAATCAGGTTTGGGTTGCTGAGACCGAGCCTCAATATCCTTCCCTGCGGGCCATAAAACCCCGGACAGGTAACCGTTATGCCCTGATGATATCCTTCAACGAAATGTTTCATCAATGATGCGCTGGCGCTGTTGATATAAGGGTATGAAAATCGGCTGTGCAACTGGGTTAGGGTGACGAAAGCATGCAATAGTTGCTTTTCTTCTTCGTTTTGTTCATGGCGGTAAAAATTAAGCAGGTTGTCAATGCCCAGCCCGTGTGTAGATACAACAAAACTATCTACGGGTATGGATGACTGCAAGGAACCTGCCGTGCCAATGCGGATGATTTCAAGCTGAGTAAGATCTTTTTTTATGCTGCGGGTTTCAAAATCAATATTAGCCAGTGCATCCAATTCGTTCAGTACAATATCAATATTGTCTGTTCCGATGCCGGTCGATACAACAGATATTTTTTTCTTACCAATATAACCAGTGTGTGTTACAAATTCCCGGTGCTGTGTTTTTGTTTCGAAGCTGTCAAAATATTTGCTCACGGTACGCACGCGATCGGGATCACCAACTGTGATCACTGTACTTGCCAATTCTTCCGGCCGCAGATCGAGATGGTAGATAGCGCCTCGATAGTTAATGATCAGCTCACTTTCGGCAATGGGTTGCATAAATAAGGTTGTGGTGAAGGAAATTAAGCCAAATATACTATTTTTGCCATCCTCAATGGTTCCGTGGCCGAGTGGTTAGGCAGAGCTCTGCAAAAGCTTCCACAGCAGTTCGAATCTGCTCGGGACCTCAGTAAGAAAGACCTATAGGGTTTTGAAAACCCCATAGGTCTTTGTAATTTAAGATTATGAAATATTCAAACTATATTGGAGTGTTGGCTGCTGTTGTGCTGATCATTGCATGCTTTCTCCCCTGGGCCTATTATCCTGATCTTAGTAAAAATTTTACGGGTTTTTTTTCTGAGCAAAACAGGTACGGAAAGCCTGGCAAAGCGCTTGTTTTCTTTGCCGTTTTTACCATATTGCTTTTTATTGTGCCCAAGGTTTGGGCTAAAAGGCTGAACATGGTCATAGCTGCATTGGCACTTGCCTTTAGCGTGAGATGCTATATGCTTTTCTCCGCATGTTATCGCGGTACTTGCCCTGAAAAGGAAACAGGTATTTATCTTATCGTTATCGCCTCAGTTGTTATGATTATCGCGTCGGTGCTGCCTTATGTGAAACTAAAAGACAACGGTAAGCCATGAAGGATTTTTTGAGTGTTGAGCATATATGATTTCCCTTTTAAAAGATATTCTTATCAGGGCTATCTCGCTTTTGCTTAATATTTTCACCCTTCCAGCAAACAAAATGTATAAGGTTCCAATATCAAATGCTCGTTGTCTTTACCCACAGTGAAATATTTTTCCTGCCAGTGATCGAATAGTTTTTCAGAAATTTTGCCATGTTCTTTAAATGCATACCAGGTGAGGAAAGACGTTTGTGAAGAGAAATTGAATACGCAATATAGTTTCTGTTTATTATCAAATCTCAGATAGCCGGCAACGTGAATATTGTGTGGAGTAAGCCAGATCAGGTTTTTGCGGTCCGCAATTACATCCAGCTTTTTTCTGATGCTCAGCAATTTTTGCGTGGATGAAAACATTCTATGCTCAATTGTTCCCTCCATTTCAATTCTTTTATTTTTCTCCCAGTCAACCACGGGCCTGTGCATCCATCTGTTATCGTAACTTTTGCCGGGGTCATTCAGGTAGGAATAATCGTTTATATATCCCAGTTCGTCGCCATAAAAAAGCATGGGAATACCACTGATAAAAAAGCTGTGCGCTTGCATCAGCAAGATCTTTCTGATTGAGATTTCAATATCGTAATCATTAGTTGCCTCCAACGCCTTTTCCAGGCCACATAGCGAAGCAAGCGATCCGCTGATGCGGGCATCTTGTGTTTTGGGGTTCACCGAAAATAATGCGCCTCTTGCCAGCGAATTATAGTGGTTGCCTGAATAATATTCTTTCAAAAATTTCCGGTGATGATAGGCATTGAACCCCGCCTGTTCAATCATGTAATCCTCATAACCGAGCCCGATATCATCATGGCATCGTGTATAACTGATCCAGGTGGTACCAAAAGGTTTTTTCAAAATCTCATGCTGAGCAGCCATCATTATTCTGGTATCACCTGTTGCTAATGCATCCCACTGCAATGCCATGTGTGTAGCATTGTAGGCAACATCGCATTCTTTGGCAATGTATTCACCTGTGCCAAAATATTTCATGATAGCGGCGGGGGCCACGATGGCTTCGCCCAACAAAGCCATGCCTGGGGCGGCAACCAACACGCATTGTTTTATCAGCCGCAAAATAGCATGGGCTTCGGGAAGGTTCTGACATGTTGTTCCTAACTGTTTCCATATGAAGGCTGGAGCATCTATGCGCAAAATATCAATTCCGAGATTGGCGTAAAAAAATATTGTGTCCAGCATTTCGATCAGCACATGGGGATTAGTATAGTTGAGGTCCCACTGGTAATTGTGAAACACGGTCATTACCCATTTTTCACATTCAGGCACATACGAAAAGCTTCCCGGCGAACTTTCGGGAAATATTTCGGGCATAGTTTGCTCGAATGCATCAGGCACCAACCTGTCATCATACATATAGTAGTATTGCTGGTATTTATTATCACCTTGTTTTGCTTTTCTGGCCCATTCGTGCCTGTGAGATGTATGGTTCAGCACAATATCAATCATCAGGTACATGTTCTCATCGCTCATCTTATTCTGCAGTGCTTCAAGATCTTGCAGAGAGCCAAATCGCCCATCCACTTTCCTGAAATCAGAAACAGCATAGCCGCCATCGCTTTCTCCCGCAGGGCTTTCAAAGATTGGCATGAGGTGCAAAAAATTCACGCCAAGCTTTTTAAAATAATCCAGCTTGTTGACAAGATTTTGCAGGTTGCCAGAGAATCGGTCAACATATAAGCTCATGCCATTAATCTGGTTGCTCAAAAACCAGTGCTGATCTTTGGTTTTGTCTTTTTGTTTTAGCGCATCAGGCCTCTTAAGATATGCACTGGTAATCGTTTGCAGCAATTGCAGAAAAACTTCATCGCATTGTTGATGATGGGCATACAGGTTTTTATACAACGAATGAACAGCTTCTGCATTAGCAATAAAGCGTGCATAAAATTCATTGTCTTTACCGCTGATGTCCAATTTTTTTTCAGGCAGTATGCTGTTGATTCGCTGATGAAGTTTGAGATTGTACATGTAAAAAGTTTAGGGTCTGGAGTCAGTTGACGGAATTTGCTCCTTATTGGTGTTCCAATTCGGTTCGCACATCATCTGTCGTCCGACTCCTGACCTACTTAAAAATATCGTTGCTCAAATGCTTGAACGCTTCCATTGCGCCAAGATATTCACAAGTACGGGCACCTGCTTTGTTAGCATTGTGAATAATATGTTTCCATTCATCTGATGAAAGGCCAGTTATGTCTGAAGTAGTCAGATTGCTTAACTGATAAAGCACAGCTCCTACAAACGCATCGCCAGCGCCGGTAGTATCGACGGGTTTTACGGGAATGCTTTCAATAATGGTAGTGCTGTTATTGGCGCCGAGCAAAGTGCCATCCTTTCCGAGCGTGATGGCAAAAATAGCGTTAGTTTTTTCAAGCAAAGAAGCATTGGCATCTTCAAGTGTTGCCTTGCCTGTGATCAGCATCGCTTCTTCATCGCTTACTTTGAAAAAGTGGCAGCTCTGCAAAAAATTCCAGGACTGGTCAATGAATGATTGTTTGTTTCCCTTAAAAAGCAAATGCCTATAGTTGGGGTCGAAACTGATAAAAACATTTTGTTGCAATGCTTTCTGCAATAAACTTTCATAAGCCACTTGTAAAGGCCCGGGCAAAAAGGCGGTGGCAGAACCAAAATGGATAATTGAGAATTCATTCAGGTCAATATCATCCACTTCATGCCGGCTCAGTTCGCCATCGGCGCCGCGGTTAAAAACAAAATCTCTTTCGCCATCTTCCATCAACGATACAAAAGCGAATGTGGTAAAAGCCGTTTTATCTTGTAAAATCCATTTGGTGGCTACACCAAATTCCTGCATTACTTCAATCAGTTGTTTGCCAAAAGGATCATTGCCCACTTTGGCTGCAAGTTCTACCGAACCGCCTAATGCAGCGATGGCCGCTGCCACGTTGGTTGGCGCCCCCCCCGGCTTTTTTAAAAAATGCTGGCCTTGCGATAATGATTTGCCTTTGTCTGTGCAGATCATATCAATGAGCGCTTCGCCGATGCAGAGAATTTTTTTCATGACCTGATTGATTTTATGTTACAGCTTTCTGTCCTTATAAATCTTATATCTGTTTCGTTTTTAGCATATACTAATGGCTGCCACTTATAGGCATGGAAATATTTTCAGAGGAATGCTTGCCGGTTTTTATTAGCAGCGTGAATACTGCAGCTATAAAAAGAAATGCACCCGCAAATGAAATGGCATTTCTTGGATCGTTATTCAGAAAATGTTTTAAAATAAAACCAAACGTGGTAGTTTGGATGAACATTGGTATCACAATCATCATGTTGATGATACCCATATAAACGCCATATCTTTCTTTTGGGATTTTACTTACTACTATTAAATAGGGAATACCCATCATACTTGCCCAGCCAATCCCAAAACCAGTAATAGCGGGAAAGAGCAGGTATTTATTTTCAATGTGAGGAAAAGCTAAAAAGCCAATGCCTGCTAAAACCAAACAACCGAAATGCACGAGCTTAGGCGAATATTTTTTTGCGAACCACACCAAACCAAAAGCGCACAAAAATGTGACAATGTTATACCAGCCATTTACCAAGCCAGTCCAGCCGACTGCTTTTTCATACAAAGCGGAATCTTGCTTTGGCGTGGTGTTCCAAACTGAGAGAGCAATGCTTTTAGATGAATTTTGCCAATAACAAAAAAGCGCGTACCATTGAAATAAATAAACCAATGCCAGTTGCCACATCACCATAGGCATATATTTTATTGCCTTCGCAATATCAATAAAAGGGGAAAAAATATTTAACGGGTCGGCTTTCATTTTCTTCAGTTCTTCATTAGACGGCGGGATTTCGGTAGTAGTCTTGGTACTCCACCACACAGAACCGATAGAACAACCTGATCCCAAAAAGAAGGATGCAAAAACCCATGTAGGCAGCTTTCCTGTTTTGCCTATAAATATCATTGGGAAAATAAATAAAGAGACATTGGCCAATGTTTGCCCAAAGCCGGTAAAAAAACTTTGCGCCTGAAAGCCTATTGGCTGTTGCTCTGCATTTAATTTATCTGCAATAAAAGCCCGGTATGGTTCCATCGCAGTATTATTTCCTGCATCCAAAAGCCACAATAATCCTGCCGCCATCCACAATGAACTGCTAAATGGAAATAGAAAAAGTGCAAGACTACAAACCATTGCTCCTATAAAAAAAAACGGTTTTCTTCTTCCAAAACGTGGGTGCCATGTTTTATCGCTTAGTGATCCGATAATAGGTTGAATCAATAAGCCTGTAAGCGGACCGGCTAAATTTAGCCAGGGAATCTCATCGGGCTTGGCTCCTAAAAAATCATAGATGGGGTTCACCGCGCTTTGCTGCAATCCAAAGCTGTATTGAATGCCAAAAAAACCAACATTCATATTGATGATCTGCAAAAAACTCAGGCGCGGCTTGATAAAGGACATAAGCAATCGTTGGTTTTTAAAAAATGATTTCAACAGCAGATAAATCTACATAAATAAAAATCACAGAATGAAAACAAGCGTATGTTTTCGTTGCAAACGTTTGCGGTTGTAGTAGTCTGTGAGTCCGTATGGATCGTAAGCCCGAAGAAAAAATCATTTCATTTCTTTGCCGACTTTCTCTCCTTTTCAGCCTTTCGCTATATCTGCAATTGTTTTTTTCTCCAGTATCTTAAGGTTAACGTCGCGCACTTGCGTCATGATGGTGTGAAGGCCGCAGCTTTTTTCATCGCAGTTTTTGCACTTTTCATAAAAATATAAACTGACGCATGATACCAGTGATATAGGGCCATCCAATAGCCGCATGATCGTAGCGAGTGGTACATCTTTGGGGTTCTTTGCAAAATAGTACCCGCCGCCTTTTCCTTTTTTACTTTCGAGTATCCCAGCCTTCCTGAGTTCAAGCAAGATGTTCTCCAAAAATTTGAGTGGTATTTTTTTCTTTTTTGATATCTCGGCTATCAGCACAGGCGCATTGTTGGGTTTTTGTGCCAAATACATAAGCGCCTGAAAAGCGTACTGCGTTTTTTTGGAAAGCATTCTTTAGAATATTTTTATTGCAAAGTACTATTTTATTTTGCCACAGCTTATATGGAGTTTCACGAAATTATTTCTTATCCTATGTTTCTGATTGCAATTAGTGCCATCAGAATCCCAGTACATCTTTCATACTGAATATGCCTTTTTTGCTTTTGATGAATTCTGCGGCCAAAACTGCGCCGGTTGCGAATCCCATTCGGTTATGCGCGGTATGGATGATTTCTATGTCATCAATCGCTGAACTATATTTTACCTGGTGCGTGCCGGGCGCAGGATCAATCCGCTCACTGATGATCTCCAGCTCTTCCGGGTTGTCGCTGATGTGGTTAGTCCATGCTTTCTTGCGTGTAATTATTTCTAAAACCTGTTCAGCCAATGTGATTGCAGTGCCGCTTGGTGCGTCTCTTTTTTGTGAATGATGTATCTCGGTCATGCTCACATCATATTCATTATGTGAAGACATGAGTTGCGCAAGATATTTATTCAACTCAAAAAAAATATTTACCCCAATGCTGTAGTTGCTTGAGTATACAAAAGAGCCATGGTTCTCGATGCAAAATTTTTTCGCTTCTTCCATTTTATCGAGCCAGCCCGTGGAGCCGCAAACCACAGGCGTTTTGAATTGCAGGCATTTCATTACATTATTGAAGGCACTAAGCGGGCTGCTGAACTCAATTGCGGCATCGGCTTTGGAAAGATTGGCCTGATTGAATTCACTGACGTTGTCCATATCAATTTTCAGAATAACATGATGTCCTCGTTGTAATGCAATTTCTTCAATGGCTTTGCCCATTTTGCCATAACCTACCAATGCGATATTCATGCTGATAAATAATTTGCGGGAAATTACAGATAAAGATGGAAAGTCGGCAAAGACCGAAGGCGTGAAAATTATAATGGATTAAGGAGTTATTGAAGATCTAAGAATATCAATTAGCGACTATAACTAATCAGCTATTGACTTATATCAAAGATCGGCTTGGGTTTTGGCCTGTGAATATCAAAAAGTAAACTTAATCCCGCACTGCCAGGGCCTGTTGCCGAACTTGGGGCGATGCGAAAGCTCAGGTCACTGTTCACATTAAAATCTTTGAGATGAGCGTCCACTGTGGCATCTACTATCTGAAGCGCATAAAACAGTAGAAAGAATAAAACAGAGTAGTCTTCCCACTGGCGGTATTGATTACGGATAACCATAAGCTCACTGACAATATACGAAGAGTCTGCGCCATTAGTATAAAGGAATTGTATGCCTTGAAGTATGTGTGGATCAATCTTGCTCACGGCAGCAGGATCGGTAGAGTACTGCCCGTTTGTAACGACAGAAAGTGCGTAACGATACTTATTGTAATAAGATCTGTTGCTAACAAATTCATATGCTGGTATCCCCACTGCTGCATACACGAGTGGCAGCTTCCAGTATTTTTTATTATAAAATTGCCCTAGCCCGGGAAATATTGTTGAATAGAGTGTCGCTTTCGTCGGGTCGCGCTTTTTTTTTGTGAGGCTATCCTTTTTTACCGTGGTATCTGTTTGGGAAGGCTTATATTTGATTGATTCCTTCATTATGATAGCAGTATCTTTTTTCTGGCAAAAAGAAGACATATGCAATGCAGAAAAGAAAAAAAATGCGATTGGTAATTTAGCCATCTTCATGCGCGATCCTTAATTAACAGAAACACCCAATTGATCAAGTATCTTGTTCAGTTCATTGATAGAATAATACTCAATTAGGATACTGCCATTGTTTTTTTTGCTGTGATTAATCTTGACACGTGTGCTGAAATGCGATGCTAAATTATCTTCAATTTTTTTGAAAGCCGCGGGCAGCAAAGGTTTTACGGAATCTTTAACATGAGTCTGTCCTTTATATAATTTTCTGACCAGCTCTTCGGTTTGCCTTACAGATAAACCTCTGTTTTTTATTTCATTGAAAATGTAAAGTTGTTTGTCAACGGTATCTACATTGATCAATGCACGTGCATGACCCATTGATAATTCATTATTGCGAACCGCAACCTGTATGTCAGGAGGCAGTTTTAACAAGCGAATGTAATTTGCTACCGTGCTTCTTTCTTTTCCCATCCTTTCTGCAACCTGCTCCTGCGTGTGGCTTAATTCTTCCATCATGCGCTTATAGCTCAACGCGATTTCCATTGCGTTCAGGTCTTCACGCTGCAAATTCTCCAGTAGTGCAAACTCCAGCAATTCCTGATCATTTGCAGAACGGATATAAGCCGGTATATCTTTCAACCCGGCAATCTTCGCTGCACGCAAACGTCTTTCACCTGAAATGAGCCTGTACTTGCCGGTTAACAATTTTGCGACCGTGATTGGCTGGATAATGTCGTGCAGCTTGATGGAAGCCGCAAGTTCATTCAGCGCCTGTTCCTCAAAATCTCTTCGTGGCTGCTTTGGGTTAGTCTCAATCTGATTTAATGGGATGCGCAAAATGCCTGCAACTGATTCAACGGGAGAATTTTTTAAAATGCCTGATGTTGTCTCAAGGTCTGCATTGATGTTTTGAAGCAAAGAGCGTATCCCTTTTCCAAGCGCTTCTTTATTTTGTTTCGGATTTGTCATTTTTGGTTTGTAGTTTGTTGTTTGTAGTTTGTTGTTGATGGCGAAAGAACTGCAAGCCATCAAATACAAACGACAAACTATTCAAGTATCCTCTCTTCCTGTTTCATTTTCGTCATGTTATTTTTCTGCAGCACTTCTTTGGCAAGGTTCAGATAGTTGATGGCGCCTTTGCTGAATGCATCGTACAAAATAACCGGCTTGCCGACACTTGGGGCTTCGCTTATTTTTATATTCCGGTGTATAATGGTGTTGAAAACCATTTCATCAAAATGTTTTCTCACTTCGCTCACTACCTGATTGCATAAGCGCAAGCGACCGTCATACATGGTCATAAGGATGCCTTCGATCTCCAGTTGTGTGTTCAGTCTGTTCTGCACTATCTTGATTGTGTTCAATAGTTTTCCTAATCCTTCCAGCGCAAAAAATTCTGTTTGCACTGGAACTATGACAGAATCAGAAGCCACGAGTGCATTTACTGTAATAAGGCCCAGCGATGGTGAGCAGTCAACAATGATAAAATCGTAATTGCCTTTTATAGGCTCGAGGATGTTCTTCAGCACATTTTCCCTGTTGGGATAATTGATCATTTCTATCTCCGCACCAACAAGATCGATATGCGATGGGAGCAGATCAAGGTTCGGAATATCCGATTTCAATATCACATCTTTCGCAGGTGTAGAGCTTACCATGCAGTCATACAAGCTCTGCATCACATTGTGCAAGTCGAACCCGATGCCCGTAGTGCTGTTGGCCTGCGGATCTGCATCGACCAGCAAGGTCTTAAACTCAAGCACAGCAAGGCTTGCTGCCAGGTTGATAGCTGATGTGGTTTTCCCAACTCCACCCTTCTGATTTGCAACTCCGATTGTCTTTCCCATATTTTTTTATTCAGTCATCCTCTAAACTCTAAAATTGTCTCCAATCATCAAGACTGCAAAATTTAGTTTTGCCCAATATTATTAATAAAAATGATAATTGGCAAAAATACGCCTTCGTTATAAATTGTGCGAACATTCAGGCTTCATTTGCGTTATGGGAAAAAAGGAAATGTACACAATTATCTCCGGGACAAACAGAAATGACAGCAACACCCTAAAAGTAGCGCAGTATTATCAGCAATTGCTAAAGAAAAAAGGCATTTCTGCAAACCTGATCTCGCTGCACGGCATGAATGTACTTGAGCGCAACCCGTCGTTTGCCAAAATTGAACAGGATGAATTGATTCCTGCAGGGAAGTTTATTTTTATTTCGCCTGAATACAATGGCAGTTTCCCCGGTGTACTGAAAGCAATGTTCGATATTTCAGATATCAAAAAAACCTGGTGGGGCAAAAAAGCCCTGCTGACGGGCGTTTCAACAGGCCGGGCTGGAAACTTGCGAGGTATGGAAGACCTTACGGGCATTTTGCATTTCATGAAAGTGGTGGTTCACCCGAATAAATTGCCCATTTCAGTGGTCGATAAATTGATGGATGAAAGTGGGAGTCTTCATGATGCTGCTACGGTCACTGCCATCAGAACACAAGTAAATGAATTTGTTGAATTTTAAAAAAATCTTATGAGAAGCTCAGCATTTATATGGATTGTCCTTTGCGTGATGGTGTTGCTTGATATTTATGTTTTTCAGTCAGTCAAAGTGGTTTCACAGAGCTCGTCTCACAGGACAAAAACAATTGTTTATTCTATTTATTGGGGAATTTCTGTTTCAGCATTGATCGTACTGGCATTGATGCCACTCACCAATTTTGAAAACTGGCCGCGTGTTTTAAGGAACTATGTATTGGCGACTATACTGGGATTATTGTTCGCGAAGTTGCTGGCAACTGTTTTTTTTCTGGTAGATGATATACGTCGTGTCATTCAATGGGCAAGCGCTAAATTATTTTTTCGTAACACCGATGGCCAGAACATGGTAAACGATGGCATTTCTCGTTCAGTTTTTTTAAGCTGGCTTGGCATTGGGGTTGGAGGAGGTTTGTTTTCCACGCTGCTCTATGGCTTTAGCAATAAATATAATTATCAGGTACGCAGAGTGCAATTATCTTTTGACAACCTTCCCGTTTCTTTCAAAGGATTAAAGATTGTGCAGATTTCTGATATCCATTCAGGATCTTTCAATAATAAAAATGCCGTACAAAAAGGGGTTGATAAAATATTGAAAGAAAATGCGGATATTATTTTGTTTACCGGAGACCTCGTGAATGACCGCGCAGTGGAAATGCACGATTATATGGATGTATTCAATCGCCTGAAAGCACCGATGGGCGTATATTCTACATTGGGCAATCATGATTATGGAGATTATTATTATGGGCATAACCCCATTGGTGAAAAAGCTATTGAGAAAGAAAAAAATCTGCAGCGGGTAAAAGAAGTGCATGCTGAATTGGGATGGAGATTATTGCTGGATGAAAATGTTTTTTTGGAAAGAAATGGCGAGCATATTGCGCTGATCGGTGTACAGAATATAAGCGGAAGAAGAGGTTTCCAAACTTATGGAAGCCTTGCTAAAGCTTACGCAGGCGCAGAACATGCCCCTTTCAAAATATTAATGAGCCATGATCCCAGCCATTGGGATGTTGAGGTGCTCCCAAAATATCCTTCCATAGATTTGGCACTTGCAGGCCATACACATGGCATGCAGTTTGGCATAGAACTGCCGGGCTTTAAATGGAGCCCGGTTGAATATATGTACAAAGAATGGGCGGGCTTATATGAGCTGGGCAGACAAAAACTATATGTCAACCGCGGTTATGGCTTCATTGGGTATCCCGGGAGAGTGGGCATTTTACCTGAAATAACAGTAATTGAATTGGTATAGTTCAACATCGCTCATAACTTTCAGGCAAAATTTCAGTTTGCAAATTTCCCCTTGAACTTTAAGTTTTGCTTAACACGGTAATGCTGATTTTGCATCTTATTGTTTATAAGAGAATTCGATATTTTGTTCGCTGTGAATAGGCGCTGCGGCATCATTTAACGATTCATTAAAGCAATTTAACATGCTCAAAGCTCGTTCAGCAAAATGTTGAAATACTTTTGAATCACAATAAAAAAAAGAAACAACATGAAAGTAAAATCAATCATCTTTTCGCTGGTGCTTATAATCGCGGGTTTTGTTGATGCTAATGCGCAAGGGGTTCAGCTCGGTGCAAAAGGTGGTATTAATTTCTCTCAATTCGACGGAAGGTCTTTAGACCAGGAGTACAAATTCGGCTATAGCTTAGGCGGGTTTGCGGAAATTAATTTCAGCAAACACTTTGGTATTCAGCCAGAACTATTGTGGAATGAATATCAGGCGAGAACTGCAACTGATGCAAACACGGTATATGAGGATCTAAGCAACGGCACAAATATTTCTCTTAATTATCTGAGCATACCCATACTCCTGGCGTTCAAGCCTTCAAAACTCATTACTTTCCATTTAGGGCCTCAATTTGGTATATTGATAAACGAATCACAAACGCTGGTTGACAACAGTAAAAATGCATTTAAGACCGGGGATTTATCAATACTTGCAGGTGCACAATTAAATTTAGCATGGTTTAAGTTGGGCGCCCGTTATGCAATTGGACTTAACAATATTGATGATTTGGGAAGTCAGGATAGCTGGAAAAGCAAAGGATTTCAGGTGTACGTTGGAGTAAGGATTATTTAAAGGGGACGGTTACTATAAATATAAAAAGCCTTTCTGCTATTGCAGAAAGGCTTTTTATTTGTGAAAAAATAAATAGTATTCTTGAATTTACTATCCATTTGAATTGTTTGTCATTGGCATTTAATATTTGGTCCTTATTATCATGCATTTCATTCTTTCCATAGACTTTAGCATTTTGTTAAAAAATACATTTCTGATGAAGGCGTTATAAGTCAATATCTTTACATTTACTTTATTAAACCCTTTATTGGATGCACTTATTTTTCATGCAGATAATTATAGATTCAGCAAAAATCAAAGACAGCCTCGCACGCATTGCGCTGCAGGCAGGCCAGCAAAAAGAAAGCTTGTGGGATATCCTGCTTCGCGGCGGTCCACTCATGATACCGCTTGCTTTGCTATTGGTTTTGGCTATTTTCTTTTTTATCGAAAGGCTGTTGGCAATCAATAAAGCTTCCAAATCGGATGAGAACTTTATGAACATCATCCGTGATCATATTGTGACAGGCAATGTCACTGCGGCACGAAGCCTTGCAAAGAACACGAACAATGCTATTGCGAGAATGATCGATAAAGGTATCCAGCGTATCGGCAAACCTATCGATGTCATTGAACGCAGCATGGAAAATGTCGGGAAAAGAGAACTATATCAGATGGAAAGAAATGTCTCTATACTCTCAGTCATCGGTTATATAGCACCGTTGTTTGGTTTTCTCGGCACTATTGCAGGTATGTTCCAGTTGTTTTACAGTATTGCATCAACAGGGGAATACAGCATTTCGAATATTGCCGGTGGTATTTATGTGAAGATGATTTCTTCCGCATCGGGTTTGATTATTGGAATTATTGCATATGTGGGTTACCGTTACCTGAACTCTCAGATTGATAAAGCCACCAATAAAATGGAAGCGGCAAGCGGTGAGTTCATTGACATTCTTCAGGAGCCCACCAGATGAGTTAGTCAGTTGAAAAGTTGATAAGTATGAATTTAAGAAAAAGACATAAAGACGAAGGCGAGGTGCATACAGGGCCGTTGAATGATATCCTGTTCATACTGCTATTATTTTTCTTGATTGTTTCAACCCTTGCTAACCCTAATGTTATAAAACTTTCGCAGCCCAAATCGAAAAGCGATACCAAATCAAAGCAAACAGTTGTTGTTTCCATTGATGCAAACAAGCAATTTTATGTGGGCACTACCAAAGTTTCGCTGTCTGAATTAAAATCCCGTCTCCAGCCATTTCTTGCTAAAGAGCCTGACCAGCCAGCTATTGTCATCAATGCCGATAAATCTGTGCCTGTGGAAGACGTAGTCGCTGTGATGCGCATTGCCCGCGATTTAGGGGCTAAATCGGTTTTGGCTGTAGATAAGAATGGGGTTCAATAATTCCTTTCCTGTTTTTCTTTGTTGATTCTTTGTTATTGCCTGCTTATTCAAGTTGCGATCCTGGTAAATACCGCAAAATAAAATCTCTCATTGGTTGCAGGTTTATTATTTTTATCAGGAAATTTTATCGGGAATGAAAAGGCGCAAAGCAATAGGAAGAATTTTGTTAATAGGCGGGGGAAGCATTGCTGCATATTCCGGCTATAAATGGTGGGACTGGAACAAAGGCCCCGATATAGAATACCTTGAACATAACAAAGATTTGCTGGCGGCATTGGCTGAGGCCATTATCCCAACCACAGACTCTCCGGGAGCAAAAGAAGCAGGAGTAGGTGATTTTATCACCGTGATGGTGAAAGATTGCACAGACAGAAAATCACAAAATAAATTCATTGACGGGTTAAAGGAACTGGAACGGTATTGCTCGTCTTCATTTGGCAATACATTTCAACAATGTTCTGTAAAGGAACAGAAGCAAACTTTACAGCATTTTGAACAAAGGGGCAAGTCTAACAATGGCATTATTGGCAAAGTTGAGAACAGGTTTTTTGGCAAGTCTTTTTTTGCAACTCTAAAAAATTATACAACAGAAGGATATTGCACTTCCGAAGCAGGAGCAACAAAAGGCCTTTCCTATCTTTATATACCGGGAAAATACATTGGTTGCATGCCTCTCCAGCCGGGCCAGAAATCATGGGCCACTCACTAAATAAAAAAAGTCATGGGCGATCCGAAACAGGCAAATCAAAATATAACAGCAAACCTTCCACATTCTTTTGATGCCATTGTAGTTGGTTCAGGCATCAGCGGAGGCTGGGCTGCAAAAGAATTATGTGAGAAAGGGTTGAAAACACTTGTGCTTGAAAGAGGAAGAAATGTGGAGCATGTAAAAGATTACACCACTGCTTTTATGCATCCTTGGCAGTTTCCCCATCGTTTAAATAATACCATAAAATTCATTGAAGAAAACCCGGTTCAGAGTTTTGCCTGCAATGAAGCCAACAAGCATTTTTTTGTCAGCGATAAAGAGCACCCATATATTCAGGAAAAGCCATTTGTATGGGTACGTGGATATCAGGTGGGCGGACGTTCGCTTACATGGGGAAGGCAATGCTATCGTTTGAGCGATCTCGATTTTGAAGCAAATTTAAAAGAGGGCATCGCTGTAGATTGGCCTATACGTTACCGAGATATAGCTCCTTGGTATGATTATGTAGAAAATTTTGCCGGTATCAGTGGTAAAGCTGAAGGACTTGCTCATTTGCCCGATGGTCAATTTTTGCCGCCGATGGACATGACTTGCGTGGAAGATTATTTCTCAAAAAAAATACGCGAGCATTTTACTGACAGGATTGTTACCATAGGGCGTGTTGCCAACTTAACCAAAGGGTGGAATGGAAGAGGCCCTTGCCAATTCCGCAACCTCTGCGACCGGGGTTGCCCGTTCAGCGGATATTTCAGCAGCAATGCAGCAACGCTTCCTGCGGCAGCAGCAACACACAATATGACCTTATTGACGGATTCAATTGTGGTGGAAGTGATTTTTGATGAGCAAAAGAATAAAGCAGCCGGTGTTCGCGTAATGGATGCCCACACAAAAAAAGTAACGGAATATTTTGCAAAAATTATTTTCCTCAACGCCTCAACAGTTGCAACGGCTGCAATCTTGTTGAGCTCTGTTTCAAAAAAATTCCCTGACGGATTAGGCAATTCAAGCGGTCAGGTTGGTCACAACCTGATGGACCATTTTCTCGGGGCAGGCGGTCAAGGTGAGTATGACGGTTTTGCAGATCAATATTATTACGGAAGACGGCCAAACGGTGTTTACATTCCACGCTTCAGGAATATTAACGAGGAGACAAAACGAAAAGATTATGTGCGTGGTTTTGGTTATCAGGGTATGGGCGTGAGGATGGAATGGAGAGCCAATGCGCAAGCTGATGGATTTGGTGAAAACTATAAAAAAGATATTTTATCGCCGGGACCTTGGACTATGTGGATGAATGCATGGGGCGAAACGCTTCCTTATTTTGATAACAGGGTAACACTTGATGTGGATAAGAAAGACGGTTGGGGATTGCCTTTAATAAGAATAAATTTTGAATATCACGACAACGAAAAGGCCATGAGGAAGGACGTGAAGGAAAGCGCGGGTGAAATGTTACGGCAAACAGGGTTTAACAATGTCCAGACTTTCGACTACGATATACCCGGCGGTGCTGCTGTGCATGAAATGGGCACGGTAAGAATGGGACGCGATCCGAAAACATCAGTGCTCAATGGCTTTAACCAAATGCACGATGTGAAAAATGTTTTTATCACGGATGGTTCGTGTATGACATCGGCTGGTTGCCAGAACCCTTCGCTGACTTATATGGCGCTTACAGCACGTGCCTGTGACTATGCGGTGAGCGAATTGAAAAAAGGAAATATATAGATGGGCGACGAAATTGACCGCTATCAACCATGAGCTACAGATAAACGGTTCGATTCTCCCGGCTTGAAAAAGGGAAGTTATTTATCCTACATCGTAAATATTTTTTATGCCTATTAACAGAAGAAGCTTTCTAAAAAACAGCTCCCTTGCAGGATTATCAATAGCTGCATTTGCAACGCCGCCGAATACATCATCAGTAAAACAGATTGGGGGAAGAAAGGTTGGTGATGATTTTGAACTGCAGGAAGCCACTATTGACTGGTTGCAGCAGAAAATGCAAAGCGGCCAATATACATCTGTTGATATTACTAATAAATATTTGAAAAGGATTGCAGAGATAGATAAAGGCGGCCCCAAGCTGAATGCGTTGATTGAATTAAACCCTGATGCATTGGCCATTGCAGCGGGGTTGGATAAAGAAAGAAAAATTGGCAAGCTGCGCGGTCCTTTGCACGGTATACCCATTTTGATAAAAGACAATATTGATACAGGCGACCAGATGATGACTACCGCAGGCTCGCTGGCTTTGCTTGGCAACAAAGCTTCGCAAGACGCTTTTATTGTAAAAAAATTACGCGAAGCAGGCGCTGTACTGCTAGGGAAAACAAACCTGAGCGAATTTGCGAACTTCAGGTCAGAGCAATCAACAAGCGGATGGAGCGGGCGAGGAGGCCAAACGAAATGTCCGTATGTGCTTGACCGTAATCCATCAGGTTCAAGCTCAGGTTCTGGTTGTGCGGTCGCATCAAACCTTTGCGTAATTGCAATTGGAACTGAAACAGACGGCTCCGTTGTTTCGCCCGCATCCGTTAATGGCATTGTTGGCATTAAGCCTACCGTTGGTTTGTGGAGTCGAAGTGGCATCATACCTATTTCCAAAACGCAGGATACAGCCGGGCCAATGGCCAGAACGGTAAAAGACGCAGCCATCTTGCTTTCTGCGCTTACAGGTATTGATGCCAGAGACCATGCAACATTGCAAAGCACGGGCAAAATAAAAGCAGATTATACTCAATTTCTGGATGGCGATAGTTTGAGAGGAAAGAAAATCGGTATTGAAAAATCTTTTATGAAAGGAAACAAAGCAATCACTGCGTTGTATAAAAACGCTATCAGCCTTATAAAGGAAAAAGGCGCTGAAATTATAGAGATTGATTTGGTAAAACTTTTAGATGATCCGGGTCATGCTGAATTTAAAGTGCTGGAATACGAATTCAAGGATGGCCTGAATAAATATCTGGCAACAGCCAATGCAAAAGTGAAAACACTGAGCGAGGTGATAGCTTTTAATAAACAGAACGAAGATAAATCCATGCCCTATTTCAAACAGGAGACTTTAGAAAGCAGTGATGCAATGAGCGGGCTTGATGATAAAAATTATCTGGATGCTTTAGAGAAGTCGTTCAATGGAGCACGAAAAATAATAGATGACCTTATAAAACAATTTCAACTGGACGCAATTGCAGGAGTTACCAATGGGCTTGCCTGTTGTATTGATCTGGCGAATGGAGATTATGACACGGGTTTTTCTTTTTCTACTCCTGCTGCAAGAGCAGGCTACCCGCATATCACTGTCCCCATGGGATTTGTGAATGAATTGCCAGTAGGCGTATCTTTTTTTGGCAGCGCATACACAGAAGCTGAATTGATAAGCATAGCTTATTGTTTTGAACAGGCAACTAACAGCAGGAAGCCACCCAAATTTTTATCGCCTCTTGATTTGTATTAAGATAATGTTTTCAATTGTTGCGGAAACAATTTTAAAATTCTATATGGCTCCTCACTCCAAATACATGCACGGGGCCAGATCTGTCTTTATTATAACCGGGATTATCCACAAACTGGTAATCCAGTGAGAGCCAGAATGAATTAAAAAGTTGCGCATTATAAGAAAATTCTATGATTTTTTCATGACCATAATTCAGATAGCCGTCTCCGATAATAAAACCATAGCCCCCGGCTTTCAGAAAAGCCTGATGATCCGCAGAAATACCATTTATTACCGCTGCAATGCCAAGTACATCATTTTGTCTTTTCCATTTACTGCCTTTTAAAGATATACCCAGACTGGCAGTTTGGTCTATTTCAGTAAAAGCCCAGGAGGCATGTTTCCCATCATTCCATCCTACACGGACAAACATGCCGAGGTTGTCAGTTATTTCCTGGTCTGCGCTCAGACAGATACCGGTTTTATTGCCACCATAAGTTTTTCCTTCTGCATTGCCAGATATTACACTTAGCAAAAAGGTGTCTTTTTCTTGTATTGCTTCCAGGCCTTCCTTATAGGAAGGTGCCCTGGAAGCAGTATAACTGAACAAAAGTCTTATTGCACCGGGTCTTTTGTTGATGGAAACGCTTTTTTCAAATTCTGCTGTTTCTGAATGGGCTTTGCCAAAAACATATTCCATCGCAGAATGATTGGCTATCGCAGGCACCGCCACCGTCGAAATACGTGCTTTCCATGCATGCAGCACCAATTCGCCAACAAAACCTGCGGTATATCCCTTAGTATTTGCGGGATAGTCCCATGCGCCATTGCTCATCAGGCTCCAGTTGATGAACTGGGTGCGTGGGTCATGGCTATAAGCATTGTTATCAAAAAAATCTGACATTGAAAATTTACCTAGTGTAAGTGTGATCCTGTTCGCTGGAACTTTCCTGTTTAATACCTGGTTCTTTTTATCATCATCAATTTCGTAGCCCGGATTTCCCAAAGGAATATATTGCTGAAAGTACGCCCTTGCGATAGAGGCAACCGGTGCAGGATCGCCAATGCGATAAGTTTCTCCATTCAAAGCGCCCGCAACACCAAGCGAATAACTCAACCCGGCTCCGCCGGATATTTCAGGATTCAGATATATAGCTGCTCCATTCCACAATTTTCTTCCTAAGAATAATGTAGATGTGATGCTGGTGGCGCCAGACTCAACACTATTCGACAAGCTATTGCTCTTTGGCAAAGGGGCAGGAGCTTTGAAACCCGAATGTGCCTGCCCTATCACCGTTAGCTGAAAATGACAGCTCCAGGCTGAATCCTGAATAAAAGACTTGTTTCCCTGCGTAAATACCTGCGTACATGAAAAGAAAAGAACAAAAAAAAGAAACAGAAATTTTTTGCGCATAACCGGTCGTTTTCCTATAGCTGGCAAAAGTAAAATGGGCTTCATCAATGCCCAAATTAATTATAGCAACATCGTTGCTTTTATCATGCGGACTTTACCTTGTATGTCTTTTTTTGTTTCAATATCTGTAAAACCTTTAGAAGAAAACAATTTTTTAACATTGGATGACTGTTCTTCATGCACCTCAACAAATATTTTTCCGTCCACAGATAATTTTTCTCTGGCAAAATCGGCGATAGATTCATAAAATACCAGCGGATTATTATCTTCCACAAATAAGGCCAGATGAGGCTCGTAGTCGGTCACGTTGCGCATCATGGATTGTTTGTCTTTAATGGGGATGTATGGCGGATTACTTACAATAATATCAAATGAAGACAGTACAGCTCTTTGATTTTCATTCAAAAAATCAAGATGCAGGAAATGAATATCGGCATTGTTGTCAATTGCATTTTGTCTGGCAATATTCAATGCGTCATTGCTTATGTCGCAAGAATAAATGTCGACAGCCGCTAATTTTTTTTTCAGTGCAACGGGAATGCATCCGCTACCGGTGCCAATATCGAGGATCGTAAATGGATGAACAGTCAATTTTTTTTCGGTCAACGCATCTCTGCTATTAGCCGCCAGTTTGCCGATTCCTGACTGCTGGCCCCCTACTTCTTTCGCTATCCAATCAACCAACTCTTCCGTCTCTGGCCTTGGTATCAACACATTTTCATCAACGTAAAATTTCATGCCTGCAAACCAGGCCTCATTCAAAACATATTGCACAGGTTTGTGCAATAATAATGCTTCTGAATACTTTTTCAGCAATTCTATTTTTGGCAAAGAAAGCGGCACATTTTTATTTACAACGCGGTCGATCTTTTTCCATTCAGTAATGTTATCCATCACCAGATTAGTAATTGCAGCAGCTTCCCTGTTATCATAAATATCATACAGTTTAAAAAGCAATTGCTGCTGCGCTTCGTGGATAGTCATTCGGCAAAATTAAATAAATTACTTTTGCGTGTTTTGTTTCACACAAAGGACGCAAAGAATACAAAGGAAACAAAGTGTTTTATTAAATCATATAATTGAAAGCAGAAGAGATATACATGCATCGGTGTATTGAGCTTGCAAAGCAAGGTGCAGGCTATGTTGCGCCCAATCCTATGGTGGGCGCGGTTTTGGTGTACGGTCAAAGAATTATTGGCGAAGGCTTTCACGAGCAATTCGGTGATGCACATGCTGAAGTGAATTGTGTCAACTCAGTCGGGAAAGAAGATGAGCATCTGATTGATCAGTCAATACTATATGTTTCACTGGAACCTTGTGCGCATTTTGGCAAAACGCCGCCATGCGCTGATATGATCATTCGGAAAAAAATAACAAAAGTGGTTATTGGATGCCGCGACTCTTTTAAAGAAGTGGATGGAAAAGGAATTGAAAAGCTATTGGCAGCAGGGATTGATGTTGTGCAATCTGTTTTGGAGAAGGAATGCAAGAATATGAACAGGCGCTTTTTTACTTTTCATACAAAGCATCGACCGTACATTATATTAAAATGGGCACAAAGCAACAATGCAAAAATCGCAGGCATGGGCCTGCAACGAGTGTTTATCTCAAATGAATTTACAAACCGGATTGTTCATAAATGGAGAAGCGAAGAGGCTGCAATTTTAGTGGGAACAAATACAGCTTTGACAGATGACCCCGAACTGAATGTGAGATGGTGGAACGGTCTGAGCCCGATAAGGCTTTTAGTGGATATGGACCTGCGGTTACCCGCCACGCTAAAAATATTTAACGGGCATGCTAAAACTATAATCTTTAATACAGTCAGACATGAGGAAACTGATAATTTGATTTATTATCAGGTTACCACTGATGTGAGCCTTGTTCATCAGATAGCAAATGCGTTATATCATTTAAAGATACAAAGCGTAATGGTTGAAGGCGGTGCAAAGCTGTTGCAGTCATTTATTGATGAAGGGATATGGGATGAGGCGAGAGTGATTGAGAATGGAGAATTGATAGTTGATAGAGGCTTGAACGCGCCGGAACTCGATGATGGGGTATTGCTATTTAATGAGAAAATATTTTCGGATACTATTCAATATTACAAAAACCTAAACGCCTGAAATGCTTTACCTTATTGGAAGCATCGTGCTTACATCCTATCTCACATTGTGTTTTAAGGTTGTTCAGAAATATCATATTGAACCTTTTCAGGCGATTATGTTCAATCACTTTACCTGTGTCATAACAGGCTCTTTTTTCAATGGCGGATTCCCGATACACAGAGAGACATTTCATGAACCATGGTTTAAATACGCGCTGCTGATGGGTGCTATGTTCATTTCTATTTTTAATATCGTGGGGTTCACAGCCCAAAAAATCGGAGTTGCTGTTGCATCGGTTGCAAATAAATTGTCGCTTGTCATTCCTTTTATTTTTTCCGTTTATCTATACAACGAAAGCATAACACCCTTAAAAATAGCGGGCATCGTCATTGCACTGGTTGCCGTAGTGCTTACGTGTGTGCCCGCTAAATTGAATGGGCCGGAAACGAAAAATAGCGGAATGAGCCCATTCCTGCTGATAACAGTCCCAGCTATTTTGTTTTGCAGCAGCGGCCTGCTTGATACACTGATAAAATTTGTTGAACAACATTTTCTGAATGTAGAAAATTATAACAACTATCTGATTACCGCATTTGCCGTTGCGGGTTCAATCGGATCGGTTTTGCTTGTTATTCTTTTATTGACTGGCGGGCAAAAATTTTCATACAAAAGCATTATTGCCGGAGTTTGTATTGGTGTTCCGAATTATTTTTCCATCTGGTGCCTGGTAAAGGTATTGAAGGCGAATGCCGGCAATAGTTCTGCCATTATTCCAATCAATAATATGGGTATTGTGTTATTCAGTTCGGCGATGGCGTGGGTGCTTTTCAAAGAAAAATTGTCTGAAATAAACTGGGCAGGTATTATTTTATCACTGTGTGCTATCGCACTGATTGCTTACGTATAACCATTATGGAAAGCGACTTTTATTACACTATTGAAACAGCCGGTGTTGCTGAAACCAAAGAGCGTGGAAGCAAGTTTATCGCATATGCCTGTCCTATAAAAGGTAAAGATGAGTTCAAAAAGTGCTTGAATCAGTCAAAAAGCGAACATCCTAAGGCAACGCATCATTGCTTTGCCTATCGCTTAGGGTTCGATGGCAATAATTTTCGTGTAAGCGATGATGGCGAGCCATCAGGAACCGCAGGTCGGCCGATATTGGGACAGATAGATACAAGGGAACTGGTGAACGTAGCCGTGATTGTGGTGCGTTATTTTGGCGGCACACTTCTTGGTGTACCTGGATTGATAGGTGCGTATAAATCTGCAGCAGCATTGGTTTTGCAAACAGTGCCTTTAATTCAAAAAAATAGAGAAGAAGAATTTCGTGTTGAGTTTGATTATACCATGATGAATGAAATCATGGGCGTCATCAAACAGAATCAGTGCAGGATAACAGCCCAGGAGCTTCAGTTATTTTGCAAAATCAATATCGCCATCCCCCGCAACCGGCTACAGCAAATACTTGACAAATTCAATAACCTGAAAAATGTGGAGGTGATTAAAAATGGCTAGTATCATACCATTGATTTCTTTTCAAATACTGAGGATGATAAAGAAATAATTGCAAAACCTCTGCCGAATTGTTATCTTAGGCTTAGTCCTTATTTTTTTAACTCCCAAAACGATTGTTATGAACACCAACAAATTTCTTTTGTCGGGCATCGCCGGCGGCGTTACCTTTTTTCTTTTAGGATGGATTTTTTATGGAACGCTCCTTTCAAATTTTTTTATGACACATGCAGGCCCTGCTATTGGCGTGAACCGGGCCTCCGATCACATGCTTTACTTGTATCTTATCCTGGGCAATTTGTTTTCTGGTTTTTTGCTGGCTTATGTATTCAGTATATCGGGTATATCCACAGTTAGTAAAGGCCTTGTTACGGGCGCCATTATAGGCTTTCTTGCATCCTCATCTTATGATAGCGTTTCTTATGCAACAACCTGGGTTAGCAGCCGCACATCTGTCGTTGCGGATGTTGTCACTTTTACTGTCGTATCCGCTATCGCAGGTGTAGTAGTGGCGTGGATTGCAGGCACTGGAAAAAAAGCTGCCTGATAATTTTTTTTTGAGGGCTTGCTTTTATGGCATCCCCTTTTTTCCTCTTGCAGTTATTGTTCTATTTCGCTCCGATAAATTCCCGGTTACACTTAGACGATAGTTTTGGTTATTGAAAAGAATATTGCAGGATATATATAAAGGCAAAATTTGCAGATCTTTCATTTTACAAACCTTTCACTCGCCACTAATTCTTTATTTCCTGCAATATATTTATAAAATCCTTCTCCGCTTTTGCTGCCGAGATACCCGGCTGTAACCATATTGGTTAATAGCGGACAGGGCGCATATTTAGGATTCCCAAACCCTTCGTGCAAAACTTTTAAAATCGAATGGCAAACATCGAGGCCAATAAAATCGGCTAGCTGCAATGGCCCCATAGGGTGTGCCATTCCGAGCTTCATGATAGTGTCTATTTCTTCAACTCCCGCAACCCCTTCGTGTAAACTGTAAATAGCTTCATTGATCATGGGCATTAAAATGCGGTTGGCAATAAAACCAGGATAGTCCTTAACAATGCATGGGATTTTCCCCAATTGTTTTGTTATCTCTATAACTTTATCTCTAGTCTCTTTATTTGTACTATAGCCATTGATGACCTCTACTAATTTCATGATGGGCACAGGGTTCATAAAGTGCATGCCGATAACCGCATGCGGGCGTTTTGTAACGGCAGCGATTTTTGTGATCGAAATAGACGAGGTGTTGGAAGCAAGAATGCAGCCAACGGGTGCAGATTCGTCCAGTTGCCTGAATATTTTTAGTTTCAACTCTGAGTTTTCCGTTGCTGCTTCAATGACGAGCGATGCGTTTTTTACACCTGCTTCTACATCTGTTGCTATTGATATATTTGATAGCGTAATTTTTTTTTGCTCCTCTGTTAAAATCCCTTTGGCTATTAGCCGGTCAAGGTTTTTCGCGATTGTTTGCAAGGCTTTTTCTAATTGCAAAGCATTCACGTCAATTAATGTAACTGAAAAATTATTTTGAGCAAACACGTGTGCAATACCATTGCCCATAGTTCCGGCACCGATAACTGAGATTGATTGAGACATGATACCCTCCTTCTCCCTAAAGGGAGTGATTTGATGAATGAGCAATAAAAATAGTGATTAATGATAACTCCCGTTCAGAGGCAGGGACTAATTATTATTCTTAAAATCGCCGCGCTTCCATGCCTGAATAAAATCCGCCCAGGCGATGGGGTTGAAAATATTTTGAGGCGGTGCCTGACCCTGGTAAGAATAGCGGGTTGCGCTTTGGCGCAGATAATAATTGGAAGCTTCCTTTGCATCGTTCGGAAGCCCGCGCAACAATATCCTTCGTTTGGCAGATTCTGTGTTCTGCCGCGCAATCTCAATGTCATCATCCGGCACTTTAGTATTCACAAAATCTCGTTCAAACTGTTCACGGGTTGGTCTTGGTTTAATGATGGTAGCTGGGAGATAAACGGTATCATTTACCATCAGTTGTATCATGCTATATTGATTGCCCGGAATATTTCTTGGTATCTCAACTACTTTAGCTTTATAGCCAATGCTGGTGAACTCAATAACATCTCCTTTCAACAATGGGATAGAGAAAACCCCCTGATCATTGGTGAAAGTTCCCTGATGGCGGCCTTTTACAGAAATCGTTACTCCCGGGATGCCTGTAAGGCTGTCAGCCGTCATCACAAAGCCATATACCTGGACAACAGAATCTCTCAACCTGTCAAATTGTGCATGCGCCGCAAAAGGGCCAGTCAATAAAAGAATATATAATAAAAATTTTTTCATTCGGCCCAATTTTAGGTCAGTGTTTTTGCATTTTTTGTATCCTTGTCAATCTGCGAATATAAGATGTTACTTTCAAAAGAGCATGTCCATTAGCAATCCTGGCGCACAAACTTAGACCGCAAAACGGTGGTGCGTCGGAGCAATGCATAAATTATCATCCAATGCTCGCGTAAAATTAAACTTTAAACCTTAATTCGTAAACAAAGTAAGGGAGCGATTGGCTAATTTTGTTCCCAAATATAGTTTTTAACAAAATCTTGCGCATGACAAAAGAAAAAGTTTTAGAGGCATTGAGCAATGTTCAGGAGCCGGATCTTGGGAAAGATATTGTGACACTGAATATGGTCAAGGATATTTCCGTTGAAGGAAATTATGTTTCTTTCACCGTAGTGCTTACTACGCCTGCATGCCCGATGAAAGACCTGATAAAAAACGCATGCATCAATGCAATTAAATTGCTCGTGAGCAAAGAGGCACTAGTGAATGTGAAGTTCACTTCAAATACTACAAGCAACAGGAAAGCCGATGATATTTTACTGCCACATGTGAAAAATATAATTGCTGTGGTAAGCGGTAAAGGTGGAGTTGGTAAAAGCACTGTGGCTGCAAATCTTGCACTGGCATTGTCGCAGGGCGGCGCGAATGTTGGCTTGATGGATGCAGATATTTACGGGCCAAGTGTTCCGATTATGTTTGGCGTACGCGGTGAGCGGCCAAAAATGATAGACGTGAATGGCAAGGGCGTTATAGTTCCATTGGAGAAATACGGTATCAGATTAATGAGCATTGGTTTGTTGGTGGATGAAAAAAGCGCGGTGGTGTGGCGTGGACCTATGGCAAGCAGTGCCATCCGGCAATTTGTGAGCGATGTGAATTGGGGCGAATTGGATTATTTAGTGATCGATATGCCGCCCGGAACCGGCGATATTCATCTGACACTGATGCAAACCGTGCCGGTAACTGGTGTAATTGTCGTGACAACTCCGCAGGATGTAGCGCTCGCCGATGCAAAAAAAGGGATCGCGATGTTTGGGCAGGCGCAGCTAAAAGTGCCGGTGATCGGCCTTGTGGAAAATATGAGTTATTTCACTCCGGCAGAATTGCCAGATAATAAATATTATATTTTCGGGAAAGATGGGGGAAAAAAACTCGCTGAAGAATATGACATTCCTTTTCTGGGCCAGATACCATTGGTGCAAAAAATCCGTGAAGGCGGAGATATTGGCGTGCCTGCAATGATCAGCGATGATGCCGTTTCTAAAAATGCATTTGCGGAATTTGCAGGAAATGCGGTAAGGAGCATTGCAATGCTGAATGCGCATTTTAATGTTGAGAAAGTCGCGGAAGTGGTATAAAGTGATGGTTAATTATAGATCGCCGATAGTCGATTTAAAAAATCAGAAATTGCGAAAGTTCGAGTTTCGGATTTTTATTTTGGAGCTTAGTTATATTATTGGCCAATCGACGTCGCCAACTAATATCTCAATAATAATATTTCCATCCATAAGCTGCATAGATTTCTTTCGGCGAATATATTTTCCCTTCTTTGACAGTGAGAAATATTTTCCTGATATCCTGCATATTTTGCAAAGGATTGCCGTCAATTAAAATCAGGTTCGCAATTTTCCCTTCTTCAATGCTACCTAACTGTTTTTCTTTACTGGTCAGTTGCGCCGGCACAATAGTAGCCATTCTCAGAACATCTGCATTTGGGATGCCACAATCACTATATGTCTCAAGTTCATGTTGCACAATGCCGCCATCTGTTCCTGCCACTATAGTAATCTTATTATCATATAACTCTTTGATCAGTTTCTTCATGTTGTCATAAGATTTTCTGTAGCTTTCGATTTCCGAGTCCTCACCAATATAGCCACCGGACATTACAGATCTTTTCACTTCGGCCGGAAGATAGGGCAGTATTGGGATATAAGCAGGCGAAGGTTTGCCGGGCAGGCCGATAAACATATCTTCAAACGTGGTGATGGTGGGGTCATGCGCAATGTGTTTGTCTTTCATTTTTTTGATCAGTGCCTGTGCTTCGGTGTCTTTCATGTCAATGGTATAACCTTTTTGCCCGACGAGCTTGAAGCGGTTCATGTTGCGTGTTTCAATCGTATCGCCAAAAAAATTAAGCATCAGCATATTTACGTGAGTCACTTCATCATAGCCGGCATCAATGGCCTGGCTTGCGGTCATGTAAGACGGTATATGACCGCACACGCGCATGCCAAGGCTGTGAGCCTTTGCTGCCATTGGTTTTACCCATTCAGGTTTTATAGAGCTATATAGTTTGATCTGATCGTATCCTTTGCTTTTATAGTCATCAATTGCTTTCAACCCTTCATCCAGATTGTGGATGATAACACCTGTAGGTCCTGCATAAGGGCCGGCCTGGTCAATGAATCCGGAAATGTAAGTAATGTTCGGACCCAGAATGGAATCTTCATTGATGGCTTTTCTGAGAGTCAACAATGAAGCGCTATTGCCCATATCACGCAAATTGGTGACGCCTTGCGCAATCATAAATGGGCCAGATTCCTGCCCAAAGTGCCCATGCATTTCCCATAGGCCGGGCATCAGAAATTTTCCTGTTCCATCAATTGTTTTGTAAGAAGCAGGGATAATGACAGATGTTGCGCTTCCTGTTTTTTCAATCTTTCCGTTTTTTATAAGGACAGTTTGGTTTGACGAAACAGTTCCGTTTTTTGTGTTGAAGATCTTTGCATTTTTAATGGCAATCCCGTCAGGGTTTTTTTGAGTGATTTTTTTTGCAAGATTGTTATAGAATTGCTGTTCATATTTTTTTTGAATGCCATACAATTCTTCTGCATTTTTCTCATATCCTTGTTTAATGATGGAAGACCAATCCGCTACGGAAGCAAAAAAAATCCCGTCTTTTGTGAACCAGTAGTAAGAAGGTGCTCCGCCAAAACCAGAGAATGCTATCAATTGAAGGTTTAGTGATCGGCTGCCATTCCCGATTTCTTTTTCGGCGACTTCTTCATAATTTCTTGTACCTGCCGGCAACACATCTAATTGTTTTGAGTTTGATGAGCGAAGCATTTTCAGCAGTAATTCGATAGATGCCGGTGCGCCATTGATATCCGAATAGATTTGATTGCTGAACGTAGCTGAATCGTCTTCAAACCTGTTTTTCCAAAATGCTTTGTGATTGTTTACAAAGAAAGTTTCTTTCACCGGTGTTTTATAATAATCAACGCCTGTTATTTCTTCTTTGATAATATTGCCATTATTATCTGTGACAATTGCCTGAGCGATTGATGGCCCGCGGCCACGATCATTGAATTCATAATAATAGTGATAATCGTTTTTATCATTCTGCCATGAAAGCTGCTTGCCCGAAAGGGCACCTGAGGTCAAAATACTGTAGCGTGCAGTATCTACATCATTTGCTGAAGCATGCAATCCAAGCACCGCGCAGGTAAAATAAGCAATCAATAATTTCATGAGATAAATTTTGGTGGAACAGGATATGAATATAAGAAATTTATTACCAGCACAGATTACCACCGGATAACTTCGGCTGTTTATTTATCTTTGCAACATGTATAATATACCTTATTTCAAGGCTTCTTCTGAAAAAGAAGTGGTTGATTTTATGCATGAACACCCATTTATTATTTTGTGCGGGGTGGATGGAAATCATAAGCCTGTTGCAACCCATGTGCCTGTTCTGTTTGAAGAAAGAGATGATAAACTATTCCTGCTGGCGCATATTATGAGAAAGCAGGCGCACACAGATGCATTTGCCGATAATCAAAATGTGCTGGCTATTTTTTACGGGCCACATACCTATGTGAGCGCAAGCTGGTATGAAAATAAGCAAAGTGCAAGCACATGGAATTATCAGGCAGTGCATGCAAGCGGCCTATTAAAATTTGTAAGTGAAGAAAGATTGCATGAAGTGCTTACAAAGCTTACTGAGAAATTTGAGGGCAACCCGCATTCGCCTTCATTGGTGCAAAAGATGGATAAAGCATATGTGGAAAAAATGATACTGGCAATCGTTGCATTTGAAATTGAAATAGTTTCTGTACAACATGTTTTTAAGTTGAGCCAGAACCGGGATGAAAAAAGCTATGAAAATATTATTCACCATTTGAGCGAACAGGATGCTGAGGCGAAAGCAGTGGCTGATATTATGAAGCAGAATGCTTCGTCAATTTTCGAAAGGAATGATGGGTAAGTTACGAGTTCAAGGGTCAGGAACGGTCAATTGATTCTCTGCTCAGCTCCAATCAATACAGTTTTCTCTTATCTTTGCGTTCAAATTTACTGATGACACGTAGCCAGTTGGTCGGGCAAATCAGGCAAAAAAAAACTTACCTCTGCGTTGGGCTTGATACCGACATCGACAAAATCCCGAAACATCTTCTTTCTCTTCCGGATCCTGTTTTTGAATTCAACAAACAAATCATTGATGCGACCAAAGAATACTGTGTTAGTTACAAAATAAACACTGCGTTTTATGAGGCCCGGGGAGTGAAAGGGTGGGAGGCGATGCAAAAAACAGTTGACTACATACCACCCTCTCATTTTAAGATTGCAGATGCCAAGCGCGGCGATATCGGGAATACCTCTGCCCAATATGCAAAAGCATTTTTTGAAACAATGAATTTTAATGCAATCACAGTTGCGCCTTATATGGGCGAGGACAGCGTGAAACCTTTTTTGCAGTACAAAGACAAATGGGCAATTGTGCTCGGGCTTACATCCAACGAGGGCTCGAAAGATTTCGAAATGCAGAAAACCGATGATGAATATTTGTATGAGAAGGTTCTGAAAACGGTTTCACGTTGGGGTACAACCGAGAACCTGATGTTTGTGGTGGGCGCAACGCAGTCTGATGAATTTGAGAAAATCCGCCAGATGACACCAGATCATTTTTATCTGGTGCCTGGAGTTGGCTCGCAGGGCGGCAACTTAAAAGATATTTCTGAAAAAGCGATGAACCCAGATTGCGGGATACTGGTAAACGTTAGCCGTGCAATTATTTATGCTTCCGGGGAAGAAAATTTTGCAGCGGCTGCTGAAGCTGTCTCTGTCGCATACCAACGGGAAATGAGCAGTTTTCTTTAAAAAGCCAATCTCGGCAATTTTGTTTTAGAAGGAATTCATCATATTTTCGGTCTTTAATATTAACTCTTAAAACCTTCCGTTATGAAATTGACGATTGCCTGTTATTTTCTGATTTCTTTTGCTTTATGTGCACATGCTCAGAATACCTCAAATCCCGGTTACATTGTTCGGATTAATGGAGACACATTACGTGGATTTTTGAAAACAGAAGTTGCTGGTGATCTTTTAAATGAAGTGAAATTCAAAACAAGCCTGGATGAACAGGATTTTACCGTTTACAAAACAGATGCAGTCAAATCCTTCAAATTCGATGAAGGCAATCTGTACAGAGTGGTCTCATTTATAAATGCGCTTATTGACAGCGCTTCGTCGCGGGTTTGTTTTGCTAAATTATTGGTCACAGGAGAATATAATCTCTACAGCTTCATGGAGCATGGCAATCTTTACTTTCTCGCCGGGAAAGAGGCCGAATTACATTTTTTATTTGATTCTGAGCTACACGGCGAATCCTCTGTCAGGGGCAATTATCAAAATGAGTTAAATTTTTTCTCTGCGAATTGCGAAACTGTCCGTTACAGGATAGAGAGAACCAGCTTTTCAGAAAAGGATATGATGAATTTTTTCAAGGATCTCGATGCTTGCCTTGCGCCATCCAGCGTTGTAAGCTATTATCATAAGGAAAAGAGCCGTGCAAATTTGATCGCTTTTGTGGGCGGACTGCCTTTGGGCAATCGTAGCCAGTTTACGGCAGATTTGGCGCTAAGGGTTGTCAATCCGCATATCAATCCGCAGTTTTCTGTCAATATTGGGCTGCGTTATGCCGATGTAGTCAAACAAAACTTAGATCTGGATTATACAGTTGCTTCCATTTACTACAAGGAAACCTATCATATAACGAGTATCCCTCTTAGTTTTCAATATAATATTACCAGAAGCCGTTTCCAGCCTTTTGTTTATGTTGGATTTTCAGCAACTACTGTGGATCTTGTAAGCTCTTTTCCAATCAGTACTGCCGGAGATCTGTATTATCATAAATTTAATATGGCATTTTTGGCTGGAGTTGGGGTTGAATATTATATCAAACAATGGTTGATTGCAAAAGTAGATTGGAGATATGAGTATTTGCTGCAATATCCCGCATTGGGCATTTCTTTTAAGTTGTAGCCAGTTCTCCCTCGCTTTTTGCAATCACCAAAGTAGCCACTCCATTACCGATAATGTTAGTGATGGCTCTTGCTTCGCTCATGAATTTATCTATCGCTAATAAAAAAGCAAGCCCTTCTACAGGTATTTTTTGTATAGCAGTAAGCGTTGATGCAAGAATGATGAAACCGCTGCCGGTTACGCCTGCTGCGCCCTTTGAAGTGAGCATTAAAATGCCAAGTATAGAAAGCATCTCTCCATTGCTGAGTTGCACATTATACAGTTGTGCCAGAAAAATGGTCGCCATCGAAAGATAAATGGAAGTGCCATCCAGATTAAATGAATAGCCAGTAGGCACAACCAGCCCGACAACTGGCTTGCTGCACCCCATCAATTCTAATTTTTTCATTAATGAAGGAAGTGCTGCTTCGGATGATGATGTGCCAAGCACGATCAAAATTTCTTCTTTGATATTTACTAAATATTTCCAGATACTCAGCTTATAGTAGCGAAGAATAGATCCAAGCACTACAAAAATAAATACTGCCATGGTGCAATAAACTGTGAGCATCAATTTTCCTAACGGCAACAATGTTTTGATGCCGAATTTGCCGATCGTAAACGCCATTCCACCGAATGCTCCGATAGGTGCGAGGTACATCACATATTTCAGCAGCATAAATACAAACTTTGTAATAGGTTCTATCCAGGCAATTATTTTTTCTCGTTGTTTGAGCAGGCTCACGATGATGCCAACAACTATGGCAAGCAATAATATTTGCAACGTGAGATTCGAAAAAAGAAATTCCTTCCAGTCAATGCCATTTGCTGCATGGCTCGTGTATTTTGAGGCATCAGACACTGGCAAACCTGATTTGCCGATTCTTCCCGGCTTGATAATATTTGCCAGCAAAATACCGATGCCTAATGATAATGTAGTAACGACCTCAAAATATAAAAGAGCTTTTACTCCAATCCTTCCCACTTTTTTCAGATTGCTCATGCCGCTGATGCCCGTGACTATGGTGAGGAAAATAATAGGGGGAATGAAGATCTTAATCACATTTACAAACCATTTTCCAAGCGGTTCTGCTTTTACTGCAACAGATGGGAAAAACTGCCCTAACAGTATTGCCATCACCAAAGCAAGAACTACATAAAATGCAAGATGTTTGAAAAGTTTAGGAACTATGGTTTTCTCCATCTGAATTATAATAATATTTTCCCCTGTGCTTCTGTGTCTCCGTGACTAAATTACAATTTGAAGTTCTTTAAAATTTCATAAAACCTGAAAACATCTTCAAAAGAATTATAAAACGGGGCGGGCGCAACTCTTATCACACCCAGTTCCCGATAATCAACAATAATCCCGGATTCAATCATTTTAGTATGAATATCTTTCCCTCTTTCTTTGAAATAGAGCGATATTTGTACGCCTCTTCGTTCTGGTTCTTTGGGAGTGATAATTTCGAAATTGATGTTGCTTAACTGATGCAACAAAAATTCCAGATAAGCACTCAGTTCGAGGCTCTTTGCTCTTAGTGTCTGCATGCTTGTTTTTTCAAATAGCTCAAGGGATGCTTTTAAAGAAACCATGTTGAAAACCTGCGCTGTACTGATGTTCCAGCCACTTGCATCCGGCTTTGCGATAAACCCTTTTTCCATTTTGAACCGGGTCGCTTCGTCATTTCCCCACCAGCCGGCCATGCGAATGTGGGTTGCATCCTGTGCATATCGTTCATGTACATATGCTCCGCCCACGGCGCCCGGTCCCCCATTCAGGTATTTATATGAGCACCATACTGCGAAATCAACATCATTGTCGTGCAGGTACGTTGGCACATTCCCGGCAACATGCGCTAAATCAAAACCTGCAATAGCGCCGGCTTTGTGCGCCGCTGCTGTTATTCTTTTCATGTCAAACAACTGGCCGCTGTAGTAATTGATGCCGCCGAACATTACTAATAAAAGCGAACCTTTATTTTCTTCAATCGCAGCAACAATGTCATCTTCTTTAATTATTTTTTCTCCTTCTTTTGGAGCGATTTCTATGATTGTATCATCAGGATCGAAGCCGTGAAATTTTACCTGTGTCTCTACTGCATATTGGTCGGATGGGAAAGCGCCTGCTTCCATCATGATTTTGTAACGCTCTTTTGTGGGATGATAAAATGAGAGCATCATTAAATGAAGGTTAACGGTCAGTGTGTTCATCACTGTTACTTCATTTTCTTTGCAGCCCATAATTTTTGCCAATGGCTTTGAAAAATTGTGCTGGTAATAAAGCCAGGGATTTTTTGCATGAAGATAACCGCCTACAACAAAACTACGCCAGTCCTGCAATTCCTGCTGAATGGCGGCTTCCACATTTTTTGGTTGAAGTCCAAGCGAGTTGCCGCAAAAATAAATGGCATCTTTATCATGATGTTGGGGAAAATAGAATTGAGAGCGAAAATGATGAAGCGCATCTTGTTTATCTTTTTGCTCTGCAAATACTGACGTTGCTTCAAACTGGTCTTGCATTACTGTTGTTTAGATGCAAGATAAAAGTAAATCAAAACATAAACGCCCTGAAATTTTCAGGGCGTTTATCATTTTTAAGTAAAATTTTTCTTTGCTTTTCTTTGTTTAAGATTCTTCAACTTCTTTCTTTTCTTTTTTCTCCTTTTTTTCTTTGTGTTCTTTCTTTTCAGCACGTTCTTTTTCTAACTCCTCTTTGCTCACTGCCGTATGTGATAATGTCACCTCACCGAAACCGCTTTTGATTTTGATTTTAGCCCTGCCGTCCCCTGCTGTTCCTGCATAATCTTTGTCGAAATGTATCCCGCTATCATCATCATCATTTTCAATTTTGTTGCTCAGCTTAAAGTCAGTATGATTGTTGAATTCTCCGAAACTGGTATGTATATTGAAATTAGCCGACAAATCTTTTGACACAACAACTCTGATTTCTGAATACTGCTCATTGATTGTCAGTTCTTCAATATCATTACTTACTTCATATTGGATCAGGTCAGTAAATTCATTGGTTATTTTTACGCTTCCACTGATTTTGCCTACCGATGATTTATCATCGAATTTCAATATAAGCTTGCCGTTGTGGATATTACCAATATGTGCGCTCCCGAATTCCACGTCAATTGCTTCCACATTGTCAAGGTTGCCTGCATTCAGGCTGCCGAATTTGCTGGTGATATTCGCTGACCCTTTGAAATCGGGAACAGTTGTTTTGCCAAAGCTATTTTCAATAAATAACGGGTTTGTTGCAGGCATGTACACAACATAGTTTATATGGAATTGCTGGTTGTCGGTGTAGCTATGCCTGTGATAATTTTTGTTTTTATTATCATCTTTATCATCATCCCCATCGTCAGCTTTGTCATTGCTATTATTATTTCCGCTGATATGGCCCACATCGGTTTTGAAAAAGACAGTGTTATCGGATTTTGAATCTGATACTTTGATTTTATCTAAAATGTTTTGCGCTTTTTCATCGCTTGTTGCCTTGGCATACATTTCAATATCAATTTTGAATTCATTCTTGTCCCAGATATTGATGACGACGTCGCCGAATGAATTTTCAATTTTCAATTTGTCAGAAGGGCTGACTGTGTAAGATTTGCTGATGGTTTTCTTTTTTTCTGAGCCATCTTCATTGGCTGCTGCATGGCTGAATGCAGGCAAGGCAATGAAAGCTGCAAGTGTTAGAAGTTTAAATGGATTGATATGCTTTGTCATATGCTGTTTTTTTTGAGTGATTGATTTGTTTAATGATCCTTAACTGATGATTCAGTAATCCCATCTGCAGTTGGAGGTTCTGAATCATCGCCTCGAGCAATTCTTCGCTGTTTTGTTTTGTTGATAGTTTATTTTCCAATGAATGATATACGCTGTCCAATTTATTCACATCGCTGGAAAATTGCTTATACAATAATGGCTCATCTTTTTCGATGCTTTTTAATTCTTTATGTTTGATCTCCACCAGCTTCGCAAAATGGTAGAGCTCTTCTTTGGCATTTGCATCCGGGTCAACGGCATCATCAGCCTTTTTTATTTCATTTTTCTCCGGAGTTCTGGTTGATGCTATCTGCGGCTGATGAGCATTGTCATTATTTTTTATTAATGAAGTGTCTTTTTGTTTTTGCGGAATGTCTGACGCTGTTTTGGTTTTAGCAATACCCGGATTTGTGTTTTTCCCGGTTTCATTGTTTGTGTGGACCAAAAACCAAAAACCGCCTGTCACCAAAATAGCTACCGCAGCCGCAGCCCTCCATCTCATAAAATTCATCCTAACCACAGGGGCTGCTCCTTTTTTTCCAGGCAGTATTTTACCCTCGATATTATCCCACACCTTCGGTGATGGTTCATCACCGTCAAAATCTTCCCGGTTGTCTTTAATAAATTGTTCTAACCGTGTGCTCATGATAATCCTCCTTGTTTTATCAATCCAACTAATTTTTGTTTGGCTCTCATATATTGCGTTCTCACCGTTGCATGTGTCACGTTCAATATCTCCGCTATTTCCTCATGGTCATAGCCTTCAAATAAGTACAAAGTCAAAACGGTGCGGTAGCCATTCGGCAATAGTTTTACTGCTTTTTTTATTTCTTCCACCTTCAGTTGCACATCTTTTTCATCCAGCGTTTCATCTTGAGGCAACTCGGCAACGGTAGTTTTATCTATATCTATAAAATCCATTTTCTTTTTGCGCAGTTGGTTGATGGATTTATTGATCACGATTTTTTTCAGCCACGCACCAAATGTGGATCGGTATTCAAACGCATCCAGTGAAGCGAAAGCATCCACAAATGCATCCTGCAAAATATCTTCCGCATCGCCGGTGTTGTTCACAATGCGCAGGCTGGTATTGTACATGGCCCTTGCATATTTCTGATAAATTTCAGCATAGCTTTTCCTGTCGCCTTGCTTGCATTTTTCCACCAGTTCGTCGTGTAGTATCGGAGCAGTTATTTCCAAAAAAGCCTGCATTTTAGTGTTATGTACTTAAAAGACACGGTCATGTTGCGCATGTTGCATGGATGTTAAAAAAAGTTTGTGGTTTATTGTTTGTGGTTAGTTGTTGGTCGCTTGCAATTGATAACAGTGATCTAAGCTCAATTTCCCTGCGCCAACTACAAACAATAAACTACAAACCCGAAACTCGTATTTTTGCCCAAATTTATACGATTGTTATGGCAGCAAAAACAGACCTGTTCCAAAGCCCGGATTATTTTTTGGTAGATGATTTGTTGACTGATGAGCACAAACTGATCCGCGATTCGGTGCGTGCCTATGTGAAAAAAGAAATCTCACCCATTATTGAAGACTATGCGCAACGCGCGGAGTTTCCTCAACAGATAGTAAAACAATTAGGTGATCTTGGTTGCTTTGGCCCAACGGTTCCTGCCGAATACGGTGGCGGCGGATTGGATTATATAAGTTACGGTTTGATGATGCAGGAATTAGAAAGAGGTGATAGTGGCGTTCGCTCTACAGCATCGGTACAAGGCTCACTGGTCATGTTTCCTATTTATCAGTATGGAAGCGAAGCGCAACGGAAAAAATATCTGCCCAAATTGGCGAGCGGCGAGTGGTTGGGATGTTTCGGGTTAACGGAACCTAACCACGGTTCAGATCCTGCCGGTATGCTCACCAATTTCAAAGAAGACGACGATCATGTTATTTTAAATGGAAGCAAAATGTGGATCAGCAATGCGCCTTACTCGCAAGTGGCAGTTGTGTGGGCGAAAAATGAACAAGGCGACGTGCAGGGAGTGATTGTGGAAAGAGGCATGGAAGGTTTTTCCACACCCACAACGCATGGCAAATGGAGTCTGCGTGCCTCCGCAACCGGCGAACTCGTGTTTGATAACGTAAAAGTGCCGAAAGAAAATATTCTGCCAAACATAAAAGGATTGAAAGGCCCGTTGAGTTGTCTGACAAAAGCCCGTTATGGCATTGCTTGGGGAACGATCGGCGCAGCAATGGACTGCTATGACACGGCGCTGCGGTACAGCAAAGAAAGAATTCAGTTTGGCAGGCCTGTCGGAGGTTTCCAGTTACAGCAAAAAAAACTGGCAGAGATGGTTACCGAAATCACGAAAGCGCAATTGTTGAATTGGCGATTGGGGGTTTTAATGAATGAAGACAAAGTTACACCCGCACAGGTTTCCATGGCAAAGCGCAACGGTTGCGAAATAGCCGCAAATATTGCAAGGGACGCAAGGCAAATGCTTGGCGGTATGGGCATCACCGGGGAGTATCCTATCATGCGGCATATGATGAATATTGAGAGCGTAATCACTTACGAAGGCACACATGACGTACATTTATTGATAACCGGGATGGATGTTACGGGACTGAATGCGTTTAAATAATGTGCTGATTTGAAAATGTGAAAACGACGCAATGGAGAGCATTTTCACATTTTTTAATTTTCAAATTTTCAAATTGAAAAAAATTTTCCTCATCGGTTTTATGGGCTCTGGTAAAACGCACTGGGGGCGAAAGCTTTCAGAGAAATTACAATTGCCTTTTTTCGATTTGGATACCGTAGTGGGTCAAACAGAAAAAAAATCCATATCAGATATTTTTGTTGAAAAAGGCGAAGAATATTTTCGCTACAAAGAAAAAGAAGTGCTGGAAGAATTGGTAAGCGATCACGAGAAGTTCATTTTGTCATGCGGCGGCGGAACTCCTTGTTTTTTCAATAATATAACATTTATGAAAGAAACGGGCAAGGTGGTTTGGCTCAATACTCCTATTGATCTTTTAAAAGAAAGGCTATTAAAGGAACGTACAAGCCGGCCATTGATCAGAGCCATCGGTGACTCGGAATTAAAGTCTTATATCGTCAGAAAACTCGGTGAGCGGAAAATGTATTATGGACAGGCGCATATAATAGCTGATGAAGAAAATATCACATTGGATTCTCTTGTACAATTATTGAAACATGAATAAAAATTTTTTGACTGCGGGTACTTTGTTTGGCGCATTAGCCGTTGCATTGGGAGCATTCGCTGCACATGCATTAAAAGGTAAGTTGCCTGCAGATGCTGTTGCTGTTTTCGAAACGGGTGTTCGCTATCAGTTCTATCATGCATTTGCACTGTTGGCTATAGGAGCTTCATCTGATAAGCTTTATTATAAATGGGCAAAATGGTCTGGCAATTGTTTTATTGCAGGCATTATTTTATTTTCCGGTTCTTTGTATACACTTACTGTGTTAAGAATTACGGAAACAATTACTGCGACTAAATATGTCGGCATATTCACTCCGATTGGTGGACTGTTTTTCATTGGTGCCTGGCTGTTGTTTTTCTTTGCGGCACTTAAAGGCAATCATATTGACAGTATAAAATAGTCAGCACTTACTGAAATTGCTATTCTTCATTTCTGATGCCTATAGCTTCACAGAGAATATTAAAGTGGTGCCATGATTTTTCTGCATGATTAGTTCCCCTCCGATATGTTCCATTCTCTTTTTCATATTGCCGATGCCGTTCCCAAACCTTTTTAGCTTTTCCATATCAATTCCTTTTCCGTTATCGTGAATTTCGATAACCAGTTCTTTTTCTATGCTGATTTTGATGGTCACACTGTCAGCATGCGAATGTTTCATCACATTGTTCAGGGCTTCTTTTACAGAAAGAAATATATTGCTCCTTTTTTCCCCGCTGATTTCTTTCGCAGGAATATCGGAGGGCACATGAACGCGGCAATTGATATTTGTGTTCTCGAAAAATTCCATGGCATGAGAGCGTATATATACAATCAGGCTTTCCGCGGAATCATTGGAACTGTTCATTGTCCAGACAATAGCATTCATTTTATCAAGCACTTCATTGGCTGAATGGGAAATTTTCTCAATTTCAGGAAACGACTGGCCTTGCATTTTGGCTTTCACTATTTCGCTCATCATCTTGATGGCTGTAACATCAGAGCCAAGCTCATCATGCATGTCGGCAGCAATACGGTTGCGCTCATCGTTTTTTACAGTAATTATTGCTAACTGTTTTTCAAACTCCTTTCTTTCATTATCTATTTTGATGCGTACGGTTTCTTTTTCATTTTCTGCTCTTTCTCTTTTGTTTTTATAAGCCAGGGCCGTGAAAAAGAAAGCCAGTTCCAGAGCCACACCTGTTTCATAATATAGCATCGGGTCATTGAGCATCGAGTTTTTGTTTTTTACTATCGAAACATTTGTCATTATTATCGAAAATGAAATGATGGAAAAAAGTATGAGCATACTTTGCCCGGCTATCAGGTAATTTATCATTTTGTCTTTTATTGATGACTCATAAATGATAAATGAAATGGTCGAAGTCACGAGTACAAACTTTGTTAAGTTCTCAATGGTGTACAATACAATAAAACTATTGGTGAAAAAATAGCCAAAGGAAAATATTATCAGGAAACAGATGGTTATCCTGTAGCTAAGCTTGAAAATATATTCAAGAAAAGGATGGTCTTTTGCGGATTGCAAAAATTTTTTCATAAAGCCGATATAAAACAAAAATCCAGCGCTTTGCAAAATGAAGTCGAAGTATCCCTCAAAATAATAATTTACAACAATGGTGAAGTTGTCGAGATAAGATTTCAGGAACAGTAAAAGGACGGTACATGCGGCATATAATGAATAGTAAAGAAATTCTTTTTTGAAATCCTGGAGATAAAGCACAAAAGAATAAAAGATCATCATCAGCAAAAGGCCTGATATAACATAAGTAACCAGACTATTCGGCTCATTGGAAATATCGCTCATAAAATATCTGGCAAAGCGATTATTCAGTATTTGTGGCGAGAGCATACTGATGCGGGATCGCAATGGGGAAATTATTATAAAGAATACGGATGTCTCTTTTGGTTGCAAAGTCAGCAATGCAAGGCTTGACGAAATATAGTCATCAAACCGGATTTTTTCTATTTGATGAAAACTTTTATTCTGTCGGTCTGATACACTCTTAAATACTTTTATGTCCGTGAAGAAGAGACCGGGGAAAAAATAGGCCTGCACGATTGAATCAGAGCTGTTATGCGCGGTGAATTTGAGGAAAATGTTTTTCCCTGACACCTTTAAAGGAATATCCGGAGGAAATCCCTGCAAAAGCTTTTGGGAGAACCTGAGTTGGGGCATTGCATTTTCAGCAACCGCAGTGTCAGTAGCTTCAAAAAACGCGATATCGTTAAGGGGCGTTGAGAAATGGACTTTGGAAATGTCGATAGTGTTTTTGTCAATTTGCTCCTGTGCAAAGGGAAAGTAAGGAAGAAAGTAAAACAAAAAGGCGCATAAAAATCTCTTCACATAAAATCTTTTTACGCGACAGATTGCTTTTATAGTATTCCCTTTATGGGCATCTATATTCAGAGTTCTCATTCACATTTCAATTAGGAGGAGCGGGTGTGTTAAGATACGAATTATAATCAACGCATTTGCAAATCTTCATTTGTAACCGTTACTTATCTTTGCAGGCATGGCAAGCCCAAAAAAAACCAAGAAGAATAAAATGGCAGATGGCGCAAAGTTCAGGCCCGAAAAGGACGAAAAAATTTCTATAAAGCAGGTTATTAAAGATGAGCGCACCCGAAAGATTACTGGCGCCCTTTGCCTTCTTATTGCAATCTTTCTTTTTATCGCTTTTACTTCTTATCTCTTCACGTGGAAAGCTGATCAGGTTATTGCAAGGCAGGGTTTTTCAGCGCTGATGCCATCTTCCGCTGCTAAAGTTGAAAATTTATTAGGCAACCTGGGCGCATATATTTCCCACCTTTTCTTTTACAATGGTTTTGGTGTGGCATCTTACTTTTTTTGTTCTTTCTTTTTCATTGTAGGTGCAAATTTATTGTTCAGTAAAAAGCTATTTTCTGTCGGAAGGAATTTCCGCTATGTGCTTACCGGCTTATTGTTTTTCAGTGTTGTTTTTGCCTTTATCGCCAGGGGAAATGGCTTTCCCTGGGGAGGCGCTGTTGGCACTATGATCAGTGACTGGCTTACCAAGATCCTTGGCTGGCTGGGGACTGCTGCGCTGCTGCTGGTTGCGGGGCTCGCTTATGTGATCTGGCGTTTCAATCCCGTATTCAAAGTGCCGGATATAAAAAGAAAGGAGAAAAATATTGAAGAACCGATTGCAGATGAAGAGCATGAGGAAACAGGTGCTAAATTATTTGTTGATGAGTCTTTTGCCGGCAATGGGAAAGGCAATTCTGTAAAAAGCGGAAAGGGAGTGGCTGTGATCCCGCCTAAAAAAGACTTTGACAAGCCTGAAGAAAACGGTTTAAAAATGATAGAAAAGGATGAGGAGTTTGGCGAGGCTGAGTTGTTTGCTCTTGAAGAACCTCAGGTTGAGAAGGAATTGGCGGTTGGGAAAAATGTTAAACCTAAAAAAAACATTCCTGATTTAGACCTTGAAATTAAAGAGGTGCACGCTATTGAAAAGGACATCGAGGCTAATGACGAATTCAAGCCTAAGGCAGATGTTTTGGCCGATTATGAACCAACTTTAGATCTTCAAAACTATAAATACCCATCGCTGGATTTACTGGAAGCACATGGAAGCGAAAAAATTGTGCAGGATGCAAACGAACTGGAAGCCAACAAAAACCAGATTATCAAAACACTGAAAAACTATGATATTGATATCCAGAAAATCAGCGCAACAGTTGGCCCGACAGTTACTTTGTATGAGATTGTTCCTGCAGCGGGTGTGCGCATTTCACGTATAAAAAACCTGGAAGACGACATTGCGCTCAGCCTTGCTGCGCTTGGAATCCGCATTATTGCGCCTATTCCTGGTAAAGGTACTATTGGTATTGAAGTGCCAAATGCAAAGAAGACAATCGTGAGTATGCGGACATTGCTGGAGTCAGACAAGTTCAGGCAGAATGCTTTTAGCCTTCCGATCGCTATTGGGAAAAAAATCGACAATGAAAATTTCATCGTTGATCTTGCTGCTATGCCGCATCTGCTGATGGCTGGCGCGACCGGCCAGGGTAAGTCTGTTGGCGTGAATGCAATCCTTGTTTCTCTTTTGTATAAAAAGCATCCTTCGCAATTAAAACTTGTTTTAGTTGATCCAAAAAAAGTAGAATTGAGCTTGTACAGAACGATTGAAAAACATTTTCTGGCAAAGCTTCCCGGAGAAGAAGAAGCGATCATCACTGATACAAAAAAAGTGATACATACTTTGAATGCGCTTTGCATTGAGATGGATAACCGTTATGATTTACTGAAAGAGGCAGGTGCAAGAAATATCAAAGAGTACAATGATAAATTCATCAAGAGAAGACTGAATCCGCAAAAAGGTCATCAATATTTGCCTTTTATCGTTTTAGTGATCGATGAATTTGCTGATCTGATCATGACTGCGGGAAAAGAGATCGAAATGCCAATAGCAAGACTTGCCCAATTGGCACGCGCCGTGGGCATACATCTGATCATTGCAACACAGCGGCCTTCAGTGAATATTATTACTGGCACTATCAAAGCGAATTTCCCTGCGCGTATTGCATTTAAGGTTTCTTCCAAAATTGATTCGAGAACAATTTTGGATACTGGTGGGGCTGAACAGTTGATTGGGAAAGGGGATATGCTGATCAGTTATAATGGGGAAGTAACACGCCTGCAGTGTGCATTTGTTGACACACCTGAAGTAGAAGAGATAACAGAATTCATTGGCGATCAGCAGGGATATCCGCAGGCATTTCTTTTGCCTGAATATATTGATGAAAAAGAACTGGAAGGAAAAGACTTTGACCTTTCTGATCGCGATGCTTTGTTCGAAGATGCTGCCAGGTTGATTGTGCAGAATCAGATCGGCTCTACATCGTTATTGCAGCGGCGGATGAAATTGGGTTATAACCGTGCCGGACGACTAATGGATCAATTAGAAGCTGCGGGGATTGTAGGAGCTAATCAGGGAAGCAAGGCAAGAGACGTGATCATAAAAACAGAAATGGAATTGGAGCAGCACCTGCAGAGCCTGAGTTAGCATCTTGTTAATCCTGCAATGCTTCTTTTTCCTGTGCATTTCTAAAACCCAGCCATTTCATCCTTTGCGATATATTTGCATTCAATTTTAATTATTGCGATATGAAGAAGATATTGATCATAGCTTTTTTTTCTTTCGGTTTTGCGGCAACAAAAGCGCAGGATAACAGCATTGGCAAGAACGATCCTGATGCGAAGAAAGTGCTGGATCAGTTGAGTGCAAAAATGAAATCTTATAAAAGCATTCAGGCGGATTTCACATTGCGGATAGAAAATGCGGCAGGTAAAGTGGAAGGCAGTAAAAAAGGGACTGTTTATCTGAAAGGGGAACAATATCATATCAGTATTACCGGCCAGGAGATTTTTTGTGATGGTAAAAATTCATGGACTTATGACAAATCTACCAACGAAGTAACCATCAATAAAGTAGATCCGACTGTAAAGACGATCACACCTGAAAAATTTTTCACTAATTTTTACGATAAAGATTTCCTGTACAAATTAAATGGAGATGTAAAGCAGGATAATAAAGCGCTGCAGGAGATTGAGCTTACTCCTGTAGATAAAACAAAAAATTTTTACAAAGTGTACTTGTACGTAGATAAAAAGACAAAAACGATTTACAGCTTAAAGTCTCTTGAAAAAAATGGCTCTAAGGACATTATTACTGTCAATAGGTTAAATGGCAATTCGGTGATTAGCCAGGATCTTTTTGTCTTCAACAAAGCAAAATACCCCGGAGTAGAAGAAGTGGATCTCAGAAACTAGTTCTGCGTATTGACTCCTGAATTCCGGGTATTAATTCTCGCTCATTTTCCCCAACGAAAAGTTTTTATATCAAATCCGGCAATATCAAGCACCCTGTCAACGACCGTGGATGCAGCGTCCTCAATGGTTTTTGGCTTGCTGTAAAATGAAGGAGTGGCTGGACATATAATACCCCCGGCCAGTGTTACAGTCTCCATGTTGCGTATGTGAATAAGATTGTAAGGCGTATCGCGTACCACACAAATAAGCTTCCTTTTTTCTTTTAGCACAACATCTGCAGATCTCGTGATCAGGCTGTCGGAGACACCTGTGGCTATCCTTCCTAAAGTGCCCATGGAACATGGGATGATGATCATTATATTGTATTGCCCTGAACCGGATGCAAAAGGGGCAAGGAAATCCTGCTGAGAAAAAAATTTTACCGGATAGTTTAGATAAGATTCACTTTCGAGCTCCGTTCTCCAAACTTCTTTTGCATTCTCTGTCATCACTACGGACAATTCTTTCCACTGCTCTTTCAATGTGATTAGCTTATCAAGTATTAGTTTTGCATAAACCGAACCACTTGCACCGGTTACTGCAACAACAATTTTGTGCATGGTATTTGTTTGGTTGTGTAAGCTTTTTGTTTTTTTTAACATTGTTGTTAAAACTATAACAGACAATAAATACTTTCATTTATTGATAAGCGTTCATTATACTGATATCAATGCTTAGAAACAAAATTACTATGCAAAAAGTTAAGCTCATCTTTTTATCTGCAATGATGTTTTTCTTTTTAACTGCATTAGCGCCTGCGCTCCAAGTGAGTCATGTTAAATGGATGAGCATTGACGAAGCACTGGCAAATCTTAAAAATGAGAAAAGGCCTGTGCTGGTTGATCTATATACTGATTGGTGCGGATGGTGCAAGGTGATGGACAAAAAAACCTACTCAAATAATCATGTCGCTGACTATCTGAAAGATAAATTTTATGCGGTGAGGATAAATGCTGAAACAAGAGAAAAAATTATATGGAATGGAAAATCCTACAACTATAACGCTTCATATCGTGCAAACGAGTTTGCTGTGTATATAACCAAAGGCAGGCTCGAATTTCCAACAACGATTATTATTCCTCCGGATGGAAGCGAACCGCAGGCCATTGCCGGATATCTTGAAATAAAAGATTTCGAAATGATCGCAAAATATTTTGGCGATGGTGGTTATAACAAGATACCATTCGAAGATTTTCAAAAAAGCTTTAAACCATCCTGGTAAGTCAATCGTTTGCGTTGGATAACTGTCATTCAGACGCTTGATTGAAATCAATTTTACATTTCTGAGACAAAAAAATTGTGTTATACGACCATTGCTTCTGCTCTAATTCCCTACCTTTGGTTTTTCATAGGATAAGGTTTAATGGTTAATGGTATTTGATTAGTGCAGCCTCCCGCAAGGGAGGTTTTTTTATTCTATAGGGTTTACAATAAAAAATCCCGGTCTCGCAAGACCGGGATGATATTTTATTTTCATTTCTTGTAATCATCATTCTGCCATGTGAGGAATTGCTTCCACTTTGTACTCTCCTGCATCTAATTTTTTCTTAGTCTCGTCAAAAGCGTTGAGCGTTAGTTCAATATCTTCATCGGTATGAACCGCAGTTGGTATCAGGCGATAAATGATATGACCCTTGGGTATCACGGGATACACAACGATAGAACAGAAGATACCATAATTTTCCCGCAGATCCATTACCATAGCTGTTGCCTCAGGCACATCTCCTTTCATGTAAACTGGTGTAACTACTGAATCTGTTTTGCCAATATCAAAACCCTTTTCTTTTAAACCCGATTGAAGTTTGAGGGCTTTGTCCCATAGCCTGTTTTTCAATTCAGGATGATTCCGCAACAATTGAAGCCTTTTTAAATTGCCAAGCACAAATGGCAAGGGCAGGCTTTTTGCGAATATCTGGCTGCGTATATTGTAGCGAATGTAATCAACAATAGTTTTATCTCCTGCAATGAATGCTCCGATTGATGCCATTGATTTAGCAAACGTAGAAAAATAGAGATCGATCTCGCCTTGCACACCTTGTTCCTCACCTGCGCCAGCCCCGGTTTCGCCAAGCGTACCAAAGCCATGGGCATCATCTACGAGCAAACGGAACTGAAATTTATTTTTCAGCGCGGCAATTTCCTGAAGCCTCCCCTGGTCACCAGCCATTCCAAACACGCCCTCGGTAATCACTAATATCCCCCCGGCATTTTGTTTTTCTATAAGCGCTGTTGCACGTTGCAATTGCTTTTCGCAATCATCCACATCATTGTGCTTGTAAACATAGCGATGCCCCGGATGCAGGCGCAAACCATCAATGATACAGGCATGTGATTCGGCATCATATACCACCACATCATGACGGCCACAAAGCACATCAATGATGCTCACCATTCCCTGATATCCGTAATTCAATAAAGCAGCATCTTCTTTGTGAACAAATTCTGCTAATTCTTTTTCTAATTGTTCGTGATGATTGCTGTTGCCGCTCATCATGCGGGCACCCATCGGAGCAGCAAGGCCATATTGCTTTGCTGCATCTGCATCCGTTTTTCTTACTTCCGGATGATTAGCCAAACCCAAATAATTGTTCAGGCTCCACACGATCATTTCTTTCCCCCGAAATTTCATGCGGCTGCCAATATCGCCTTCCAATTTTGGAAATGTGAAATAGCCATGAGCCTGTGCACGATGCTGGCCTATCGGGCCATAATGTTTGATCAGTCTTTCGAAAATATCCGCCATAGATTAAGAAATTATGATGAAATAAAAGTTGCGACAAAACTAACGCATTTCAACTGAAAGACAATCGGAGATACACAAGCAGCGTGCAACACAGTGCAAACGGTTCAGTTTTCAATAACAAGATTTCACCTGTAAACTATTTCTTTAAAAGCATATTGTTTTTGGCTTTTGATACATCAATTCAAATAGTTTTGCTGTAAATGATTTTCATGAAAAGAAAAATATTGATCGCTTTTTGTCTATTGCTCACTGCCTTTTATGCCGGTGCACAAATCAAATTACAATCTGATGACCAGCATACCATCAGCCGCCCTAAATTAATTGTCGGCATTGTAGTAGATCAGATGCGCTGGGATTTTTTATATCGTTATTATAATCGATATGGCAACGGTGGTTTTAAGCGATTGATCAACGAAGGTTTTTCGTGCGAAAATACAATGATCAACTATCTCCCTTCTTATACTGCAGTAGGTCATAGCTGTATTTTTTCGGGCTCAGTACCCTCCATAAACGGCATCACCGGCAACGATTGGATTGATCAGCTTAGTGGCAGGCAAATATATTGCACTGCGGATAGCACGGTACAAAGCATAGGCAATGAATCGGAAGATGGAAAAATGTCTCCGCGCAATTTACTGGTTTCAACAGTTACAGACGAATTGCGTATAGCAACAAACTATCAATCAAAAGTTGTTGGTATATCACTGAAAGACAGGGCTGCTATTCTTCCGGCAGGGCATACGGCGAACGCAGCATTCTGGCTGGATGATGCGAGCGGTCATTTCATCACAAGTTCTTATTATATGCAGCAACTGCCATCATGGGTGAATGATTATAACTCCGGTAATAAAATCAGTCAGTACATAAAAAATGGATGGAGCACTTTGTTCCCCTTAAGTACATATATCGAAAGCGATTCTGATGATGAGGCTTACGAAGGAAAGTTCAAAGGGGAAACAACATCTGCTTTTCCCCACAACATTCAAAAACTATACGAAACAAACAGGGGCGTATTTCGGCAAACGCCGTTTGGGAATTCATTAACACTTGACTTTGCTGAAGCGGCAATCGAGAATTATAATCTGGGCAAAGGCGTTGCGACAGATTTTCTCACGATCAATTGCGCATCCACCGATTATGTTGGTCATTTTTTTGGGCCAAACTCCATTGAATCGGAAGATACCTATCTGCGGCTTGATCAGGATCTGGAAAAGTTATTTCTGCTTCTTGATGCTAAAATAGGCAAGGGTCAGTACGCTGTTTTTTTAACTGCTGACCATGGCGTAGCGCATCCTATTGGGTATATGCAGAAACACAATCTGCCCGCAGAGTTTTTTATTTTCAAGCCCATTGTTGACAGCCTCAATAAAATGCTGGAGGGAAAATTCGGTGTTCAAAAGTTAGTCCGGTCAGGCCAGAATTACCAGATAAATTTTGATATGCGGAAAATTTACGATCAGCATCTTGATTTTGCTGCAATCAAAAAAATGACTGTTGAATACCTGCAGCAGCAACCAGGAATTGCCTATGCTGTGGACATTGACAGGATCGGAGAAGCACCCATTCCCGATCCTGTCAAAAAGATGATCATTAACGGATACAATTTTAAAAGAAGCGGGGCGGTGCAGGTGATTTTAAATCCCGGTTGGTTCGAAGGGTATGGGAGAACCGGAACTACACATGGCGCATGGAATCCTTACGATACACATATCCCGCTTGTCTTCATGGGTTGGGGCATTCATCATGGAAGTACGAATGCTGTTGTGCACATGACCGATATTGCTCCCACACTTTCTGCATTGCTGCATATCCAAATGCCCAATGGATGCATTGGAGAGCCTATTAAAGAACTGATAAGTAACAGGTAGTTTGCGTGCCATCGCATCAAATCACAACGATCCATTACCATTTTAGTCAAATACCTATTCTGGGCTGTAAAGCGGCTACGATAACCCCTAATTTTAGAGGTCTTTAAATCAATGCATACCATATGATTACTTTAGGCTAATAGGGATATAAAGTATGAATAATATCAGAATATTTAAGATTTTAACTATATCTAATTTATAATTAATCCAGAGATAAGCCAGTCCCTTAACATACTGACTTATCTCTGAATTAACTCTGGCTTATATCTGACTTATCTCTGGGTTATCTATTTAATTCTTCTCTATTTCTTATACCGTAAATAGCCCTGTCACCTTTATGGGATCGGGGTCGCATATACAATTGCAATCGCTTGGTATTGCCTGTAAGTCGTCGGTATTCATTTTGAATTCGAATGGTTTCAGCCAATCTGCTATTGTTTTGGGAATGGTTCATAGCGAATGCGGATAGTTTTCATTGGAGTGCAAAGAGCATTTAATTATCTGACACAATCCTAATATTTCTTCTGCCAGCTTAGTTCGTAAATCCTACAGGTGAAACTGCGTTTTTTTAAATCATTTAACACCAGATACATTACAGGTTGCTAATCGCAGTTATATTTGTAAATAAAACTTTTTTTATGAAGAAAATGGGTACTTCTGTTCATGTTTGTTTTTTATTTTTTGCAGGGATGCTTGTCCACGGGCATTTATTTTCTCAGACAAACCTCAATGAAAAATTACCTGTTGACCCAAATGTAAAAATAGGTAAGCTGGCTAATGGGCTGACCTATTACATCAGGCAGAATAAAAAGCCTGAAGCCAAGGCTGAAATGCGGCTGGTTGTAAATGCAGGCTCAATTTTGGAAGATGCGGATCAGCAGGGTCTCGCGCATTTCACAGAACACATGGCTTTCAATGGCTCAAAGCATTTCAAGAAAAACGAACTGGTGGGTTTTTTGCAAAGCATCGGAGTTCAATTTGGCGCCGACCTGAATGCTTATACCGCCTTTGATGAAACAGTGTATATACTCCCCATACCTTTAAGCGATACCGGCAATTTACGCAAAGGCCTGACGGTGCTGCAGGATTGGGCAAGCGGTTTGTCTTTTGATAATGATCAGATTGATGGCGAAAGAGGGGTAGTGCTGGAAGAAAGCAGGCTTGGTAAAGGCGCCGACGACCGGATGTTCCGCAAGATTTACCCAATTCAATATGAAGGCTCAAAATATGCAGAACGCTTGCCAATTGGGAAGGATAGCATTATCAGGAATGCCAAATATGACGTGGTCAAGAGATTTTATAAGCAATATTACAGGCCCGATCTGGAGGCCGTGATCATTGTTGGTGATATTGATGTTGCCGCAACAGAAAAATTAGTGAAAGCATATTTCAGTGGTTTAAAAAACCCTCCGGCTGAACGCCCACGTACAAATGCTAAAGTACCCTCAAGGCAAAAGAACCAGGCGCTTGTTGTAACAGATAAAGAAGCAACTAATTTTTCTGTAGAAGTGGACTACCCGATCCTACCATCGAAAGCTGAAGTAACGTTAGCTGATTACAGGGAAGACCTCGTGAAAGAATTATTTACATCGTTGCTTAATGAGCGCCTGAATGAGCTTACTCACAGCAGCAAACCGCCTTTTCTGTTTGCAAGTGCCAGCTTTAACAGTTTTGCACGGGGTTATGAAGGTTTCACTGCCTTTGCGGTAGCTGCTAAAGGTGGCCCCGAAGAATCTTTGAAATCTTTGCTTACAGAAGTGGAGAGGGTAAAAAAATATGGCTTCACACAAACAGAACTTGAAAGAGGCAAGAAGCAAATGCTGGCAGGCTTTGAGCAGTTGTATAATAACCGCGATAAAACAGAAAGCTCGAATTTTGTTGACGAGTATGTCAGAAATTTTTTACAGAAAGAAGCTATTCCGGGCATTGCAAATGAATATGAATATTATAAAACATTATTGCCGGGTATAAAACCTGACGAAATAAATGCTGTCATAACAAAGCTGAAAGAGAATGAACATATTTTTGTAAGCCTGCAGGGCCCGGAATCCACTACCACAAAACTGCCTGATAACAGCGCGTTGCTCGCAGAAGCTGAAAGCGCACTGAAAGCAGAGGTGAAGCCTTATGAAGAGAAAGCCCTGGCTGCTGACTTGTTAAAGAATAAGCCGCAACCCGGAACCATCACAAATGAAAAGAAAAACGATCAGTTAGGTGTTACACAAATCACTTTCTCAAATGGCGCCAAAGTAATTTTAAAACCAACAGACTTTAAAAATGACGAGATCGTGATGACGTCATTTCATAAAGGAGGCATTGGCAAATATCCTGCGGAAGACAAATACAGTGCTAATTTTGCGTCAACTATAGTTCAGCAAATGGGCGTAGGCGATTTTTCTCCGACTGATCTGCAGAAGTTTCTTTCCGGTAAAACAGTATCTGTTTCGGCCAACATTTCAAATCTGAGCGCAGGAATTAGCGGAAGAAGCAGCATCAAAGATTTAGAAACAATGCTTGAGCTAGTTTATTTGCATGCGACATCGCCGCGCAAAGATGAATCTTTGTTCAATGGCTGGAAAGACAAACAAAAAGCACAAATGCAGTTTGCGCTTGCAGATCCGCAGACAGCTTTCATTGATACTTTTTATCAGGTACTTTATCAAAAGAACCCTCTGGCTCCTATTGTGCTTCCCAAACCAAATGATTTTGATAAAATAGACCTTGAAAAATCTGTCAGCATTTATAAAGAACAGTTTGGCGATGCCAATGATTTCAATTTTATTTTTGTTGGAAGCTTTGATGTAGAGAAACTGAAACCGCTGCTCGCTACTTATATAGGGGGGCTGCCATCTGCAAACAAAACTGCTGCTTACGTCGACAACGGGGTACGTCGGGTTAAGGGTGATATTGATTTTACTTTCAAAAAAGGCTCTGAACAAAAGAGCCTGATTATAAAAATATATTCAGGAGAAATTCCTTATAGTGATGAACTGGCACTGAAAACGGATGCCTTGAAGGAAGTGCTGAATATTAAAATAATTGAAGACCTGCGCGAAAAGATGAGCGCTATTTATGGAGGAGGAATTTTCGGAGGCCTTAATAAATTGCCTTACAACAATTACACTTTGGTGCTGCAGCTTCCCTGCGGGCCGGAGAATGTTGAAAAGCTGTTGAAAGCAGCCACTGAAGAAATTGATAGCGTAAAGAATTTTGGTGTGAAGCAATCGTATCTTGACAAAGTGAAGAAGACATGGATTGAGCAATATAAAGTGCAGGTAAAAGAAAACCTCTATTGGAGCGGCAAATTGCAGGGTATCTATTTTCAGAATGACAATGCGCAAAGAATTTTTGATTACGAAAAACTAGTGAGCGCGTTGACAACTGATGACCTGAAAGCCACTGCCAATTTGCTGTTTGACGGAAAAAATGTTTTACAGGGTGTTTTGTTGCCTGAAAAGTGATTTTTGCTAAACTGATTTAAAATCTAATCCCCCCGCAATGAAAATTGCCAGGTGTTTTATATTCAGGCCTTAGCTAAATGCTATTCTTCATAAATTTTCATTGCTGTCTTTTCAACCAGGTTTTTTGGCAATAGCCAAACAAAAAATGCGCCCAGCTTATTTATAAACCCGGTGATCACTTCAGTTTTCCCTGCAAGCATGCTTTCAACTGCAAGCTTCGCAACTGCATTTGCCGACATATTTACCTTCCCTGCGGTCTTCAATCCTTTCTCCCCGATTTGTGCACGCACTACAAAATCGGTATCGGTTGCTCCGGGAGAAATGCATGTCACCGATACACTCGTTTTTTTCAATTCCTGCCGCAAGCCACGACTATAGCTTAATATAAAAGACTTGGTGCCTGCATAAACGCTTAAATAAGGCACAGCCTGATAAGCTGCAGAACTTGCAATGTTCATTATATATGCCTTTTGCTGCTGTTTTAGCAAGGGCAGGAAAAGCTGGCACAATTGAACCGGCGCGATCATGTTCACCTGCATCATGTTGGTATTCTCTGCTATCGTATATTTTTCGAATGGCCCGCTCAGGCCGTAGCCTGCATTATTGACTAAAATTTCTATCGGATATTTTCTCTCCATGCACCAGTTATAAACCTGTTGTGCTGCATTGGCTGAAGAAAGATCGGTCGCTAAATAATCAACCTGAACTTTGTATTTGCTGATGATATCTTTGGCAACGGCCTCTAACAACGCTCCGGATCTTGCTACCAGTATTAAATTTAATTTTCTTGCCGCCAGTTCTTCAGCGATGGCTTTTCCTATCCCCTTGCTGGCGCCGGTAATCAATGCATATCCCATAATAGAATGCTAATTAGATTTTTTAAAAGAAAGAGGCCAACATCGGGGTTGGCCATCTTTGCAAATATATTTACAGTTTTGTCTTCAGGGGGGTTAACTAATTCTGGACTTTTGAAGCGAAACGATGATAGAAGGGGGTTTTGCTTTTTTCGTGTTTTGGCATGTACTTGCCCGTGATAATCGGCACATACATCACACGCCTTCTGCTTTTTTCACCATAGTGAGGTGATTGTTGTGCCCTATGCCACAAACGCCCATCATGCACGGTAAGGTCTCCCGCATTCAAATCAAAGCCAATCTCACGGCGGTCAGGGTTATTGTCAATAAAATATTTTTTGCCGAAAAGGAGTTTCATCATATTCTGCTTATGCGTACCTGGCAAAATACGCAGGCCACCATTTTCGAAGGGGCAATCGTCCAGATGGATACCCACATTTAGCATTGGCAGTATGCGCTGGCCTAAGAAAAGGTCACGGGGGCTATCGGTATGCCAACCCATTTGGGTGAAGGCGCTGTCTGGCATGCGCACATAATTATTGAGTATCAGGCCATCTTTTTCATTTTCTGCTATGCGTCCTTCATATGGATAAAGAAAACCAGTGAGCGCTTTTAACCGGGAGTCCTGTAATAATTCATGGAATAACTCGCTCTGCAAGGATAAAAAGCACATGCGCTGGATCATCTTATTCCCTTTATCATCTTTGCCAAACTTAAGCGGTATGCCATTGATTTTTTCACGCCCTTCATCCAACAATTTTTTTTCGATCCTGTTCAGTTCGTCAATATACAGCCGCACGGTATCTCTGGAAATAAAATTCCTGAATACAATGGCACCGGTTTCATTAAACAATCGAAGTTGTTCAGGCGTCAGGGTTTCTTCTAAAGTAAAGTCAGGGAAAACTATTTTTTTCATGATGTTAGCGTTTGCTTTCAGGAAAAAACAAAAGTTGATTTCTGAAAATAGAGCCTTTAATTAAACTAAATGAATTAAAATTTAACAAATTATGATTTTTATATTAATCTGCAAAAGTAATAAAATTACGTTTTAGATGTTAATTTGTATTTTATATCGGATAAACTTAACAGTTGCGATAGCAACCCCGCCGTGAGTTCACAAAATAAAACATTTTCTGCCATTGTTATTCATGGGGCGCTCTTAATTTGCTTTTTCACTCTTAATGGACAAACCGATAGTGCCAGAAAAGTCAGTAACGTTTTATTGCTCCCTGTAATTGCCCGTTCAATTGAAACAAACTGGTCATTTGGAGCAGCGGCTTCTTTCACGTTTCGCCCGAGGCTACAGAACAAAGATGCCCGGACATCCAATCTGCAGGCTTTGGCACTTTATTCGCTCCGCAAACAATTTGTAGCAGCTATAAATGGTTCAATTTATTTTCCAGATGAAAAATTTATTATCAATCAGCAATTGTCATATAGCTATTATCCCGATAAATTCTGGGGCCTTGGAAAGATTGCCCCCTTTAGCAATGAAGAGAACTACAGTTATAAGCAATATTACATTTATGTTCATCCGCAAATGAATCTCGGGAATAAAATGTATTTAGGCATTTTATATGAGTTCCAGCGATTGTTTGATGTAAAATATCCAGCGGGCGGATTGTTTGACGAAAAGAATATCGCTGGAAGAAACGGCTATCATGTTTCGGGGCTTGGGTTGAGTTTTACATATGATACACGAAACAATGCCTTTGCTCCGGATAATGGATTGCTGTTACAGTTTTATTTTAATCACTTTGGAAATTATTTTGGTTCAGATTATCAATACACCAATTTTGTGATTGATGCAAGAAAATTTATTAAGACGTATAAAAAGCAAGTGCTGGCGATACAAGCATATGGATTTTTTAATGCGGGCGAAGTGCCTTTGCGAAGCCTGGCTTTATTAGGCGGTGCTAATAAACTGCGTGGGTATTATGAAGGGCGCTATCGTGACAAGAACATGGCCGTTTTTCAGGTAGAATATCGTGCCCCTTTATTCTGGCGTATAGGCGCAGCAGCTTTTGGTGATTTTGGTAACGTAGGCAGCGACCTGGGTGAGATTAATTTTCACTACGTGAAATATTCTTATGGTGGTGGTTTACGTGTAGCCTTAAATCAAACAGAAAAATTAAACCTCAGGTTGGACTACGGTATTGGCGCAGGGAGATCAAATGGCTTTTACCTTCAATTGGGAGAGGCGTTTTAAAGAATCAGTATCAATAGCTGTAATCGTAAATCAGTTTTTTTGAAAACAGATAACCTGAGAAAGCAAATAAAGGAGCTGTTATCACGTCAATTGTATAGTGCACGTGCTGAAAAAGCAAAAGGAACCCAACTACAAATGTCGCCGTAAATGCAAACGCTTTATCAGTTTTATTTTGGAGGCATAAAAAAATAAGAAACAGGCTTGATGTATGGCCGGAGAAAAACAAATCTTTAGTTACAAAAGAACGGCCGTAAAAAAGATTGCCTATCGGGTCTGTCAATTCTACCAGGTTTTTTGGGGCATTCAATGCCACAATGCTTATGGTTGTCACACGCATTATAGACAGTAATATATAAGCCCACAGCATTATTATAAAAATATCCGGCTGCTGAAACATTCTTATAACCAGCAACAGCGTCACTGCATAAATAATGATAAAGATTGGAATGGAAAAATTATGAGGAGGCAGCAAATTGAGCAACCAGTCGTTCAGGACAATGCCGTTTCTTTTTTCAATTACCTGGAAGAAAAAAGGGAATAAAGAAAAAATGGTTATCAAAGCGATGATGCCTGAAATCGTTTGCCTGCGGAAAGGCCTGGATTGCCAGGCCAATTGCCATTTCTCCTTATACAATAATTTGTTGAGCTGTGACATAGAAATTTATAGAAGCTGCAAATTTAAATAGCAGAAAGCAATAATAAAAGCGATTAGTTATTGAAATGCAATGCAGGTATAGCAGAAGGATTTCAAGAAAAAGCTATCCACTGATTAAAAAGCTATTTTATTCAACGGAATTTAATAATGCCATCTGACGAATGCCTCCATTGCGGCAAATTTTGTGAGCCCCAACCTGGCGTATAAGTCTGCGGTATTTGCGTTGCGGTCTTCGGCCCTTTGCCAGAATTCACGGCTATCTGTGCCCTGAAACGGCACTGAATCTTTTTGCGATTGATGAATAAAGATGCCGTAGCGTTTCTTCATTACCTGATCAGGGCTCATAGGTATCGCCATTTCAATCTCGCTGATGTCCCACTCCTGCCATGCGCCTTTGTAAAGCCACACCCAGCAGTCTTTTACCCAGTCTTCATTGCATGCTTTTAATCGGCGCAGCGATTCAAATACAATATCAAGGCAAACTTTATGCGTGCCGTGCGGGTCGGCAAGATCACCAGCGCAATAAACCTGATGCGGTTTTATTTTGCGGAGCAGTTCAATAGTGTTGTTGATATCTTCCTCGCTCATCGGTTTTTTTTCAATGGTACCCGTTTCATAAAAAGGCAGGTTTTGAAAATGGATATTCTGGTCTTTGATGCCAACATAATGACATGTTGCTTTTGCTTCGCACCTTCTTATCAAACCTTTTATATCGCGGATATCCTGTGTATCCACTTCACTGTCCTTTTTATTTCTTAGAAAATCGGTCGCATCATGTAAAACCTGTGAGGATTTTTTGTTGTCAATCCCTTTGAGTTGTTCAAAGCCAACCGCAAAATCTAAAAACCGGGTAACAAACTCATCGGTTACTGCTATATTTCCTGATGTCTGATAAGCAACATGCACATCATGGCCCTGTTCATGCAGGCGCATAAAAGTGCCGCCCATTGAAATAATATCATCATCGGGATGAGGCGAAAAAATCAAAGAGCGTTTTGGATATGGATCAGATCTTTCAACGCTTTTATTATTTGCTTTGCCGCCGGGCCATCCTGTGATGCTATCCCGCATCATGTAAAAAACCTGCAGGTTGATTTCATACGGGTCTCCTTTTTCAACTAACAGGTCACTAAGGCCATTGTCATTATAATCACCACTGGTAAGGCTTAATATGGGCTTGCCCAATTTGAGTGCCATGTTGGTCACTGCCTTTCTGATAATCTGGGGCGTCCATTCGCAATCTCCGGTAAGCCATGGCGATTTAAAACGGGTCAATTCAGATGCTGCTGGTTCATCGGTGACAAAAATACAATCGTTGTGCTGTTGCAAAAGCGATGCAGGTATCTGTTCTGTCGTATGCCCTTCTACTGCTTTTTGGATCACGGGGGCTTTTATCTGGCCCCATGCCATCAGGATTATTTTTTTTGCTTTCAATATGGTGCTGATGCCCATCGTGATGGCAATACGCGGTACTTTTGAAATATTCTGAAATTCATGCGAGTTCGCAATACGCGTGGAATTATCCAGGGGTACCAATCGTGTTCTGGAAAATAAGCTGGAGCCCGGCTCGTTAAAGCCAATATGGCCATTGTTGCCTATACCTAATATCTGTAAATCAATGCCGCCCACACTTTCTATGAGTGCTTCATATGCTGCACAGTATTTTTTAATTTTTTCTTTTTCCCATTCGCCATTCGGGATATGGCAATTGTTCTGATCAATATCAATTTTGTCAAACAACTGCTGTTTCATGAAGCGCTTATAGCTTTGCAACGCATTGTTGGCGATAGGGTAATATTCATCCAGATTGAAAGCGATCACATTTTTAAAGCTCAGTCCTTCTTCTTTATGAAGGCGAACAAGCTCCGCATATAAAGTTTTAGGAGAAGAGCCAGTGGCAAGGCCGAGTACGCAGTTTTCTCCTTTAGATTTTTTTTCATTTATCAGATTCGCGATTTCCCGGGCAATGAAAACAGAGCCGTCTTTGAGAGAACTGAATTTCTTTACCGGAATTTTTTCAAAAGAATCCACCATACTCATGAGCTAAGAGTTTTGTTTTTATTTTAAATTATATTACACAAGGCCAAGCACTTTATCCCTCACCAACAAACAGCATCCCGGAAGCCCCGCCCTTTGATCGATAGTTGACAGCACTATTCTTGTATCGCTGCTGACAAGGCTTAGCGAATATTTCATGATAGAAGTCTTAACAGGAAGCAAAAGAGGCTCTCCCAGCGCGGAAAGCATGCCACCCAAAACAATAAGCTCGGGATTAAGCATGTTTATGGCAACAGCAAGCCCTTTGCCTAAATTGTATGCAATTTCAGCTACCCCTTCCATTGCTAAATTATCTCCATGGCGCACAGCTTCAAGGATATCCTCTAATTCTATGAAACCTTTTTTAGCGATAGCCTGCTGCAGCCTGCTGCTGCTGCCTTCATTTATCTTTCTATTTAAAAAATCAATCAATGCAAGACCGGATGCTTCTGTTTCAAAACAGCCTTTTTTCCCGCAATAGCAGATCTTTTCATTATTGAACATGGGTATATGTCCTATTTCCCCGGCATAACCAGATGCGCCATATAAGGGTATCCGATTGGCAAAGATACCAATGGCAATGCCATAATCGAGGTTTACAATGCATACATTCTTCTCGCCATATGGGAAACCGGAGTTGCCAAAATTATATTCGCCATAGGCAAGCGTACGGCTATCATTGTCAATAAAAACTGGCAGGCCAAACGCTTCTTCTAATTTTGTTTTAACGGGGGCATCGCCGAAATGATAAATGCTAAGAATCTCACTTGTCTTCACATTAATGCGCCCGGCAAGGCTAAGGCCTAGCCCGATGATTTTTTCATTCGGTATCGTTATTTTCGAAAGAAAACTTCTTATTTCCCTGATGATAGCATCTAACGATTCACTTGCATCCAAAAAATCAAAGGGTATGTTCTGGGAAGAATCAATAATACTGCCATTGAAGCTCATCAAACCTATATTGATTTTGTATTTTCTTATTTCGACTCCAATAAAATAGCAGCTTTTTGGGTTAAGGCTGTATATAGCAGCTTTTCGTCCAAGCCCATCTGTTTTTCGACCCGTATCCATCACCAAGCCTTCTTCAAAAAGGCTTGTTATCAATTCTGTTGTCTTGGGGATGCTTATGTTCAGCAAGTCAGATAATTCCGGAATAGTGGATTCCCCTCTTGCGCTAAAGTGGCTGATCACTCTTTTTTTTCTGCTTTGGTCTTTAAATGCCACTCCGGAAAGCCCAGGCTCATTTAATTGTGCAAATAAAGAATTAGCCATCTTTTGTTTAATATTTAAGGCTGATATGCAAATAAATTTTACAAAAATAAGATTATTAAATAATTTTTATTATTAATTATCCATATTTAGATTAAATAATTTCTTTATTGTGGTATCAAAGCGATATCTGATATGGAGTGCCACCGCACTTACGCAGGGATTAGGAAGATTAAAGTCAGATCATTGTTTTTGTTGTCAGCAGCATTACACAGGAAATAGATTGTAGCATATTACGACCCATCTGCGAAACATGTACTTATCAGTCATAATACCCAACAGAGAAAAAGGTAGATTCGTTATCAATCCCAAATTGATTAGCAGGCAGTAACGGATGGATGCATGTGCGCTTTTTCACTCAGGTTTCAGAAAGGAAATTAAGCCGGGATTTTCTTTTGCAGAAAGCGAAAAGCTGGATGAATATTCTTTGCCAAATTACAATACTGACAGCTCATCCTGGCTTGACGTGCATGGTAATCAAAATAGTTTGCTCACTTCAATCAAATGTTTCACATCAGGCGATAAAATGGATTGTTCTTCCTGCCACAATGTTCACAAAGAAGAAATCAAAAACCCAAAGCTGTTTTCATTAAGGTGCATGCAATGCCATCAGGAGTCTTCTCATGATTTCTGTACGCTGCCATCTGTAAAAGGATTGAATTTGAGCAACAACTCATAGATTGTCACATGCCGTTGTTGCCCTCTAAGAAAATATTTCTGTAACTGCCGGATAAGGATTCAGGCACACCCGATCTTGTTCGTTCAAATCGCGTAATAATTTATCCGGAACAATCAACCGCGTTTATTGCTAAGATCAAAAAAAAATAAATCTTGTTAAGCGTGTTAAAGAATTATCTTAAACACATCGGCATATCTCCCAATTACTTTATTTTGCATTGAAGAAGGAATTGTAATAGTGATATCCTTTCCTTCCTGTTTCCATTTCAATTTTTCTTTCGAACCAAGGAGAACAATTTTGGTTTTTTTTGTTGCATTGACCTGGCTGATTTTTATCCGGGATGGAAGTGTTACGTCATATTTCGAGGATAAATAGAATGCATAAATATTTTTCCCGTCTTTCGATTGTGTGAAGAAAATATTATCAGAAGAATACGGAGCAACAGGTTTGCTATAGTAAATACCCTCTCCATTTATTTTCATCCATGCACCAATTTCCTTTAATCTGGAATAAGCGGTCGTGTCCCAATCTCCATCAGGCCCGGGGCCTATATTTAATAGAAAATTTCCCCCGCGGGAAACAATTTTTATTAAAAGTTGAATTAACTGCTGTGCCGATTTATACTTATCATTGGGGACAAAACTCCATGAATTACCCATCGTCATGCAAGTTTCCCAAGGGTAGGAGAGCGGCTTTTCAGGTACTTCCTGCTCGGGTGTCTGATAATTTTCAAATTCTCCTCCCACGCTTCTGTCAACTACAATCAACCCCGGCTGCAGGCTTCGACTCATAGCCGCAATATTTTTCATATCAATATCCTGGTCATAAACAATTCCTTTTTGCCAATCCACATTTTTATCTACAGTTGATAACGGGCGAACCCAACCTCCATCAAGCCAGAGAATATCCATTTTTCCATAACCGCTCATCAGCTCTTTAATCTGGTTGAAAGTAAACTGTTTGAATGCATTCCAACGCTCCGGATATTTTTTCGGATCGTAGTTCACGTTCCTGTCTTTGGGCGGAAAGTAAGGCCACCAGTAGTTTTCATTATGCCAGTCCGGTTTGGAGAAATAGGCGCCGATCAAAAAATTTTCTTTCCTGAATGCATCAAATACTTCTTTAGCAACATTGCTTCTCGGGCTTGTTGAGAAAGGAGTTTTTTGGGAAGTGATCTTGTAATCAGTCTGCTTTGTATCGAACATGCAAAACCCGTCATGGTGTTTTGTTGTGAACACTACATATTTCATTCCTGCATCTTTTGCCGCGCTGACCCATTTTTCAGGATGAAAATTTTGAGGGTTGAAACTTGACTGTAGATTTTCGTATGCCTTTTTGTATTCAAAGTAATTTGCACTAAATGGTCCTTTGCGCTGCGTCCAGCCTTCGTCTTCAGGGCAGATGCTCCAGCTTTCCACAACGCCCCATTGGCTGTAGGTTCCCCAATGCATGAACAGGCCGAACTTCAAATCCTGCCATTGCTGCAGTTTTTGCTGAACCAGAGTATCAGTTGGCGGAATGTAATTGGTTTGCGCCGTCGTCAGCAGAAAAGCAGCAAATGCAAAAATTGATACAATGATTTTTTTCATAACAAATACTGGTTTGATAAAATGTCATTTCGCCTTGAAATAATTCACGTTGCGGAACTCATATAGCTTCAAAATATCGGGCAAACGTTTTTGAAAATCACCCCAGTTTCTGCTTTCTTTCGGGCTCCACAATACCTCGCTTAATGCAGCTAAACGCGGAAATAACATATACTCTGCTTTTGCAGGGTTGCTGATGTATTCGGTCCAAAGATTTGCCTGTGCACCCAATACATATTTTCCTTCGTCCGGGCTCAGCTCTTTTGGCAATGGTTCATAATTATATACTTTATCCAGTGGCAAATAACCACCAATTGTTAAAGAATCATCATTTTTGGATTGTGAATGGTCAAAGTACACATATGCACCTGGTGTCATGATCACATTGTGTTGTTGTTTGGCAGCATTGATGCCACCCTGTTCTCCACGCCAACTCATCACAGTGGCATTAGGGGCTAAACCACCCTCCAGTATTTCATCCCAGCCAATAATATTTCTGCCTTTGCTGTTCACATACTTTTCAACATGCTGAATGAAATAAGCCTGCAATCCTTCTTCATCTTTCAACCCCTTTTCTTTTATCAGGTTTTGGCAAAACGCTGATTTTTTCCAGTATTCTTTGGGGCATTCATCGCCGCCAATATGGATATATTTTGAGGGAAATAATTGTATTACTTCGTCCAGCACATCTTCAATAAATTTAAAGGTGTATTCGCTCGGGCAATACACATCCCGATAAACGCCCCACGATTGCTGCACCTGTTTACCTGTTGCAGGGCCAGACCAAACAACGCCTTTGGCAACTTCAGTAGGCTCATCAGGAAAGCAACTTAATTGCGGATAAGCTGCGATAGCAGCAGATGAGTGCCCGGGCATTTCTATTTCAGGAATAATGGTTACGTAACGGTCATTTGCATATTGCACTATTTCTTTAATTTCTTCCTGCGAGTAGTAACCGCACTGTTTTTCATTATCATTTCCTGTGCCTGGATGGTGTCCAACGATGGTGCCATTTCTGCAACTACCCACCTCCGTTAGCTTCGGATATTTCTTAATTTCAATCCGCCAGCCCTGATCGTCAGTGAGATGCCAGTGGAAATAGTTCAGCTTATGCAACGCTATGTAATCAATATATTTTTTTACAAAACCAACGGAGAAAAAATGGCGGCCACAATCCAGCATCAGGCCACGGTATGCAAAGCGGGGGAAGTCCTCAATTGAGACAGCAGGTATTTTTAATTCCCCAGATTTATCAGCAGGCAGTAATTGTATCAGGGTTTGAACACCATAAAAGACACCTTCTTCATTGTCTCCATTTATGTTTACAGAAGCAGGTGAAACAATGAAAGTATAACTTCCATGTATAACCGAAGTATATGTATGTTTCGCTGAAAGGCTGATAAAGTCAGAAGCGGGTTTTTTGCCAGTAGTCAGTTTGAAGCCATAAAACTGCTCCAGATAGCTGTTCAGAAAATCGGCAGATTTTTTTTCTTCACTGCTGCTTATAACAAGCACGGTTTTTTTGTTGATAGTAAAGTTCCCTTTCTTCCAGTCGGTTTTTACCGGTTTGGGGACAATAGCTATTTCCTGTGCCTTGAGGCTTGTGCAAATAAAGATGGTGCAAAGGCAAAATAAAGTCTTCATAATTTATAATTAAAATGCAAGAGTAAGATAATGTGCTGGTAAATTAATTGTTTTGAAGAACAATCAAATTTCTTCCTGGCTGATTGTGGTAAATAAATTTTTTTACAAATTCTTGGGAATATTTCAGCCATTGATTATAAGCAGGCTCACAGAAATTTTCTTTCGTCGTTTTTTGTTCGGTATTCGGAAAACAAAAAACGGAAAAGCATATAAATGCTGTTCCGTTTGGTGCTGTGTTTGATTTTTTTGATGGCTTTAGATGACAGCTATCTGTAATGACGTAGATGACCTGAATTGCCTGAACTCCTGTTTGATTTCCCCGTAAATCCTTCGGAAAGTCTCCATTCTCTCTGCCAATGCATGTTGCGCATCATCGTTCACGGCGCGGAGAATGTTAAAGATGTTTTCTACTTTGTGGCGTGAATCCGGAAGGTCGTGCCGGAGTTTGTCAATCACTTCTTTCTGGCAGATGAACGTATTCTGGAAGTGCTCTACCTCTGCTAGCATGGTTCTTGGCAGTTTTTCTTTTGCCATTTCTTCGAGATGGTTTTCGAAATGACGGATTTCCTGTTTGATGGAGGAGAGCTCGCGCTTCCAGGTTTGCAACTCCTCCTGAAACTGTTCGATGGATGTCGTTGAGTCCATAAGCTTCAATTTATGTGAAGAAAATAAAGAACTAGTCAAATAAATTTACCGAATGCGTCGGAACTGAACAAAAATTTGTTTTAACACTGTGAAGACCGAAAGTCAGAAAGTCCGAAGGAATTACTGAAAAAACATCTTTCCTGCTTTCCTGTCTTCCGGTCTTTGCTGACCAATCGCTTCGTTCATGTATCAAATCAAATCCTTATTTTTGAGCCTTGTTTGAAATACAATAAATAATTTTCAAGAATTACTGGCTGCCGTTTGAAACTTTTTAAGCAATTATAGCAGAATATAATATTTAATGGAAAACAAAGTAACCAAGATTGGCGTGCTTACCTCAGGCGGCGATGCTCCCGGTATGAATGCTGCCGTAAGGGCTGTAGTAAGAACAGGGATTTATTATGGAATGGAAGTGTTCGGCATCATGCGCGGTTATAGTGGAATGATTGAGAATGACATTGTGCCAATGCATTCGCGCAGTGTGGCAAATATCATTCAGCGTGGTGGTACTATTTTAAAGACTGCCCGCTGCAAGGATTTTTTTGAGTATGAAGGAAGGAAAAGGGCCTATGGAAATCTTAAAAAATTAGGTATTAATGGATTGGTGATTGTTGGCGGGGACGGCTCATTCAGGGGGGCTCACAAATTCAGCAATGAGTTCGATATTCCCTGCATTGGGCTACCAGGTACAATTGATAAAGATATTGCAGGCACCGATTTTACCATTGGTTTTGATACAGCGGTGAATACAGCAGTTGAAGCCATAGATAAGATTCGCGATACAGCCGACGCGCACGATCGTCTTTTTATTATAGAAGTGATGGGCCGTGATGCGGGTTATATTGCCCTGCACAGCGGGATTGCCACTGGTGCTGAGCATATCCTTATCCCGGAGCGCAAAACCGATATGGAGGAACTGATAGATTCATTGACTGAAAAGGAGCGCCGGAAAAAATTAGTTAATATGGTCGTTGTTGCAGAAGGCGATAATTTTGGCGGCGCAGACGAAGTGGCCAAAATCATCAAAGAGAGGATACCAAGTGCAGATACAAGGGTATGCGTGCTTGGCCATATCCAGCGTGGCGGTTCCCCGAGCTGCATGGACAGGTTGATAGCAAGCCGCATGGGCTATTCCGCTGTAGAATGCCTGCTGGAAGGCCGGTATAATGTAATGGTTGGGATCATGAACAATAAAATGCATTACACTCCTTTAGAACGGGCAGTAAAAGCGAAGCAAAAGATTTCTGATGACTGGCTGAAGATTGTAAAAATATTGGCTTCTTAATAGATTTTATAACTGGCAGAATGAAATATTTTGCCTTTCATTTTTAATAGTTTAACCGATACAAATAAATAGTTCATGTCAAAAAACCTAACAAAATACCTGCATCAGACTATGGATAAAAAAGCAGGATTGGAACACACATTTCACCGTACAAAAATTGTTGCTACTGTTGGCCCTGCATGCGATACTTATGAAAAATTACTGGATCTGGTGAAAGCAGGTGTGAATGTTTTCCGCCTCAATTTTTCGCACGGAGCGCATGAAGACAAAGCCCGCATCATAGAGCATATCAGAAAAATAAATACCACTGAGCCTTATAACATTGCGATACTGGGAGACCTGCAAGGCCCCAAGTTGCGTGTGGGCGAAATTGAAAATGGCAGCATGGATGTAAAGGCAGGCGATATTCTCACGTTCACCAACGAAAAATTGATTGGTAATAAAGAACGGATATATGTTTCTTATCCGAACCTTCATTCTGATGTAAAGATTGGTAACACCATCATGATTGACGATGGCAAGCTGGAAGTGAAAGTGGTGGGTATCGAAAAAAATAATGATGTAAAAGTACAGGTGACATTGGGAGGGATTTTATCTTCAAAAAAAGGGATCAATCTGCCCGACACAAAAATTTCTTTGCCTGCTTTAACAGAAAAGGACTTAGTCGATCTGGAATTTATCATTGAGCAAAGATTGGATTGGGTCGCATTGTCTTTTGTAAGGCATGTGAAAGATATTGTGATACTTCGCAGCAAGTTGCAGGAAAAGAAAAGCAAGACAAAAATCATTGCCAAAATAGAGAAGCCCGAAGCGCTTACAAACATCCGCGATATCATTCTTGAATCGGATGGTATCATGGTCGCCCGTGGTGATTTGGGTGTTGAACTGCCAATTGAGCAAGTGCCATTGATACAAAAACAGCTTATCCGCAAATGCCTGCACCGGGCTAAACCTGTTATTGTGGCTACACAAATGATGGAGAGCATGATTGACCGCACCAAACCTAACCGCAGCGAAATTACTGATGTTGCCAATGCTGTGCTGGAAGGTGCAGATGCCGTAATGCTTAGCGCAGAAACTGCTGCAGGCCAGCACCCGACTTTGGTTGTTGAAACTATGCGCAAGATTATCATGGAAGTGGAGAAAAATGACTATCCTTATAATCTGGAGGAAAAACTAATCCCTCAGGCGCACTCACCGTCTTTTTTGAGCGATGCGATTTGCTACAATGCATGCAAGCTTGCAAAAGATGCCAACGCAGATGCTTTGATCGGCATGACGCAAAGTGGCTACACTGGTTTTATGCTTTCCAGCTACCGGCCTAAATCGCCATTGTATGTTTTTTCAAAAGAGAAAACACTGATCAACCAACTGAGTCTTAGCTGGGGAGTCCGCGCTTTTTATTATGACGAGGAAAATAGTGTGGATGATATTTTTGACGATCAGGTTGAGATATTGAGAGAAAGAGGTTTTATCAAAACCGGTGATGTAGTTGTGAATACCGGCAGCTTGCCTGTGCAATTGCATTTGCCCACTAACATGCTGAAGATTACAAAACTGGATTAGAGATATTTTTGGTATATATTATTGTTAAATCCCTGAAATTTTTAGAGAAATATTCAGGGATTTTCTTTTGTGGTGATTGTATGGAAAATAAAAAATATCATTACTTGCTTTGAAATAGAACTGCAATCTCAAAACTTTAGTTCCCGTTGTTCTTCTCCTTGCCGCCAAATATCCGTTTAAACAATCCTTTCTTTTCTTTTTTTTGTTCAGGTAGGCTTGCTGCATCCGGCTTATTAGTTAATTTATCATCCTTTTTTTTATCATCACCTTTTGTGGCTTCTTTTAAAACCTTTTCTTCATCATTCGAGAGTTTTGAATCAATGGGGACTTTCTGCGTTGTGGTATCCATATATTCGCTTGCGTTGCCATTGCCTTCATCAACCCCTTCCGCACCGGGCGGCGGTGTTTTGTCAATGATGTTCATGTAATCGTACATCTGATCGTTTTTCATGTTTTCTGGTTGCACAAATTTTGTTTGCTTATCAATGCCAAGGGTTTTATCCGCCAGCGTTTTTTGGAAAAAATATTCCCAAATGGGCAATGCTGCGCGGCCTCCATAACCTAAACCACTCTCCAATCTAATGAAGCGGTCATCGCAACCAATCCATACGCCTGCCAGCAACTGTGGTGTATAACCGAAAAACCACGCATCTGAGTTGTCGTTTGTAGTGCCTGTCTTCGCGCCCATTTCGGCAATGCCAAGCCGGTTGCGCAATCCCGCAGCGGTGCCCACATCAGATGCACCCTGCATCATCCGGCACATGGTGTATGCTGTTGACTGGCTGATCACTTCTTTTCTTTCTCTTTCAGTGTCGAACCGATCCAGTACATTACCATTTTTATCTTCAATGCGGGATATATAATATGGCTTGGAACTGAAACCGCTTGATGGGAACATGGAGTATCCCCACATCATCTCGTATAAAGAAATATCGCAGGTGCCTAAAGCAATGGATGGATAAGGCTCCACCTTTGTCGGAATATTTATTTGCTTGATGAAATCAGCAAAACGTTGCGGCCCCACTTGTTTAATGATATATGCCGATGCACAGTTCAATGAATAAGCCAATGCGCTTGCCATGGAGACCATCGCACCATTGCCTTTGCATAATCCTTTTGCAGGCACCATGCCCGAGCCCGGAAAGTATTGCGCAGTGTTCTCTACCTGTGTTTCGGGTGTGAAACCATTTTCTTCAATGGCAAGGCTGTACAAAAAAGGTTTGATGGAGGACCCGACCTGTCGTTTTGTATTAATGTTAACGTGATCATATTTATAAGTCTTGAAATCAATGCCGCCGATCCACGCTTTCACTGCGCCTGTTATCGGATCCATTGCCATGAATGCCGTCTCCAGCATCTGTCTGTTGTATTTGATCGAATCAAGCGGGCTCATCACGGTATCTTTTTCGCGTTTGCTGTTCCAAGCAAATACTTTCATTGGGACTGGTTTGTTGAATGCTTTTTTTATTTCTTCATCACTTGCGCCGTCATCTTTCATATTCTGCCAGCGATCACTTTTTTTCATGTATCCTTCCAGCACATTTTTATGTTCGATCCATGCAGTGCCTTTGCGCACGCTGTTTTGTGCGCTCAATACCTTTTGCAGCACGGGCATGTGTTTGGCAACAGCTTCTTCAGCATAAGTCTGCATGCGGGGATTAATAGTAGTATAAATTCTTAATCCGTCTTCATACAAACTGTATGGTTCGCCTGTGGCCGGGTTCTTATGTTCTCTGCACCACTTTTTTAAATCATCACGTATGACATCCCGGAAGTATGGAGCCAGGCCATTGTTCTCATCCATTTTTTTGTAATGGCTCATATCTATGGGCTGTGCTTTATATTTCAATGCATCTTCTTTTGAAATAAAATTATTCTTCAGCATCTGGTTGATCACCGTATTGCGGCGGTCAAATGCTGCTCTGTTATTTCTTCTTGGATTGTACAATGTATTGCCTTTCAACATGCCGATTAAAGTGGCAGCTTCATCAACATCTAATCTGTCGGGTTCTTTTGAAAAAAAAGTGCGTGAGGCATTGCGGATACCATATACATTATCTCCAAACGGAACGGTGTTCAAGTAGAGCGCAAGTATTTCCTGCTTGGTGAAATTTCTTTCCAATTTTATCGCGATGATCCATTCTTTCAATTTTTCTATAAAACGCCTCGCGATGTTTTTTGAGCCCTGATCAAGCATGTTTTTTGCAAGCTGCTGTGTGATGGTGCTTCCGCCTCCGTCTTTGCCCAGTTTACCTACGGCACGCATGACAGCCCATCCATCGATACCGGAATGCTCATAAAAGCGCTCATCTTCTGTTGCTACCAACGCATCGATCGCGTTTTTTGAAATATCCTTATAATCCACATTGCTGCGGTTTCCTCTGTCAGTATAATATTTGCCCATGGATGTGCCATCTTCTGCATATACTTCGGATGCAAGCATGATAGATGGATTTTCCAGTTGTTTAAGGGAGGGCAGCTTTCCGAAAAGGTTGAAGTTGATCATTGCGATAAAAACAATGAAGACCAATAGCCCGAAAAAAAACAGACTCCAGAAAATGCGCACAGCTTTTGACATATAAACAATGAATTAGATGAAGCAAACACTACAGTTATACATTACTATCAAAAATCTTACCCGAAAATAGCAAAAGATGTTCCGCTTTGAAATAAGCAGAGGCTAAAGTTTTAATAATGTTTCTAAAATTTCCCGGGATAAGATGCCTCAAGGAATTTTTTATATGCCTGGATGTCTTTATTCATTTTCAGCACTTCCAGGTTTTGATCTGTGATGATGAGGAATGAGTACTTTGCAACCGGAAGCCATGGAACGATATCTCTTGGCGCCATCTTTTTTGCCTTTTCAGCGTATTCAAGGCCGGCATCTGAATTTTCAAAACCATTTATCAGCATCAGTTTTAATGTATCATTGAGGGAGACGGTATTGATTTCAAAAGTCTTATTATAGAAATTTTCCTGGTTATACCTGTTGAATGCGTTTTTCGCTTCGGTGACATACACAGGGTCTACCTTATTCATAAGGACGCCAACTGCATGCGGTTTTTCCGGTGTATATGAAAATAGCGATTTGGATAAAGCTAATTGCCTGACTATTTCTCCGGAATCTGATTTCGTTTTTCTCAGTGAATATAAAACAGAGTCAGACTGCTTTTTAAGCATTGCAAATTTTACAGAATCATTTTTGGCTTTAAGCATTGCGTTTTGGATAGAGTCCATCTCGTGCTGCAATCTGATTATTTTCAATCTTGCAAGCTGCAAGCTGTCGTTTCTGGCTTTTTGCGCTGCTCTTGAGGAATCGCTGATTGATTTCTGGACAAGAACTTTTACAGGTGGCTCATCCTTTATAATAATTATTGAATCTTCTTTTGCTCTTTCAATTTTCAGGTTGGTAAGATAATCCTCTATCTGTTTGCGACGGCTCAGCACGTCCAGGAATATCTTTGCTTTGGCAGCCATCGGTGTGCCCGTATATTTCTGTGTAATTTTATTCAGGTCAGCTTTGGCAGCACTGTCCCGCCGGTCTCTGATGAAATAGACAGCTTCAATATATAATAATTGCGGAGTCCAGTATTTTTCTCCGTATGCGCTATCTGCGGATTTCTTTAAATCCAGTGCTTCATCAAAACGGCCTTCGATGAATGCCGTATAAATGTCATCATATTTTCTCGTTGCTTCTGCCTTTGGTGCTTCGGCAGCTTTTTTGTATGCTTCAGGATAAGTGATGATGTTCGCGAATTTGCTGTTCGGATACCTTTCATTCATCAATTTGATAATCCTTTTCATATTTTCTTCATCACCCAATTTCTTATAACAATAATACATGTTAAACAAGGTTTCCTCGCGAAGATGCGTTTCCGGGAATCTTGTGAGCAAAGTGTCATAAGACTTGATTGCGGTCTGATAATCAGGAAGCCTTTCCTGATAAGATTTCCCCAGTAGGAACATTGCGTTCTCAATTGAATCATTTGATTTCTTCAGCTTTTCAGGTGTGAGAGGAAGATTTTTCAGCAAACCATCAAAACTAATCGAGGAAGCGGCATTATTAGCTGCATCTTTGGAGTCTCCGCCTTGCGCTCCCGAACCAGATTTATCGCCGTTTGAGCCAAGCTGTGAGGATTTTGATGAAAGAAGCCAGTTATCAGTATTCTGTCTGTTGCCCCATCTGGATTTAAAATCTCCGAAGCCCTTTGACTTAAGGGAACTGTTATAAAAATACCAATCTGTATTGTCTGTTCCTGTGCCAAATAAATTTGCAGGCGCATTATTGTTGTTAAAAGAAAAGTTTCCTGAGTTGGCCTCTTCATCTGCAAGGCCTTGTTGCTTGCGCATAAGACGAACTAATTTCATTATATAAGCATCTCTTTCATTTTGCGGCAATTCAGCAATCCGCTGTAGGCTGTCTTGACGTGCAATAATATCCAACTGAGCAATAATTTTATCAAGTGCCTTTCTTTTATCAAGAAATTCCATTTGGTTTTCTATGGTCGATTTATCCGTGGCGTCAACGCTATCGTAGTAATTTCTGGCAGGCCTGTAATTTTTATCTGAAAAATATAAATCGCCTAATTGAAGGAATGCTTTATTTTTTTGGTTGTTTTCAGGCAGTGCATATTTGGTGCTTCGCAACAGGAAAGAAATTGCACCAGGTTTATTTTTTCGCTCCAGTTCTATCTGCGCTGCTGTATAATAAATAATATCCCTGTAGTTTTCAAACCTCGCCTTCCTGGCCATGGCTACCAAGGCGTCAATATTTTGCTGAATCAGTTTATCGTCGCTTGCCTTGTTCTGCCGTATGAAATTCAAGCGTCCATATACTTCCATTACCGGATCATACGTGTGCTCAAAAGCTCTTTGGTAGAATTCCTGTGCATCTTTGCTCCTGTGCGACCTTTCATATAACTGCGCTATCAGGTATTCTCTCCGGGATTGTTCCTGCCTGTCAATATCGCTACTATGCAGGGTCTTTTCCAGATGAACTGCTGCGCTGTCGTAGATACCTTGGGAATAAAACCATAAGGCGATCACTTCCTGCAAGTCATTTTGAAGGCGTTGTGGGAATAAAGGATCTTGCTTTAGCACTTCAATCAGGCCACCGGCTTCTGCCAATTGCCCGTTGGCAATATAAGTGCGGGTTTGCCAGATGAAGGATTCATTCCGGCTTGGCGGCAATGTAAAAACCTTTTTAACAACATTGGTTTTTTCGTTCGTTGCAACGATCAGGGAATTGCCGCCTTCTTCGCTGTTAGCATTGCTGGCTATCGGTTTATCATAGCCATCTTTTTCTTTTGGGGAAAATGCGTAGTTGACGAATTGAAATGTAATATAGGCGGTGTCAAGCTGCTTGCGGAAAAAATAGGCTTTTCCCATCAGCATATACAAATTGTCGATCCAATCATTGCGCAGGTCATGGTTTAGTATGCCCGCCGTGCATTTGTAAATAACAGAATCTAATTCTCTTTTATCTTTGGAAGTGGCATCAAGGGTATATTTATAAAAATCCAGCAGTTTAGTGTAATCGTCTTTGTGCTGGGCTTTTGCACGGGCAATGACCTCATTGATCTTGTTATTGGCATTAAAATATGCATTGTAATGTGTAACAGTATTCTGGATAAAATGCCTGAGGAGCTTGAATTTTGTTTCGTCGGTTTTTTCAGCACCTAATCTTGAGTTCTCGTATTTTGCAGGCTTTTTGATATCCATTGATGAATACACAGGCTGCCCGAAACCTTTCAGGAAAAAAAACGAAAGCAATAGAAAAAGTAAAAAGATTTTTCTGTTCACAATATCCATTTCATTTGCATCGCAAACTAATCTCTTAATAACTGATTTTCAAGAATTTTATTGCTAAATCCTGCTTCGTATTTACAGACAGGCATTTGGTGTGAGGGCAATAAGTCCTACCTTTATCCTGCAACTTTTTCTTATGGCTAAATTTGATGCCAACTTTTCGCTGAAGCGTCTGCAGAACCGTTACCGGCTTGTAGTGATGAACGATGATACCTATGAAGAGGTGGTAACATTTAAATTGTCCAGATTGAGCGTTTATATCGTTCTCAGCACGATTTTTGTTCTTTTAACCGGGCTTACAGTAGCGCTGATAGTGTTCACGCCATTAAAATTGTATATACCGGGTTATGGCGATGTGAATAATACTAAGGAGCTCCGTGAACTAAAAGTGCGCACTGATTCGTTAGAGCAGGAGATGAAGTATAAAAACCTGTATCTGGAAAATGTGAGAAGCGTTTTGCAGGGCAATAAGCCGATTGCAGAAGATACGGTGGCACTAAAGATACCCAAGCCTGAAAAAATTGATGACTAAAATCTGATACCATGTTTAACTCAAAATCCAAATCCGAAGCGCTGGGCGAAACTCCATCCGCCGGCGGTAGCGCAAGCCTGATAGGCGCAGGCACTTCTCTCAAGGGGGACATAAGCAGCAACGGTGACATACGCATTGATGGCACGCTCGAGGGCAATATCCACTGCACTGCTAAAGTGGTTATTGGCGCGAACGGCATTGTTACCGGTGATGTGAACGGCCAGCAAGCCGACATCATGGGCAAAGTGACCGGAAGCATTAAAGTGAAAGACCTGCTGCAGCTTAAAGGGGGTAGTGTAATCACAGGTAACCTGCATGCTGCTAAGCTGCAGATAGAACCTACAGCGAATTTTAACGGCGAGTGCCACATGTTGCAGAGCAATTCCAGCACAGGAAAGACTTTGCAGCTTGACAAAGATTCTGTTAAGGTTGCCGGATTGGCTGCTTCATAGCCAAACTCCTTTTGCAGGAAAATAAAATTCACTGGTTGTTTTAATCTGTGAGGGGGATCTTATTTCTTAATCTCAAAGAAGAAATAAATCAGAGATTAGGAACCAGGCATGAGAAAGTGAAAGGGGTAATATGTTTTTTTATTTCTCCTTGCTGATAATATTCAGAATATCTTTTGCCGATGACGTGATCAGCTTATAGTCTTTATTGTTCAAGATTTCTTTCGTAATAAGCTTGCTTCCCAAGCCAACTGCGCAAACACCTGCCTTGAACCATGAGGAAATGCTTTCTTCAGAAGTATCAACGCCACCGGTAACGACAAAATCAACCTCAGGGAATAGTGGTTTAACAGCTTTCACAAAGGATGGTTTCAGCAGGTCTCCCGGAAAAAGCTTGATCAGATTGCAGCCGGCTTTTTCGCAATGATGAATTTCTGTAGGTGTTGCGCAACCCGGTATCCATAAAATTTTTTGCATGTAAGCTGTATCGCATACGCTGCTGTCAAATACAGGGCTTATCAACACATCTGCTCCTGCATCAATAAATTTAAGCGCTTGATCCGGTGTTTTGATTGTCCCGACGCAAAGCAACAAATCATTCATGCCCGTATCTCTTTCTTTGATAAGACCTTTGAAATTTTCAAGCGCATATTTTCCCCTGTTGGTAAATTCAACAATCCTGACCCCGCCATCGTACAAAGCTTTAGCAACTGAGATGCATACCTGCAAATCATCATGATAGAAAAGAGGGAGTAGCCCCTGCTGTTTTATCTTTGCTGAATTATATTGTTCGCTTTGCATGTTCGTAAACGGTGAATTGTCAGTGGTCAATAATAATCATAGATAAATTACCAATCAAATTATTTGAGAATATATTTTGTTCAAGAACTATTCACCATCGAGCATTTACCTAATTGATCTTCAAAAACTTCTGTATCTCTTCCAGCGATTTACCTTTGGTCTCGGGAAGAAATTTCAGCACAAAAATCAGGTGAAGCAGCATCATCGCACTGTAAAATACAAATGAATAAAAACCTCCTTTTGCGCTCCCTTCCACAATTACAGGGAAGGTCCACGAAATGATGGCTGCCATGATCCAGTGCGTAAAGCTTCCAAGCGATCCGCCTTGTGACCTAACGGAGTTCGGAAAAATCTCCGAAATAAAAACCCATATCACAGCACCCTGTGAAAAAGCAAAAAAAGCGATGAAACCAATCAGGTAGATCAGCACCTGACTATTCCCCGAGACGCTGCTGCTGAACGCATGAGCGGTGAGCCCAAGGAAAATAATCATTCCAACAGAACCTATGATGAGCAAAGTTTTCCTGCCAAACCGGTCGATAAATGACATGGCCAGGATAGTGAAAAATAAATTTGCTGCGCCAATATAAACTGGTTGTAAATATGAATGCGCCTTATCAAATCCAGCCATTTCAAAAATGCGGGGCGCATAATATAGAATGGCATTGATGCCGGATAATTGATTGAACATCGCAAGCACCACGGCAAAAAATATTGGCTTTTTATATTTGCCGTTGAACAAGCTTTCTTTTGCTCCATGCTTCGACAATTCATGCTCTTCGCGGATTAGTTTACCGGCGCTTGGTTCTCCGATCTTTGCGAAAATTTTTTCTGCTTCTTCGTCCCGGTCATTAAGCACCAGCCAGCGCGGGCTTTCAGGAATGGTTCGCAATAAAATGGCAAATAACCCCGCGGGCAACACCATTATGCCCAGCATCCATCGCCAGGAATTTTCTCCAATTCCAACAAATAGAAAATTGGTCAGGTAAGCAATGAAAATACCAGCAACAATATTTAGCTGAAATGAGCCAGCCAATCTCCCGCGCTGATGTGCCGGGGAAATTTCCGAAATATACATCGGGCCTACAACAGACGATGCCCCCACAGCTATGCCGCCAATAAAACGAAAGCTTACAAACAATATCCATACAGATGATAAAGTGCAGCCAATTGCTGAGATCAGATATAATATGGCGATTGCCATCAATACCTTTTTGCGGCCATAACGTTGCGCAGGAAAGCCTGCAACGATTGATCCAAGCACAGTGCCGATGAGGCTTGCAGCAACAGTGAACCCCTGCCAGAAAGAATTGAGTTGCCACAATTGCTGAATGGTTTTTTCAGCACCTGATATAACAGCAGTCTCGAAGCCAAATAAAAATCCGCCAAGCGCGGCAATCAGTGCAATGCGAACGGGGTATGAAAGCATATCGTCAGGTTTAGTTTTGCAGACAGAAAATTTTAATAAATATAGATATTTGTAGTTACCCCGATCACAGAAATCGCTGGATAAGAAACTTACGAAGTGAAATTTTATAAACTTATTTTTTGGTTATTTCTTCTTGTGCTCATAATACAGCACATTCACTACCTCTGATGTAATAAGGCCGCCACGGCCGCATTCAGCGATCATTTTATTAACCAGTGGTAGGAAATTATTTATTTTTTCTTCTTCATCTGCAATTTCAACAACAATGGGAAGGTCTTCGGAAATATCAATCAGTTTTGCAGTATGTATTATTGTGCTGGCGCCATAGCCCATGATCCCCCTGAGAACGGTAGCGCCCGCAATACCCTGTTTACGGGCTTCCTGAACGATTGCCTCATATAAGGTCTTGTGATCGGTCTTGTCGCTCTCGCCAATGAAAATCCTCAATAGGACTGCTTGTCCGGGTTGCATAATTAAATTAATTTTAAAAGAGCAATGCCTGCAAACGTTGCCATTATACCAAGTGTCACGCTTCCTGCAACATAAAGGCCAAAATAAAGAAAATCTCCTCCTTTCAGCAGCATAACATTTTCAAAAGCAAAGGTTGAAAATGTAGTGTAGCCGCCACAAATGCCTGTGATAAGAAAAAATCTCCATTCAGGTGTCAGAATATTCCCTTTTTCAGAAAGCCCATAAAAAATGCCAATCAAAAAGCAGCCGAAAATATTTACAAAAAAAGTGGCAAATGGGAATGGGTGAGGGTGTGACTCCGAAATATATTTTTGGCATAGAAAACGCCCTATACTGCCAATGCCTCCGCCGAACCCGACAATTAAAATATTCTTCAGCATCATTTTGCGATGTTCATGAATTCTTTCAGGTCAACCAGCCATTCGCCGTTTACGCGCAGCACTTTAACTGTTGTAGTATCTTTCTTATAGCTGTTGAAATATTTGTAAGATGTCACGGAGTCATTTTCTTTGTTAATAGTCAGCACCACAATTTCTGCATCTTTGTATTTTGCTTTTTCATCAGCAGTAAGATTGTCGTATTCGCTTTTCCATCTTTCCAGCAAAAATTTATTCGTCGAATCGCCCATCATGTAAAATTTTGCTTTATCATAATCGCCATCCAGCGATGCACGGATAAATTCTCTTCCTGCATCCTGTGCATCTTCAGCTCTTTTATAAGAGTTCTGGTAATTGCATGCAATGGCAAAACATAATAGAAATATAACGGATAGTTTTTTCATGATGTGCAAATATAAAAGAAAAAAGCCTGCGGGAAATTCCACAGGCGCCGGTCGAGTTTAAGGTCAAAGGGAAATAGATTATTTCTCAGTAGTTCCGGATTCAATGATTTTATCTTTTTCGTAGGCTCTGATGATTGCTTTTACAAGGCGGTGGCGAACTACATCTTCTTCATCTAATTCAATATGCGAGATGCCGTCGATATTTTTAAGAATGTACAATGCTTTCGCCAAGCCGCTTTTTTGATTTTTCGGCAAGTCTATCTGCGTAAGGTCGCCGGTGATGATTGCTTTTGCATTAGCACCAATGCGGGTCAGGAACATTTTTATCTGCAGATCAGTCGCATTTTGTGCTTCATCCAGAATAATGAAAGCATTGTCCAGCGTACGGCCGCGCATATATGCCAGCGGCGCAATTTCAATAATCCGCGTGCTCATATAATAACCAAGCTTATCTGCAGGTATCATATCGTCGAGCGCATCGTAAAGTGGCCGCAGATAGGGGTCAATTTTTTCTTTCAGATCGCCGGGAAGAAATCCGAGGTTTTCGCCTGCTTCAACAGCAGGGCGGGTAAGAATGATTTTTTTGACCTGTTTATTTTTCAATGCCCTCACAGCAAGCGCAACTGCAGTATAGGTTTTCCCGGTTCCTGCAGGGCCAACAGCAAAGAGCACATCATTTTTGTCCGTCGCGCTCACCATACGTTTTTGGTTGGCTGTTCTCGCACGAACGGTTTTGCCGTTAGGACCAAAAACAAGAATATCATTCGGGTGCTTGTCTACAAAATGATCAACTGTTTCCGCATCATCTCCACCGAGAATCTGGTCAAAATAATTTTCGCTTACATGACCGTTTCTCTCGAGGTATTGAATAAGCAAGTCTATCTTTTCTTTTGCTGATTCTACTTGCTCGGGAGAACCGCTGAGCTTTATCTGTGTGCCCCGTGAAAGAATTTTTAACAGTGGGAATTTCTTTTTTAGAATATCTAATTTGCCGTTGTTAACACCGAAGAACTCAATAGGGTTAACGGTTTCAAGGTTGATTATCGTTTCTGTCAATTCAATCTTTTTTAAATGCTGAATAATTGTACTGCCGTTCCTCTGATTTGACTGTGCTTTTCAAATTTAATGATTTGAAACTGTATTTAAGCACTTTTAATTATTAACAATATGTGGATTTCTAAAATTAATAACATCTAAGACATTTAAATGTTTAATGCCATTGATGCAGGGAAGAAAATAGGTTATAAATAATTAAAAGGCACTCATCGCTGAGTGCCCGGTTTCATAAAGAATTAAAAAATTATTTTGTTTCCCAGAGTAGGTGAAAACGGGTTATAAAAAGACCGGGTAGTTTTATAAAAGTTTAATGACCAGAAAAATATTTTACTGAGATAGTTTTGCGATTTTCCCGTTTGAACCCGCGAGAAAAATGGCATCGCCTTTTTTTGCTTTCCTGCAAACATGAAAACTTTCCCTGGAGATAAGCTGCCAGTTAAGCCCGCCATCATGACTTAAATCAACACCAGTTGTACCGCAGGTTATCAATTGATTCTTTGTGATGAATTCAACGCATGACCTGTAACCATGTGGTGGCGTTGCAGGGATAATCCATGTTTTGCCCTGATCATTTGTAAGGGCGCAGTTTTTTTCTGATGAAGTATCGTTTTTGAAATCTCCGCCTACAACAACGATATGCTGACCACCTTTTATTTTTTTATCGTCGCTGATGGCAACTGAATTTGCTCCCGTTGTTTCTTTGCCCTGTAGAATAGGCAAATCTATTTTCCTGTCACGAATGAATAATCGGGAGCGAAGGCCGCCGCTCACAAAGCAGGCTTCATCTCTGTCAAGTTTTCTGATATTTGTCCCGCTCGATGCAAAGCAGGCTTCGCCTGGATCTGCTGCTGGTAATTTATCGGAAGGTATTTTTTGCCAGTCATCACCACCATTAAATGTCCGCGCAATAAAAAATTTCCCATTGATCGGATCTCCAAGCACAATACCACTGTTTATATTCCAGAAATCCATGGCATCTAAAAACATTCCTTTCGAAGAATCGGTGAAAACTGTTTTCCAAGTTTTGCCGCCATCAATAGTTTTCAAAATATAAGCGGGTTCTGCTATAGCTATGACAATCGCTGTTTTTGCATCAAATGCTTCTATATCGCGGAAATCATTTTTTTCAAAATTCTTTACAATAATCCATTGCCAGGTCTTCCCTCCGTCAACCGATTTGCCTACAGTGCCATTGCTACCGCTTGCCCAGATGATCTTATCGCTCACAACACTCAATCCGCGGATAGAAGTTTTAGTGCTGCTGGTGAGGAGTGTAATTTTTTGAGCGTGAGAAGTTGCGCTCAATAAGGCGCTTGCTATTAAAAAGATGAGTTTTGATTTTGTCATGAAACTATAATATGCAAAATGATTTTCTAACCCACTACCTTCTCACTAATCTTTCCGGTTGTCTTATTTTTCAATATCACTTTCTTCGCGCCGAAGTGCGTTACTTCTTCTTTGATCAGATAATGGTCTGCATCATATTCAACCAAATGACTGTCTTTGCCCACACCTGATTTTCCTCTCCAGATATCAAGCTTTACGGGTTCCCACAATTTTGTTTTTGCTGAGCGATAGGCTGCATCAAGCACAGCATTGACAACATATCCATCATAGAAAGTTTCTTTCGGGTCAACGCCTTTTTCCAAAGAGTTGAACATATCTGTGAACATGTGATTATATCCAAGGTCATTCACTTCATCGCCAACAGGGAACAGCCATCCTGAATTGCTCTCCGATTTTTCTGAAACATAATCTGCACCTTTTCCTGTAGTGAACATTTCAAGACCCGTGCGCAGAAAATTATTTATCCATATTGTCCCTTCGGTACCCATCACTTCATCGCGCAAATCAAGACCGCCGCGGAATGTCCAGCTTACTTCGAATTGCCCGATGGCGCCATTTTCATATTTTACCAGTGCGATGGCGTGGTCTTCCGCATCAATCGGTTTTACCTGTGTATCAGCCCAGCACATCACTTCCATTGGTTTGATGTCTTTCCCGATAAAGCTTCTTGAAATTTCTACGCAGTGGCAACCGAGATCAAGGATACAACCTCCGCCTGCCTGCTCAATATCCCAGAACCAATCGCTGTGCGGCCCGGGGTGCGTCTCTCTTGATTTTGCCCATAAAATTCTTCCAAGTGCACCATTCTTCACGCACTCATAGGCCTTCAAAAATTTAGGCGTATAAACTAAGTCTTCCAGATAGCCATTGAAAATGCCAGCGGCTTCCACCGCCTCCAGCATGCGTTTCGCCTCTGCTGCATTTCTACCCAATGGCTTCGTGGTAATGACTGCTTTTTTATGTTTGCAGCAAAGCAGCACGGCAGCTTCGTGGAGATTGTTGGGTAGCGCAATGCAAACTACATCGACATCTGGATGTGCAATGGCTTCTTCCATATTTGTGGTCCGGTGCTCAAAGCCGTAATCATCGGCAAACTTTTTCCCGCTCTCTTCGCGACGCGAATACACGCTTACTATTTTGTCTTTACTCCTTTGCCCATGCAGCGCATCTGCATAGAACCTCCCGATAAAACCTGAGCCAAGCATTGCAATTCGTTTCATAATTAATACCTCCATCCCCTAAAGGAGAGTTTTAAAGTGATTAAAAAAATCCATTTTACGCTGCTGCAATTTGCTTTTTCTCCCTGAAAAATAAAATAAAATAAACCAGCACCCCAGCCGCGATCATAGCAGGTACAAACCAGATTTCTTTCCACGCGTGGCCTGTATCCGTTTTGTGCTGGTCAACAATATAGCCGCTAAACCATGTGCCTATAAACATGCCCACGCCATAAGTTGCAAAAGTGAATAATCCCTGAGCTGCGTTTTTTATTTTTTCTCCGGCTTTTTTTTCAGTGTACATATAGCCCGTCACAAAAAAGAAATCGTAACAAACGCCATGAAGAACAATGCCTGCATATAACATCCATGTATTCGCGCCGGTGTTGCCATAAGCAAAACAAACATAGCGGAGAATCCATGCTGTCATGCCAAGCAGCAGCATGTTTTTCACACCGATATTTGTAAATAAAAATGGAATGGCAAGAATAAAAACAGCTTCAGAAACCTGCCCTAAAATCATTTTGCCCGCAGCATTATTCAAACCGATTTCATTTAAGAATGGATTGGCAAAACCATAATAGAATGAAAGCGGGATGCAAACTAAAATCGCAGCGATAAAGAAAATGAGATATGGTTTGTCTTTGAACAAAACAAACGCGTCAGTTCCCAATGCTTTTGATGCAGAAGCATCCGCCGCATCTCCTTTTGGAGGTGTATTAGGCAAAATGAAACTGAATAAACCCAATGCAGCGGAAACGCCTGCTGCGAGGTAAAAAGTATTGTATGTTTTTTCCCACCCGAGATTGCCAATGATCAGGCCGGCGATTATCCATCCCAGCGTACCAAATACCCGGATCCATGGAAATTGTTTTCCGGGCTCAGTCATTTGATGGAACGCCACACTATTGGATAGTGCGATGGTAGGCATATACAACAAGGAATAAAATAAAATAACCCAATAAAAAGCGGTGTTGTCAACAATTCTTGTTGCCAGAAATAGCAATGTGGCACCGACCAGATGCAACACGCCCATGATTCTTTGTGCGGCAAAAAAGCGGTCTGCTATTAATCCCACAAAAAAAGGAGAAATGATGGTCGCAATAGCCAATGCGCTGTAAGCTGCGCCAATCTGCAATCCCGAAGAGTGCAGGTGCTCGCCCATATATGTGCCCATCGTGACATACCATGCACCCCAGATAAAATATTCCAGCAACATCATAAGGGAAAGCTGCACTCCGGTTGTTGTTCTCATGCTTTAGTTGGTTTTGTTTTTTATTCAGCCATATAAATGATACAAAGAAAGCAATGAATATATTTTCAAAACAAAAAATTCTTTGCTCATCTCATTCTTTGCGATCTTTGTATGAACCTCTTTAATAAGTCCTTACTTCTTTTTCCCATCTTGTTTCTTTCAATGCAGGATCTTTTTCCTTTTTTAAGAAATCTCCTGTCACCGATGCACCCGTGTTTGCTGATTGCAATAACGCTTCGTCAGCAACAATCTCCACTGGTTTTTTCCACGAAACAGAATCATCGTTATAAGCCGGGTTCGATAAAGAATTATAGCATGAAATGATGGACCATCTTGGTTTATCTGAAAGATTGGCTTCAGAACGATGCAGCAGGTTGCTGTGAAAAAACAATGCATCGCCCGGTTGTAATTCAACATAGATCAGCTCCATTGTTTTCAATGCATGGTCTACCATTTCCATGTCTGCGCCAACCTGTTCGCCTGCAAAACCATGATTAAGCCGCCCCAATTTGTGAGAACCTTTGATTACCTGAAGGCAGCCGTTTTGTGTGTTTGCTTCAGTCAGCGCGATCATCACGCTGATCAGTTGCTCAGGAAAGAGAAACTGGTTTTTGTACCAGTAACCATAATCCTGGTGCCATTCCCACGCACCGCCTACACGCGGTTCTTTCTGCATCAACTTTGTATGAAAATGACAGACAGGGGAATCGCTGTCCAATAATTTTGCAACAGAGTTTATCATTCGGTTGCTGCGGATCAACAGGCTGTACACATCATCACCGGGAGTGAACCACAATGTGAGCTTGGTCTTTTTGCCGGTCTGGTCGTTCAGGTCAACCGCATTTTCTTTAATCACAGTATCGGCAGTAGCGATATTGTATAATTTATTGATTTCTTCATTGCTGAAAAATCCCGTGATAATGACATAGCCATCTCTGTTAAAACTTTTTATTTCCTGATCATTGAGCAATCGCGTCATAAGAATATTTTAAATGAGAGCGAAAATTTACAAAAGAAAAATGTGATGCATAAATATTTCTTAAAGCAACTATATTGCAGCGCTTATGAGACTATTTGAAGATACGTACCGGCACAAAGGTATGCGCAGGCAATTGGTAGATTCCATCAAACAAAAAGGGATTACTGATGAGAGGGTGCTAAATGCCATCCTGCACATACCGAGGCATTTTTTTATGGATTCTGCATTTGATAAGATTGCTTACGAAGACCGTGCTTTCCCGATCGCAGAAGATCAAACCATTTCTCAGCCATACACAGTTGCTTACCAAACGCAGTTGCTGGAACTGAAGCCATTTGAGAAAGTGCTGGAGATAGGAACCGGAAGCGCCTACCAGGCTTCTGTTTTGGCCGAAATGGGAGCGCAGGTATTTACTATTGAGCGGCAAAAAAATTTATTTGACCTGAGCAAGGCATTTCCTTTCCTGAAAAAATACAATAATATCAAATTTTTTTATGGTGATGGCTATGAAGGTTTGCCGACATATGCCCCTTTTGACAAAATAATTGTTACGGCTGCCGCGCCGATGATTCCTCCAAAATTGCTTGAACAATTAAAAGTGGATGGTAAAATGGTGATACCTGTGGGTGATGGCAAAGTGCAACGCATGCTTCGCCTGACAAAGCAGGACGGCGGTATTCTCAAAGAAGAAGAATTTGATAACTTTTCTTTTGTGCCGATGCTGGAAGGGAGGAATAATTGATTGGCTGATTAGTTTGGCGAATGGTCGGGTTCGTCCGTTTCAACGAATCAATTTTTTATCCCGGCTAATTTTTTTACAAAAAATCCACCACACTATCCATCACTCCTTCATCTCGGTAAATTTTCCTGTGGCCTAGGTCCTTCGTGAATATAAATTTTACATTCGAAGGGTTGTCTCTCTTGACTTTTAATACATCGCTTATGGGTGTGATATCATCATCTTCATCATGTACCCACATCACAGAAGCGCTGATATGATTCATGGCACGGCGAACGGAAAAGTAAGTGGGCGGGTTTCCGGTTCGTTCTATAATCATTGCGTCAAATTCTCTTCTCACTTCTTCATCTAACCCTAAAAACTGAAAGAAAATATCAATAGATGTTTTTGTTTCTGTAGCCGGGGCAATGAGCGCAATCTTTGTTCCTGCGTCATGCGGAACGGTTTCTATAAAATGAGCAATGGCCAGGCCTCCGAAGGAATGCCCCATAAAAGATTCAATTGGCCCGAAGCGTTTAAAAATTGCGTCAATCATTTTCACATATAATGGCAGGTTTATTTCTTTGCCCCCTGACTCTCCGTGTGCCGGAGCATCGAAGGCAATCACTTCGTAACCCTTTTTGATAAATGCGGAAATATAGTTGCTGAATTTTTTTGAGCTTGATTCGTAGCCATGCAATATCAGGATTCTTTTTACTGGCGGGTTTTTCGGTAGCCAGCGATGGCCGCGGATGGTTTGTCCATCCAGTTTGAAAGATAATTTTTCAGCTTGCTCAAATACCGCAGGTGTTTTCACATTTGTTCTCCGCCTGGGTGTGCTGAAAATTTTCAATGCTTTTTTTGCAGCTTTCTTTTTTGATGCAAGCGCAATTATCCGAAGCCTTGCTTTCACATATCTGATTGCGAGTTTTTGTGCTAACTTCATGTGGATGCAAAAATAAGACATGAAGGTTGTAATAATCGGTTCGGGAAATGTGGCAACAGTATTGGCCAGGAGAATGCTGACAGCAGGGCATGAAATCAGTCAGGTCATAAGCAGGAATAAAAAACACGCCGGGCAACTTGCCAAAGAATTAAAATGCGGCTATGCTTCAGCGTTGGAAGAAATCCGGCCAGACGCTGATATTTATATGATTGCGGTTTCTGACACTTCGCTTCCTGAAATCGCGAACACATTATTTCTTGATAAAAAGCTGGTGGTTCATACTGCGGGCTCGGTTCCCAAAGATATATTGAGAAACATCAGCAGGAATTATGGTGTGCTTTACCCCCTGCAAAGCCTGAGGAGGGAAATTGAGACAATTCCGGAAATACCCATCCTTGTTGACGGGAACACTCCAGATGATCTGGAGATGATCTATGATTTTGCAAAGACAATTTCTGGTCATGTAGAGATAGCTGATGACGAAGAAAGGTCAAAACTTCATGTGGGCGCTATCATCGTGAATAATTTTACCAACCACCTTTATAGATTGACAGAAGAATATTGCAAACAGGAGCAAATCAATTTTCAGTTGCTTTTGCCATTGATTTATGAAACGGCTTCGAGGTTAAAGGCATTTTCGCCCGGAGAAGTTCAAACCGGCCCGGCAGCGAGAAATGATTCTCAAACAATAGAAAAACATATTAAACTCCTTGGAAGCTATCCAGATTTACAGAAAATATACAGACTGATGACAGCAAGCATAATCGAACATTATAAAGAACGACTGTCATAAGCATCGTTATCTATTTGCGGAATTTTTTAACTATTAATCAACCTTTTTTAGAATGATTAGTTAATATTTTATGAATTTGCGTCCTGTGTGTTTATATGCTTATTTCAAAATACTTTTGCAGGCTTAAATAAGGATCAGCGATGTACACAATCACCTACAAATTTGAACAGAAAGGGCTGGAGTCAATCACGCTGGATAATGTTGAACCAGGTGAAAGCTTGCTGGAACTTGCATTGAAAAATGATATCGAGCTTCATCATAATTGTGGCGGCGTTTGCGCCTGCAGCACCTGTCATCTGTACTTAGATGAGGGCGAAGAATATGTGGAAGAGCTTAGCGATAAGGAAGAAGATTTTATTGACCGGGCAGTGAACCCCAGGTTGAACTCAAGATTGGGTTGTCAATGTGTGTTGCTGGATGGTGATGGCACTGTGGTTGTCACTTTACCAGACCAGACGCAGTTTTTGGGGGAATAAAATTAATTTTGCTATCACTCAATGGCTCAATTTGAAAATGAAATACGCTAAAGCCATTTTCAAATAGGGCCATTTTCAAATTTTTAAATTATTATGAGCCATTTTGAACCGCCGATTAAGTGGAGCGATCATGAAGACATTGCGATGAAATTATATGAGCGATTTGGCGATGATTTTGATGAAGGCAAAATTTATCGAATCCGTTTCACCGAACTGCTTGAATGGGTTCTGGAGATACCGAACTTCATCGGCAAGCGAGAAGAAAGCAATGAAAGCCATCTGGAAATGATCCAGAGCGGGTGGGTTTATGAATGGCGGGATAACCAGAGATAATTTCGCAATTACTCAATGGCTTAATTTGAAAATGAACAAAGGTTAAAAGCATTTTCATATGGAGCCATTTTCAAATTTTCGAATTGATTAAATGAACATCCTCCCATTATTCAGATCAATTAAAGTTTTCGCTTTTGACATTGACGGCGTGCTCACTGACGGGAATATCTTTCTGTTTGATAATGGCCAGCAGGTTCGCCGCATGAATATCAAAGACGGCTATGCGCTGCAACTGGCCGTAAAGCAAGGATACAAAGTGCTCGCTATTTCGGGTGCTGATTCCCCCGCAGCAAAATTGCGCCTGAATAAATTAGGCATTGCAGATGTGTTCACTAAAGTAGAAAACAAAAAAGAAAAGATGAATGAATATATTGAACGACACAAACTGAAACGGGATGAAGTTTTGTTTATGGGTGATGATATGCCTGATTATGATCTGATGCAAATGATTGGCCTTAGCTGTGCGCCTGCAGACGCCGTGCCGGAAATAAGGAATATCGCCAAATACATTTCTCCCTATAAAGGCGGCGACGGCTGTGCACGTGACGTAATTGAAAAAGTCCTAAAACTGAATGGGCACTGGCATGTAGATACTTCTGTTGCTTCAAAATAAATAAATACCGGTCTTTCCATTTAAATAGTTTTCATTTTCTTTTCAATTCTATCTTCTATCTTGCAATCTTAATATCTGATTTTCTATATGAAGCTATTGGGCGCATTTTTTCGTCTCGTGAGGTGGCCCAATCTTCTTTTTATCGCACTCACCCAATGCTTATTTTACTACAGCATCATCATCCCCGGATTCAGAAACACTGATTTTGTAAATATTTTAAGGCCTTTTTATTTTGTTCTTCTTTCTTTGTCATGCGTATTGATTGCTGCTGCAGGCTATATCATCAACGATTACTTTGACCTGAACATTGACCGGGTCAACAAGCCCGAAAAATTAGTAGTAGAGAAACTGATCAAAAGAAGATGGACAATCATCTGGCATTGGGTTTTATCCGGTATCGGCATTTTGATCGGACTTTTCATAAGCTGGAAAATACGCAACATATTTGTAGGTTCTTCTCATATTGCCTGTGTTGTATTGCTTTGGTTTTACAGCACCACATTTAAAAGAAAACTGCTCATTGGCAACATCATCATTTCGCTGCTGACTGCATGGGTTATACTGGTGTTATATTTATGCGAATTCAGAATACATGCTTTTGTTCATCCGGTATATCACCAGGTGCTTTCAAGGATATATAAATTTGCGGTTTTATATGCAGGTTTTGCATTCATCATTTCCCTTGTGCGTGAAGTGGTAAAGGATATTGAGGACATGCAGGGCGATGCAGCATACAATTGCCGCACCATGCCAATTGCGTGGGGGGTAAATGTTTCTAAAGTATTTGCTGCGACCTGGCTTATTGTGGTGATTGTTTCACTGATGATCCTTCAGTTTTATGTGCTCCAATATAAATGGTGGTGGGTGGATGTATATTCCATACTTTTTATTATCGTTCCGCTTTTTTTAATATTACGCGATTTATATCGTGCTCAGATCACTGCTGATTATCATCGCCTCAGCAATCTGATAAAAGGAACAATGCTTGCAGGTATTTTATCCATGCTGCTTTTCTTAATACCATAAACAATGAATCGTATCATACTTGCTTCTCAGTCGCCGCGAAGAAAACAATTGCTGGAATGGGCTGAGTTAGATTTTGATGTTGTAATAAAGGAAACAGATGAATCCTATCCAACCGATCTGTCAGTTGAGGATGTCGCAATACATATCGCCCGTAATAAAGCACTGGCAGTAAAAAAAATATTGGATAGTGAAAAAATGATTATTGCTGCGGATACGATTGTAGTGTTGAATAATGAGATCATTGGCAAACCCAAAGACAGGGAAGATGCCATTGGAATTTTGTCCCGGCTATCTGATAGGAGGCATGTTGTGATAACAGGTGTTGTGGTTATCCGGAAGGGAAAAGAAGTTGCTTTTGCCGACACTACCGAAGTTTGGTTCAATCCATTGACAAAAGAGCAGATTGAGTTTTATGTGGATAAATACAAGCCTTACGACAAAGCCGGTGCTTATGCCATTCAAGAGTGGATCGGTGTGATTGGCATCAAAAGTATAAATGGTGACTTTTATAATGTAATGGGGCTTCCGGTTAGCCGCGTTGTACGGGCGCTAAAAAAAATTTCAGATAACTAAATCATTTGTTGCTCAGGTTTTGTAATTTGAATTACTTTTTGTCAGCTATCAACCTTATCCCATGACTGAAAGATTACTTCAATTCATCTGGCAGTTCCAGTATTTTAATAACAAGGAGCTTCATCTCGACAGTGGTGAAAGCCTTCAGGCTATTTTCCCCGGCCTGCACAATCTTCATCAGGGACCTGATTTTCTTGAAGCAAAGATCAAAATTGATAATACTATTTTAGCCGGTAATATTGAGTTGCATATACAAGCCTCAGACTGGTACAAACATGCGCATGATGGCGATAAGAACTACAATAACATCATTCTCCATGTGGTCTGGAACAATGATGAACCAAAGCTTGCCAAAAATATCCCGACGCTTTCTCTTGATAATCGTGTTTCAAAATTTTTGCTCAGCAGGTATGATGAGTTAATGCGTTCTTCATTGTTTGTCCCATGCGAAAAAATACTTTCGCAGGTAAAAGAAATTGTATGGGCTTCCTGGAACCAGCGTTTGCTTGCAGAAAGGCTGCAGCGAAAATCAAAAGATGTGGAAGATCACCTCGGATTGAATAATCAACACTGGGAGGAAATTTTCTGGTGGATGCTTGCAAAAAATTTTGGCATCAAAGTGAATGCGGAAACGTTTGAAGCAATGGCAAAAAGCATTCCGGTGAATATCCTTGCAAAACATAAAAATCAAATACATCAGTTAGAAGCCCTGCTGTTTGGGCAATGCGGTCTGCTTGAAAGTGTTTTCTCTGAAAGCTACCCGGTGATGCTTCAAAAAGAATACCGCTTCCTGAAAAATAAATATTCTCTGAAGCCCATCCACATGCCCGTTCATTTTTTGCGCATGCGGCCTGGTAATTTCCCTACGGTCAGGCTTGCGCAACTAGCCATGTTGGTTCAACAGTCTTCTCATTTATTTTCTAAAATAAAAGAAGTGCAATCTATCAGCGAATTGAAAAAAATGCTGTCACTCGCTGCAAATGATTATTGGAATGAGCATTATGTTTTTGATGAGCCATCTGCATCCAAAAAGAAAATACTCGGAAATCAAATGATTGAAAACATCATCATCAATACTATTGTTCCGGTATTATTTGCTTATGGCCATCTGAATAAGGAAACGGCAACAAAAGAAAAGGCAATAAAATGGCTTGATGAATTACCCCCGGAAAAAAATAATATCACTGTTCAATGGGCGCAAGCCGGTGTCTCAAATAAAAATGCCTCAGATTCACAATCATTGATCGAGTTGAAAACACAATACTGCGACCAAAGGAAATGCCTGGAATGTGCTATAGGCAATAGCCTGATGAAGAACAGTTTGTAGTTCCCAAATGCGACCCCCCCGGCAAACTCAGTAACCCTGACTTTGGGATATTAATTAAGGAAAAGTAATTCAGCTTTTAAAACTACAAACCACAAACTACAAACTGGAAACTTCTTCCCAACTGAATTCAACCTTCACTTCAATATCAGGGTTGATGCTGTATATAACGGGACAGGTATGCGCCGCTCTTTCTAAGATCGTTTTTTGCTTTTCATCTATTTTCAGTTCTTCGGGAAAATGAAACGTTAAATTGATGCCGCCAATCCTTCTGGGGTCAGATTTCATGATTTTCTCAATTTCTATTTTCATTCCCTTCAGGTCAACTTTCATGTCTCTGGCCTTGATGCCCATAATCGTCATCATGCAGGATCCGAGCGCAGTAGCAACAAGGTCAGATGGTGAAAAACGCGCCGCTTTGCCCTGGTTATCAAGCGGGGCATCCGTTTCTATCACAGATCCGGATTGCAGGTGAGTGGCAACCGTTCTCAAATCTCCTTCGTAAATAACTGTTGAAGTCATTGTATTATTTTTGCCTAAATTTACGCCGGATAAATTAAATCGTCACCGTGAACAAATTTTTTTTATTAGCTCTTGCGTGTATCATCGCGACGGCCTTGCGGGCACAGGACTCAACATATAAATCTCCCTATCAGAGCAATAGAAGTGCAAATAAAAAAGCACGGATCAACCGGATGGTGAAAATGGAAGAGGAGGGGGAGCTTATCTTCAACAAGCAAAATATTTTTGGCATCAAGCTGGCAACAGATGGCTATGGTATTTTTTTTGAAAAGGGATATTTTAAGACGCCCAGAAAAGCCAACCTGCTCCAGTTTGAGCTCAATGAAAAGAAAAGCCCCAAAGAATACAGGCTTAGTTCGGGTGATCTGTTTGGCACTTCAGAAATATTATACAAACTGAATAATTTTTATCAGTTTAAAGTATCCGTTGGGCAACAGCGGCTCATCGGAGGCAAGGGCAACAAAAATGGTGTTGCTGTTACTGCATTGTATACTGGTGGCATTTCATTAGGATTACAGAAACCATACTATTACAATGTTGTCTATACCGACGTTAACGGGTATGATTCAGCCTCAGGCCAAATGACTTTTAATCAGTGGTTGGCGGACTCGACCAAACCTGATTTTGCGGGAGCATCCGGCTTCACTACCGGCTGGGGCCATGTTTCGATCAAGCCAGGCCTCGCTGCCAAAGCGGCCCTTCGCTTTGATTATGGCCGTTTCAACACAACGGTAACTGCTATTGAAGCTGGCGTAAATGCAGAATATTATTTCAGCAAAATAGCTCAGGTATATAATGTCCCATACAAGAATTTTTTCTTTAACAGCTATGTCACCATTATGTTCGGGAGTCGAAAGTGATGCTTCCTGAACTAAATGAACCTTCAAATGTTCTTAACTGAATACCGAAAAATTAAACCAGGCAATGCTCGAACTCCCTGTATTAAATATAATTGACGAAAAAGAGGGCAAGGTGAAAAAGCCAAACTGGCTTCGTGTGAAATTGCCGATTGGTGAAAACTATAAACATGTGCGTGGTCTTGTGGATGAACACAAGCTGCATACGATTTGCGAGAGTGGCAATTGCCCCAACATGGGCGAATGCTGGGGCGAAGGCACAGCAACCTTCATGATATTAGGTAATATCTGTACCCGGAGTTGTGGGTTTTGCGCAGTGGCAACAGGGCGTCCGGAGCCGGTTGACTGGGACGAACCACAACGTGTTGCTGAAGCCATTTGCTTAATGAAAGTGAAACATGCCGTGATCACCTCGGTTGACCGGGATGAAATAAAAGACGGGGGAAGCATCGTGTGGCAAAACACCATCCGGGCTGTAAAGACATTGAATCCCGATACGACATTAGAAACATTGATACCTGATTTCAAAGCTGAAAAAGAAAATATAAACCGCATTATAGAAGCAGCTCCGGAAGTAGTATCTCACAATATTGAAACCGTTGAAAGACTAACGAGACAGGTTAGGATCCAGGCAAAATACTGGCGAAGCATGGAAACCTTAAAAATATTAAAACGAGGCGGTATGCGTACAAAGAGCGGCATCATGCTTGGCTTGGGCGAGCGCATGGAAGAAGTGGTGCAAACAATGACCGACCTGCGAAATAGCGGAGTAGATGTCATCACAATCGGTCAATATCTTCAGCCCACTAAAAAGCATTTGTCGGTAGTTCGCTTTATTCATCCCGATGAGTTCAGAGAACTTCGCAATATTGGATACGAACTGGGCTTTGATTATGTAGAAAGCGGGCCGTTAGTCAGATCTTCTTATCACAGTGACAAGCATGTGATTCCCGGATATGGCAGGAAGAAGTGGGAGTCAGAAGCTCAAGTTCCCTGATGTATGGATTTTTCTGAGTGATAATTTTTCTCATCGCTTTTGACCTAAACAATTAAATTGCATATCAGAGCTGCCGCTATGAGATATGCGTTATTCATCATCAACTGCCTGCTTTCCCTTGTTACGTTCTCACAATTGCATTGGCATAACGTTGATTCGTTGTATTCGCCGCTCCCGTCTACACTGCATATTTACAAAACAACTGATTCGCTAAATGGCCGTCCGTTTATCGCTTATTATGCATCTGCAAAACTAAAAGATAAGAAACTTCTCTTTACTGCGCAGGTGGGTAACGGTTATCGTTACACGCCGTTTGAATATTACAAACAGGAGAAGAACGCATTGCTTGTAGTGAATGCTAGTTTTTTTTCGTATGAGACAAACCAGAATCTCAGCGTAGTGGTGAGGAACGGCAAGATGGTTGCTTATAATGTGGAATCTCTCAGCGGCACTGGTGTTGATTCATTATTATATTATTACCCAACGCGGAGCGCCATCGGAATCGCTCATAATAGAAAGGCAGATGTGGCATGGATATTTACGGACTCTTCAAGGCATTGGCCATATTCTTTTAACTGGAGGCCTGTCATTGCCAAAGGCAAAGAGGAAAGCCCAACTATTTTTGATCTGAAAGACATTAACTGGAAATGGTGGAAAATGCGGACAGCGGTTGGCGGCGGCCCGACCTTGCTCCATAATGGCACTATCTGGATCACCAGCAAGGAAGAACAGATACCTCTTACCGAAAATGAGCTTAGGCCCGCAACTGCCATGGGCTATACAAGTGATGATCGGTTGATCATACTCGTTATACAGGGCCGGTTTCCGGGCACTGCCGAAGGCGCTGCGCTGCTTGAAGAAGCAAAAATATTAAAAGACCTTGGTTGCTACGAAGCGCTCAATCTCGATGGCGGTGGCAGCAGTTGCATGATTGTGAATGGCAAAGAAACCATTGTCCCGTCTGATAATCAAGGCCAGAGGCCTGTTGCAGCAGTGTTCATGATAAAACTGGCTGCAGATAAATAAGCGCAACGATTCAAATTATAAGATGTCAAAATTTGCAAATGCCTTTCCAGTTCGAAAGAGATAATAGAAAATAGTTGACAAAATATATTTCGGTGCAGTATCACCCCTCACACTATTGCGCTAATCCTTATAAAACACCCCTCTGGTAAAGAAAATCCACGATTCGGACAGTATTCGAAGGCATTCGTCCTGAGTCCGATCTGAATGATGGGTTACATCGTTAAGTTTATCAGACAAACTATCTTTCGTTACAATTCACAGATTTAAAAAATTAAAAATGAAAGTTACTTTAATACCCTGTCTGTTAGTTGGGTGCATTTTCCTGTCAACATTTTTTTCACAGCATGCTTATTCTCAGAACGCGGAACCAGCCACTGTGCTGAATTATGGTTATGCAAAGGGCAACCCGGCTGACTGGCCAAAGGAAATGGATGCCGTAATTGTGGCCCCAAAAAATCATAAAGTGCTATTAGAAAATGATAATGTAAGAGTTCTTGAAGTCACGCTTTCGCCTGGCGAAAAAGAACCCATCCATTGCAATAAATGGCACAGTGTGCTTTACATAGAATCTGCAGGAGATTTTATAGACCATGATGCAGCGGGCAATATTTTAATGGATACACGAAAACTGCCAACTCCTTTAAAATTTCCATTGACCATGTATAAAGAACCGGAGGCGCCAAATTGGGTTGAGAATTTAAGCAAGACAATCACACTACGCCTGATCAGGGTGGAGATGAAAAAATAAGTAATGATGAAGCAAGGAAATATTGATACTATAACCATAATAACTGGAAATATTCATAAAAAACGGGGAAGCCGAAAACCGGATAGAATAGGCGCAATCAAAAAATCATCATTCAAAATGAAAAGAAAATCCTGGGCCATCGCAGCACTGGCCATACTTGCGCTTGTTGCGTGCAATAATGCAGGTGATAAAACAACACCATCAACAACGGATAGTTCCTCAGCAATGCCGGCAACCGCTGCGGTTGAACCAGCAGTACCAAAACTTGCAGCGCCTTTTGATATAGTAGAGATAAATCACGCTGTAAAGGATTATGACAAATGGAGACCGGCTTTTAATTCAGACTCAACAGCACGCAAGGCCAGCGGTCTGGAAGATATGGTAGTGGCAAGATCGGTTGATAACCCAAATAGTTTACTCGTTACATTGAAGGTATCTGACATGGAAAAAGCAAAGGCTTTTGCTGCTGATCCGAGGTTAAAAGATGTGATGGAAAAGAATGGCGTGATATCAAAATCCGATATTAATTATTTCCATGTAATCAGGGTAAACCCCGATTCAAAAGAAAATCAATGGGTGCAGATAACGCATAAAGTAAAGGACTTTGATGCATGGGTAAAAGTTTTTGATGCAGAAGGCACTGCAACGCGGGCTTCTTTTGGGCTTGTGACGTAGTATTGTCTCGTGGAACCCCAGATTCCAATTTAGTCCATATAGTGTTTGACATTAAAGACATGGCGAAAGCAAAAGCAAGGCTGAACGACCCTGCACTAAAAAAATTAATGACCGATGCTGGAGTAATCAGCGCACCCAAAATTGAATTCTATAATACTGCAGAATAAAACAAAAATAAAAACGGAGAACCCGAAAACCGGATAGAGTAGGCACTAACTATCAAAAACATAAAAAAATGCCAACAGTTGTAGCTCGTCACAAAGTAGGTGATATTGATGCATGGCTTAAAGGCCATGAAGAAAGAGTAGCATTATTTGCTCCTGCTGCAACAGGTTTCAGAACTTTTCAGGATACAGATGATCCGAAGTCGGTGGTTTTGGTGGTAGAAGTAACGGATTTGGAAAAGCTCGGAGCCATCATAAACTACCCCAAAAATCAAGATGCAAAAAACAGGCATACTGTAATAGATCCTATTACCATGTCAATGCAAGTGGATTTATAAAGTATTGTGTAACCAATTCCATAGCATAAAAACAAAACTAAGAATGATGTTGGCACCTATGGAATTGGGCTACCAGAACAATTGGAATTAAAAACGGAGACCCGAAATCCAAATATTACAGGCAGATTTTTTTATCATTAAACAACTCATTATGACAAATCTGGAAATAATTAAACAAGGATATTCCCATTTTTCCAATGGCAATATGGAAGCAGTGCTAGCTCTGTTTGACCCATCCATTGAATGGAATGAATGCAAGGGCATGCCTTTTGCAAAATGCGATGGTGTTTCCATAGGGCCGGAAGCTATCGTAACTGATGTATTCATGAACCTTCCGGTTTTTTTTGATGGATTTAATATTGTAATAAGCGATCTGTTTGCAGCAGAGGATAAAGTGGTAATGGAAGGTTACTATCAGGGAACGAATAAAGCTACAGGTAATTTATTCAAGGCTAATGCCACACATATCTGGACAGTTAAAAACGGTAAGGTGACACTTTTTTTCAGGCAGTGGACACGGTTACAATTATGAGTTAAAAATGAATTATCGTTTTGTGATCGGGATGGTTTCATTGAAGAATCAGCATTTCCATCAGCAATAAAAACAATCGACTTAATAATGGAAAATAATAATCACCCTTCGCCAGAGATGATCATGAAAATTGGTACTGGCTTTTGGGCTTCAAAAGTGCTTCTGTCCGCTGTAAAATTTCATTTGTTTACCAGGCTCGCAGAAAAAAAATCTATGTTGGCTGCGGAAATTAAAAATGCATTGGGATTGCAATGCACCGACAGAAATGTATTTGATTCTTTAGACACATTAACCGGATTTGGTTTTCTGAATAGAGAAGGTATTTTAGAAACTGTCAGATATTTTAATGGTATTGATACCGATGTTTTTCTGGATAAAAACAAGCCAACTTAATAGGAGGAATACTTGAAATGATGAATAATCGCTTATATCGGTTTTGGGGGAATTTAGAAGAGGGCCTGCTCACAGGGCTTCCGCAAAACGAAATAGGAAACAATGAGAATATGTTCGAGGCGCTTTATTCAGATGCTCATAGGTTAAAAGAATTTATTCATGCCATGAGCGGGATCCCAATGGGTAGCTTTATGGCGCTTGCTCAAAAATTTGATTTCTCAAAATCGAAAACATTGGTTGATATTGATTGTTCGGCCAGTTTATTATCCTTAATGGTAGCCAAACACCACGCTCACATGAATTGTATTAGCTGGGATCTTCCGCCTGTTGCACCTATTGCTAATGAAGTCATTCAAAAGTTCCAATTACAAGACCGCGTGAAAACAGATAATGGTGATTTTTTTAAAGATGGATTTCCCAAAGCCGACGTTGTTACCATGGGAAATATTTTGCATGATTGGGATGAGGAAACAAAATTAATGCTAATGAAAAAGGCTTACGGTGCTTTACCGGATGGTGGAGCTTTTATCGCAATCGAAGGTGTGATAGATGATGAAAGAAAGCACAATGTTTTTGGAATGATGATGAGCCTGAACATGCTGATAGAAACCGGCAAAGGTTTTGATTACACATTTGCAGACTTCAATAAGTGGGCTAAAATCACAGGATTCAAATCAACAACATTGCTTCCATTAACAGGCCCAACAAGTGCTGCCATAGCTTATAAATAAAGCTTCCGCCAATGCGGCCACACAGATGGCAACTTTCTAAAAGTTGCCATCTGTGTGGTTATTAAATTCTCAAAGTCTCCACTGCATCCTTTCGGCAATTATCATTTTGCCCAATTTATAGGCAAAAAAATACAGTCTGAATCCAGGCATTTTCAATCCCTCATTTTCAATTATAGTGATTTGTCCATGATAGATTTTATGGCCATTATAACATGCATTTAATTTCAGGCTAGGCATATGCACTTGTGTGCAGGGATAATAATTTCAGCTTGACAGGATGAGCTTTGAAACTGAAATGCTAAATTTAGCAGTGAATCAATTGGGATGTAAATTAAAAGTTGAAATATGTCAGGCACCATCATAATTGATTTTAAAAACAGGAAACGATATTCATGGATGCGCTGATCAAAATACTCGTGGTTGAGGATGAGATGATCATCGGAGCAAAAATATCGCTGCAACTCACCAGCCTTGGTTATGAGGTAACTGGCATATTGCCTCGGGGGGAAGAAGCGATTATTCATGTGGAAGAAAACAGGCCCGATATTGTTTTGCTTGATATCAATCTTAAGGGCAAATTCAATGGGATCGAAACCGCATTGCAAATACAGAAGCTCGCAGATATTCCCATTATCTATCTTACAGCGAATTCCGACGAAGCTACTTTTAACCGGGCCAAGGCATCAAGGCCTTATGCTTTTATTTCAAAACCATATAAGCAACTGGATTTGCAAAGAGCCATCGAACTTACCATCTGCCGCATGGCAGAAAATGAAACCGGTCCTCACGCAGATGAAAGTTCAGATGATGAGAGACCTTTTATTTTAAGCGACCGCATATTTGTGCGGCACAGGGAAAAAATGATAAAGATCATTGTTGCCGAAATATTATACATAGAAGCGGATCGCAACTATTGCCGCATTTTTACAAGGAACAGAGAATACCTGCTTTCCATTACCCTTAAGACGATTGAAGAAAAATTGCCTGGCCGTATTTTTCTGCGCACTCACCGGTCTTATATGATTAACCTTGCGCATGTAGATGAAGTAGCAGAAAGCCATGTGATCATTGCTCAAAAAGCAATACCGCTTAGCGCGGGATTGAAAGAACAATTGTTGCAACGGATTCAGACATTATAAATCAATTATCTTACTCATCATTTTATAATTGCATAAATTGCTATCGTCAGTTAATTCCTGTTAACTCGCATGCTAGTCATGAAAAAAATATTTTCAATAACAACTGTTTTTTTTCTGTTTCAATATCTTGCTTTTTCTCAAACAAAATATCAGGTGCAGATTGATTCCTCAAAGCTGGAATTAGCCAATGCAAAAGAAGACAGCACAAAATTGAATTTGTTTATGAGTTTGCTTTCTGTGTATGCTTTATATAAACCTCAAGAAGGAATAGTATATAAAGACAGTGCTTTGCAAATTGCTGTAAAAACCAATAACAAGATAAAAGTTGCAAAAGTATATGATAAAATTGGGCGCATTTACTGGCAGTTGGGCAAATTCAGGAAGCATATAAATATCATTTTAATGCGCTGGATATTTATAATAAAATAGATGACAAGTATGCCCGTAACCATGTATTAGTTGAAATAGGCCAGGATTATCTGAATGACACCCGATTCGATGAAGCCCGCAACTATTTATTAAAAGCATTAAAGCTAAGCGAAGAAAGCGGCGATAAACGGAACATGGTGGGGACCTATGATAAGTTAATTGCTTTGTACCAAAACCTTGGAAATTTTGCCGAATTATCCAGAGCCACTTATGCTAACATGAAAATGAGCGAAGAGCTTGGCGACAAAACCGAAATTGCACATGCCCTCAACCTGATCGCAGAGAACTTTGAAATGCAGGGCAACAATCTGGAGGCATTAAAATATTTCACGCAGAGCTTGCAACTAAGCATCGAATTAAAAGACGAAGCCGAGCAAACCTCCACCTACAATTCAATAGGGTGAAATTTATGAAACCATGGGCAATTATGCTGAAGCAGAAAATAGTTTTAAAACAGGGATAAAAGTGGCAAACGGGATGGAAAACCCACACGGGACGCTCACTTATTTGTATCGGGGGATCGGGAATTTATACGGTGGGGCGGGCAAATATTCCGAGGCACTGGATTATTTGCTCAAATCGGCAGCAGAGCTCAGGCCGCTGGCTTCCAACCACACGCTGGCAAGCCTGTATTCAGAAATAGGCATTGTGTACACAAAGTTTAATAAATATGATCTTGCTAACCGTTATTTCGACAGTTCAATGGCTTTGTGCAAGATGCTAAATACTAAAGTGCCTCTTGAAAGTTATTATAGCGGCATGCAATTATTCGACAGTGTAACGGGGCATTGGAAAGATGCCTATGAGCACTACAGGCAATATGTCACTATTAGAGACAGTACCTTCAATAAGGAAACATTGAGGAAGATAGTGATGTCTCAGATGCAATATGAAAATGAGAAACAAGAAGCCAGCATAAAATCTGAGCAGGAGAAAAAAGACCTGATCGCGGAAGACGAAATAAAGCGTCAGCGCAATATCAAAAACTCCTCCTTTGCAGTGCTGGCACTTGTGCTGTTGTTCTCTTTTGTTGTGTATCGCCAGCGAAACAAAATTGCAGGAGAGAAAAAACGCAGCGACCAGTTAGTGACAGATAAGGAATTGTTGCTTCGGGAAATCCATCATCGCGTAAAAAATAATCTTGAAATAGTGAGCAGTTTGCTGGCTTTGCAAAGCGCCCAGATAGATGACCCGAATACCAAAGAGGCCATGCAGGCAGGTCAAAACAGGGTGCATTCTATTGGCATCGTACATCAGAAACTTTATCAGGGGGAAAACCTCGGTCATATCGAGATGAAAGATTATCTCATCAATCTCAGCGAAAGCATACTGGATTCTTTTGGTGCTGACAAGCGGGTGACCGTTGAATGTGCCATGGATCAACTGGAGGTGGACATTGATACGGCTGTTCCGCTCGGCCTGATTGTAAGTGAGCTCCTGACCAACACCTTGAAATACGCATTTCCCGAAGGGCAAAAGGGAAAAGTGCAGATAAAACTTCAGAGACAAACTAACGGTGTCCTGCATCTGGAAGTATCTGACAATGGCGTGGGGAAATCGGGCATAACGCATGGCACCGGTTTCGGAGGACAACTCGTTGTGCTGCTTACACAACAACTAAGTGGTACTATGAAAGAAGAAATAAAAGATGGTACCCACATTTATTTTGATTTTAAACCAGTGAAAGCTGCTTAACGAGGAGCGATCAAAAAATAACAAACACTGAATCGGCTAAGGTGCTTAAAGTGTAGATTTGTTTATACTGGTTTGATACAAACATGCTCAACACACTATCAAAATATAAACAAAATGCATAGACACATATCTTACTTATTCCGTCAGTTTTTTTTAACAATTGGATTGACTGCGTTGATGAACGCCGATGCATACACACAGCCAAATCCCGCAAAGCCTGATCTCTGCCAGGGCGCTTATTATACAGAAGAGCAGGCTGCAAATGTGTTGCAGGAGTTGGGGAAAATCTATCACGACAAAACTTCCTGGGAACAAAGAGCAGCACTCATACGTCAGGGAATTCTTGATGGTGCGGAACTGAATCATATGCCCCGCCAACCGTTAAAAGTGCTGCGCAACGGCATTCATAAGATGAAGGGATACATAGTGGAAAACATTGCGCTAAAAACACTACCGGGATATTATCTCACAGGCAATCTCTACAGCCCCGTTAAAAAGATGACTTCTCTGGCTGGCGTGTTATCGCCGCACGGGCATTTCAAAAACCCCGATGGCCGCTTTCAGGAACAAGTACAGAAACGGTGTGCCACGCTTGCCCGAATGGGGGCAGTTGTCTTTGCTTACGATATGATTGGCTACGGAGACAACAATCAGTGTAATCACGAGCTATCAAAAGCGATGAAACTGCAGACCTACAACAGCGTTCGGGCACTCGACTTCCTGCTTTCCTTCCCCCATATTGATACAGCAAGAATCGCTGTCACCGGCGCTTCGGGTGGTGGCACGCAGACATTCATTCTTACCGCTATCGACTCCCGTGTAAAAGTTTCTGTGCCGGCAGTGATGGTGTCTGCTTATTTTTTCGGAGGATGTATTTGCGAAAGCGGCATGCCCATCCATCACCGCCCTGATCATATCACCAATAACGTAGAGATCGCTTCATTGGCTGCTCCAAGGCCTATGCTGCTTATATCAGACGGAAGTGACTGGACAAAGAATTGCCCTGCCATTGAATATCCCTATATCCGGAACATTTACAGTTGGTATGGCGTTCCGCAAAATGTGCAGAATGTGCATTTGCCCAATGATAAGCACGACTATGGTCCATCGAAGAGGCAGCCGATGTATGCTTTCCTCATCAAACAACTATCTCTCGATAGCAAAGGAATGATGAAAGACGGACTGGTGAATGAAGATGCGAGTGAAGTGCTGGGCATTGAAGACCTTACCGTTTTCAACAAAGCACATCCCCTGCCTGCGGATGCCGTGCAGGGGGACGAAGCAGTATTGAAATTATTGGAATGGTAAGTGGGTAAATGATGATTTGTTTTTATAAGTTAATGTTGACTTTACATTATACCTTCAGCCAATGATTTTAACCAAGCCCTGAAAGGGCGTTATACGCTAACGAAGGGCGAAGCCCTTCGCACCAGCGCAGGGAGGTGCCAGCGCAGGGAGAGACACTACTGCACGGAGAGAGGCCAGTGCAGAGAGAGACCACTGTAACGAACAAACCAAACTAACATCATGGGACAGTCACTCGTAAAAAACTATGTCCATATCGTGTTCAGCACAAAACACCGTGAACCTCTGATTTACGGGTCTGCAGAAGCTGAACTTCATGCTTATTTAGGTGGGCATCTGTAAAACCTCGAATCTGGAATGTCAGCCCATAAAAGTAAGAGGTTATGCCGACCATACACATATCCTTTGTATGCTCTCTAAAAAAATTGCTCTGATGAAACTGCTGGAAGAAGTGAAATCGCATTCATCAAAGTGGATGAAAACAAAAGGAGCGCATTTGCAAAATTTTTACTGGCAGTATGGATACGGCGCATTTTCCGTGAACCCGTCAGAAACAGATGCTGTGATAAATTATATCGCCAATCAGAAAGCGCATCATGGAAGGACTACATTTCAGGATGGGTAAGGAATGTTACCCGATAAGTATCAGGTAGAATATGATGAGTGCTACGTGTGTGATTAGGTTCGCAGCATGCCTGAGTTCGCTGGCATGGTCTGAGTACGTCGGCAGGTACATAGGGCTTCACCCTATGTTAGCGTATAACGCCCTTTCAGGACTTCACGTTCACTGCATCGTTCAAGATATTTTTCTCACTATAAATTATTCGGGTTATTTTCAAAGCGTCAACCCGCCTTGTCCTGCAATCAACTGTATTCAATCAACCAACACTCAATAAAAAACGATGGCTTATAAAAAACTTGCCAATGCCTGCCTGCTTGCAATAGTTGTAATTATGATTGCTCCCGGCTGTAAACTGTTCGATAAAAAAAAGAACACAACCCAAAGCGACACATCTGAGCTTCCGGATTCAACACGGCATCTTCCGGAGAATGCACTTAAAGGGCTGGTGGCTGCCGATGATCTCGAAGTAGGTCTATTTGCTCATGAGCCGATGCTCGATAATCCTACCAATATGGATATAGATGAAAAGGGTAGGGTATGGGTCTGCGAAGGTTTTAATTACCGCAATCAGGTGAACCCTAAGAATCCTTACCGCAAAGAAGGCGACCGCATCCTTATACTGGAAGACACCGACGGCGATGGAGTAGCTGACAAACAAACTGTTTTTTATCAGGGCACGGATATAGATGCCGCGTTGGGAATTGCAGTGCTGGGCAATAAAGTGATCGTGTCAAGAAGCCCCAATGTGTATGTGTTTACTGACACAGATGGCGATGGCAAGGCCGATAAAAAGGACACGCTCTTCAGTTGCATAGGCGGCATACAGCACGACCACGCCATTCACTCTTTTAACTTCGGGCCCGATGGCAAACTGTATTTCAACTTCGGCAATGAAGGCCATAGCATCCGCGACAAACACGGAAAGGAGATTGTGGACATGGCAGGGAATGTGGTGAACAATACCGGCAATCCCTATCGCCAGGGAATGGTTTTCCGCTGTAATTTAGATGGCACGGATTTCGAAGTGCTGGGGCATAATTTCCGGAACAACTATGAAGTATGCGAAGATTCCTACGGCACTATGTGGCAATCCGACAACGATGACGACGGCAACCGCGGCGTGCGCATCAACTATGTGATGCCTTTTGGAAATTATGGTTATAAAGATGAAATGACCGGTGCCTCCTGGGGCGACCGGCGCATCAATATGGAGGATTCCATTCCCTATCGCCACTGGCACCTGAACGATCCGGGTGTGGTGCCCAATCTCTTACAGACAGGAGCGGGCAGCCCTACCGGGATACTGGTATATGAAGGCGACCTGCTACCGGAACGCTTTCGCGGGCAGATCATTCATGCAGATGCAGGCCCGAATGTAGTGCGCTCTTATGCAATAGCTTCTTCCGGCGCAGGATATACGGCTACTATCAATAACATCGTACAAGGCCTCCACGATAATTGGTTTCGTCCTTCCGATGTGTGCGTGGCACCGGACGGCTCTCTATTCATTGCCGACTGGTATGATCCCGGTGTTGGTGGCCATCAGGTAGGCGACCTCACCCGCGGGCGCATCTTTCGTGTAACAACTGCGGGTCATGAAAAATATACAATACCTGCATTGGATCTCAGCAGCCCGGAAGGAGCTGTCAAGGCATTGCAAAGCCCCAATCTCTCTACCCGCTATCTGGCCTGGGATAAACTGCATGCATGGGGCGAAAAACCCATCCCTGCGCTGGAACAACTCTATCATTCAAGCAATCCCCGGTTCCGTGCAAGGGCGCTGTGGTTGCTTAGCAAGATACCAGCAAAAGCGAACGGCTACATTGCGGAAGCGCTTAAAGATAAAGATGAGAACATCCGCATCACGGCCATCCGTGCTGCACTGGAAATACATTCAGATACCATCGCGATAGTAAAGCAACTCCTGAATGACAGTGCTGCTGCCGTGCTGAGAGAAGCCGTGCTGGCCCTGCGCCACAATGCATCTGCTGAAGCCGCAGGTTTATGGGCTTCGTTCGCTGCGCGATACGACGGAAAGGACCGCTGGTATTTAGAAGCTTTAGGCATTGCTGCCGACAAGCGCTGGGATGCAGATTTTGCCGCGTGGATGAAACTTGTCAATAACAACTGGAACACTCTTGCGGGCAGGGATATCGTGTGGCGCTCCCGCACGGATGCATCGCTGCCATTGCTTGCACAGATCATCGCCGACCCTGCGAGCGACCCTAAGCAGCACCTGAAATTTTTCCGGGCTTTCGATTTTCATCAGGGAGCGGAAAAACAGAAAGTGCTATCGTCTCTGCTGGATGCGCATCACCCGCAACAGCCGCAGATAGATGCGCTGGTGCTGGTGCTTCTTGATCCCGCTAAAACACCCATTACTGCATCAGTAAAAGAAGCTATCAACCAGGCATTGAACTCTGTACATGGCACTCAGGATTATGTGGATATCGTGAGCCGCTATCATTTAAAGGATAAAGGCCCGGAATTGCTGGCAATTGCCGAAACAGGTGGCAATGAAGACCTCCGTTCTGGTGCTCTGCAGGCATTGCTGAATACCGGAGGCAGCAAACTCGTGGAAGCTGCCATTGCTTCGCAAAACGCACAGGCCATTTCGCTGATTGCAACGCTTGGCCTTATGGAAGAAAAAAAGAACAAGGACATTTTGCAGGTTGCTGTTCTTGATAAAAAATATAGCCACGAATTGCGCGTGGATGCTGTGAAAGCAATTGGCAGGGACTGGACAGGTGAAGACCGCCTGTTACAACTTGCTGAACATAAAAAGCTGCCTGAGGATCTCCGGGACAGTACCGCCCTGATACTTGCAAATTCAGAACGTGACAGCATCCGCAGGCAGGCCGCTTTATACCTTCCGGCGGTAAATATTGCGGGTGGAAATACCATTGAGCCAGTCAGCAAGCTGCTCACGCTGACGGGCAATGCAGATGCGGGAAGCAAAGTGTTTGCCAGCTACTGCACATCCTGCCACCAGGTGAACAATGTGGGCATCAATTTCGGCCCCAATTTATCGGAGATCGGTTCCAAGCTTTCTGCGGAAGCATTGTATACAGCCATCCTGCAACCCAGTGCAGGCATCAGCTTTGGCTTTGAAGGATATATTTTCAAATTAAAGAACGGCACGCAAGTGCTTGGCTATATAGCTAGCCAGACGGAGAACGAGATCACGGTCAAAATGATCGGAGGGCAGTCGCAGCAACTCAAAAAATCAGAAATCGCCTCTAAATCAGATTATGGCAAATCGCTGATGACAGAAGGATTGCCACAAGTTATGGGCCAGCAAAAGCTGGTAGATCTGGTTGCCTATTTGTCGGCATTGAAGAAAAAGGCTTAGACGCTCAGTTCGCCTGATGATGACTGGCCATGAACATAATATTTTTGTTCGTCACGCCAATGAAAGCAAGTTGCGAACAGGGCTCGGCGAAAAGTTGTGGGTACTGGAAGTTGATAACCGAATATTCAACTCTATCTTATCTCTGCTTAACTTTTTCGGGCTGATATCATATAACCTATACGGAAGGGATATTTATCATCATCATTTTGTTACATCAAATTTGACAATCTGGCTGCCACATTTCCCATCGGAAGTAGTTCCCTGAATGCATAAGATGTATTTTCCGGGCATATCCGAAGTGAAAAATTTGATTTGTTTTTTCCCGTCCTGATTTGTTTTTACATCAGGTGACCAATAAAGCACATTTCTAAGGTCGGGCATCCGGCTGGCTGTTTCTTTTGGTGTGTCATAAACAGGCGAATAAAACTCTCTCTGAAGCTGCAATCCATCATATTCAAGTATCACTGCGTTGGGGTCCAGTTGGAAACCTGCCAAATCGCCTTTGTAAGTAGTGTAACTTATAATGCCATCTGCATTGATAGGCCCTAAAAAATACTGACGATTTACCAGCTCAACTTTTTTTACTTTCAAGGGGTCGAACTCGATCATCTTTGTGATATCAAAAACAGGAAGCCCATCCAGCAATACCAGCGGGTCGTCTTTAAAAAAATTATGCCATGGGTTATCCATCATGTTGATATGGAATTTGCCTTTTTGTTTTTTGACGAGGATGTTGGCAACATACTCCCGCATAACTTCTTCCATGGTGGTAAAACGGGTGTAATCGTCCAGAAAATATCTTGTATCGGGCTGCCCGTAAAATGCTGTCGTATCAAGTGTTCCCGGAGGAGCCAAAAATTTTTGCAGATTGTCCGAGCGGTACGCGTTTTGTGCTTGTGTGCTGATGCTGTGTGATACCAGCACATCCTCATTATTTTTTGAAATTTGAAAAGCAGGGAATTTTGAATCGGAAAATTTATCTGAAAACGGGGTATAAATATCTATTCGGCAGGAGCTGTCTTTTTGGTTATCTGATTGAACGATTACTTCCGCAGCGCTATAAAAATTTTTGATGTCAAACTGGATCTTGCCCATTTTATTGCTTACAGAACCACCCAACTGGAACTGTTCGCCCGGTACAGTGAGATAAGTAGTTATATTTTCAACAGGCAATCCTGATTTTTTGTCTGTGATCTTGCCTGTAATGATATGACCTTCATACTCTGGCAGAAATTCGAATGACGCAGGCTGTTGGTTCATCACATCTTTCCATTTAAATCTGCGCCAGCCCTGGGTAAGCATGAGGTTGTCCAGTGCCTCGTCTGTCTGTGCGCTGCTCTTGCTGAAATAATATCGGGGCGATTCAATATGCCCTTTGAGGTCTGAACTTAGCCATAGATAGGAAAATATATCATCTTCACCGTTTACTGACTGAAGAGAATCTTCCAAAAAAACCGCCATTGACATATCGGCATTTACAGGGCTGTTCTTCTCATCATGTGCAAGAATATTGACATACACTTTTTTTCTTAGCGTATATTCATCCTGATCTGCATTCGCGCTGATCACTAATTGTGCTGCCGGGCGCTTGAAGTACAGCCGCTCACATAAAGGTTGCTTATGGCTGTTGAATAATGTGAAATGAGAAACGCCATCGCCCAGATCATTTTTATTGATGATGAACCCGGCATTCCCGTTTTGCAGAAACAGCATTTCGGCGGATTTTATTTGCTGCCTTGTGTGCACCAATAAGTAAACAGGTTCATTTTCTGAATCGCCCTTTTTTCTGATCACTACGCTGACATGACTGCTGTCTCTGTCTTCTAATCTCAACGTATATCCGTGATCAAAAACTTCCGGCATATCCGCAATCACAGCGTTGTTGCCATTCAGTTTTATTACTGCCTTATAATTGCTGCCGATGGACGGGGTAAATAAAAAATGCCCGATGCCAAATTGCTGTGAACTGAAATTTGCTATGCTGTTGTTATGCTGGTCTACTACGGATCCTGTGCAATCAACACCTTTGCCATGCTCATCAGTGACCCTAAACGCAACTTTGCTTTCAATGCCATCCACCAGGTTACCGCCTTCAGGGAAAAACCGGATATCATATTTCTGCGCCCCGTCCGGGACTGCGCTGCTTAGTTTTTTCAGGGTGTTCACTACCGTGAAGTCTTTTTCAAAATAATAATCCGGGCTGAAGTTTTTCATCCAGTTGGTATAAGCCCTGATTTTATAAGGTCCCGAATTAAATGATAGTGGCAGCAGCAGGGATCCATTGCCAATCCCATCCTTCAAAGAAATTTTTGCCTGCAGCACCGGCTTCAGGTCTTTGTTGAGAATTTCCACATAGGCAATCTTGCTGATATCAACAGGCTTATGGAAAGATCCCTCTACATTATAGATTTTAAACCACACAATTTCTCCTGCTGTGTAAAAGGATTTGTCAGTATGAACAAATATCTTTTCCTGCAGCCAATGGCTATTGTATCTTTCAAAGTTTGTCTTTATTGTATTCAGCAGTTCCGTTTGGCTAAAGCCGGCGGAAAATACTGGAAGTGAAAAACATAATAGAAGTACTTTTTTTTGCAGTATTTTTTTCAATGCATAAGGCATAGAAACAGATAAACAATTTTTCAAATTTGGTATATCTTTCATTCTTATTTTCATTCAATTTGTTGTTACCAAAAAGAAGGCTTTACGGTAGTGCCTCCCAATAAGGTGCAATCCACGCACGAAGCAGCGCCAAAATAATAACCGACCAGTACAGGACCACTAAATTTCACTTCAACGGGCAAAAGCCCTTCACTCGCAGCATTTGTTACATCTGCTGAATCTGAGTTAAACAATATTTCCATGCATCCCTGATCGAAATACCATGGGTACACCTGCTGGTTAGTAATGAATATTCTGGATTCGGCAACAGAGCCCACGCCTACATAGCCGATAACAGCTTTGCCCGGAGTGGAAGTGCAACTGATATTGCCTGTTATTTGCGATGGTTCCTGATCGAAAAGGCTGCCTGTTTGTTCAGTGCTGGTTTGCAATGCCTGCCAATAGTTGTATTCGTCTGCTGTCAATGCATATTGTCTTACAAGGATGCTGTACCTGACTGAAATTTTGTTTGAGTTCAGGGGTACAACTGTTAAAGGGGCGAGATAAATAATATCACTGCTCAGTTTTGCAGACGATGCAATAATAATATTATTTGAATTGTCCGATCCATAGCAAATGTGGGGAATCTCAATGTTATTGGTAATGATTGTGCCATTTGAAGGATCAAAATGCATGTAGGAGGTGTAGTTGGAATGGTATTCCCATGTCTCAACATAATCCCACCTATAATACCTGGTATTGTTCAGGGGGTCATGTGTATTAGCATACACTGTAACCCCTGAGTCGGTTTTTTGCCAGGAAATGCTGTCAATCGGAGGAGATGATTTAACAGGCGTATAGCTGGAAAGATATTTTTCTCCGTTGGCCGTTGCGATACTAAGCCTGTAGTTTTGTGTGACGTCAAGATTGAGTCCTGCTACACCATAATTGCCATTCCCCAATTCGGTGAGTTGGTAGGAGTAACCGTTGTTGCTCTGAATGACTAATGATGCTCCTAATTCTGGTGATGGAGCCGCTGTGCTGCCTAAATTGGCCGTGCGTGAAAGGTTGAACGTTGTAGAATCACTGCCTGCATTGATAAAACCATCTACCACCAGATAATTCAGGTTCGCAGTTATTGATGGGGGAGTATATATCTGCTTGCAACCGGTCGCTATGATTATTAAAAACGCCGATAGATATATTTTTAAGACTGTAGTTCGCATTGATTAAAGTATTTCATTTTTATTTACCAAAAAGAAGGCTTTATAGTATTGCCTCCCTGCAAAGTGCAATCCACGCAAACATTTTGGGAATAGACATAACCCGTTAACGTGTTTGCTGTATAATGAGCATCTACCGGCAAGAGGCCCTGGCTCACAGCATCTTGAATGCTGTCTGGCTCTGAACCATAAACCATTTCAACACAGCCCTGATTAAAATACCATGGGAACACCTGTTGGTTGGTAATGAATATTCTTGATTCAGCTACAGCGCCTGCGCCCACATATCCAATAACTGGTTCATTTGGGTTCGAGAGGCAGCTTATGTTTCCGGTTATCTGTGAAGGCTCCAGATCAAAAAGTGTCCCTGTTTGCTCGGTGCTTGCCTGCAAAGCCTGCCAATAATTATATTCGTCTGCTGTCAGCGCATATTGCCTTACGAGGAGGCTGTATCTGACTGAGAGTTTATTTGAGTTCAACGGGATAACGATTAAAGGCGCGAAGGAAATAATATCTCTGGTCAGTTTCGCAGACGAAGCAATAACGATATTATTGGAATTGACCGTGCGGTAGCAAATATGAGGCACTTCTATATTGTTGTTGATTATTGCGCGGCTTGCAGTGTCATAGTGCCAGTAAGAGTCAAAAAGCGAATGATATTCCCATGTCTCAACATAGTCCCAGCGGTAATACCGGGTATTGTTCGATAGGTCATGGGTATTGGCATAAGCAGTGACGCCTGAGTCGCTTCGTTGCCAGGAGATGCTGTCAATAGGAGGGGATGATTTGACGGGTTCATAATTGGAAAGATATTTTTCTCCATTGGTTGTTCCAATCCTGAGCCTGTAATTCTGTGTGGGGTCAAGATGCAGGCCGCTGCTGCCATACCTGCCATTGCCCAGTTCAGTGAGCTGGCTGGCGTAACCACTGCTGCCTTCAATAGTCAATACTGCGCCCAATTCCGTTGTTAACGGCGATGTTGAGTTTAGGTTACTGGTACGGGTGAGGGTGAAAATACTCGAATCTTCTCCTGCATCAATAAAGCCGCTTACTACCAGATAGTTTTTATTGGCTGTGATTGCCGGAGGGTTATAATATTGTTTGCAACTTGTGCCTGCCATTATTATCGGATATAATAAATGATATAAAACGATTCTGGTTTTCATCCCAGATCAAAATTTAAAATTGTAGGTGATATAAGGTATTGCTGTTCCGAATATAGAGAGCTTGTATCCCTGTATCACGCCATTTTGTTGCACGAAATATATTGAATAAGGGTTTTTCCTTCCTGTGAGATTATAGACTCCGATGGTCCAGGAACTGTGCTTGAATTTTTTTATTTTATGATTGCCTTCGATGTTCATGGAAAAATCGGTGCGGAAATAATCCGGGATGCGGTATTGGTTTCTTTCTGAATAAAACACTCTTTCTGAGCCTGCGAGATAATAAATAGCAACAGGCAAGGTGATGGGCCTGCCCGTGCTATAATTAGCATCCAGAGAAATACTGAAGCGATGAGAAAATTTATAATTGCCAATAAAATTCACATTGTTCGGCCTGTCAAAATTGGCAGGGTAATAGTTCCCGTTATTGATCGTTTGCCCCGCCAGCGGATCATCCTCTTGCAGCAAAGTGCGCGAATAAGTGTAGCTGATCCACCCATTCAGCCTGCCGGTAGATTTTTTTATCAGGAATTCTGCGCCATATGCTTTCCCTTTGGTGGTCACCACATCCGTTTCAATATGCGGGTTCATAGTGAGCTGGGCCCCGCTTTTGTAATCAAGATAGTTTTGTATATGCTTATAATAAACTTCCACAGAGGTTTCAATAATGTTGTTGTTGAAGTTGTGATAAAAGCCCAGTGAATACTGATCACCTGTTTGTGGTTTTATATTGGGATCGCTGAGTTTCCAGATATCGGTGGGCGAAATAGAGATAGTATTGGAAATCACATGGATGTATTGCCTTTGTGTGTTGTAGCTTGCTTTGAAGGATGCGTTGTCGGTTAGTGCGTATCTCAGCGAAAACCTGAATTCCGGCCCCTGATAAGTCTTGATCACTTTCCCACTTCCGTAAGATGTGGTATCAACTATGTTTTGCACTTCCAAGGGCAGCCCTGGCGCATAATTATACACATCATGTGCCCCCAGATAATTGTAAATAGAATATCTGATGCCTCCGTTGACCGAAAGGTTTGGGGTGATGGTAAATTTATCCCCCAGATACAATGCGCTTTCCAATGCCTGCTCAGACTGTAGCACATCGGACGCAACAAGCGATTTGCTGCCATCAGGCAAATAAGAGCCCGGATGCAGTTTATACAGAATACTGTTCAGCCCGAAATCAATAGTATGTTTTGAATTCATAGCATAATTGAAATCGGTTTTCAGGTTTGCCTGGTTTATGTTGAACGAATAGATGTATCCGTTCACGGGGTTCTGAGTGCTGGAGATAGAATATTGATAGCGGTCATACCCGGCCGTAAGCGTTCCATATAATTTATTATCGAAAATATGCTTCCAGGTAATGTTCGCGTTTTTATTGCTGTACTTATAAAGCGTATCGCTGTTTAGCCTGAACTGGTCATTGCTCATATAACCCATCAGGTACAAAGTGTTTTTTGAATTGAACTCATGCGTGAGATTCAGGTTCAGGTCATAAAAAGAGGCACTGCTGTTTTTGTACTCATCAGGCAACAGTTTCAGCAGCCAGTCAGAGTAAGTGGTCCTTCCGCCAACAAGGAAAGAAGTTTTTCCATTGTCGAGCGGTCCTTCCAGCACAAGCCTGGTAGTCAGCGGGCTGATGCCACCAGAGCCGGAGAATTTTTTCTTGTTGCCATCCCTCGAAGTGATATCAAGAACAGAGGCCAGCCGGCCACCATATTTTTCAGGGATATTGCTTTTGTATAAATCCACATCTTTTACAAGATCGGGGTTGAAGGCCGAGAAGAACCCAAATAAATGGGAGGGATTGTAGACGGTTGCATTATTGAACAGGACCAGGTTCTGATCGGCTGCGCCACCGCGCACATTAAACCCGGTGCTTGCTTCCCCTACGGAAGTCACGCCTGGCAAAGTAAGCACAGTCCTCAGCACATCTGCCTCACCGAAAACTACGGGTATTTGTTTGATCGTTTTTATATTCAACCTGTCCACGCCCATTTGCAGGCCTTTAATATTAGACAGCTTTTCGGC